>Ga0074044_10000859_pt1 | contig 28375 bp, 7 predicted proteins | sample BogForMeECP23OM1_FD_94443 | JGI IMG/M metagenome (GOLD analysis project Ga0074044, IMG submission 94443) | Bog forest soil microbial communities from Calvert Island, British Columbia, Canada - Bog Forest MetaG ECP23OM1 | ecosystem: Environmental > Terrestrial > Soil > Wetlands ...
CTTGGCGTGGGTGACCATGAAGCTGATGTTTTCATCACCCTTGCTGCAGCATACCGGCGCAAGATGCCAGGGCCTCATCGGCCGTGGTGTGTCCGGCGCGTGCACCAAGAGTGAATCAGACCCGCTTTAGATGCTGCGCGACAACAAGCCTTTTGTCAAACAGCATGCGCGTCATGCTTAATGAGTGGTGATCCGGGCCTCGTGCGCGCGATCTGCGACGCTTTGGACGAAATCCGGCCAAGAGAAATGCCCGTTCCCAGCGCTCTCGTCACGCACCGGGACGGACGAGGAACGGCAGCAAAGGGTCGGTTATGGTTCGTTCGCCAAGCCGTCCGGGCACGGCCGCTCCTTGCGCGCAGCAGACGGCCGATGCCGGACGCTAAGCATTCCAAATCGCAAAGGTGCGCGTCGCGGTTGGGGGGAAACCTGACTTCACGCCGCGAGCTTCGCGGCAGTCTTGGCGATGAGTTCGCCTTGGTGTCGCGCGCCGTCGAGTTCGATCTTGCTAGGCTGACGCTCGCCCTTGGTGCCCGCGATCGTTGTAGCCCCATAGGGCGCGCCGCCGACTATTTCGTCGAGCGTCATCTGTCCGGCATGGCTGTAGGGCAAACCTACAATGACCATGCCGAAGTGCATGAGGTTCGCGATGATCGAGAAGAGGGTTGTTTCATTGCCGCCGTGCTGGGTAGCGCTGGAGGTGAACGCCCCGCCGACCTTGCCATGGAGTGCGCCGCTCATCCACAAACCGCCGGCCTGCTCCCAAAAACTTCCCATCGCCGAAGGCATTCTGCCAAAGCGAGTCGGAGCGCCGACGACAATGGCGTCATAATTTGGCAAGTCAGCTGGCGTCGCGATCGGAGCTGCTTGATCGAGTTTGAAATACGCCGCCTTCGCAACGGCTTCTGGAACGGTCTCCGCAACGCGTTTGACGTCGACCGTCGCGCCCGCCGCGCGAGCGCCTTCAGCAACTGCGGTAGCCATCGTCTCGATGTGGCCGTAGCTCGAATAGTACAGGATGAGAACCTTGGTCATGTGCGCCTCTCGGGTATTGTGGGAGTTCATTAGGCATGGTCATTCCCAACTTAATGCTATCAGATCTGCGGGCGCTATTGCAGACAGATTGCTGGACACAGAGGCTCACTCGAGCGAGAATCGCGAAGGTCCGCTCAGGGTCGATTTGACCCGTTCTGACGCCGTCGCTGAATGCCCGCCATTTGCGCTTTCCGGCCGTCCACAGCAGCGGCATTTGCCGGTCGGTCCCGACCCGAATGCAGTAATTCGAATTCGGGACCGCCTGGCGGCTCCTGCCCGGGGTCAGCGGGCGGCGACCTGCGGATCGAAGTGGATGGTCTTGGTCCTCCATTGCTCATAAAAGGAGCGATATTCAGCCGGCATCGGTAAAGGGTCGCATGCCTTGACAGCTTGCAACGCGCTCTTTGCCTGCGGCTTCTGCGCCGGATCGGACGGCGGATTGACGAGCTTCGGCGGCTTCAGGAGCGATCCGTCGGGTTTGAATTTGAGGCGCACCCGCGCGACATAAGGATCTGCGTCGACGGGCTGAGCCGCCGGCTTCCAACATGCGAGATAGGTCTTGATCATCCACGCGTCGAGGCTCGCCTCTTGCGAGGCGGTCATGCGCCGCGGCTCGGGCTGGGTCGCGGCGGGTACCGGGGCCGAAATGGGCGGCGGGCTCACAGGCGCCGGAGCAGCGGGCGTGGCCGTCGCAATCGATGCGGTTCGCGTCGGAGCCGCGTCCTGGACGAACGACTTGGTCCTGAGGCGGTCGTGGATGAGGACGCCCGCGGCAAGCGCCGCGAGGAGCGTCATGGGCACGATGAGTGTCGATTTCATGGTCATGGGGAGACTGTCGTCGATCTTGCCGAAAGAGTCCTAACCATGTGTTTCACGCGGATCGAAATGGAATGACAAAACCTCACCCCACCTGCACGAACTGTCAATCGGCGTCGAAGAGTGACCCCCGATCGGCGTGCAAAATTGGACGCCGATTGACAAGCACGGAGACTCACAACCCTACAAGTGGCATCTATGCCGGTCGCAAACTGCGGTAAGGCGCACCAAGTCCCTGCGTCAGCATCGCTCCGGCCCGCGCCGGGGCTAGCCTTCGCGCCCTGTGTGTGCAACCGTTGACAAACGTAACGCGATGATGCTGTACTAAAGCATCGCTTCCGAAACGGCGCGAAGGCGGCAACGGGGACTACAAAATGAAATTGATGTTATTGAGCGTTGCCGCCATTGCGGCAGCAATGGGTCCGTGAACAGGCCCTCATTCGGACGATCAATAAACGCGGGTAATCGATCCTCCAAACGATAACCCGGGAGGATGCGACGCCTATGGAAGAGAATTTTTGCGATAAACCGGCGCCTTCCACGCATGAAAAATACAGCACAACAGGCAACCGCTGGTTGCATCGTCCCGCGACGCGACCGCATGCCGTCCTGAACCTGTTTTGCTTTTCCCACGCCGGAGGGGCTGCATCGACCTTTCGCTTATGGCCCGCGGGACTGCCCTCGTGGGTGGAAGTGTGGGCGGTCCAACTTCCCGGGCGCGGCAATCGATGGCGCGAACCACTCATCAGCACAATTCCCGCGCTCGTCGAGGCATTCATCCCGACCCTGCTACCCCATCTCCGGCGTCCTTTCGCCTTTTTCGGCCACAGCATGGGTGCGGTGCTCGCGAGTGAGATTGTTCGGGCCCTTATAGAGCGTGAGGCCATCGCGCCGTGCCATCTGTTCGTGTCGAGCCGTCGGCCGCCTCACATGCCAGCCTCCGAAACCAGCCTGCACACTCTTCCCGACAATGAATTCATCCGGGAAGTCGACCAGCGGTACGGTGGCGTCCCGAGTGAACTGCTGCATTCGCCAGACCTGCTGACATTGCTAGTCCCGGTCTTGCGAGCTGATATCACCGCGCTGGAAACGTTTCGGGCCCGCAAATCTGATGCTTTACCGTGCCCGATTTCGGCGTTTGGAGGCGCGCAGGATCCCCTCGTGCCACGAAACCAACTGGAAGCTTGGCGTGATCAAACTGACGGCCCGTATCGGGTTCGCATGTTCCCCGGTGGTCACTTCTACATGGACTCGCAGCGAGATGCTCTCCTCGCGGACATAACGGCAACGCTGGCGCCGATATTCCATGACCTCAGGCAGACGGCGGTGATCGCATGAGCCGCTCGGGCGTTGCGCAGCATCGTGACGCTATCGCCATCGTCGGCATCGGCTGCCGATTTCCAGGCGGGGTGTGCGACGCGAAAAGCTTTTGGCGTCTGCTCAGCGCAGGAAGGGATGCGATAACCGACATTCCACGGGATCGAATTGATGTTGACCATTACTTCGACGCCGCGCCTGTAGCGCGCGGACGGATGATGACGCGTTGGGGCGGCTACCTCGACCAAATCGATGAATTCGACGCGAATTTCTTCGGCATCTCCCCGCGCGAGGCGGAACGCATGGATCCACAGCAGCGGCTGCTGCTGGAGACCGCCTGGGAGGCGCTGGAAGACGCCGGGCAGGATCTGAAGCGCATCGACCCCCTGTCAGCCAGCGTTTTCGTCGGTCAATGGATAAGCGATTTTGAATCGCGCCTGTTCGCTGATCCCGAGGCTATCGATTTCCAGATGACGACTGGCAGCGGACGTTATGCCGCCTCGGGTCGGTTGTCCTACTTCCTCGGCTTCCGCGGCCCGAGCCTGACGATCGACACCGCATGCTCGTCCTCGCTGGTCGCAATTCACCTAGCGATACGCAGCATCCGTACCGGCGAGAGCCGGCTGGCTCTGGCCGGAGGTACGAATGTGATCCTGCAGCCGCATATTTCCGTCGCGTATTCTCAAAGCCGGATGATGGCGGCCGACGGACGTTGCAAGTTCGGCGACGCACGCGGTGATGGTTACGTGCGCAGTGAAGGAGTCGGCATCGTCGTTCTGAAGCCGTTGCGCGACGCTATGGACAACGGTGATCGGATTTATGCTGTGATCCGCGGCAGCGCGCTCAACAACGACGGACGCAGCAGCGGCTCGATGGGTACGCCGAGCCGAGTAGGGCAGGAGGAGTTGCTCCGCGCCGCCTATGCCGATGCAGGGGTTTCCCCTGGGCAGATCGCTTACGTCGAAGCCCATGGCACCGGCACACGGGTGGGCGACCCTGTCGAGCTCGGGGCGCTTGGCGCCGTCTTAAGCGAAGGAAGGCCGTCAGGGACTTGCGCTTATGTCGGATCGGTCAAGACAAATATAGGCCACACCGAAGGCGCCGCCGGCGTCGCCGGCCTTATCAAGGCAGCTCTTTCCTTGCAGCATCGATCCATTCCGCCGAGCATTCACTGCCAGGAGCTCAATCCGGCGATCCCTTGGGACAATATCCCGTGCGAGATTCCGCGCGAGCGCCGAGACTGGCCAAGCGCGTCTTCCCCCCGCTTCGCCGGCGTCAGCGCGTTCGGAATCGCGGGCACGAACGCCCACGTGGTGCTCGAACAGGCGCCGGCGATCGGCGCCGTGGCTGTCCCGGCTCGCCGCCGACAGGTGCAAATGCTGCCGCTGTCGGCGAAAAGCCCCGAGGCGCTGCGCGCGCTTGCGAAGCTCTATGGCGACCTGCTGTCCACAGACGCGGCGCCCGCGCTTGATGACGTCTGCTGGAACGCCGCGACGCGCAGGACCGCGCTTGATTATCGGGCGGTTTTCGTTGCTGGCGACAGGACCGCCATGGCGGATGCGCTGCGACGCTATGCGAGCGGCGAGGCTGCCGCGGCTGAGGGTGTCTTGCGCGCGGATGCAAGCCCCAGGATCGCCTTCGTGCTCCCCGGCCAGGGCGCACAATGGATCGGCATGGCGCGCGAGCTGATCGCACGGGAACCGGCGTTCCGCGCCGCACTGGAGCGCTGTGATCAGGCCGCGCGGCGCTTCGTCGACTGGTCGATCATGGAGCAACTGACCGCCGACCCGTGCTCGGATGGCTTCTTGCTGTCGCGTATCGACGTCATCCAGCCTGTGCTCGTCGCTCTGGGCATCGCCTATGCAGAGCTGTTGCGCTCGGTGGGGATCCAACCCGATGCGGTGGTCGGGCACAGCATGGGAGAAGTCGCCACCGCCTGTATCGCCGGCGCACTCGATCTCGATCAGGCTATGCAGGTTGTCTGCGCGCGCAGCGCCCTGATGCGGCGGCTGAGCGGCCAGGGCGCCATGGCCCTGGTCGATCTCCCCATGGCTGAAGTCGACGCCCGACTTGCCGGCGTCGAGGATACCGTCTCGGTGGCGGCGAGCAACGGCCCCCGGTCGAGCGTCATCTCCGGCGCGCCCGATGGGGTCGCTGCGGTCATGGCCGGACTGGAAAAGGACGGCGTGTTCTGCCGCCTGGTGAAGGTCGATGTCGCCTCGCACAGCCCCCAGATGGAGCCGTTGGCGGGGGACCTCGCAAGGGCGCTCGTTGGCCTGACGCCGGCGCCGGCTTCCGTGCCGATCTATTCAACAGCGCTCGGGCGGCGCATCGAGGGCCAGGCGTTCGACGCGGGCTACTGGGCATGCAACTTGAGGCGGCCGGTCCTGTTCAGCACCGCAGTCGGCCAGCTGGCCCAAGACGGCGTAACGGCATTCCTTGAACTCGGGCCACATCCGATCCTGCTGCCGTCGGTGCAACAGACCGTGCCCGCTGCGACGACGATCGCCTGCGGACGCCGGGATGAACCGGACCAGGCCGCTTTCCTTACGATGCTCGGCAGCCTTTGGACAGCCGGCGTCCCAATCGAGTGGCGGCGTGTCATGCCAGAGGGCGGAAACATCGTGCAGCTGCCGCTTTACCCTTGGCAGCGCGAGCGGCACTGGGTCGAGCAGGCGGAAATGCGGCCGGCGGGCGAGGCTGGGCTATCTGCCGCCCTTCGGCCTGACGAACAGTCCCGCGGCTGGCTTTACCGCCTCGTATGGACGCCGTCCGAGGCGCCGGCCGCGGGCGCGCCCCTCGTGACGGCCGGAACGTTCTGGCTGATCGTGACCAACGATCAGGCGATGGGGGAAGCCGTCTCCGCCGCGTTCGCCGCCGCCGGCGTCGCCTCGGAGGTCGCGCCCGTCGACGGTCTGAAGGCGGCGTTTCGGCTTGCGTCCGCTGTGCGCGAGATAGACGGCGTCGTGGCGCTGACGGCGGATGACCCGGACGCCGGCTTTCTGCCTCTGCGCGTGCTCCAGTCATACCTGGCCGCGAATTCGGCGCGGGACCAGCGGTCGCATCCGCATTTCTGGTTCGCGACCTTCGGCGCTCAGTCCGTGGCGCCGGACCAGGCTGAACGCGTTTCGGTCGACCAGGCGGCGCTCTGGGGCGCAGCCCGTGTCGTCGGAGAGGAGCATCCGGACCTCTGGGGCGGGTTGGTGGATCTTGATCCCTCGGCGCCCCTCGCGACAGCAGCCGAGTGGCTGACGCAGTCGCTGCTTGCGCCCGATGGCGACGATCAGATCGCGTTGCGGCCGGGCCGGCGCTACGCGCTGCGCCTGGCGAAGGGTTCGGACCTCAAATACAGCAGGGTCTGCTGGCGAAAGGACGCTGCTTACCTCATCACTGGCGGGTTCGGTGGGGTGGGCCTGCAAATCGCGCGGGCGATGGCTGCCGCCGGCGCGCGCCGTCTCATACTGGCAGGCCGGACGGCTTTGCCGGCGCGCGAGCGATGGCGGGCGGAGCCTTCGGATACCGCAGCCGGGCGACGCATTGCGGCCGTGCAGGCTCTGGAGGCTATGGGCGTAGCCGTCCACACGGCCGCCGTCGACGTCAGCGACGAAGGCGAACTCCGATCGTTCCTGGATCAGTACGCGGCCGAGGGCTGGCCCCCGATTCGCGGAGTTATCCACGCGGCCGTGGCGCTCGACAACCAACTGGCCGGCGCGATGGACACTGCGACCTTCAACACGGTTGTGCGCTCGAAGCTGCGGGCCGCGCAGCTGTTGGACCGCCTGCTGCCGGACCTCGACCTTTTCGTCTTGTTCTCCTCGATCGGAGCGTTTCTGCCGCATCCCGGCGTCGCCAACTACGCCGCCGCAAACGCCGCGCTCGACGGGCTGGCCCAGGACCGACGGGCGAGAGGGCGCTCTGCCTTAAGCATCGCATGGGGACCCTGGGAGAACGCCGGCCTCGCTTTGGGCGAGGCGGGCGAACGGGCTGTCGTCGAAATGGGTCGGCTGAGTATCCAGGCCCTTCCAAAGGACCGCGCCGCTGACCTGTTCCAGTGGTTGTGCGGCGCACCGGCAGCCACCGTGGTGGTCATGGCGGCGGATTGGGCGCGGGTCCAGCAGGTACGGGCTGGACGCCCCGGCGGTCCGTTCAGGGCGCTCCTGGCCGGTTTGCTTGCTTCGGCGGTCGAGCCGTCGGTCTTGGTCGACCAACTGGAAGCGCTCGGCCCCGTCGAACGGAGGCAGACGCTCGAACTCGCGGTGCGGAGCGCCATTGGACATGTCCTGAAGATGGCGCCCGACAGCCTGGATCGACGCAAGTCATTCGGCGACCTGGGACTCAACTCGCTGATGGCGATCGAACTGCGCAACCGCCTCGAAGCCGCCCTTGGCCGTCCGCTCTCCGCCACGCTCGCGTGGAACTTCCCCACGATCGAAGCGATCGTCGACTTCCTCGCTGCCGACAAGTCCGGTGTTCCGGCCGAGACTCGGATCATCCCGCCCCATGGCGGCGACCTGTCCGCAACGCTGGCGGAGATGGCCACGCTGACCGACGAGGACGCCATGCTGGCGTTGCTCGATCAACCCGCAGCAGGCGCCAGATGAACGACACGCCTCACCCCTTCGCTGGCGCGTCGGCGCTCAAACTCGCGGTCATGGCGAAGCGGGCGCGCGCGGAGGCGGCCCAGGCGCTGCAGGCCGATCCGATTGCGATCATCGGCATGGCTTGCCGCCTGCCCGGCGGCGCGGACACCACCGATCGATTTTGGCGGCTGATGCTGGATGGCGTTTGCGCGGTCGGGGACATCCCGCCTGACCGCTGGAACGGCGAGGCCTGGTACGATCCGGATCTTTCCAGCGCCGGCAAGACGGCTACGAAATCGGGCGCATTCCTCGAGCGTATCGACACGTTCGACGCCGACTATTTCGGCATTCCGGCGCGCGAGGCGGCCCGAATGGATCCGCAGCAACGCCTGTTTCTCGAGGTCGCCATTGAAGCCCTCGATGACGCCGGACTTTCGGAACGCACGCTGGCGGGATCGCGGACCGGCGTGTTCGTCGCCAGCTATCACAACGACTACGCACAGCTTCAATACAACGATCCGGACGCTATCGATCTGCGGACGCTGACCGGCACGCTGCACAGCGTATTGGCCAATCGGCTCTCCTACTTCCTCGATCTGCGCGGGCCGAGCATCTCCATCGACACAGCGTGTTCTGCGTCGCTGGTGGCCGTTCATCTGGCCTGCCAGAGCCTGCGGCTGGGGGAAAGCAATATCGCGATCACGGGCGGTGTGTCGCTAATGATCGCGCCCGAATTGCTTGTCTCGATGTCGAAGGTCGGCTTCATGGCGCCGGATGGTCGCTGCAAGACCTTTGACGAGCTGGCCGACGGTTTTGGCCGCGGCGAAGGCTGCAGCGTCGTTGTGTTGAAGCGCCTGTCCGATGCGATCGCCGATGCGGACCGCATCCTGGCGGTGATCCGCGGTTCGGCGGTCAATCAGGACGGGCATTCGACGCTGCTCACGGCGCCAAGCGGGCCAGCACAACAGGCCGTGATCCGAGAGGCTCTGGCTTGCGCGCAACTGTCGCCCGACCGAATCGGCTTCATCGAAACGCACGGAACCGGCACCGCGCTCGGCGATCCGATTGAGGTGGAGGCGATCGCTGCGACGATCGGCCGGCGATTCCCTGGCGGCGGTCGCTGTCTGCTTGGCTCGGTCAAGGCGAATCTCGGTCACCTCGAGGCCGCTGCCGGGGCCACCGGCCTGATCAAGGCTGTGCTCGCGCTGCAGCACCAGGCGGCGCCGCCTCAGGCTAATTATCACAGTCTAAACCCGCACATCGTGCTGGCCGGCACGCGGCTCGATGTGCCTACGGCCCTTACGCCGTGGCCGGCGGGAGCCGTCCCACGGTGCGCAGCGGTCAGCTCCTTCGGTATTGGCGGCACCAACGCCCATGTCGTCATCGAAGAAGCTCCAAGGCTTCCCGTCGGAGCGCCGGGGGGACGGTCGCCGTCCCCGGCGGACGAGTGCTGGCTTCTGCCGTTGTCGGCGAAAAGCGCCGCCGCGTTGCGGGACCAGGCGCAGGCATGGGTGGACTTTCTCGCCGACGCCTCCAGGCCGATCGCTGATCTCTGCCGCACCGCGTCCCAGCGGCGGAGTCATCATGATTTTCGGCTTGCCGTGGTCGGCCGATCGCATGCGGGGTTACGGGAGCGGCTTGAGGACCATCTGGCGCAAAAGGCGCTTTCAACCGGGTCGACGGCGCGGTCGGGTCATGCGGGGTCCGGCATCGGCTTCGTCTTCGGCGGTCAGGGTCCACAGTGGCATGCGATGGGCCAGGATCTGCTTGTGGAGCAGCCGGTCTTTCGCGACGCCATGGCTGAAATCGACGCCGTGCTGCGGCCGCTGTCGGGGTGGTCGCTGCTGGACGCACTGGCGATGTCGGCAGATCGGTCGTGGCTGGACGAGACCGAATGCGCGCAGCCCGCGTTGTTCGCGATCCAGGTGGCGCTTGCCGTCCTCTGGCGCTCCTGGGGCGTGTCGCCTGCCTCGGTCGTCGGACACAGCGTAGGCGAGATCGCCGCCCTCCACGTGGCGGGCGTGCTGAGCCTCGACGAGGCCGTTCGGGTCGTCTGGCGCCGCGGCCAGATCATGAACCGGGCGACCGGACATGGACGCATGGCGTCGGTCGACCTGTCCGAGGCCGAGGCGATCGCGCTCGTGACCGATTTCGACGAGCGACTGAGCATCGCCGCGGTCAACGCGCCCAACAGCGTCGTGCTGTCCGGCGAGCCGGAAGCCCTCGAGATGGCGCTGGAGAGACTGGCCGCGCGCGGAGTGAGCCACAGGCGGCTCCCGGTGCAGTACGCCTTTCACAGCGTACAGATGACGCCGTTGCAGCCATTGCTTGTCGATGCGCTTGCCGGCGTGCGCGGGCGTCCGTCTCAAATTCCGGTCTACTCGACAGTGTCCGGCGAGCGAGCCGATGATACGGTTTTCGACGCCGGCTATTTCGCACGCAACATGCGTCAGACGGTGCGCTTCGCCCAGGCGATCGGCGCGATGAGCGACGCCGGCTGCAAGGTCTTCCTCGAGTTGTCACCACATCCGGTGCTGGGCCACTCGATCGTGGAAACCCTGGCCCCGCGCGGCTCCAAGCCTGTTGTCCTTGCGTCCCTACGCCGTGGCCGGCCGGAGCGTGAGACGCTCATGCAGGCCTGCGCCGGACTCTACGCGGCGGGGTTCGACCTCGACTGGAAACAGGTGCAACCGGGCGGCGGTTCCGTGACGAACCTGCCGGGTTACAGCTGGCAGCGCAGGCGTCACTGGATCCGACCGCGGCCGACCGACGGCGGCGATCCGCTAACCGCCCGAAGGCGCCATTCGCTGGTTGGGCGACGAATTTCCGTAGCCGGCATGGACGCGCACGTGTTCGAAGGGGGATCACGCCAAGCATCGTCATGGATCGCGGATCACCGAGTGTTCGGACAGCTTCTGCTTCCGGCAGCGGCCATGATGGAGATGCTGGCCTCGGCCGTTGGCGAGGCCATGGGCTGGCCGCAGCTGTTCCTGAGCGATTTCGTTCTGCAGCAGGCCCTGCCGTTGCCGGAGCTGGAAGCCGGCGCCGCGCGCTGGCAGGTCGTCGTGAAGCCTCTGTCGGCTGACTGCGCGGAAGTGAGGCTGTACGGCGCCGCGCCGGAAACCAGCGACGCAGGCGCGGAATGGCTGCCCGTCGCCGCCGCCGTTGGGCGGCCCAGCGCTGATCAAATTTCGGTCGATGGGTCGATTAAGCTCGACTCGACCCGGAATGAGCGCCGCTCAGTCCTGCATACCGTCCCTGTCGACAGGGTCTACGATCGCTTTCAGGAACGCGGAGCGATGTTCGGCCCGGCTTTCCGACGCCTTGACGACGTCAGGCTGGGTGACGGGGTGGCGGAAGCCTGGGCTGAACTGCCGGTCTCGCTGGAGGAAGGCGACGACTTCCTCGGCGCGCATCCCGTGTTGATCGATGCGGCCTTGCAGCTGTGCTGGCTAGCGGCCGCGTACGGCGACGCCGCTGCCGACCTCTTTCTTCCGGTCGGCGCCGATCGCGTTTTCCTCCGCCCGGGCCGGCATAACAGGCTGCGCGTTCGCGCACGTCTCTCCGAGGCGGCCACAGGATCCAGCTTTGCCGCGGATGTTCTGATCGAAACGGCAGAGGGCGAGCCGGTTGTTTCGATCGAGCGCATGCGCTTCGCCCGCGCGGACCAGTCCGCGGTTGCGTGGGCGACAAACGACAACGATCTGTACGCGGTCGCCTGGATGCCCGCGCCGGGCCTGCCGCCGGGGAAAAGCGTCAGCGGGCGCGGCGTGTGGCTCGTCTTCGCCGACGCCGGCGGGACAGCCGACAGTCTCGCAGCCGAGATCCAGGCGGTCGGAGGGAGCTGCCCTCTCGTCCGCATGGGTTCGACGTACGCTCGCGTTGCTCAATGGGAGTGGGTCATCGATCCCGCGAATCCGGATCATTATCGTTGGCTGTTCGAAGAACTGGACTCGGCCGGCTCCGAGTTGTCGGGCGTCATCCATTGCTGGTCGCTCGACATGACATGCGGCGATCAGACGGAGCCCGGCCGGCTTATGCGGGACGATCTGACCGGCGCCGGATCGCTGCTCCATCTGCTGCAGCGCCTGGCGAGCCGTCCCTCGACGTGCCCGGCCTATCTGCTGACGCGCGGCGCGCAGGACGTCACGGGCGCCGAAGCGGTCGCGCGCCTCCAGCCGCGCGCCGCCGGCCTCTGGGGGCTCGCCGGGAGCGCATCGCTTGAGCATCCGGAACTTGGCGTCCGCTTGATCGATCTCGATCCGTCGGAAGATAAGGTAGACGGCCGGCTGCTGCTCACCGAACTGCTGGATGGGCGTGACGCCCGCATCGCCTTGCGTGGGCATGAGCGGTGGGTTCCGCGCCTGCAACGGCATGCGACGGCGGCGCAGAGGCCGTCGGCGACCGGCGATGGCCGCGCCGTGCGGCTGTCCTTGGTCCGACCCGGCAGCTTCGACGGGATTGAGCTGACGCCGCTGGCCCCTGTCGCTTTGCAGCCGAACGAGGTCAGGCTGCGAGTGCTGTCGGCCGGAATCAACTTCCGCGACGTGCTGACTGTGTTGCAAATGTATCCGGGGCCGACTCCGCCAATTGGCATTGAATGCGCGGGCGTCGTCATCGAAGTCGGCAGTGCTGTCGATACGCTTCGTCTTGGCGACCGCGTATTCGGGTTCGCACCGGCAAGCCTTGCGACGGAGGCTGTCGCGCCGGCCGCGTTCCTCGCGCGCATACCCGACGGCATCCGTGCGGAGGATGCAGCCGGCATCGCCATCGCCTTTCTGACAGCGCATTACGGCGTGCATCACCTCGCTGGGGTTCGTTCAGGCCAACGCATTCTTGTGCACGCCGCTGCCGGCGGCGTCGGCCTCGCCGCTGTTCAACTCGCCCAGCGGTGCGGGGCGGAAATTTTCGCCACTGCCGGATCGGAAGCAAAGCGGGACCTGCTGCGCCGGCTGGGGGTCACCCACGTGATGGACTCCCGCACCCTCGCCTTCGCCGATCAAGTGCTGGCCGAGACTGGAGGCAAGGGCGTCGACGTTGTGCTGAACGCCCTGTCGGGCGAATTCATTCCGGCCGGACTGCGTATCCTCGCTCCAGGCGGGTGCTTTCTCGAACTCGGCAAGCGCGGCGTCTGGACGGCCGAGGCGGTGGCGGAGATCCGGCCGGATGTCGCTTATCACCCTTACGACCTCGGGGCCTTGGCGCAGTCCGACCATACCCTGCTGCAGCCGATGTACGAGTCGATCCTGGCTGCGCTGGCCGACGGTTCGCTGCGGCCGCTGCCGGTCACCGTGTTCCCCCTCGCGCGCGTCGCTGATGCGCTGCGTTACATGGCCCAGGCTCGGCACGTGGGCAAAGTCGTCGTGCAGGCGGCTGCCGACGACGCGTCGCGGGGGCGATCGACAGCGGTTTCCATATCGGTGGCCGCGACGTACTGGATTGCCGGCGGCCTTGGGGCGCTCGGACTGGATACGGCCGATTGGCTGATTCGCTCCGGCGCGCGCTATCTAATTCTGACCGGGCGGGACGCCCCAAGGGCTGCGGCCGCCCTGCGCATCCGCGACTTCGAGCGCCGCGGCGCATCCGTCCGAGTGTTCCAGGCGGATGCGGCCGACGGCGACCAGGCGCAGTCGATCTTGCAAGAAATCGACCGGGCCATGCCGCCGCTGCGTGGCGTCGTGCACGCAGCGGGAGTCCTACACGACGCTGTGCTGACCAACCAGCGCTGGGACGACGCCCGCGAGGTCTTGCGGGGGAAGGTTCATGGCGCCTGGCTTCTGCACACGCTGACCCGGGACCTGCCGCTCGACTTCTTCATCCTCTACTCGGCCGCAGGCGTGGTTCTGGGTGCGCCGGGGCAAGGGCTCTACCCGGCGGCCAATGCCGAACTGGACGCGTTGGCGCGTTTCCGGCATCGCTTGGGCCTGAAGGCGCTCAGCGTTGCGTGGGGCCGATGGTCCGGCGCCGGAATGGCCTTCGATTTGGCCAACCACGGACATGACGTCTGGAAGGCGCGGGGGCTGCGTGAAATCGACCCCGTGGAGGGTTTTGTCCAACTGCAGCGCCTCCTCGCGGATCACACGCCGTATGGCGCAGTAATTCCAATCGACTGGCGGCAGTTCCTTCGGCAACTGCCATCCGAAGCCGATCGCGATTTCTTCGCGGCGGTGGTTCCCGCAGAGGCAGGTTCACGCGAAACCGCGCGATCGTCGGACGCCGTCACGGTTTCGGAACGCTTGCGGGCGCTCCCATCGGGTCTTCGCGGCTCGGCGCTCCTGGCGCATCTGACGGACCGGGTACGGGCGCTGCTTGGGCTCGACGGCGACGCCGCAGTCAGCCCGAAGGTCCCGCTGAAGGAAATTGGCTTGGACTCGCTGATGGCGGTGGAGATGCGAAACATCCTGGTCCGCTCGGGCGGAAAGCCGCTGCCGACGACGCTGTTGTTCGACCACCCAACCCTCGATGCGCTCTCCGCCTGCCTTGGGCGCGAATGGCGCCTCGATGATGGCGGTGAGCCCGTGACGGAGCCGGCGGATCGCCGGTTCGCAACGTCGGAAATCAACCAGCTCGCTGAATTGTCGGAAGAGCAAGCCGAGGCGTTGCTTGCGGCCGAACTCACGCTGACGACGGCGAGGGAGCATACATGACGACCTCGCACGCGAGCGACGAAGCGCTCAGCCCCGTCAAGCAAGCGCTGGTCGAGATCCGGGACCTGCGCGCCCGGCTCGCCCGCGCCGAAGCCGCCCGATCGGAACCGATTGCGATCGTCGGAATGGGACTGCGCTTTCCCGGCGGCGCAAGGGATGCGGAGACGTTCGCAAGCCTGCTGTGGAGTGGAGCCGACGCGGTCGGCCCAATTCCCGGCGATCGCTGGTCCCTTGACGCCTTCTACGCCGAGGACCCCGATGCGCCGGGCAAGATGATTACCCGCAACGGCGCGTTTCTGGAGAACGTGGACCAGTTCGACGCCGATTTTTTTGGCATTGCGCCGCGGGAAGCCGCCAGCGTGGACCCTCAGCAGCGTTTGTTGCTGGAGATCAGCTGGGAGGCCCTCGAGAACGCCGGCCACGCGCCAGCATCGCTCGGCGGCGCCAGGGCGGGCGTCTATCTGGGTATGTCAAACAGCGACTACGGCCGGTCGGTGTTCGCCCGGACGGACTTCATCGACGCCTACGCCAGCAGCGGGAACGCCTACAGCGTCGCTGCCGGACGGCTGTCGTATTTCCTCGGCCTGCACGGCCCGAGCATCGCGGTGGACACCGCATGTTCGTCATCTCTTGTCGCGTTGCACCTCGCCTGTCAGGGCCTGCGCCTGCGTGAATGCGACCTCGCGCTCGCCGGCGGCGTCAACCTCATCTTGTCGCCGGAAATGAATATCTGCTTCTCGAAGGCGCGGATGATGGCGCCTGACGGGCGGTGCAGGACATTCGATGCGGCGGCGGACGGCTATGTGCGCGGCGAGGGCTGCGCGATCCTGGTGCTTCGGCGCCTTGCCGACGCCGTCGCCGATGGCGATCGCATCCTGGCGGTGGTGCGTGGCAGCGCGGTGAATCAGGATGGCCGCAGCGCCGGCCTGACGGCCCCGAACGGACCGGCGCAGGAGGCGGTGATCCAAGCCGCGCTTGCCGCCGCCGGCGTTCCGGCCGTTACCGTCGGTTATGTGGAGGCGCACGGAACCGGCACGCCGCTCGGCGATCCGATCGAGGTGGGCGCGCTTGCGGCAGCGTATGGCGGCGGACGGGACCCAAGCCGTCCTCTGGCCATCGGGTCGGTCAAGACGAACATTGGACATCTCGAAGCCGCCGCGGGCGTCGCCGGCGTCTGCAAGGTCGTGTTGGCGCTGCAACGTCGGGAGATCCCGCCGCATCTGCATTTGCAGACGAGAAACCCCCGTATTGACTGGGCGTCCGTGCCGATCACGGTTCCGGTCGCCACAACCCCATGGCCGGAGGTCGATGGCCGGCGGCTCGCCGGCGTCAGTTCGTTCGGGTTCAGCGGGTGCAACGCCCATGTGATCCTGGAAGGCGCCGAACCGCAGGCCGCGCCGGCGCGGGAGCCAGCGTCGCCTCAGCAGGAGCGCCCGCAGCATCTGCTCCCCCTGTCGGCCCGCGATCCGGCTGCGCTGACGGAGCTGGCCACCCGCTATGCTGCGGCGTTGTCCGACGACGCAGTCGCTGCCGATGTCTGCTACACCGCCGGCGCAGGGCGCTCGCACTTTGCGGAGCGCCTCGCCGTGGTCGGCGCCAATTCCGGCGAACTTCGCGACGCGCTTGGCGCGTTTGTCGATGGCGTCGAAAGCGCCGCCGTCGCGCGTGGCCGGTACGCCGGCGCAACGCCTCCGCAGGTGGCGTTCCTGTTCACCGGGCAGGGCGCTCAATACGCCGGAATGGGGCGCGGGCTTTACGAAACGTCGCCCACCTTCCGGCATGCGCTGGACGAATGCGCCGACGGCTTGGCGCCTTACCTGGAGATCGGCCTTCTGGACACGCTTTGGAGCCCGGAAGAAACCAGCGCGATCAACCGCACCGATTACGCCCAGCCGGCGCTGTTCGCGATTGAATATGCGTTCGCGGCCCTGTGGCGATCCTGGGGAATCGAGCCCGCGGCGGTGCTGGGGCATAGTTTCGGCGAATATGTCGCGGCCTGTGTCGCAGGGGCGCTGCCCCTCGGCGACGCGCTCCGTCTGGTGGCCGAGCGCGGCCGGTTGACCGAAGCGCATGGAGGAGACGGAGCGATGGCTGCCGTCTTCGCCTCGAAAGATCACCTCGATGCGGCGATTGCCCGCAGCGACGGGGCTTTGTGCATCGCCGCCCATAACGGTCCGGATCATTACGTGATCTCCGGACGACGAGACGCCGTGGAGTCGGCGGTGCGCCGCATGCAGGCTGAAGGCGTGCGCGTGCGGCCGCTTCGGTTGTCGTATGCGGCTCATTCCTCGCTCGTTGAACCCGTGTTGCCGGCGTTCCGGCTGGTCCTCGACGAGGTCCGCTTCCGGCCGCATCGCGTTGCGCTGGTGTCGAACGTGACGGGCGCGCTGGCCGGCCCGGAGATCGGGCAACCGGCTTATTGGCTGAAGCACATGCGCGCGCCCGTGCAGTTCCATGACGCAATGAAAACGCTGGCGGCGCTGGGCGTCACCCATTGCATCGAGATGGGTCCGCATCCCGTGTTGCTGGGGATGGCCGCCGCCTGCCTCCCCGCGCAGCGGCTGGAATGCCTGCCATCCCTGCGCAAGGACCGAGCCGAGTGGTCCGACCTGCTCGAGAGCGTGCAGCGGCTTTACGTGGACGGGGTGGAAATTGACTGGGACGGTTTCGACGCTGACTATTCGCGCCGGCGTATCGCCTTGCCGACATACCCGTTCCGCCGGCGCCGGCACTGGATGGACGCGACGGGCGCGCCGGCGCTTACGCAGCCTTCGCTCAGCGCGGTTGAACGCTGGTCGCGCGCCGGCCAGGCGATGGATCGGCAAGCCTGCCAGGGACCGCTCGACCTCAATGTCTCATCGTACCCGGGCAAATGGGCCTTCCTGGCGCGGCTGACTGCCGCTCATGCGATTGAGACGCTGGTTGCGTCGGCGGTTTTCGCAACTCCCGCTGAGGCGCTGACGCTGGAGCAGGTGCTCTCCGGCATCGGAGCCGGCGCCACGTATCGGCGGCTGATCCGCCGCTGGCTCGAGAACCTGGTCTCGTTGGGAATGCTGCGTCACGCGAATGGTTGCTACATCGCCGACCAACCGCTTCCCCATTCCGGACTTGAGGCCCTGTGGGAGGAGGCCGGGCGTCTGTTCGCCGATAACACGCCGCTCCTGGCTTATGTGCGACACTGCGGCGTGCTTCTTGGGCCTGTTCTTCGTGGCAGAACGAGTCCGCTCGAGACGCTTTTTCCGGGGGGTTCGTTCGATCTCGCTGAAGATCTCTACGAACGCTCCGCGACCATGCGCTACGTGAATGGTCTTGCGGCGGCGGCCCTAGAGTCATTCTGCGAAACCATTCCGTTCGGCCGCCCGATACGTCTGCTCGAAGTGGGAGCGGGCACGGGCGGCACCACATCCGCCCTGGCGCCGGTCTTGCCGGCAGACAGGGTCCAGTATTCGTTCACGGACGTCTCCGACTTTTTCTTCGACAGAGCGCGCGAGCGATTCGCCGCCCGTGTCGCGATGACGTTCGGCAGGCTCGATGCGGATCAGGATTTGCCGACGCAAGGTTATCCCGCAGGCAGCATCGACATCGTCGTCGCCGCCAATTCGTTGCATGCGAGCATCGATATCGAGACCGCTTTGCGCCGGCTGCGCGATCTTCTCGCCCCAGGCGGCGTTTTGATCCTGATCGAGTCGACGACCCATTTCGCCTGGTTCGACATGACGACGGGACTGATCGAGGGGTGGCAGCATTTCGCTGACGACTTGCGTTCCGATCAACCTCTATTGTCTGCGCCGGCTTGGGTCGCGGCGCTGGCTGATGCGGGGTTCGAGCAGGCGGATTTCTGGCCTCGCGAAGACTCTCCGGCCCGCCATCTGGGCCAGCATGTCCTGGTGGCGCGTGTCGCGGGGGAGATCGCGCCTGACGTCCTGGCGCAGAGCGCCGAGACCGCTCCGGCGACCGAAGCGGTCGCCTCACAGGCGACGGACGCCGAATCGGCGAGCGCGATGCGTGAGCGAATTCTCACGGCGGTGCCGGGCGACCGGCTCGACCTGCTGCGCGACTTTGTGCGCGACCGCGTCGTCCGGGTGCTCCGCCGCGATCCCTCAGATCCGCCGGACAGAGATGATCGCCTGACGGATCTTGGATTCGATTCCCTGATGGCGGTGCAGTTGCGCGGCCAACTGGGCGCGGGGCTTTGCTTCGACAACGCCCTGCCGGCGACCCTCATGTTCGACTATCCCACGATCAATAAGCTGGCTGTCTATCTTCTGCAGCGCCTCCGCCCGGAGGAGGCGCGTTCCGAGGCGGCGTCCGATGGGGATCCGCAACGAGCGCCTCGAGCGCCGGCGCGCTTGGGCGCGGCGGCTACGGCGGCGATGACGGACTCCGAGATCGAAGCCTTGTTGTCCGAACGTTTCGGACGACAACCACCCCGCGAGCACGAAAATGTCTGAGGCAACGGCGCCTGAAACGATGACGCCGCTCAAGCGGGCCTTCCTCGCTCTGGAGGATGCGGAAGCGCGGCTGGCGGCCAAGCGGCACGCGGAGCGGGAGCCGATTGCGATCATCGGCCTGGCATGCCGCGCGCCAGGTGGCGGCGACGATCCTGACAGCTTCTGGCGGCTGATGCATGACGGGGTGGACGCGATCACGCCTGTTCCAGCGGATCGCTGGGACCATGCCGCTCTTTATGATCCCGACCCTGCCGCGCCGGGTCGCATCGCCGCCCATTCGGGCGGATTCTTGCGCACGATCGATACATTCGACGCGGCGCTGTTCGGGATCGCGCCGCGGGAAGCCGAGGGTATGGACCCCCAACAGCGCCTCCTACTGGAAGTGACCTGGGAAGGGCTGGAACATGCCGGCCACGCGCCCGACCGGCTGCAGGGATCGGCCACCGGCGTCTACTTCGGCGTCACCAGCAGCGACTATGCTTATCTTCAGCTTAAATCTGGCGATGCGGCGCTGCTGGACGCGCATTTCACTTCCGGTATCGCTCACAGCGTCTTCAGTGGGCGTTTGTCCTACCTGCTTGGGCTTTGTGGCCCGAGCCTGACAATCGACACCGCATGCTCGTCGTCGCTCGTCGCCGTTCATCTTGCCTGTCAAGGGCTGAGGAATGTCGACTGCAACATGGCGGTCGCAGGGGGCGTGAATCTGATCCTGGCGCCCGATCTCTATATCGCGCTTTCGCATTCGCGCATGCTGGCGCCCGATGGGCGCTGCAAGACTTTCGACGCTGCTGCGGACGGTTTTGCGCGCAGCGAGGGATGCGGCGTCGTTATCCTCAAGCGCCTGAGCGAGGCCGAAGCCGACGGCGACCGCATCCTTGCGGTGATCCGCGGCAGCGCGGTCAACCAGGATGGTCCCAGCAGCAGCCTGACAGCGCCCAACGGTCCGGCGCAGGAGGCTGTCATCCGCGCTGCGCTGGCTTTCGCCTCCGTCGCCCCTGATGACGTGAGTTTCGTCGAGGCGCATGGAACCGGCACGGAACTTGGCGATCCGCTGGAAGTCAAAGCCCTGGGCCAGGTGTTCGGCGGCCGCGATCGAGATCCGCCGCTGATCCTCGGATCGGTGAAGACGAACATTGGCCATGTAGAGGCGGCGGCGGGCGTTCTTGGGCTGATCAAAGTCATTCTCGCATTGCGACACCGCACGATACCTCCGCATCTGCACTTCAAGACGCCCAGTCCGCATATCGAGTGGCGGGACCTGCCGTTCGTCGTGCCCCGGCAGGCCATGCCTTGGCATGCGATCAACGGGCGCCGGATCGGCGGCGTCAGTTCGTTCGGGTTCAGCGGCACCAACGCGCACATTGTCGTGGAAGAGGCGCCGGAGAACCCGGTCGCAGCCGAGACGAGCCCTGCAAAAGTCCACCTGTTTGCGCTGTCTGCCCGCGACCCCGCGGCGCTCGCCCAGTTCGCCGGTCGGCACGCCGCTGCCCTGCGGCAGCCTGGCGACGCTACGATCGCCGACATTTGCCGCACGGCGAATGAAGGTCGCGCTCATTTTGCCGAGCGAGCGACTCTGATCGCCGGAACAATCGATGGGCTACGCGCCGGGTTGGAGTCGCTCGCCCGCGGTGAACCCGCTGTCGGCCAGACGCATGAGCGCGTCGCTCAACGCGATCCGCCGCGTATCGCATTCCTGTTCACCGGCCAGGGCGCCCAATACGCTGGCATGACCAAGGAGCTCTACGGCGCGTCGAAGGTGTTTCGGACGGCGCTCGACCGCTGCGCCGCCATTCTGGAACCGTATCTCGACCGGCAGCTCTTGGACGTTCTCTATTCGAAAGAGTCCGGCTCGTCGCTTATCAACCAGACCGCCTATACCCAGCCGTCCTTGTTTGCGGTCGAGTTTGCGCTGACGGAACTCTGGCGCTCCTGGGGTGTGACCCCGATCGCGGTGATCGGTCATTCGGTCGGCGAGTATGTCGCCGCCTGCGTCGCCGGCGTGTGCAGTCTGGAGGACGGTCTTCGCCTGATCGCCCTGCGGGGCCAACTCATGCAGTCGCTCCCCAAAGGCGGGGCGATGGCGGCGGTGTTTGCCCCCGAGACGCTCGTCGCGCAATTCGTCGCTCCGCACGCCGCCTGCCTTTCGATTGCTGGAGTCAACGGTCCATCGCAGACCGTGATTTCCGGGGATGCGGCCGCCGTGGAAGCCGTCTGTCGCCTGCTGGATGAACAGGGCGTGCAGTCACAACCCTTGTCCGTGTCGCATGCTTTCCACTCGCCGCTGGTGGATCCGGTTCTCGATCAGTTCGAACGGGCGGCGAGTTCCGTTCGCTTCGCCGCGCCGCAGATCCGGCTGATCTCGAATGTCACGGGGCGGCTCGCCGTTGCAGAAGAAATCACGCGGCCATCCTACTGGCGGCGGCATATGCGTGAAGTCGTGCGCTTCGGTGACGGTCTGCAGGCCCTGCAAAGCGCGCGGCCGTATTGGTGCATCGAGATCGGCCCGCACCCGACCCTGCTCGCGATGGCCGAGGCGACTTTCGCGGCGCCCAAGCCGCGGCTGATCGCATCGTTGCGTCGGGGCAAGTCGGACTGGCGGCAGATGCTGGAAGGGCTGTCGGCGGTCTATCGAGCCGGCGCAAAGGTTGATTGGCGCGGTCTGAGCGAGGCGGGCAGGGACCGCATCGTCGATTTGCCCTTCTATCCCTTCCAGCGGGAGCGGTATTGGTTCCGGGCCCGCACGCAAGCGCCGTCGCGCCCGACGCGCGCACAAGACGCTTCTCACAGGCTGCTGGGTTCCCGTCTGCGCTCGGCCGCGCCAGGCGCCATCTACGAGGCGACGATCGACATCGATGCGCCGGGGTTCGTGCGCCAGCACCGCGTCCTCGATCATGTCATCCTGCCGGCGGCGGCGTATCTGGAGATGCTTGTCGCCGGCGCTTGCGACGTGCTGCGCACCCGCGCGGTCCAGATCGAGGACGTGACGATCAGCGAGGCGATGGTGTTGGCGGACGACGGCGCCGCGCGGATCGTGCAGACGGTTTTTGGAGCCGTTCACGATGGGGCCGCCGCGGTCAGCATCAGCAGCGTCGAGGAGACTTCGGCCCATTCCACGTCGTGGCTGCAACATGCGAGCGCACGCGTCACGGTCGGCCAACCCCCGGCGCCGGCAGCAAGCCTGTCCGATTTGCGCACACAATGCCCGTCCGCCGTCGCGCTGCCCGAATTCTATGACCGCTTCAAGCAACGCGGCGTGCAGTTCGGAGACGACTTTCACACGGTCCGGCAGGTCTGGCGCGGCGCGGCGCAGGCCGTCGGCGAGGTCGTGCTGACCCCGGCTTCGGAGGCGTCGATCTCGGACTACAGAGTGCATCCGCTGCTGCTGGACGGATGCCTGCAGGTGCTCGCCGCGGCGCTGCCGACCGATGACCCGGCGATCCTTTATCTGCCGATCGGCCTGGGTTCCTACACCGTGTTCGCCGACGCCGGCGCCAAGTGCTGGTGTCATGTCTCGGTTCATTCGTCCGCGGGCGATCTCTGTCGCGCCGACGTGCTCGCATTCGGCGCAAATGGCGCACGGATCGCCGAACTGCGGCAGATCGAGCTCAAGCGAGCGACGCGCGGCGCGCTCGGACGCACCGGCGAGCGCTGGCTCGATCACTGCCTGTACCAGACGGAGTGGCGGCCGGCCCAGGCCGAACCGGACAATCACGATCCCCAACAACGCTTGTCTGCCAATCGCTCGGAACCGCGTCATTGGCTCGTGTTCACGGACAGCGCCGGCGTCGCCGCTGAACTTGCCGCACAGAGGCAGGCCCGGGGAGACCTTTGCACGCTGGTTTATCCCGGGTCCTTCAAGCACGGTCCCAAGGGATACAACGTCGATCCGGCCAGCGCAGACGATTATCGCCGCCTGCTGCTCGAGTTGCGACGCGCCGGCTGCACGTTAGACGGCGTCATCCATGCCTGGTCACTGGACAGCCGCGCGTGGGATGGGATGTCCGGCGCCGAGCTGATGGAAGCCGAGACGCTATGCGCCGTCAGTCCGCTTCTGCTGGCGCAGGCTCTCGTCGCCGGGTCCGGTCCGCCGCGCCTATGGATCGTCACGCGTGGGTGCCAGCAGGCCGATGGCGGGGAGCGCAGCGTGTCGCCGGTGCAGGCGACCGCCTGGGGCCTTGGCCGCTCGATCGCGCTCGAGCATCCGGAACTGAACTGCACCTGCATCGATCTCGACCCGGGTCCCCACCCCGGCGAAGTCGACGCCCTTCTCGTTGAGCTCGAATCGCGTGGATCGGAGTCGCAGGTCGCTTTGCGTGCGGCGGGACGCCGCGTGCTGCGTCTTGTCAGAACCCCGGGCGCCGGTGAGCCTGAGGCGCCGACTCCTGCGGAGGCGTGGCGGCTGGCGCCCGCGTTCTCAGGAACGTTTGAGCGCTTCCACCGTCAGCCGCTGGTTCGTCGCGCACTGGAGTTCGGCGAAGTGGAAGTCGCAATCCAGGCGACCGGCCTCAACTTCAAGGACGTCCTCCAAGTGTTGGGGATGGCGTCGGAAGACGACGCTTGGTTTGGCGGAGAATGCGCCGGCCGGGTCGCTCGCGTCGGTCCCGGCGTGAGCCATCTCCGGCCCGGCGATGACGTGATGGCGGTCGGAAGGGGTTGCCTCGCATCGTTTGTTACGCTGCCTGCGGATCTGGTGCAGCGTCGCCCGCCAGAGATGAGTCCGGAGGAAGCCGCCGCTTTCCCGATCGCTTTCCTCACCGCCGAGTTTTGTCTCTCGCACATCGGCGCGCTGCGCACGGGACAGCGTGTGCTGATCCACGCGGGGACCGGCGGCGTGGGCATGGCTGCGATCCAGCTGGCTCAGCTTGCCGGCGCCAAGGTGTTCGCCACGGCGGGTTCGGAATGGAAGCGCGCCCTGTTGCGCTCGATCGGCGTGCCCCACGTGCTGAATTCGCGTGACACGAGCTTTGCGCAGCAAGTCATGACGCGCACCGGCGGCCAGGGCGTCGACCTGGTGCTCAATTCGCTGACAGGCGAGCTTGCCGAAGCGAGCTTCGGCATCCTGGCCCGAGGCGGCCACTTCATCGAGATCGGCAAACGGGGTCTGAAATCAGCCGAATGGGTGACCAGCCTCGGTCGCGACCTCGCGTACTCCATCGTGGATTGGAGCGAGGACGCCGCAAGGCGCCCGGCGTTTATCGGCGGCATGCTGGCTCAGCTGATCGAACGTCTGCAGCAGGGCCTCAGGCCGCTGCCGCGGCAGGTGTTCGCGATCGACGACACGCCGCGCGCTTTTCGGCTCATGGCGCAGGCCCGCCATGTCGGCAAAATCGTGGTTCGACATGGGCCTCCGACGCCGCCGGAGATCCGATCAGACGGCGCGTATCTGGTGACGGGGGGTCTGTCTGGTCTTGGTTTGCGGGTGGCGGAATGGCTCGCGGAGCGCAAGGCGGCCCGGATCGTCCTCATCGGCCGGCGGCCAGCAACGCCAGAAGCCGCCGCTGTGATCGATCGTGTGCGTTCGGCAGGCGCGGCCGTCCTGACCGAGACGGTCGACGTTACGGATGAGACCGCGCTGGGCGACCTGCTGACGCGCCTGCGCGCCGACGGTCCTCCCTTGCGCGGCGTCGTGCATTGCGCGGGCGTCATCGACGACGCCAGCCTGTTGCAGCAGGACGCGAGCGGTTTGACGCGCGTGCTTGCGCCGAAGGTTCACGGCGCCTGGTTGCTCGATCGGCTCACCCGCGTCGATCCGCTCGATTGTTTCGTCATGTTCGCTTCCGCCGCCGGCGTTCTCGGGTCGGCAGGCCAAAGCAACTACGCGGCGGCGAATGCTGTTCTTGACCAGCTCGCACAGGAGCGCCGCAACCGCGGTCTCTTCGCGCTGAGCATCGATTGGGGCGCCTGGGCCGCGACAGGCATGGCGGCCGATCGGGGTCTCGGCCAACGCCTCGAGGCGAGCGGGCTCAACCCCCTGACGCCGGCGGAAGGAATCGCGGCGCTCGAACGATTGCTGCATGACGGGGCCACGCAGGCGAGTGTCCTGCGGATGGACTGGCCGCGTTATGCGGAGCGCTCCGGAGGCCCGCGACCATTTCTCATGGACGTCCTCGGCGGAGACGGCCAACGGGCGACCCCGGAGACATCCGTCCGGGGACCGGCTGAAGATCTGCGCAGCCAACTCGAGGACGCGCCACGCCGGCGGCGGCGATGGATCGTCGCAAGTTTCGTCAACGACCATGCGCTGCGCATACTCGGCATGGCTGCGGGCAAACCCCTCGATCCGTCGATGCCGCTCGGTGAACTCGGCCTTGATTCCCTGCTCGCGGTCGAGTTGCGGAACGCGGTGAGCGCGGCCGTCGGACGGCCGCTGCCGGCGACATTGCTGTTCGACTATCCGACGATCGATGCGCTCACCGACCATTTGATCAACGATATTTTGCGCCTTGTAGACGAGGATCGGCCCGTCCCGGCCGATGCCGAACCGGTTGTCGAATTCGATCTGGTCGGCTCGGTCGAAGGGCTGTCGGACAATGAAGTCGACCAACTGCTCGCCGCGCGCATAAGCCAAGGCTCGATATGAACAACTTCCTTGAACGGCTGGGCACGCTCACGCACAAGCAACTGATGCTGCTGGCGTTTGATCAGCAGCGGCAATTGGAGGCGGCGAACCGAAGACGGCCCGAAGCAATCGCCGTGGTGGGTATCGGGTGCCGGTTTCCGGGTGGCGGTGACGGTCCGCAGGCGTTCTGGGACCTCCTGCGCGAGGGGTGTGACGCGATCCGGGAGGTCCCGAGCGATCGCTGGGATATCGACAGCTTCTATGACGCGGATCCTGACACAGCGGCCCGGATGGCGGTGCGGAGCGGCGGATTCCTGGACGACGTCGGCGGGTTCGACGCCGCATTCTTTGGCATTTCGCCGCGGGAGGCGATCGCCATGGATCCGCAGCAGCGTTTGCTGCTGGAGGTCGTCTGGGAGGCCCTGGAGCATGCGAATGTCGCGGCGGACCAGCTCATGGGCTCCGCGACCGGCGTGTTTGTCGGCTTGTGCAATAGCGATCACTTCCAGCGTCTGTTGCGGCGAGGCAACGCTGCGATCGACGCGTATCTGGCGTCGGGCAACGCTCCGAGCGTCGCCGCCGGTCGGATCGCCTATTGCCTTGGGTTGCGTGGTCCTGCGCTGACGGTCGACACGTCCTGCTCCGCTTCTCTGGTCGCGATCCATCTCGCTTGCCAGAGTTTGCGCAGCCGCGAGAGCCGCCTGGCGTTGGCAGGCGGCGCCAATGTCATTTGCTCCCCCGAGACAATGATCGCCTTGTCGAAGGCTCACATGCTTGCGCCGGATTGCCGCTGCAAGACGTTCGACGCCGCGGCTGACGGGTTTTCAAGGGGCGAGGGATGCGGCGTGCTCGTGCTCAAGCGACTTAGCGATGCGCTGAGCGATGGCGACACGGTCCATGCTGTCATCCGTGGCACAGCGGTCAACCAGGACGGTCGCAGCGGCGGCCTGACCGTGCCCAACGGCGCGGCGCAGGAAAGCGTGATCCGCGCCGCTCTCGATGCGGCTGGCGTGAGCCCGGATGAGATCGACTATGTGGAGGCGCATGGGACAGGAACTTCCCTTGGCGACCCGATCGAAATGCGCGCCCTTTCGGCGGCCCTCGGCGCTCAACGGCCGCACGACGCGCCGCTGCTGGTCGGGTCCGTCAAGACCAATATCGGGCACCAAGAGGCGGCTGCTGGCGTCGCCGGCGTCATCAAGGTCGTGCTGGCGCTGGAACACGGCTGCATCCCACCGCATCTCCATTTTCAGCATCCGAGCGCGCACATCCCCTGGAACGAATACAATGTGAAGGTTACCTCTGCGGAGCATCCCTGGCCGCAGCGGCCAAGGGCGCGCATCGCAGGCGTCAGCTCATTCGGGTTCAGCGGCACCAACGCGCACGCCGTCATAGAAGAGGCGCCGCGAACCGACCGGAAGATCCCTCCGGCCGAGCCGCGATCCTTTCATTGCCTGCCTCTGTCGGCGCGCAGCGAAACGGCCCTTGCGAAGCTTGCTTCACGATATGGGCACGCCCTGTCGAACCGGCCGGACCTTGCGCTTGGGGACGTCGTGCATACAGCGGGCGCGGGGCGGTCGCACTTGCCGCGGCGCCTGGCGGTCGTGGCGGACACCATGGAGACGGCGGTCGATGCGCTCCAGGCCTTCGCAGCCGGCGACTCGCATCCGGCCCTGCACAGCGGCGCCGTCGCGTCGGCCCCGCGTCATGAAGTCGTCTTCGTTTTTCCAGGGCGAGATTGGGCTTATCCCGGCATGGGCAGGCGCCTTTACGACGCCTCGAGCGCCTATCGGGATGCTGTCGATCAGTGCGACGGCATTGTCGGGCCGAATGCGTTGGGTCGGACCCTGAAATCCATTCTTTGGGATCTCCCGAACGAAGACACGCGTTCCGACGAGCGCGTCCGCAGCCGGCTGATGTTGTTCACGGCCCAATATGCGGCTGTTCAACTCTGGAAGTCGTTCGGCGTCGAGCCGGCCGCGGTGATCGGCGACGGCGACGGTGAGTATGCGGCGGCGTGCGTGGCCGGAGTCTTTTCGATCGAAGACGCGCTGCGCGTTGTCGCAGGGCAGGGGACGCCGGAGGTCGATCCGTCGCTGGAAAGGATGCGTCCTCGCATTCCGGTCGCATGGACGAGCGGCGGCTCGGGTCGACCGGCGATGGAGGCTGCGCCGCCCGCCGCGTATTGGGCGAGCCATGGGTCCGAGCCCGGCGACTTCGCAGACGTCGTCAGGCGATTGCACGAAGGGGGGTATAACAGCTTCCTCGAGGCCAGCCCGAATCCACCCCTGAGCGGTCAGGCGCGGCTATGCCTGCCGGCGGCGGGCGCATTGCATCCAACGTCTCCGCTTCCTGGAGAGGACGAATGGAGCTGGATTGCCCGTTGTCTTGCCGAACTTTATGTCCGTGGCGCCCAGATCGACTGGGCCCAGGTGGCCAAGGGCGCCGGCAAATGTGCGCTCCCCACCTATCCGTTCGAACGTCGCAGCTACTGGTATTCGCCTGCACAACTTGCAGAGCTGTCCGGCGCCTCCGCGGGTCGTTCTGGGCCGCAAGCCGCGGCGCCGCCCAGCGTCGGCGTGACGCCATCGCCCAGCGAGCCGCCGGCCGACGATCTGTTCTATCAAGTCGTGTGGCAGAACGCGCCGCTGCCCGTGCGCGGCGCTCCGACGCTCCTAAGTCCCGAACAGTTTGCCTCGACGGTTCGCGCACGGTTTGCCGCGCTCGCCCAGCAGCACGGGCTGTCGATCTACGATCGCCTCCTGCCGGAGTTGGATCGGCTGTCTGCGGCCTATCTTGCCAACGCTCTGCGCCAGCTGGGCTTCGTTGCGACCATGGGCCGCGTTTTCGCCATCGAGCAGGAGGCGGCGCGACTGGGTATCGCGCCGCGGCATTTGCGCCTCTTCACACGCTTGCTCGAATCGCTCGCCGAAGACGGCGTGGTGCGCCGACACGGGATGTCCCTTGAGATCA
>Ga0074044_10000860_pt1 | contig 28375 bp, 20 predicted proteins | sample BogForMeECP23OM1_FD_94443 | JGI IMG/M metagenome (GOLD analysis project Ga0074044, IMG submission 94443) | Bog forest soil microbial communities from Calvert Island, British Columbia, Canada - Bog Forest MetaG ECP23OM1 | ecosystem: Environmental > Terrestrial > Soil > Wetlands ...
GGAGCACGAGGGCATCCGATTCCAGTTCCTCAAGGCCCCGTTGCGGGTAGTCGGGAAGGATCGCGCGGAGGGGCTTTCGGTCCAGACGATGCAGCTGGGACCCCCCGATGCAGGCGGGCGGCGCGCCCCGGTGCCCGTTCCGGGGTCCGACGAGACGATCCCCTGCGACACCGTCATCGTCGCGGTCGGACAGAAAGCCGACCTGCAGGGTTTCGGGCCCGAGCTCGACCTCAAGCTCACCTCCCAGGGTTGGCCCGAAGGGAAGGGCAAGGGGTTCGAGACGGCCGTTCCGGGAATCTTTGCGGCGGGGGGCCGGTCCGTCGTTTACGCGATGGGGACCTCGATGGACGCGGCGAACGCGATCGATGCGTACCTCGCGGGGAAGCGGGGTGAAGCCCCCACCGCACGACCCGACCCGCTCGGCGGGACCGAGACCTTCCACTTGCCCCCGGGGTACACCGCCCCCATCCGAGTGTAGACCCGCGGCCCCCTCCGCGCCGGTCGGCAACCTTTTTGCGCGGTCCCGTCCCATTCCTCCGGAGATGACCTTCGGGCGACGCGCCTTCCGGACTCGCCCTTTCACCCTCGCGGTCCTCATCGCCGTGCTCTTCGCCGTGCCCGGAGTGGCCGGGGCCGTGGGACAGCTCCCCAACTCGAGCCCCGCGGGATCGGCCCTCTCCGTCCCGCTCGACGCCGCCTCCGTGTATTCGGGCACCTTCGCCGCGCGCGCCGGCTACGAAAACTGGTACGCTCCCTCCGTCCCGAACGCCGTGCCGGCCGTGGGAGCGCAGCTCGTCGTCGTCACATTCCGTCCGAGCGACCCCGCATTCTTCTCCCCTCCCTCGATCGGAACTCCTCCTCTCTCCCTGGCCCAAATCGCGGATCGCTACGGTCTCTCGACCACCGCCTACGCGTCCACGGAGGCTTACTTCGAGTCAATGGGTCTCAGCGTCGTCTACCCGAGCCCCGACCGTCTTAGCCTCGCCCTGAGCGGGCCTGCGTCGGCGGTCGGGCGAGCGTTCGCCACGGCGATCGTATCCGGAACCTATCAAGGGCGGACGGTGACGTTCCCGGGAACTCCGCCGAGTCTCCCGGTCGCCCTGCAATCGTCCGTGAGTTCGGTCACCGGCCTATCGAGCGGATTCGACACGTACGCGCTGCCCGCAGGTCTCCCGTCGCTGTCTCTCTCCCCGGCGAGCGGACCGGCGGCGGGCCCCGACCTCATCACTCCGGCGATCGCCCGGCAGATCTACGACCTCTCGGCGCTCTACAACCGCACCGGATCCTCGGCTTGGGCGACCGGCCAGGGGATCGCCCTCCTTCTCTGGGGAGACGGCTACGCCCCGAGTGACCTCAGTACCTTCTTCGCGAACGATTACCCTTCGGGTTTCCCGCAGCCGAACATCCAGGCCTATCCCGTGGACGGTGCGCCGGCTCCCTCGAGCAACGCCGTCAATGACCCGAGCAAGGCCCCGCAGGAGCTGACGCTCGATATGGAATGGTCGGGCTCGATGGCCCCCGGAGCGACGCTCGACGCCGTCTACGCTCCAGAAGGACCGCCCGCCAACAACTACTCTCCGACGGACGCGTCGATGGAACTTGCCCTCAGCAAGGCGGTCACGGGAATCGCGGGGGTCTCCGTCGTCTCGATGTCGTTCGGTACGCCCGAGGGTGCGAGTGCGGGCCTCCAGTCCGCGTGGGCCACCGATTTCGCGACCGCGGCCCAGGAGGGGATCACGCTCCTGGCGGCGACCGGCGACCTCGGCGGCGACGCGGCGGCCAACTGCGCCGGAGGGCCAGCCATGGATTACCCGGCCAGTTCGCCGGACGTCATCGCCGTGGGGGGAACCGACCCGACCCTCGCGCGAAACGTACTGGGCCAAGTGACCGGGCTCGCGAGCGAGTCCGCCTGGAGCGGCAGCTCCGGGGGATTCTCCAAGGTATTTAGCGCGCCATCCTGGCAAGAAGCCGGAAGCGCCTCGGCCCCGATCTTGGCGGGCGGTGGTCGCGGGACGCCGGACGTATCCGCGGCTGCGACGTACAATTACATCTACTACAACGGGACGGGTGGCGTGGCTGCCGGGACGAGCTTCGCGACGCCCCTATGGGGCGGTCTCGTCACGCAGATGGATGCAATCTACGGGTCGAAGCTCGGGTTCCTGACCCCGCGGCTCTACGCGGTCGGGGCCAGCCAGGAGGCGGGAAAGTCCCTGATCGGACTCGCCGACGTCTCGAGTGGCTCGACGTGCATCGGTACGGCCGGTCCGGGATGGGATACCGAGACGGGCTGGGGCTCTCCCCGGGCCCTCGACCTCTTCGAGGACCTGACCGCGACGTTCGTCAACCTCACGGTGTCGGCGTCTCCGTCCCCCGTAGCTCCCGGCGGCACCGTCACCGTGGTGGCCGAGCTCTCGAACCGGACGAGCGGAGATCCGATCGCGGGCGTCACGGTCGCGGTCAGTTTGCAAGCGAGTGACCCGAACGGCCCGTGCGCGGGCGTGTGGGGTTCCGGGAACGTGACGAGCAGTGCCACCGGTTCTGTCAGCCTCTCGGTCATGGTTCCGGCGTGCTACTTCGGGTCCCACGGAACCGCCCAAGCGTCGGTGACCAGCGATGGATTGTACGGCACGAATTCGACCACCGTCGACGTGAACTTGCTCGGCTTTGTCCCGGCGCTCGCCGGCATCGAGGACTACCCGTTGAACCTGATCGCGTTCTCGGTCATCATGGGAGTGGCGATCGTGGTCGGTTACGCCGTCGGCCGGGGCGGAACCCGTCGCGCCGGTCCCGCGAGACCGCGGCGCCCACCGACCTATCGACCGGCCGCCCTTCCCGCACGGGCTCCGCAACACCCACCCGCCGTCCCTCCCCCGCCGGCCGCACCTCCTCTTCCCCCACCTCCGCCTCCTGCGGGCGGGCCTCCCGCGAATTAGTCGCCACGCCCATCTGCCACCGGGAGTGGGGTCCGGCCGGCGGCCGCTCGCCCCAAAAGACTTAATCCGGCCCCCTTCTCGTCCCCGTGTGCCCGAGGCATCCGGGGATGCCCCGGTCGGGGCGGCCCCGGTCGCTCTCTCGGGGCCAGAACGTTCGCTGCTCCTCGCCTTGCGCGAGCGAGAAGGCACGGTCGTGGACGAGGAGTCGCTGGGCCGTCAGGTCGGGCTGCCCGCCGACCAACTTCGCGGTAGCCTCCAACGGCTTCGCGCGAAGCATCTCGCCGTGGTCGAAGAGGAGCACGAAACCGTCGCGCGCCTCACGCCGAGAGGAGAGGCCGTCCTGGCCCGCGGTCTTCCCGAGCGCCGATTCCTCGACGCGCTGCGGCGTCACGACGGTTCGCTGACTCCGGCCGAAGCGACGGAAGCGGGTCTCGACGAGGAAGAGAGGTCGGCGGCGATCGGCATCCTTCGCCGGCGCGGGGTGCTCGCCGATGGACTCCCCTTCCGCTTGAAGCCCGAGGCGGCGCTCTCCGAAGGTCCTCTTCCCGAGGAAACCGTTCTGAAGCAGGTCGGGGAAGGCACTTCCGAAGTCGACCCGGCGATCGTGGAAGCCCTCGAGCGCCGGGGACTCGTGCGCCGCGACCATCGGTCGATCAAGCGCTGGTCGGCCTCCGAGGAGGGACGTCGGCTACCGCTCGCCCCCGAGGGGCAGGACCTCTTGGGCGCAGTCACTGCCGAGATGCTGCGTTCGGGAACCTGGAAGGACCGAACGTTCCGACCGTACGATGTTCGAGCACCGGTGCCCTACATGACGGGCGCCCGACCGAACCCGTACATCGCCTGGCTCCAAGAATTCGAGGAGATCCTGGTCGGGCTCGGGTTCGAGCAGGCCGAGGGTCCGCTCCTCGAAACGGAGTTCTGGAACAACGATGCCCTGTTCATGCCGCAGGACCACCCCGCCCGTTCGATCCACGACGCGCTTTCCGTGGAAGGGGTCGAAGGGAAGCCACCGGCGCCGGACCTCCTCGCTCGCGTCGCGGCGGTCCACGAGGGTCGACCTCTCCCGGGCATGACCGCTCCGCTCGGCCCGGGATGGCCCGGTCCTTACGACGTTCGGGTCGCGGTCCGGCCGGTATTGCGCTCGCAAACGACCGCGGTCTCCGCTCGCTATCTCGCGCGAAACCCTCGGCCGCCGTTCCGGATGTTCTCGATCGACCGGAACCTCCGGCGAGAGCAGCTCGACGCGAGCCACCACCTCGAGTTCGCGCAGTGCGAGGGGATCATCGGCGAAGAAGGGCTCGACCTCCGGCACCTGGTCGGGGTCTTCACGGCCCTCGCCGAGGCGATCGGGATCCACGAGTTGAAGATTCGGCCGAGCTACTTTCCTTTCACCGAGCCGTCCATCGAGGGGTACGTCCGCCATCCCCGCCTCGGGTGGATCGAAGTCTTCCCGGGCGGCCTGTTCCGACCGGAGGTACTCCGTCCGCTGGGCATCGAGGTGCCGGTGATCGCGTGGGGGATCGGGATCACCCGCCTCGCGATGGTGGCGCTCGGATGCAACGACATTCGAGAGCTGTTCCAGGACGACCTCGCGGCGCTCACGGCCGGGGGGCCCTAGCGATGCCGCGTGCGATCCTCGACCGAGGCCGACTGCTCGCCGTCGCCGGCAAGTCCCTCGACGAGGCCACGCTCGACGATCTCCTCTTCGCGTCCAAGGCCGAGGTCGAAGGCCACGAGGACGGGGCACTCACGATCTCGGTGACCCCCGACCGGCTCGACCTGCTCTCGGAGGGGGGTCTCGGGCTCTACCTCCAAGGGGTGCTCGAAATCTCGCGCGGGATTCCGAGCTATCGGGCGGGAAGCGCCGAGGATCTTTCCTCGGGGTTCGAGGTCGACCCGTCCGTCGAGCCGCTGCGCCCTGCGATCGTGGGGGCGGTCGTGCGGGCGCCGGCCGGCCGGTCCCTGGACGTCGGTCTCCTCGCCGAGGCGGTTCGGTTCCAGGAGCTCCTTCACGCCACGATCGGCAGGAACCGCCGTGCGGCGAGCCTCGGCATCTACCCGGTGGAGCGTCTCGAGTTCCCGGTCCGATACTCGCTCGAATCGATGGATGCGGTCCGGTTCGTGCCGCTCGACGCATCCGAGGAGGTCGGAGCCGTAGAGTTCTTCCGGGAACACCCCCTGGCTCAGACCTACGGGCCGCTCGGTCGGCAGGGCGATTCGTGCCTCACCCTGCGGGATGCTCGCGGAGCGGTCCTGAGCCTTCCGCCCGTGCTCAACGGCCGGGCCGCGGGAGAGGCTCGGGTCGGGGACCGAGAGCTCCTCATCGAGGCGACCGGGACCCGGGAGCGGAGCGTCGTCGAAGCGGTGGGACTCCTTCTCGTCGTGTTCGTGGCGCAAGGTTGGTCGGTCGCCCCGGTCCCGGTGACCGGCCAGGGGAGGACTCGTTCGGACGGGAACTCGCTCGTCCAGGCCCATTCGCTGGACCTGCCGTCATCACTCGTTCGTTCGCTCGGCGGGGCGGGCCTCTCCGCGGCGGTTGTCGAGCGGCGTCTCGCCCAATCACGTCTCACCGGTCACCCGCACTCCGGGGGCTGGAAGGTGGACGCGCCGCCCTGGCGGCCCGACCTTGGTACCGCGGTCGACGTCGCAGAGGATGTTCTCCTCGCGGACGGCGTCCGCCCCGAAGACGGGCTGCTCCCTCCGAGCCGTACCCGCGGTCGCCTCCGACGGGAGACGATCTTCCGCCGCCGCTTCTCCTCGGCCCTTCTCGGCTTGGGCCTCGCCGCCCCCCACACGACCCTGCTCGTCTCGGAATCGACCATCGCGCGCGTCGGCGGGAACGCCCCGCTCCACCTCCACAATCCGGTCTCGGCGGAGTTCGCCTACTTGCGCGACCGCCTGTTCTTCTCCCATCTCGACGTGCTGGCCCGCAACACTCGCCACGGCTACCCGCAGCGATTCGGCGAGGTGGCTCCGGTGGTCGTCGCGGCACCGGGCTCGGAGACCGGTGGGGAGACCCGCTACCATGCGGGACTCATGATCGCCTCGGATGCCGCGGGGTTCGCGGAGGCCGCCGCCCTCGTCGAGTATCTCCTCCGAACGCTCGACGTGGTCGGAATTCGAGAGCCCGCGGAGATTTCGGGCACGATCCCCGGAAGGGCCGCACGGACCCGGGTCGCCGGGGAGACGGTGGCCGAACTGGGGGAAGTGGCGCCGGTTCTCCTCGCCGAACTGGGGGTTCCGGTCCCCGTGGCATGGGCGGAGGTCGACCTGACGGCTCTCTGGCCGCTCGTCGCTCGCCACGAAGCCGATTAATAGCGCTCCCCGGTCCAACAACGATGGCCCGTTCTCGACGCGCGGCGAAAGCGTCGGCGGCCCGCGGTCGCTGGGAGAAGGACGCCCGCGAGGCGATCGGCGACCGTGTTGGAGGAGGCCGACTCCCGCTCCTCGTCGACCCTCCGTCCAGCTCCGAGGCCGCTTTCCTAGAAAACGTCGGCTTTCCCGGAACCGCGCCGTTCACCCGGGGGATCCAGCCCACCATGTACCGCGGCCGGACGTGGACCCTGCGCCAGTACTCGGGATTCGGAAGTGCCGCGGCCACGAACGAGCGTTTCCGTTTTCTCTTGAAGGGAGGTCAGACCGGCCTTTCGGTCGCCTTCGACCTCCCGACCCAGACGGGATACGATTCCGACCACGAACGCGCTCACGGAGAGGTCGGCCGTTGCGGGGTTCCGGTCGCGTCGCTTGGAGACATGCGGCGGCTCTTCCGGGGGATCCCGCTCGACAAGGCCACGGTCTCGATGACGATCAATGCCACCGCCCCAATCCTCACCGCCCTCCTGATCGCGGTCGCGGAGGAGAACGGCGTTCCTCGCGCCCGCCTCGGCGGGACCGTCCAGAACGACATCCTGAAGGAGTACATCGCTCGCGGCACGTACGTCTACCCTCCGGGCCCGTCGATGCGGCTCACGGTCGATCTGATCGAGTTCGCGACGCGCGAGATGCCGCAGTGGAACTACATCTCCGTCTCGGGCTATCACATGCGCGAGGCGGGGGCGACCGCGGTCCAGGAAGTGGCGTTCACGCTCGCGAACGCCATCGCCTACGTCCGAGCCGTGCGCGAACGAGGACTCGACCTCGACGAGTTCCTCCCCCGTCTTTCGTTCTTCTTCTCGGCCGACCGGAACTTCCTGGAAGAGGTGGCGAAGTACCGGGCCGCGCGCCGACTCTGGGCCCGGATCGTGGGCGACGAGTTCGGAGCCAAGGGCAGCCGGTCAAAACAGCTTCGCTTCCATACGCAGACCGCCGGCTCGAGCCTCACGGCCCAGCAGCCCGAGATCAACGTCATTCGCACGACCCTCGAGGCGCTCGCCGCGGTCCTGGGCGGGACACAGTCGTTGCATACGAACGCGTTGGATGAGGCGCTCGGCCTCCCGACCGAGTCCTCGGCCCGGCTCGCGCTGCGCACGCAACAGATCCTCGCGGAAGAGTCCGGGGTCACGAACACCGTCGACCCTCTCGGAGGTTCCTACGAGATCGAATACCTGACCGACCGGATCGAGGCCGATGCGCGGGAGTACCTCGACCGGATCGAGCACATGGGGGGCGCCCTCGCCGCGATTGAGAGGGGGTTCGTCGCCGGTGAGATCGCGAAGGAGGCCTATCGCGTGGCACGCGCCCGCGAGCGCAAGGAAGAGATCGTGGTGGGCGTGAACGAGTTCACGGAGGGGAACCCCCGATTCTCGCTCTTCCCGGAAGTCGGCGCCTCGGGGGTCCACATTCAACGGATCACTCCGGCCGAGGAACGCCAGCAGGTCGCCGGGCTTCGCCGCTGGCGACGGGAACGGAACCGGGCGGCGGTCGACCGGGCAATCGGGGAACTGCGCGCCGTGACCGACGCCGGCGCGAACGTAATGCCCTCGGTCCTCAACGCGGTCCGGGTCGGCTGCACGCTCGGCGAGATCTCCGACGTCTGGAGGTCCTGCTTCGGAGAGCAACGGGCCTCGAGAGCGTTCTAGGAGAACCATGAAACTCGACCATGTGGGGATCGTCGTCGGCAACCTGACCGAGGCGATCGAGCGCTGGCAAGGGACGCTGGGTCCGCCCGAATCTCCTCCCGAAGAGGTGCCCAGAAGCGGCGTGCGGGTCGCCTTCTTCGCCGCGGGGGAGACCCATATCGAGTTCGTCGAACCGATCGGACTCAAATCCCCCGTCTCCAAATTCCTCGCGACGCGCGGAGGAGGGATCCACCACCTCGCGTTCGCGGTGGCGGACGTCGATGCGGCGCTCAACGAAGTGGCGGCGCGCGGGGGGCAGTTGATCGATCTGCACGGTCGGCCCGGGGCTCGAGGCCGGCGGGTCGGATTCGCCCATCCGGCGGCGTTCGGAGGGGTCCTGGTCGAATTCGTGGAGGGTCCGTGAGTCGAATCGCCTCGGCCGACCTCGCGACCCTCTACGACAGTCGCGGCCGCCTCACGGTCGAGGCGACCATCACCCTCGCTTCCGGTGCCCAGGCTCGCGCCGGGGCGCCGAGCGGGGCGAGCACCGGAGTCCACGAGGTCGTGGCGTTCCCGAAGGGAGGGGCTCCCGAAGCGGTCTCGGTGTTTCGGTCGCGGGTCGCTTCGCGATTGGTGGGGCTCGACGCCTCCGACCAGAAAGCGGTGGACGCCGAGCTTCACGCCGTGGACGGGACCTCCGACTTCTCCGCGATCGGAGGGAACACGGCGACCGCCGTGTCGGTCGCATCGGCGATGGCGACGGCCCACGAGACCGGACGGGCCCTGTGGCAAGTCCTCGCGCGTCCCGGGGTCGACGGCCGGTCGTTTCCCGCGATCGTGGGGAATTGCCTGAACGGTGGCCGCCACGCGATCGGGGGTCCGGACATCCAGGAGTTCATCGCGTTCGCCGAATGTCCCCGCCCCGAGGATTCGATCCGCGCCGCCGTGCGGGTGCACGGTCTCGTCGGCGAGGAGCTTCATCGGCGACTTCCGACGGCGGCGCTCGGCCGCGGGGACGAAGGAGGCTGGGTCGCCGCGGTCTCGAATCTCGAGGCGCTCGAGGTCCTCACGGACGCCTGCGCGAAGGCGCGCGACGAGCTCCACCTCGAAATCCATCCGGGCCTCGACCTCGCCGCGAGCGAGTTCTTCGAGAACGGCCGGTATCGCTACCGAGAACAGACGCTCGACACCGCCGGTCAGGTCGGATTCGTTTCGAAACTGGTGGACCGGTTCGGCCTTCGCTACGTCGAGGACCCGTTCGACCAGGAGGCGTTCGATGCGTTCGCGGAATTCACGAAAGCGGTCGGCCAGCGGACCCTCGTCGTCGGGGACGACATCTTCGTGACGAACGAGAAACGACTGCGGATCGGTCTCGAGCGCCACTCGACCAATTCGATCCTCATCAAGGTCAACCAGGTCGGGACGCTCACGGACACGTTCGCGACGGTCGACCTCGCCCGGAGCCGCGGACTCTCGACCATCTCGTCGCATCGGTCCGGCGAGGTCCCGGAGGGTTGGCTCGCGCACGTAGCGCTCGGAACGGGGGCCCGGGGGCTGAAATGCGGAATCCTAGGCGGCGAACGGATGGCAAAGCTAAATGAACTCCTGCGGCTCGGCCGCGCCACCGGAACCTGACGAAATGCCCGACGACGAGACCATGATCCAAGAGCCCGTGAGCTCGAGCGACGGGCAGGACATCCAGCCGGGCGAGCTCCTGATCCCCGAGGACCTCTACCTCACGTCGGGCGTCCACATCGGGACGCAGCAGAAGTCGGCGTCCATGCGCCGATTCGTGTTCAAGGTCCGTTTCGATGGACTGCACGTTCTCGACGTCCGCGAGACCGACCGTCGCATCCGCTTCGCCGCGAAGTTCCTGGCCCACTACCCGGCGGACCGGATCCTCGTGGTTTCCCAGCGTCAATACGGCCAGAAGCCGGTGCGCGTGTTCGCGAAGACTCTCGGCGCGGTTTCCTTCGCGGAACGCTTCGTACCGGGCTGTCTCACCAACCCCAACCTCGAGGAGTACTTCGAGCCGAAGGTGCTGGTCGTCACCGACCCCGCGACCGACCAGCAGGCGCTGAGTGAGGCGGTCTCGATCGGGATTCCGGTCGTGGGTCTGTGCGATGTCAACAACGAGACTCGGGACGTCGACCTCGTGATCCCGGCGAACAACAAGGGACGGGTGGCGCTCGCGACGGTCTACTGGCTGCTCGCCCGCGAGGTCCTGAAAGCGCGAGCGGGCGGGGCGGAGATCGAGTACCCGATGACCATCGAAGACTTCCAGGCCGCCCTTTAATCGTCTCCGTACCGCGGCGATCGCCCTTCCGTCACCTTCGACCTTTTATCGGGCGGCCGCCTCCTCGATCCGTGGGCACGGCCAAGTCGGGTCTTCTTGAACTTCTCTCTCAGCACGGCGTGCCGGAGAAAGGGGCCCGGGTCTATCTCGCGGCGTGCCGGGCGGGTGCGATGACCGCGAGCGAGCTCGCGCGCGTTTCGTCCGTGAACCGGGTCGAGGCCTACCGATTCATCAAGCAGCTTTCGTCGGAGGGTCTCCTGCGGGCGACCGGCAGCCGGCCCCGCCGGTTCGAGGCCCTTCCGCCGGACGACCTTATCGACCGGTGGATTCACGGGGCGTCCGAGCGGCTCCACCAGCTCGAGAAGGACCGCGACCGGGTCCTCAACGAGTGGGAAGAGGGGCGCGACGAGTTCGACGAGCGGGACCCGCGCAAGTTCGCCGTCATCGAGGGCAAGGAAGCGATCCGTCGATTCCTGCAGAAGCGGATCGGCACTACCGACCACCAGATCCTGGTCAGCGCGAGCGGTCGGGCGCTTTCCCGATTCGTCGACCTGGGGCTCGACCGCGCCTTCCGCGAGGCAAACGGCCGGGGCGTGAAGGTGCGCGTCGTCACCGAGGTCCAGTCCCAGAACCTGGTCGAGGCGAAGCATTTCGCGGGATTCTCGGAACTCCGTCATTCGAGCAGCCCCGTCGGGAATCGCACCGTCGTGTTCGACCGGCTCGGCTCGCTTGTGTACGTCTCGAGCGAGGACGGGCTCGGTCGATCCGGCGAGGAGCAGGTCGCCCTCTGGTCCTCGGCGCCGATGTTCATCCGACTGGCCTGCGACTACCACCGCCGACTGTGGACCCCCGCCACCCGGGCGGAGACGCGGTTCGTGGAACTGGAAAGCCCTCCCGAGGCGTTCCTTCCCGTGGTCTCGGGAAAGGAGTCCATCCCCTTTCAGCGGCTCAAGGAGGTGGCCAAGCTCGGAATGCGAGCGTCCGGGGTCCGCAAGTTCCAGCTTCAACTGCCCGAGCTCATCGAGACGATCGCGCGGCCGCTCGGCCGGGAGATCGCGGAACAGATCGAGGGCCGTACTCCGGAGGAAGTCGCCCGGGCGCTCGGGTTGTATTACGAAACCCACACGATGGGTCACCTCGAGACGGTTCGGGAGCGACCCCTGACCCTCCGTGTAACCGGCTGCTTCGCGTGCACCAGCGACTCGCCGGAGATCGGTCGGGTGATGTGCCCTCAGCTCCTGCGCTCCGTCCTCGAGACCCGGCTCGGTCAGCGCTGGGAGGTTTCGAAGCCGGACCCGACGAAACACGCCAGCCGCGGCTGCGTTTTTACGGCGACACCGGCTTGAAACGGCATGCTATGCCGCCGCATGGTGTAGCAACTGTAGCAAACAAAAGATACATCGAACGGACGAAGCTATAAATACGAGCCTTCATTTGGTAGGCCTACAAGCTATGAAGACCACCTCTAGCGCCCCCTCAGGTCGCCGCCCGCGTCCGGTCAGCGTGAAGGCTCCGAACAAGCCGGTCTCCACCGAGGGTGCGGTCGTTCCTCAGGGCCCTCCCGTCGCCGAGATCTGCCCCAATTGCGGCTCCTCCCACCTCATCCGAGACGAGATCCGCGGAGAGATTGTCTGCGCGGACTGCGGGCTCGTGGTCGATCAGAGCGCCCTCGTCAGCGACCGCGGCCAGCGCGGCTCGAAGGAGGATACGGGACGGGAAGCTCGCGGCTGGGGACCGGTCATCTCTCCCCTCATGCCCGACAAGGGCCTGTTCAGCGAGATCGGGGTCCCGACGCGGGACTTCCAGGGCAATTCCCTGTCGCGGAACACCTCGTTGAAGTTCTACCATCTGCGAAAGCTCAACCACCGGTTGCGCGCCGCCCGCACCCACCAGAGGAACCTCGTGGTGGCGCTCGGCGAGCTGAACCGGCTCGCCGGCGTGCTCGGCCTTTCCCGAGAGGTCAAGGAATCGGCGACGTACATCTACCGCCGGGCCCTCGAGCACAAGGCGACCCGCGGAAAGAAAATCGTGGCGCTGGTCGCGGCGAGCGTCTACGCCGCGTGCCGGCAGTGCCACGTCCCGAGGACGATGAAGGAGATCATCGCCCATTCAAAGGCGACCAAGATCGAGGTCGGCCGCGCCTACACGCTGCTCGCCCGGGAACTCAAGCTGGGCCTGAAGCCGGTCGAACCGCGCGACTACCTCGTTCGGTTCACGCAGGACCTGAACCTCTCGAAGGAGGTCCGTCAGAAGGTCCTCTCGCTCCTCGAGCAGGTCGAGCAAGTGTACTCGACGAGCGGAGTGCTCCCGAACGGGATCCTCGCGACGATCATCTACATCGCGTCCAACCTGATGGGCGAGCCCCGCAGCCAGGACCGAATCGCGGCGGTCGCGAACGTGACGCCGGTGACGATCCGCAACCACTACAAAGAGCTCCTCGAGCTCCTGGGACTCCCGAAGAACCTGACGAACCCGCAGGCTCGGGGGACGTTGCCTCCCGAGGCCGGCGTGGCGGCGGACAAGGTCGTCCTGGACGCTCCGGCGGCGGGCCACTAGGCGGCCCGTTCCCCGGGGCGACGCCCCCGGAAACCAGATGAACCCGCGCTTCGCTCTCGGAGCGTGCCCGCGGTCCCAGCGCTGAGCTACTCCTCGTTCCGTACGTACCAGGAGTGCCCGCTCCGCTGGCGCTTCCTCTACGTCGACAAGCTCCCCGAGACGCCTCGCGGCTACTTCACCTTCGGACGCGTTGTGCACTCGGTCCTCGAGCAGCTCGTCGCGCCGCTCGTCGTGCCCACCGCTCGACGGGTCAGCGAGAACGACCGTCAGCGGACGCTCGATGAGTGGCACGCACACTCCGGAACCGCGACCCCGCCGCGCTGGATGACCTCGGAGGAGATGCTCGCCGCCTACGAACGAGAGTGGTCGAGCGAGGGGTACACTTCCTCGGAAGAGGAATCGCGCTACCGCGCCCTCGGTCGCGAGATCCTCCTGCGCTACTACGACTTTCTCGTGCGGGAACGCCCCCTCCCCGTCGCGGTCGAGGAGCATCTCGAGGCTCGTTGGGATGGGATCCCGGTGCACGGTTACATCGACCGGATCGACCGAACACCGGCGGGAGGTCTCGAGATCGTGGACTACAAGACGTCGCGGGAGCTTTCGAGCGACGACGCCCGGGACTCCGACCAGCTCAGCCTCTACCAGGTGTTGGTCGAGAGCAATTATGCCGAACCCGTCCAGGGCCTCACGCTCTATCATCTTCGTTCGCTGACGCCGCTCCGCGTCGCGCCGCGCGAACGGGCGGCGCTCGCGGGCCTTCACGACCGCCTCGGGACCGCGCTCGACGGCATTCGCGCGGAGGCGTTCGAGCCCACCCCGGGACGACACTGTACCCGGTGCGACTTCCGGGACCGATGCCCCGAGTTCCGCTCCGTGCCCGAAGCCGACGGTCAGCGGCTCCGGGTCCTCGTGGACCGGTTCGAGGCGCTCCGGAACGAGGAGAACCGCCTCGAGGGCGAGCTTCGGCGGACCGCCGAGGAACTTCACCGAGCCGCGGAAGAGCTCGGCGTCCACCGGGTACCGGGCACTCGCTCCGTGGCGGTGCGGCGTCGAGAGGAAGCCTGGCAGTACTCGCTCGACAACGTCCGGCCCCTCCTCGAGCGCACCGGGCTTTCCCACCGCGTCACTTCGGGCACCCCCGAGGAGATCCGTCGGCTGGTCCGGGACGCCAGCGTCGACCCCGAAGTTCGACGCCGCGTGGCCGAGACCGGCGCCCGGCGCGTGAAGTGGTATTGGGACCTCGAGCAAGAGAACGGTCCCTAGCGAGGCGGCAAGCCGCGGCCCACCGGCCCCCGTCGTCCGGGCGGCCGAAGGCTCGGAAAGGGCGGTTGACGACCGGGTTATCATGAACCCGACCCGTCGTGAATCGGCGAAACCGAGAACGGGCGGTGACGGCGAACGCGTTGTTCCACTGGACGGAACTCGACATCCGGGAGGTGGAAGCCAACTTCCTCGAGGAGCGGTCGAGCCGTTGGATGTACCAGTCCCTCGCCGACGCCGACCGCATTCCCGCCCGGGCCTCCATTCTGGGCGAGCTCGCCGGGTTCGAGGAGCGACATGCGGCCCTGTGGGCCGGGCTGTTGAAGAAACTGGGTCGCCCGCTCCCTCGGGAGCGTCGCATGCTCAACCAGCGCATCCTGGTCGGAATGGCTCGCCTGCTTGGCGTAGGCTCGGTGCTTTCCATCGTTCACCGCGAAGAGGTCGACGGGATCGAGAAGTACCGCGACCAGGCGCAGCGCTGGCAGGACGCGGACGCGAAGGCGGTGTTCACCACCCTCCTCCCGGACGAGGTGGCGCACGAGATCGAGACCTCGAACGAGGCCCGGGAAGCCGGCTCGAAAGGGAGCGGCTCACTGCGGAGCGTTTTGCTCGGAGCGATCGATGGGTTTGCGAGCATCGTGGCCCTTTCGGCCGGTGTCGCCGCCGTCACGAAGTCGGACCTCACCGTGCTCATCGCCGGATCGGCGTCGGTAGCCGCAGGCGCCCTCTCCATGGCGGCGTCCGAGTACGTTTCCGTCAAGGCCGAACACGACGCGCGCACCGCGCAGACGCGGATGGAAGCCGAGGCCCTTTCAGTAGCGCCCGAAACGAAGCGAGGTCAGCTCATCGCGGCGTACGAAGCCAAAGGTCTCTCGTCCGACGAAGCAACGAAAGTGGTCACCCGCCTGCAAGGAGACCCTCCCCGATTCCTAGACGCGCTGGTCGCCGAGCGGTACGGGGCGGCCGTGGGCGAGGACGAGCGTCCGGGACGCCAGGGCATGTTGACCGGGGTTTCGTTCGCGCTCGCCGGAGCCGTACCGCTCATCCCGTTCCTGCTCCTGGGTCCCGAAGCCGCCGTTATTGCCTCGGTCGTAGCGACGGCCGTGGCGCTGTTCCTCGCGGGTCTGTTCCGGGCGCTCTCCTCCTTGCATCCGTTCCTGCGGAGCGGGCTCGAGATGGTCGCGGTCGGCATGGGCGCGGCCGCCGGGACCTACCTGATCGGCCTGCTCATCGGCGGCGTGGTCGGGTAGGGCGCGGAGCCGAATCCCTCGACGCGGGCGTGCTGCGCGCAAAGGCTAAGTTGGTCCCCCGATACTTGCCCGTATGGGGATTCCCCTCGCTTCTGAGTCCCGCCTTTCGTCCCTACAGGGTCGGACTCCGACCATCGCGACGCTGTGTTCCCACTCGTCTCTGCAGATCTTCCACGGAGCCCGAGCGCTGGGATTCCCGACGCTCGGAGTTTGCGTCGGACCGCCCCCGAAGTTCTACGATGCGTTTCCGCTCGCCCGGCCGGACCGATTCCTCTCGGTGCCCCGGGCGAAGGACCTCGCGTCGGCCGCGGAGAAGCTGCGAGCCGAGGGATCGATCCTCATTCCGCATGGTTCGTTCGTGGAATATGTCGGGTCCGAGACGTTCGCGGAACTGGACGTTCCCGTCTTTGGCAACCGCGCCGTATTGGGTTGGGAGTCGGACCGCAGGAAGGAGCGAGAGTGGCTCGACTCGGCGGGCGTGCCGATGCCCCGGCGCTACGACGACCCTTCCGAGGTCGACGGGCCGGCGATCGTGAAGTATTACGGAGCGAAAGGCGGCAAGGGCTTCTTCCTCGCGAAGAACCGCGAGGCGCTCGCCGACTTCACTCCGACCGGCCCGTACGTGATCCAAGAGTACGTGCTGGGGACCCGGTACTACATGCACTTCTTCTATTCACCGCTCTCCGACCGGGGATACCGTGTCGGCCACGGCTCGCTCGAGCTCCTGGGCATGGACCGTCGGGACGAGGCCAACATCGACGAGCTCTACAAGCTCGGGGCGCAGGAAGAGCTCCTGAAGGCCGGCATTCGCCCCACCTTCGTCGTGACCGGGAACGTCCCCGTCATCTTGCGCGAGTCCTTGCTTCCGAGGGCGTTTGACGTCGCGGCTCGGATCATCGAGCGATCCATCGAGCTCTTCGGGGGGATGGTCGGCCCCTTCTGCATCGAGGGGATCATGACCGAAGAACTCGAGTTCAAAGTCTTCGAGATCTCGAGCCGGATCGTGGCGGGAACGAACCTGTTCATTTCCGGCAGCCCGTACTCCGATTTCGTCGAGCCGGGGTTGTCCACGGGGAAGCGGATCGCGCAGGAAATTGCCCGAGGTCGGGCCGAGAATCGCCTCGCCGAAATCCTCAGCTGATGCCGCTCGGTCGCTCCGTCGCTCGGGCGATTTCGGTAGGTTTATGCACTCCCCGATGGTGCGGCCGGTGCCGTGCTAGCACGTACGCCGCGGGGTGAACTCGAGTCGGGACGGGGACCTACTCGAGCACGGGTCGAACACCTTTTCCGGCGCCGGGCGGCAACGGGGTCCGTCTTGGTCGCCGTGGCGGTCGTCGTCATTACGATTCTTTCTTCCCTGTCGGTCGGGCTCGCCCCCGTGGCGGGTTCGCCTTCTACCACCGGGGCTGGTCCGGTCCTTGGGATCGTTCCACCGAGTACCCCGATATCGCATCCATCCCTCTCATCGCCCACAACTCCGCCCGTCACGAGTGCCGATTCGGTGGCCCCTTCGGGGGTAGCGCCTACATCGTCTCTCGCCGGTCCGACAGGCGAAGGTGCCGCCGAGGTCGCGTCCGCCCAAGCATCGTTGCGAGCGGGGTCCGGACCCGCGGACGGGGTTCCGGTGTCCTGCGTTTCTCAAGGCGAAGCACTGTCGGCCACTTGTTCATCCGCGGCGTTGAGCTCCCCGCCAACCCCCGTTACCTCCCTATCTCCGGCCCTCCCCAATCCCGCCGCCAACCTCGGCTGGCAGATTCAGGGAGTCCCCAGCGGGCGCACCTATGCGGCCGAATCGATGACCTGGGATGGTGCCGACGGTTACGTACTACTCTTCGGAGGTTCGAACGCCACCGGAACCTGGGAGGGAGACACTTGGACGTACCTCCACGGCATCTGGACGGAATTGACCCCGCCGGTCTCCCCCACGGGACGAGACTCGACCGGACTCGTGTACGACGCGACCGACAATTACGTAGTCCTTTTCGGCGGCTACACCCCCGGGTCGGGAGGTCTCCTTAACGACACCTGGACATTCTCGGACGGAGTCTGGACCCACAATGCCTACGCCTCGACCCACGGCCCCTCCCCGCGCAATTCGTTCGACATCACGTTTGATTCGGCGACCGGATATGTGATCCTTTTCGGCGGTCACGCGGCGCCGTGCAACGGCAATTACACGTACCAGGACTGCAACGATACGTGGCGGTATTGGTACGGAGGCTGGCAACAGCTTCACCCCGCCCGACCTCCCCCGCCCGCTCGGGAACAGTCGGACATGACCTACGACGCGGCGGACGGCTATGCGCTCCTGTTCGGGGGCTACGGACCCAAAGGGATCGTCAGCTCCTCGAACGCCTTGGGCGACACTTGGTTCTGGAACGCGACGGGCGGTGCGCTCGGGAACTGGACCCAGGTGAAGACGGGGGGAGTGCTGTGCGGGACCCAGGCGGAGGGAAAGTGTCCCACCGGGGCAGCCCCCCCCGAGCGTTGGCAACTTCAACTCGGATTCGACGCAGCCGATAACAAGGTCGTGCTCTTCGGAGGATACAACAATTCGGTCGGGACGTTCGGCGATACCTGGACCTACTCGGCCGGCGTCTGGACCCAACTCGCCCCCGCGACGTCGGCCTACGGTCGTTGGGGAGGGGCCATGACCTTCGATGCGGCCGACAATTACCTCTTGCTGTGGGGCGGCGGCTACATTTGGTATACGCCGGTCGACGGGGTCTGGAAATTCGCTGCCGGGAACTGGACCGAAGTGGGACCGGGGACCGGACCGCCTCAGGTTTACGGCCCCAGCATGGCGTATGACCCTGTGGATGGCTACGTGGTCTTCTTTGGCGGGTACTCGCCTCTCACGTCGTCCTTCCTGGACCAGACGTGGCTCTACAATTCGGGGGTCTGGACCCTCGCCCCGTTGGGGCCGGCCGAGCAGCCTCCTGCTCGAACTTGGGCGGCCATGACGTGGGACTCCGGCCATGGCTACATCCTCCTATTCGGAGGCCAGTCGTCGACCTTCGCCCTTCTCAACGACACCTGGGCCTTCGTCCACGGCGCCTGGACGGAACTGTGTGCCGGAAGTACTCTCAAGTGTGCTCCGCCGATTCGACTCGGAGCGGGCCTCGCGTACGATCCGACGGACGGTCTCCCAATCCTCTTTGGGGGGGACGGCCCCGGCATTCTCAACGACACCTGGGCCTGGAACGGCAGCGCCTGGATCCACGAAGTATCCCTCACGCACGCCCCTTCCGTCCGATTCTTCGCCGGAATGACGTTGGACGTCGCCGACAACGAGATCGTGCTGTTCGGAGGGTCGAACGGTACGGGGGCGCTCGATGACACCTGGACATTGAAGAGCGTGGCGGGGGGTTGGACGGAGGTCGGGATATGCGGCGGTCCAGGGCAGTTGGGCTGCACGGACTCGCGCCCGAGCAATCGCGCCGGCATGATCTTCGCGTACGACGGCGCCGACCAGGTCGTGGTCGCGGCAGCGGGGCTTTACGGAGGGTTCGGCGGCTCTTACCAGGCCTACACGTACGTGTTCAAAGCCGGCGTCTGGTATGCGTGTCCCGGATACTATTGCGAAAACGGGTTCCCGGGATGGGCGCCCTACATTTGGCTTTCTGGAGGAGCGTACGACGCGAAGGATGGGTACGTCGTGGTCCGCGGGGGCCTCGTCCCGTTCGGTCAGTTCGGGGGAAACAGCATGTCGCGCGACACGTGGGTCTTCGGCCACCTCATTTCCGGGCCGCCCCCGGCGGAAACGCCTTACGATGTCGATATGGGACAGCCCACGACCCTCGTGGCCAGCGGCGACGGCGGAGGTTTCGGTACGTTGAGCTTCGGATGGAACGGGATTCCCGGAGGTTGTTCTCCGCCTTTCATCGGAGCCCAGGCATTCACCTGCGATGTGACCGAGCCTGGCATCTCGCAGTACTACAATTACGGTGTTTACGGCTCGTATTTCGTATTGGACAATGTCATCACGGACTCGAACGGATGGCCCGGGATCACGACGGGCGACAGTAACCTGAACATCGCCCCTACTCTCAAAGTTGACGTGAACTCCTCCGCCGCGGTCGCGGATGTCGGACAGGTCGTCTACTTTGGAACGAATGCCGTCAACGGCTGGGGACCCTTCGTCTACTTCTGGAACACCCTTCCTCCCGGATGCTTTACGGTCAGCACGACCTACGCCGCCACTCTGGTGAAATGCGTCCTCGGGAAAAACGCGGTCGGAACCTGGCTCCCGTACGCCACGGTCGTCGATAGCACCGGGTTCAACGCGCTCTCCAACTCGCTCACCCTGACCGTCAATCCCTCGCCCAACGCAACGGGAATCTCGGTCAGCACGATCGCCCTCGATGCCGGTCAGACCCTGTCGGTGGGAGTGAACCCTTCGGGTGGCTCCGGCACGTACACCTTCAACTGGTCGGGGGTGCCCTCAGCCTGTCTCGCGGACGCCGCATTCCTCTCGTGCGTGGTCCCCGCGACCGACGTGGGCAATTATGTTCCCTCGGTCACCCTGCACGATTCCAACCGAGCGGTGTTCTCGGAGAGTTACTCCGGAACGATTGTCGTTTCCCCGGACCCGACGGCCTCGGGGCTCGCGGTAACGAACGCGACGAACCACCCAACTTCCGCGATCGATGTGGGCCAGTCGGTCACCTTCACGCTGACGTCCACTGCCGGCTCGGGGGGAGATACGGTCGTGTGGACCGGCCTGCCCACCGGTTGTTCTCCTACGGGGTCGGCCGCGACGACCGTCAGCTGCTCTCCCACGGAGACGGGGGGCTTCAGTGTCTCGGCCCGAGTGACCGACTCGAACGGAGTCAGCGCGACCTCGCCGGCAGCGGCGCTGTCGGTCTCGCCCGCGCTGGCCGGTGCCACGATCGGGGCCTCCGTTTCGGCACTCGATGTCGGTCAGAGCCTCACCCTCACCAGTAGCTACTCCGGCGGCTCGGGAGAAGTCGCCTTCTCGTGGTCCGGTCTTCCGGTCGGCTGTTTCTCCTCCAACTCTGCGACCGTGAGTTGCACGCCAACCGTCGCGGGGTCGAGCACTCCGTCTGTGACGATCCAAGACAGCAACGGTGCCGCGCTCCACGCCAGCGTCACTGCCGCGATCGTGGTCTCCGCCGCGCCGATCGCGTTGGCGCTTAGCGTGACCGACCAGAGCGGAGCGACGGTGATCGACATCGCGCCCGGAACCACCATCACATTCAGTCTCACTTCGACCGCGGGATCGGGTGGCGACACCATCGTGTGGACGGGTCTGCCGGCCGGCTGTCTCGCCTCCGGTACGAACGCCGTCTTGATCGAGTGCTCCCCGAGCGCAGCGGGTACCTACGTCGTCTCGGCTCGCGTCAACGACTCGAACGGGGCGAGCGCGACCTCCCCCTCGGTGGCGCTGACGATCACCGCAGCGTCCGCCGCTGCGCCGTTCGCCACCTCATTCCAAGTTCTGGAGCTCGGACTGCTCGCGGTCCTGGTCGTTCTCGCGTTCGTTCTGCTCCTGTTCGTCATGTTCCGACCCGGTCGGCGGGATTCGGGATGGAGACCCCCGCCTCCTCCGGCCGCCTCCGGTGCCGGTCCCACCGCACCACCCCCTGCCGGGGTCGACGATCCCGCGGACTACCACGAGACCTAGGCAACCTCGGGCCGGTCCGGCTTCCGTCCTCCATCGGCTCGGCTCGCGTATCGGAAACCGGGTCCTTCGTTCGGGTCGCTCCGCACGGTTAAGAACCGGCCCGGTACTCGCCCGCCTTCCATGCCGTCCGCGATTTCCTCCGTTCACCTCGGGAAGACCTACCCGAAGGCCCGTCCCGGGGCGTTCGCCCTCGAGGACCTCTCCCTCGAGATCCCGACCGGACGGGTCTACGGGCTGATCGGGCGCAACGGCGCCGGTAAAACCACCTTCATCCGGATCGCGGCGACCCAGCTCGCGGCCACGCGCGGTACGGTCTTCGTCCTCGGACACGATATCCGAACCGAGGAGCGGGCCATCCGCGCGCAGATCGCGTGCGTGCCTCAGGAATCGCGACCGCTCTACTTCCTCAACGTGGAGGAGGTGGTCTACACCTACCTGAAACTCCGCGGTCTCGACGGCCGAGAGGCGCGCCGTCGCACCAAGGACGCGCTCGAGGAGCTCTCGCTGGCGCAGTACTCGCGTTCGCTGGTCTCGCGGCTTTCGGGGGGCCTGCGACGGCGCACGCTCTGCGCGATGGTGCTTGCCTCGGACGCGGACGTGCTCTTCCTGGACGAACCTACGACCGGTCTCGACCCGATCGCCCGGCGGGAGGTCTGGCAAGCGATCCGGCGTGCGAGCCGAGAGAACCGGACGATCCTGCTCACGACCCACTACCTCGACGAGGCGGAGGCGCTCTCCTCCCGTCTCGCGCTCATCGAATCCGGCCGGCTCATGCTCGAAGGGACGCCGGCGGACCTGCGGGCCCGGGTCCGGTACCCCTACCGCGTCACCATCGAGGGTTCGTTCCCTCGGGAGGAGCTCGACTCCTACGGCAAGGTCTCTGAGATCGAGGGGGGTTTCCTTCTGTTCACGCGGGAGCCGGAAGCTCGCGATGTCGCGCGCCGCGCTCTCGAGAGGGGATTGCGGGTCTCAATGGGTCCCGTGAGCCTCGAGGACATTTTCCTTGACGTGGTCGGAAAGTCGATCGAGGAAGACGCGGCGTCCTCGGAGAAAGAAGAGACCGCGACGAAGGCGGCGGCATGAGCGAGCGCAACCGCCTCCGCTCGATCTTCACGTTGGTCCTGCTGAACGGCCTCATCCCCATCCGGACGACCCCGCTCTACATCGTGAACCTGCTCGCCTCGCCGCTTTCTTTCCTGTTCTTCATCTACATCGTCTCGCACGGGACCTACGTCGCCTACGGGATCACCGGCGGCATGGTGCTCACGATGCTGACGGTCGGGACGAGCTTACAGTCCGACCTCACCCACTACCGCCACGACCTCAAGTTCCAGGACATCGTGGTCGCTTCGCCGGTCGAGGCGCCAATCTACGTCGCGGGAATGGCGCTGAGCGAGCTCGTCTACTCGCTGCCGGCCCTCGGGGTCTTCGTCGTGCTGTTCTTCGCGTGGGGCTACGCCTCAGTCGTCAGTCTCGCCGTGCTCGCCGGGGTCCTCGTCCTCGTGTGGGCGTTCGCGAGCGCGCTCGCCTTCACGCTCGCGACGTACTTTCAGGACGTGCGAGAGACGTTCATCTTCAGTCCGATGATCTCGCTCCTGTTCACCGTGCTCCCGCCGGTCTACTATCCGCTCTCCGCCCTCCCGGCATGGGCCCAGGTAGCCTCTCGTATCTCTCCGACCACGTACGCCGCCAGTCTCGTCCAGGGCGCGGTCGGGCTGCAACCCCTCTCGTTCTCGGGGGCGGTCCTGGATTGGGCGGTCCTGATCGCGTTCACCGTCGCTCTCTTCGTCATCGCCGCCGTGAAGGCCCGCTGGAAGGAGCCCTGAAGGCCCGCACCGGTGTCCGGCGCGCGCCGGACGCGGCCCGACGCGCGAGTCCTTATGTACCGGTCCATTGGTGGAGCCGCGATGCTTTCGTTTGCGGACAGTCGCAGCTTCGACTTGCCCGATGAACGCCTCTCTCGATGCCTGTTTTGCGGGAAGGACCTCGTCGTGCTTCCCGGCGACCGGCGCGGCGGAGCCTGTTACGATTGCCTGTCGCTTTCGATCCGTCCGCCAGCCCCGTGCCCAGGCTGCGGGGCCCTGATTCCCGGGGAAGAGCGCGCCGTCGGCTGCGCCGTTTGCCGGTGGTACCCCCTGCGCGACTGAGTTCGCCGGGCCGGCCTCCGCTAAGCTTATCGGCCGAACCCGGTCCATCGCCGAGGGCGTGCCGAGGTGGCTCAGTCCGGTACGGCGCGAGTCTGGAAAGCTCGTGGCGGAATACGCCTCGGGAGTTCAAACGCCGAAGACGGCCGACCCGTCGCGGCGGAGATTCTCCCCCTCGGCGCTCCCCTTCCCTTCCCGAACACGTCCCGAGGCCCGCCGGAGGACCCGTGACCGTTCCCGACCGAGCCCAGATGCCGGCCTGGCTGCAGGTCGACGCGATCCTCACCCGTCTTTCAGGGCGGCAGGCCTTGCAAGAGATCTGCCGGTTCCTTCGTCACTCCTTCGCGCACTATCCTTGGGTCGGGATCTATCGACTGGAGGGCACGACCCTCGTCTTGGACGCCTGGGAGGGACCCCAAGCAACCGAGCACACTCGGATCCCTCTCGAGCGCGGGGTCTGTGGTCAGGCGGCCCGGGAGGGTCGGACCGTCATCGTCGATGACGTGAACGCCGACCCGAACTACCTGGCTTGTTTTCTCGAGACCCGGGCCGAGATCGTGGTACCGATCCGCCAGGAGGGCCAGGTGGTGGGCGAGATCGATATCGACGGGAACTCCGTCAAGGCGTTCGACGCGTCCGACCGCCGGTTCCTCGAGGGCGTCGCGGCGCGGCTCGGCCCCGCCGTGGAGCGATCGGGCGCCGAGCTGCCGCCCGCGTGAGACCCTCGGCGATCGTCGCGAGGGCCGAGGAGAGTGCCGCTCGGCGGTCGAAAGCTGCGAGGCGAGGTCGTCGGGCCGTCTTTCGCCAGAGAACGGCCTGCCGGGCGATCTCGTTGAGCGCCCTCGTTACCTCGTCCACGATGGGAAGGTCGGCCGCCCGGCTCGTCCGGGAAAGGGGATTCAAGTCGACCGAGATGACGCGTTTCCCGAGGGCCCGGAGCGCCTCGGTCCGGTCTCCGTCCTCGAGGGGGACGAGGCAGACATCGGCGTCGAAGATCCCCCGCCGGTCGACCTTCGCCCGGTCGGACGGCAGTCCGGGAATCGTCGCCGTCGGCTGTACTCCGAGGATCCGTTGCACTCCCGCCGCCCGCAGCGCCGCGGCTACGAGGCGGGCCCGCGATCCGGTCCGGTGGAACAAGTTCACTTCCACATCCAGGCCCGGGACCGCGTGCTGGAGCCGCGCGACCTCCTTTACCGCGAGCGCGGCGACGTTCCCGTTGACGCTCACGACCGGATGACGGGCGGCGAGAAGCCATTCGGCGGCCGCTCGCTCAGCACGCCGCGCCCCCGGGGTTGTGCGTTCTCCGAGAAAGTAGTCGAACGCCTCTCCGCGCCCCTGGGCGATCAGCCCCTCGGAGACGACGAGTCCGCGGCGATGGGCCGCGACGAGAGTGCTCCGCACTTTCAGACTGGCGAAGCGAGGATGGCGGGGAGAGAGGCGCATCGGGTCGGCGGCTCAGTGCTGGTCGGCGGGAGGGTCGGACGCCGCCTCTTCGGCGGCCGGCAGGCGGCTCTCGAGGGCCGCGATCCGCTCCGCGAGCGGGGCGAGACCGTCCTCGATCGCCTTCGTGAGGGTCAGCTTGAGGCTCTCTTCGAGGGCGACCAGGTCCCGACCTAGGTCGATGATCCTCCGCGCGTTCTCGTTGAGGAGGAGGCGGCTCTGGGTCGAGACACGGTAGGTGTCGGAGAGGTCCTTCGTCAACTGATGCGATGATTGGGCGAAGGTCTCGATCGAGGAGCCGACCGGCTTCCACTTTTCGTCGAGGTTCGAGGTGAGGCTGGCGGAGAGTTTTTCGCTGGCGGACTGGACCCCCGCTGTCACCTCGCGCGAGACCCTCTCGGCGAGCGAGGTCTCCATGCCCTCGAGCCGGGTCTTGACCTCCTGGTTCGCCTGCTGGTCGCTCGTCTCCATTCGCTGAAGCCGGTCCTCCACCGACTGCAGGCGAGCGAGCGTGTTGGAGTAGGCCGTGCCGACCAGGGTGTCGAGGTGCTGCTGGCTCAGTTCTTCGCTTCGGAGGAGGAGGTGAAGGACCCAGTGTTCCCGGCCCTTCGTCTCGGAAAGCGGTCCCTTTTCCAGCCGGTCGCGAACGTCACGATCGTCGATGAGCGTCTGCAGCTCCTTCAGGACCTCGACCCGGGAGTACGAGGTCGACCCCCCGGTCGTTGCGGGACGACCAGCCATCGCCGGAGGATGGGCTTACCGAAGCTATATACATTGGCCGGGGGAAGGCCCGCGCTCGCCGCTCACTCCGCGAACTCGCGTCCGAGCAGCTCGCGCGCAACAATCAGCCGGCGGATCTCCGAGGTGCCGGCCCCGATCTCGAGCAGCTTTGCGTCCCGCGCCAGCCGTTCGAGGGGGAGGTCGCGCATGTACCCGTAGCCGCCGTGCACCTGGATCGCTTCGAGCGCGGTCCGAGTGGACGCCTCGGAGGCGAACGTCAGCGCGGCGGCGCTCGCCCGGAGGCTGCGGGGGTCGGTTCGAACGGAATCGAGAGCACCGTACATCAGCCAACGGGAGGCTTCGAGGTCCGAGTACATCGCAGCGATCTTCGCCTGGATGAGCTGGAACCGCCCGATCTTCTGGCCAAATTGCTCGCGTTCTCGTGCATAAGCGACCGACCGGTCGAGGCATTCGGCCATGATCCCGACGGGGATCGCCGTGAGGACCGCCCGCTCGACATTGAGGCCGCTCATCATGATGCGGACCCCGTCGTTCTCCTTTCCCACCAGCTGGTCCCGGGGGACCTCCACGTCCTGGAAAGCGAGCTCCCCGGTCGGGGAACCCCGCATCCCCATCTTGTCGAGGCTCTTCGCCACCGAGAAGCCAGGGGAATCCTTGCGGACGAGGAACGCGCTGATGCCGCGGGGGCCCTTATCCGGAGCGGTCTTCGCATAGACCAGCATCGAATCGGCGACCGGTCCGTTCGTGATGAATTGCTTCGTTCCGTTCAGGACGTAGTGAGTTCCGTGGCGTTCCGCCTTGGTCCGGATGGAAACCGCATCCGAACCGGCCCCGGGTTCCGTGAGTGCCAGGGCTCCGATCGCGTCTCCGGCGACCACGGGAGGCAGGAACGCAGCCTGCTGATCCGCGTCCCCGTTCCGCGAAACGTTGTCGGCGAATAGGTTCGAATGCGCGCCGACGCTCAGGGCGAGCGCCGGGCTGACCCGAGCGATCTCCTCGAGCACGAGCGCCTGGGGGATGTACGAGAGTCCGAGCCCCCCATACTTTTCGGGCACCGTGATGCCGAGAAACCCGTCGGCGCCGAGACGGCGGAATAGGTCGCGGGGAAAGTAGTCCTCTCGGTCCATCCGGTCGGCGACCGGGGCGACCTCCTTCTGGACAAATCGCCGGGCGGCCTCCCGCAGGTCCTGGTCCTCCTGGGAGAGGGTGAGGTCCATGTCGGGGCGACGGCTCCCGAGGCATAACGGTTGTCGGGGGAACTATCCGGGCCGCGCGGGGGACTCTTTTCGCTCGAGCCCGATGTGGAGGCGCCAAACGGGTCGGCGTTTCGGGAAATCGGAGCGGTAGTGCGCCCCTCGACTCTCCGTCCGAGTGAGCGCCGCCCGGGCGATCAGCGAAGCGGTCAGAACCGCGTTCGCGACGGGTCCGGGGATATCGGCGGCGCGAGCCGGCTCGGTGGATTGGCCCAGTCCGCCGAGTTCCTCAAGAGCGGTCCTCAGGCCGCTTCCCGAGCGGACGATCCCGACGTCGTCCCAGAGAATGTCCCGGACTCGGTCCACGGCGCCCGGAACTCGGTCCCGTCCCGCGCCGGCGGGCCAGTCGACGCGAACGACCCGTCCCGGTCGAGCCGGCTGGGCCGCGACGGGATGGACCAGCTGACGCGCGACCCGCTCTCCGAAGACGAGCCCCTCGAGAAGCGAGTTGCTTGCGAGTCGGTTCGCCCCGTGGACGCCGGTCGAAGCAACCTCGCCGCAGGCGTAGAGCCCCCGGAGCGTCGTTCGTCCTTCGAGGTCGGTCGTCACTCCCCCGATCATGTAGTGAGCGACCGGCGTCACGGGAATCCAGTCGCGGGACGGGTCGAGGCCGTACGTCGCGAGGAAACGACAAACGGACGGGAACCGAGCGTAGAAGCGGTCGCGCGGGATCCCCGTGGCGTCGAGGTACACGCACGGATGGCCGGTGCGGTGGATCTCCCGGTCAACGGCTCTGGAGACGACGTCCCGGGGGGCGAGCTCAGCATCCCGGTGCTGCCCGAGCAGGAATCGCTCGCCCGCTTCGTTGCGCAGGACCGCGCCCTCGCCGCGGACCGCCTCCGTGATCAGGAACCGGGGAGCGCCCTCCCTCCAGAACACGGTGGGATGGAACTGGATGAATTCCATATCGGTGAGCAGCGCCCCCACGCGGAACGCGATCGCGACCCCCTCCCCGGTCGCCACCGAAGGATTCGAGCTTTGACGGTAGAGGCTCCCCGCCCCGCCGGTCGCGAGCACGACGGGACCGGCGTCGGTCTCCTCGACGTTGCGTCCGTCCTCGCCCGACATGACGGCGATCGTCCCCGGACGGCCCCCTGCCTTGAGGCGCCGCAGCGCGGTCCGCTCGCGAACCTCGATGCCGGCATCCAGGACCCGACGTTTGAGGGTCTCCTCGATCGAAAGGCCGGTCGCGTCGCCGCCGGCATGGAGGATCCGCGCCCGGGAGTGGGCGGCCTCTCGTCCCGAGGCGATCTGGCCGTCGACCGTGTCGAACGGAACACCGTAGCGGACCAGATCCGCGATCCGAGCCGGGGCTTCGTAGCAGAGAGCTTTCGCGGCCGCCGGGTTCACGAGCCCGGCTCCCGCACGGATCGTGTCCTTGAGGTGAAGGGCCGGAGAATCGTCGGGTCCGACCGCGGCGGCGATACCGCCCTGAGCGTACCGAGTGGTCGCCTCTTCGAGTCGGGATTTCGTGATCAACGTCGGTCGCAAGCCGAGTTCTCGACATCGGAGCGCGACGTAGAGTCCCGCGATGCCCGTACCGACAACGAGCGGACGACTCGCGGGGTCGCGCACGTTTCCCGCGAGCGGACCACGGGGTATAGCGACTTCTCCACCCGTGCGGAGCGTCGTATACCCTTTCGCCCTCCGGGGACCGTGGCCGAGAGCGAACCGCGGTCGCCCCGCCCTTGGGAGAACGTCGTCTCCGTCCGAGAGGACGTCCCGCTCGAGCGGGAGTTGCTGGGACGTCTCGAGAACGGGACCGGCCTGCGGTCCGTCGGGGTCACCGACCTGATCTCCTTGAGACGGGCCTATTACCGGACCGTCGGTCCCGCCGTCCCGATTCCCGCCGCCCGCC
>Ga0074044_10000861_pt1 | contig 28327 bp, 24 predicted proteins | sample BogForMeECP23OM1_FD_94443 | JGI IMG/M metagenome (GOLD analysis project Ga0074044, IMG submission 94443) | Bog forest soil microbial communities from Calvert Island, British Columbia, Canada - Bog Forest MetaG ECP23OM1 | ecosystem: Environmental > Terrestrial > Soil > Wetlands ...
AAGGAACACGATGTGGAAGGGATTTCAGAAACCGAAGCGTCTTGCGTCTGAGCTGGAATCGCTGACGGAGCGGTACGGCCGGTTTTCGGCGCAGCCGTTTGAACGGGGCTGGGGTACCACGGTCGGAAACGGGTTGCGGCGAGCGCTGCTGAGCTCGATCGAAGGCGCGGCGATCACCGCGGTGAAGATCGAGGGCGTGCTGCACGAATTCTCGTCGATTCCGGGAGTGGTGGAAGACGCCACCGACATCATCCTGAACCTGAAGCAGGTTCCCATCAAGCTGAATACCGACCTGCCGAAGACCATCTACCTGAACGTGGAAGCGCCGGGAGTGGTGACCAGCGCGCAAATCGAGGAAGACGCGGACTTCGCGGTGCTGGACAAGAGCGTGTACATCGCCACGGTCAGCGAAGGCGGCAAGCTGCTGATCGAAATGCGCGTGAAGAACGGGCGCGGCTACGTGGCTGCGGACCGCAACTACGACGAAGACCTGCCGATCGGATACATTCCGGTGGACAGCGTGCATTCGCCGGTGCGCAAGGTGAACTACTCGGTGGAATCGGCGCGCCTTGGGCAGATGACAGACTACGAGAAGCTGATGATGGAAGTGTGGACCAACGGGGCCATCACGCCGCAGGACGCGATTGGTTTGGCGGCGAAGCTGGTGAAGGACCACATGAGCATCTTCATCAACTTCGAGGAGCCGGTGGAAAACGTGGAGATGCCGCAAGACATCGTGCACGATCCGCGGCTGGAACATCTGGACCGCTCGGTGGAAGAGCTGGAGCTTTCCGTGCGCAGCTACAACTGCCTGAAGAACGCGAACATCCAGACGATCCGCGAGCTGGTGCAGAAGAGCGAAAACGAAATGCTGAAGACCAAGAACTTCGGCCGGAAGTCCTTGAACGAGATCAAGGACATTCTGGTGAAGATGGGACTTGGGCTGGGCATGAAGTTCGACGAGCACGGCCGGATTATCTGGCCGCCGCTGCCGAGCCAGACGGCGATGCCGCCGTCGTCTTCGGAAGATACGGTTGGGCTGTAGAGACAGATATCAGATATCGGATATCAGTTATCAGTGAACACCATTACTTCAGGGGCTTCCGCCGGAATTCGGCGGACCCGCCTCAGGCGGGCGAAAGCCCTGATTGCATGCAAGCAATACGCCGGGGTTGCTGCCCCGGCCCTTTGAGAAGGAAGAGACGATGAGACACCTGAAGTCGGGATCAAAACTGGGGCGCAATCCGTGGCATCGCCGCGCGACGCTGCGCAACCTGGTCACCAACCTGTTTGAACACGGGCGGATCACCACCACGCTGACGCGGGCCAAGGCCACGCGGCCGGTGGCGGAAAAGATCATCACGCTCGGGAAGAAAGACACGCTGGCGGCAAGGCGGCAGGCGGCCGCGTACCTGATGACACCGGCGATGACGAAGAAGCTGTTCAGCGAGATCGCGCCGAAATTTGCGGATCGCGCGGGCGGCTACACGCGCATCATCCCCGCGGGCATTCGGGTTGGGGATGGAGCGAAGGTGGCGATCCTGGAACTGGTGAGCTACGAGTTCAAGAAAAAGGAAAAGAAAGAGAAGAGCAAAGTGGCGGAAGCCGTCGAGGCAAAGAGCTAAGACAAAATGGCAGGTCCGCGTCGAGGCGGACCGTAAATGAGATACGACGCCCGCTCCGGGAAACTGGGGCGGGCGTTTTGTTTTTGGCGGGAGGGGAAGAGATATACTCGGTCGGTGCAGAGAGGAGAATGGCGATGGAGTATCCGCGATTTGAATTGAACGGGCAGGTGGCGCTGGTGACGGGAGCAGCGCGAGGATTGGGGCGGGCGATTTCACTGGCGCTGGCGCACGCAGGCGCGGACGTGGCGCTGGGGTTGCGAGACGTCAAGGCGGATGCCGGGCTGGCGACTGAGATTCAGAAAATGGGGCGGAAAGCACTGGCTCTGCAAATGGACGTGAGCAAGATGGAGCAGGTTTTTCGCGCCGTGGACGATACGGTGAAGCACTTCGGACGGTTGGACATTCTGGTGAACAATGCGGGAATTGCGCCGGAAAATCCGGCGGAGAAAGTGCGGGAAGAAGATTTCGATCAGACGCTGGCGGTGAACTTGAAAGGGACGTTTTTTGCGAGCCAAGCGGCGGGGCGCGTGATGATCGGGCAGCGCAGCGGGAAGATCATCAACATGAGCTCGCAAGCGGGATTTGCGGCGCTGCCGACGGAAAGCGTGTACTGCATGACGAAGGCGGCGATCGCGCATTTAACGAAATGCCTGGCGGTGGAGTGGGGCAAGCACAACATCACCGTGAATGCCGTTGCGCCCACGTTCATTCACACGCCGGGGACTGAGAGCGCGCTGGCCGACGCGGCGTTCCGCGCGGATACGGTGGAACGCATTGCGGCGCTGCACCGCATCGGGGAGCCGATGGAAGTGGCGGGGGCGGTGGTGTTCCTGGCGTCACCAGCGGCGTCGCTGATCACCGGGGAGACGATTCTGATTGACGGCGGGTGGACGGCGCGATGAGGAGACGTAAGGAAGCAACTTGAGTCGCAAAAGCGGGAGCAAACTCACGCACTCCGAGGGCGAAGAACCAACGATCAGATGGAGGGGCGGGGGTGGCGTAGGCGGTAAAGGAGGAAGAGGACCAGGAGGGCGATCAGGGCGCCGGTGGAGTCGAGGAGAGAGTCCCAAGCGGAGGCGCCGCGGGAGGCGACGAAGGATTGATGGATTTCGTCGAGGGCGGCGTAGGCGGCGGCGATGAACCAGGCGGCGAAGGCCCAGGACCAGTGCCAGCCGGTGCGCGCGCCACGAATGCCGCGGTAGAGCAGGAGATAGAAGATGAAGTATTCGGTGAGGTGGGCGGATTTGCGGATGAAGTGGTGGATGGTTTCAAACGTTGCGTCACTCAGGGAAGGCGCGAACCAATGCAGTATGACGCTAAAGACGGAGGCGGTGTGCTCGGAAGAGAAAGTGTCGGTGGAAGCGGTGAAGATGACGGCGCCCCAGAGCAGGGCGGGCCCCCAGGCGCGGAGCCATGGGGGAATTATGGATTTTGGAGGGACGCGTTGGCGGACCTCATCGAGGGTCGGTGCGGGGCGGGGATTGCGCCAGGGTTCGGAAGGGGACATTAGGAGTTAAGTTTCACCTTCCATTGTAAACGAAATGTGGGGGGGAATGCTGGATGGTGCAGTAGGGAAGCGAAACACGAAAAGTGTCGAGAAGGGAACATCCTGGATAACTTTGACGATGAGGTCCTTCGGCCCTGGGAAACGCGCCTCAGGATGACAAGTTTGTGGGTGGGCGCGGGTGGAAAAGCGGTGCCGAGGCACCGCACTCCAAGAAAGACAATCCAGGAGAAAAGCCGCAGGGCTCGAAGACTCTCCCTGCGCTACAGGAAACTTATTCCATGCGGTAGTTGGGGGCTTCCTTGGTGATTACCACGTCGTGGACGTGGGATTCGCGCAGACCGGCAGCGGTGATGCGGATGAAGTGACCTTTCTCGGCGAGTTCGGGGATGGAGCGCGCGCCCACATAACCCATGCCGCTCTTGAGGCCGCCAACGAGCTGATCGGTGAGGCCACCGAGCGGGCCTTTGTAGGCGACACGGCCTTCAACGCCTTCGGGGACGGACTTGCCGCGTTCGGCGCCTTCCTGGGAATAGCGATCGGCGGAACCCGCTTCCATTGCTCCCGTAGAGCCCATGCCGCGGTAGGACTTGAAGGTGCGGCCCTGATAGAGAATGGTTTCGCCGGGAGCTTCCTCGGTTCCTGCGAAGAGGCTGCCAATCATGACGCAGGAAGCGCCGGCAGCGATGGCTTTGGTGATATCGCCGGAATACTTGATGCCGCCATCAGCGATGATGGCGACGCCGGTGTCCTTGGCGGCCCTGGCGGCTTCCATCACTGCGGTGAGTTGGGGAACACCGGCGCCGGTGACAACGCGCGTGGTGCAGATGGAGCCGGGACCAATGCCGACCTTGAGGCCGTCAATGCCGAGAGAGATGAGTTCCTTGGCGCCTTCATAGGTAGCGACGTTTCCGGCGATAACTTGCATTTCGGGCAGGCGATGGCGAATGGCCTTGATGGCTTCGATAACGCGTTCGGTGTGGCCGTGGGCGGTGTCAATGGCGAGGACGTCGGCTTTGCACTTGGCCATTTCGACGGCGCGTTCGAGGAAATCACCGGTGGCGCCAATGGCGGCGCCGACGTAGAGGCGCCCCTGGTCGTCCTTGGCGGCGCGGGGATATTCGAGCTTTTTCTGGATGTCTTTTACGGTGATGAGGCCTTTGAGATTGAAATCCTGGTCCACGACGAGAAGCTTTTCGATGCGGTGCTTCTGGAGAATTTTCTCGGCTTCTTCGAGCGTGGTGCCGACGGCGACGGTGACTAGATTGTCCTTGGTCATCACCTGGCCAACGAGCTGGCTGTGATTTTTCTCGAAACGGAGGTCGCGGTTGGTGAGGATTCCGGTAAGGCGCGTACCGCGGGTGACGGGGAGGCCGGAGATGCGGTACTTATTCATGATCTCGAGGGCCTGGCGGATGGTGATGTCCGGGGAGATGGTGACGGGATCCACGATCATGCCGGATTCGGAGCGCTTGACGCGATCGATTTCCTCGGCTTGGCGATCGATGGGGATATTGCGATGGATGATGCCGATGCCGCCCTGGCGCGCAATGGCGATGGCGAGGCGCGATTCGGTGACGGTGTCCATGGCGGCGGAGGAGAGAGGAATATTGAGCGAAAGATTGCGGGTGAATTTTGTGGTGGTGTCCACTTCGGTGGGCAGGACGGAGGATTTGCCCGGTAGAAGCAGGACGTCGTCGAATGTGAGACCTTCGGTGATGGGACCGTCAATCATGAGAACCTCGGAAGAAAATCGAAAATTGAAATTGGAAAATCGAAAATCGGGAATCCCCGGGTGGGCCCAAAAACAGCGCAGCCCAGCGGGTGGCCGCCGGGCCGCGAGAAGAGTTCATATAGATCGAAAAAATGCGTCACGGTGTAAACAGTAATTTTAGGGGGGAGAGGGGTGAGGGGTCAAGTTGAAGGACGTGAAATAAAAACGATTTTGGTGTTGGACGGAAGGGGAAAGGCCACGTGAACTTTCTCGTGGGCTCAGTTCGAGTTTGCATGGACTGTGTCCTGGGCCCAACGATGGCGCACGCCGGCCAGGAACTGTTTTTTGCCCTTCTTCATCTGTTGGACGAGCGGCTGATTACCTGTCTCTTCGTGCGCGGCGGCCCAAAGGACCATTTCGGTGAGGACCGGGGCAAGATCGATTCCTTTTTTGGTGAGCAGGTAGATCAGCTTGCGCCCGTCCGAAGCGTGTCGTTGCGTGGCAATGATGCCATGAGCCTCGAGCTTGCGGAGCCGATCCGCGAGGATGTTGGAGGCGATACCCTCGTAGGATTGCAGGAATTCCTTAAAGGTTCGCGAGCCGCGCAACATTATGTCGCGGACAATCAACAAAGACCAGCGATCGCCCAGCATTTCCACGGAAGCATTCAGAGGACACCCCGAGCGGCGATGAGGTGCGGGCTTCCTTTTGGCCATGGGGTGACAGTAGCACATTTTACTTGCATTTTGAAAGTAAGGTGGGCAAACTGTCGTGCATTCCATTTTGGAGTGCGGTGGCGAGCCGCCGCTTTTGCAATGCTTGCAGCGACGCAAGACGTGAGGTTTCGGAGGAGGGGGTGGATTGTAAAAGCGGGAGCCCTTCGCGAAGAAGCTCAGGGTAAGCAAGCTCCCGCACTCCAAGGCTGAATCGAGGAGCAAGAAAGGGGGGAGAGATGAGCGGCGTGCGAGTGCTGGTGGGGACGAGGAAGGGTGCGTTTATTCTGACATCGGATGGCAAGCGGGAGAAGTGGGACATCAGCGGTCCACACTTTGCGGGTTGGGAGATGTACCACCTCAAGGGATCTCCCGTGGACCCGAATCGAATTTACGCGTCGCAGACCAGCGGATGGTTCGGGCAGATCATTCAACGGTCCGATGACGGCGGGAAGACTTGGTTCCAACCGGGCACACCACCGGGGGAGCCCAGCACCGCCCCGGATGGAATGCCGAAAGGCGAAAGCAACAAGTTTGTGTACGACGCCTCCGCGGAAACCGGCAAACCTCTTACGACGCACCAGTGGTACGACGGTACGCAGCATCCGTGGGAATTCAAGCGTGTGTGGCACCTGGAGCCGTCGTTGAGCGATCCGGATACCGTGTATGCGGGAGTGGAAGACGCGGCGCTGTTCCGCTCGAATGACGGCGGGCGGACTTGGATAGAACTTTCCGCCTTACGGGGCCACGGGACGGGTCCCAAATGGCAACCAGGGGCGGGAGGAATGTGCCTGCACACCATCATATTGAGTGCAAGCGCGCCAGGGCAGATTGTGATCGCCATTTCCGCTGCGGGAGCATTTCGCAGCGACGACGAGGGAAAGACGTGGAAGCCGATCAATCAGGGACTGCGCTCGCAATACATTCCGGACCCGACGGCGGAGGTGGGGCATTGCGTGCACCATGTTACGATGCACCCGTCGCGCCCAAATGTGCTGTTCATGCAAAAGCATTGGGACGTGATGCGCAGCGACGATGCGGGAGATTCGTGGCACGAGGTCAGCGGGAATTTGCCGACGGACTTTGGATTCGTGATTGACGTGCACGCGCACGAACCGGAGACGATTTATGTTGTGCCGATCAAGAGCGATGGGGAGCACTTTCCGCTCGACGGGAAACTGCGCGTGTACCGCAGCAGGCACGGCGGCAACGAATGGGAGGAGTTGAAGAAGGGTCTGCCGGAGCGCGATTGCTACGTGAACGTTTTGCGCGACGCGATGGCGGTGGATTCACTGGATAAATGCGGCGTATATTTTGGGACGACCGGAGGGCAGGTTTACGCTTCGGCGGACGCGGGAGACACGTGGGCGCCGATCGTGCGGGATCTGCCGGCGGTGTACTCCGTGGAGGTACAGACGCTGTCATGATCCGGGTTGAATTACCAGCGCACTTGCGGAACTTGGCGCGAGTTCGCACGGAGGTGGAGATAGAAGTGACGGGCGAGATCACGCAGCGCTCTGTCTTGGACGCGCTGGAGGCGAACTATCCGATGCTGCGCGGCACAATTCGGGATCACGTCACGCAGCAGCGGCGGCCCTTTTTGCGATTTTTTGCGTGCGGGGAGGATCTGTCCCATGAAACGCCGGACACGCCGCTGCCGAGGCAAGTTGCATCAGGGGAAGAGCCGCTGTTGATTATTGGGGCGATTGCTGGGGGCTAATGTCCTGCCTCCAGCCGAAAATAACACGTCAAGATTGGCGTTATTGCAGCGAGCTTTGACTCTGTCAGACCCAAGAGTCAGGGTAGAGGGTGATTGAAGAGCGACTCCAGGTAGTCGCTGAAGCGCTGTTGCTGTGACGGGTCAGTGGACTGATCGATCATGGTTTGGAGAATGGTGGGGAGGAAGCGGGAGTATTTGGCGAGAGTGGCGCGATCGCCGGAAGCGAAGGCGGATTCGACGGCTTGCTCGGTCGCGGGAGTGATGAGTTCATCGCGGCCAACGAAGACACGGACAGTTGCAGCAGGCGCGGGAGTAATGGACAGAGGAAGAACGGAGTCCACGAAGCTGCGGGGAACGATGTAGAAGAGGCGGGAGCCTTCCTCGAACCAGGAACCTTTCCAGGTTTCGAGCATGGCGTGAGCTTCGTCGGCGTGCAAACCCTGGGAAATCAGGATGCCCTCGAAATTGCTGAAAAGGGAATCGAGAGAGCCTTCGAGGGGAGGCGGAGCGAGCGCGGCTTGGTCCCGGAGAGGGCCGAGAATACGATAGCCAACGGTGTTGCCGCGACGCTCGAAGAGGATCACGTCAGGGATCTCTTCCTTAAGATCATTTTGTATGACTACTGAGCCGTCCGCAGAGAGCGTAGCCGTGAGGGGCGGCGTGAAGGCTGAGACACCGCGATAGAAGAGGAATCGTTCGCGCTGATCGCCGGAGGGAGTTGGCACGCGGATCGGTGCGGAAGAGGTTTCGCGCGCGGCGTAGTAATGATTTTCAGCCGCATCACGCGGGAAATCGGCGGACGCGCTTGGTTCGACGTGGACGGAATTCCAGGTAATGCCGCCAACGGTGCGTTTCTGATCGAGAGAAAAATCGGTGCGCGGGTTGAATGCCGCAAGAGGAACGGCATGCGGATACCATTCCGTGATGAGGCCTTTGGCAAAGGAAACTGTGACGGAGACGGAAGTTTCGCGCGGGGAGTAGAGATAGAGGACGGGAGTTTCCATGCGGACGGTGCCGCGAAGACCGCCCTTGAAACCGGGTTCGCGTAGATGTTCGATGAAGCTGGGCAGGTCCGTGGAACCGGTAAGAGGAAGCCAGTCGATGGCTTGGCCGTCATTGGTGGAGATCGAGGTAAAGGTGCCCCACTCGTGGACGGTGAGGTCCGAAGAGGGAGAGTCTTGTTTGGCGGAATGCACCTGAGGGAAAGCAAGGGTCGTGAATAGGATGGCGGCGCAGGCGATCGCGTGCAAAGAAGGGGAAAGGTGCGGGAGCCGCGCGGCGACGGCTCCCGTAACGCTGGATTTCATCGGCTGGCCACTTTGACGGCGGGAGTGCGAGAGATCATGTCCGCCATGGTTTCTGATTGCGGGCCCCCGAAGTGAGTAAAGAGGTTGCGCTGGAGTAATGCATCGGTCTTTGCACCGGCAATCGCTTTTTGTGCGAAGTCCTGATGCTCGACGGCAGGTCCGCTGAGAGTGATGAGAGCGGCAGCGAAGTCCATTTGCGGGTCATTGCCGCGAAGTTGTATGGCTTTCTTGACCACCGCATAACCGTCAAAGCCCAGAGAGGGATTCGGCTCGTCCTTGCCCATCCACTGCTTAAAGGCTTCCGAGAGATAGCCCAGGTCGAAGGAAGCCAGCGGTGCTGCCGGGGAATTGGAGAGGGAGCCCGCACGGGCCACGAGTTTGGTGAAGAGTTCCTTGGCGGCGGCAGGGTCCTTGCGCGCGTAGAGGGTGGCGCGGCGAAGGGTTTCCATGTGCACGAGGACAACGGAATCGGAGTCGAGGATGGCGATGGTATCGGCTGCGAGATTTTTCGTATCGTAGGATTCCGTGCCGGACAAATTCCAATCGTGGCCGATCCAGGGAAGCGATTTGGCGCCACCGATATCGAAGGAATGACAGATGAGCGGTGGACCAGCGAGCGCGGAGCTGGTGACAAGAACGAGAGCGAGCAGAAGAGCAACGGTGAAGCGATGTACGGATAGAGATTGAGATTTCATTGTGGTTACGAGCCTCCTTGCGGATGAATTCGCTTACAGACAAAGAGACGCTGCAGGAGTGTGCGGTGTTAACGGGGCTGTTTGAGAAGCATCTGTTTTTTCAGGAGGAGTTGATTGGGTGGATTGGCGCGAGGATCTGAGGATTGTTCCCAATACCGCCAGAGGTAGATATCGCCGAGATGAAGAGCGTTCCACCAGAGATCGAGCATGGATTGATCGAGATGGAGGATGCCGTCGCGGGTGACGCCGCGCGGGGGAGGAACAAGAGCCGCAAAGCGATCGTAGACTATTGCGCGTTCAGCGCCATCGGTGCGGGAGAGGAGATGCCAGAGAGTGAGACCATCCTTTCGACGCGCTTGCGAGAGAACCGTTTCGAGCGAAGAAGCGCGGGCTTCCGAGGAGTCTGCCGCGAAATCAAAATCGGCGAGGGCGGCGCGGAAGCTGTCGGGGACGTCCTCAAAGTACGGCGTGCCAGGGCCGACTTTGGGGCGGGTGGGGCACATGGCGCCTGCAGGAATGAAGGATTCGCGGCCATTCAAATGAAAGCCGACCCAGCCGAGCGTGGTGCGGATCGTGCCGGAGCCATCGGCAGAGACTTGCAAGGTGTAAGCGCAACCAAGATCCACGGCGACCGCAGACGGAGTATCAACGACGAATTGGCCGGCAGGCGCCCAGATCATGGCGTGAATAGTGCCGATATCGAGTTGCAGGTGTTTGTGCCGATCATCGGTTTGCAGAAGACGAACGCGGGAGTTGGGCTCGACTTTAATCTCGCCAAGGTCCGTCTCCCAGATGCTGGCGCGCGAGGTAGCGTTCGTTTCGAGAGTTTGACCGACGCGAAGTTTCGCGGCGAACTGGCCCGCCGTGATGAGTTGGGAGCCGATTTGCGGAGTGCCATCGAGGCGGACAACCTCCCAACCTGGCCCGGAGGGTGAGATACGTGCGGTGCGAAAATAAAAAACGCTGACTGTGAGTAGAACAAGGGCGGCGACCGCAACCGTGGCGAAACGCGGCAACCGGGGAAACTGCAGAACCAGGGCGCGGAAATATCCGTGTTTGGGTGGCGCGGCCTGGGGAAGCGCGAGGGGCAGTTCGCGGTGGCGGAATTGTGCCAGGAGCGATTCGAGGCGCTGCAGTTCGGGATCGGGCTCGCCAGAGCCGTCCCACAAATAGGGCTCATTCATAGGAAATTCCTCGGACGGATTGTTGCGTGGCTTGTTCATGATTGTGTGCTCGATGCTCGCTGGTCAGCAGCGCCGGATTTGTGGCCGAGAAGCTCGCGGAGTTGCTGCATGCCGCGATGGAGATTCACGCGGACCGAGCCGTGCGTCAGGCCGGTGCGAGCGGCGATTTCCGGGCCGGTCATTCCTTCAACGAGGCGAAGGATGAGCGTTTCGCGATAGGTATCCGGCAGAGAACGAATGGCGTCAAGCACTTGGTGCGCATCGGATTGATCCATGCGGCCTGCGGGATGAGGGCTTTTCTCGTCGGCGTGCGACTCCTCGACGAATTCGGAGGCAGGCCGCGATTGGCGGTGAAAATCCACGGCGCGATTGCGCGCGATGGCCGCAAGCCAGCCACCGAAGCGAGAAACATCGCGGAGCGAATTGAGGCGGGGAAGCGCCTGGAGGAAAACATCCTGCACAAGGTCTTCGACGGCAGTGTGGGGAACTTTAGAAAGGAGAATGCCGTGGACCATTCGGGAATAGCGGGAATAGAGCAGACCGAAGGCGTTGCGGTCGCCGTTTTGCGCGGCTTGTACAAGCGCGACATCGGCGCCGGGCGGCTCGACGGGGGGATTCACGGCCGGGAGACCTGGCGAATAAGATTGCAGCTCAAAGTTAGTTGACACGTTGGCGCCATGGTTGTGCGCGATGCATTCCTTAGATAGACGCGGGAACCGGGGCCGGTGTTAACAATACGCGGGAATGGGTTTGTTTGCAGCAGGTTGGGGGGATGAACCGAGAGACGTCAAGTAGAGGAGGGTGGCATTCGAGCGTTATTTCTGAACTTCGTAAACTTCTGAAAAGTCTTTTACCGATTCAGTTTCATCGTCCAGTCCAGAACTTAACAGAGGTGAGATATTCGGGGCTGGATGCGCATACCATTTGCTGTCCGGTTCCTGGATGACAAGGATTCGATGCCGAGTTGATTTGCCCCCGTAGAGTTGAACGCGAACATCGACGAACATGACGTCCTGAAAGTTGAACGAGGCGTAACCGTAGGACGCGGGCCCGTTGCGGTGCAGATGACGGGCAGCGAAGACCTTGAGGATTAGTTTCGGACTGTTTGATGAGGGGCCGATACCGGCCGCCAGTTGTTTAGCTTCCTGCTGCATCTTTTCAATGGACGCGCGCACGAAATTGTCGTGAGCTGTCCGCGATTCCCCTTGGGAGTAAAGGCCGATGCAAGTTTCGCTAAAAAGGTTGGTGTCGTGGCGGATAAAAGCACGTGTCAGGTCGGATGCGACTCCCTCGGGCGTATTATGGCCGGTGGGGAAGCCGTCGGAAGCAACCTTCAGTTTTGGCTTCGTCTCCGCTGATGTCGTGATTGCGCAGGGAGCGATGAAAGAAATGCAAACTATTGCTATCAGTTTCTTCAGTCTCAACATTTCATCTCCAGCCTAACATGGGCAACGACAACACAGGGACTAGATCGATAGTCCTCATACCGATGAGTCACCCGAAACAAACGTGAATCGAGAACCGACGAGTGCGGGTGAGGGTAGGGGCGCGACCTAATGATAAAGTTAGAGATATGAGCGAGAGGCTTAGGGGGTTTGAGGCGCATCGGCTGCTTTGGAATGGGCATTTGCAGACGATTGCGGGGGCGTTTTTGAAGAGGGAGTTTTTGCTGCCGCCGCCGGAAGAACGGTTGTTTCGCGTGGATGCGGAAACGCAACTGAAGGGGATGTGCAGTTGGCAGCCGGGGAAGCGGAAGGATGCGCCGGTGATCGTGACAGTGCACGGGCTGGAGGGTTCGAGCGAATCGAACTATGCGATTGGGATAGCGGATAAGGCGTACGAGCGGGGATTTCATGCGGTGCGGATGAACCAGCGGAATTGCGGAGGGACGGAACGGCTGACGCCGACTCTGTACAACAGCGGGATGAGCGGAGATTACCGGGCGGTGTTGCTGGATCTGATTGCGGATGGGTTTGAGAAGATTTTTTTCGTAGGCTATTCGATGGGGGGAAACCTGGTTACGAAAATGGTGGGGGAATTCGGGGAAGCAGCGCCGAAAGAGTTGCGCGGCGCGGCAGTGGTGTGCCCCTCTATGGATTTGGCGGCTTGCTCGGATGCGCTGGAGAAGCCGGAGAATTATTTTTACCAGCGGCATTTTGTGAAGGGGTTGATGGCGCGGTACCGGAGGAAAGCGGAACTGTATCCGGAACGTTATACGCGGAATGGATTGGGGAAGATTCGGACAGTGCGGGAGTTTGACGACGTGATTACGGCGCCGTCGTTTGGATATAAGGATGCGGACGAGTATTACGAAGCAGCGGGGGCGAAGAAGGTGATTGGGCAGGTGCGCGTGCCGCTGCTGCTGATTACGGCGCAGGATGATCCGTTTGTGCCGTATGGGTCGTTTTTTCGCGCGAAGGTGGGGGAGAATCCTTGGGTGCGATTTGTGGCGCCGCGGAATGGGGGGCATTGCGGGTTTATTTCTCGGTTGGAAGGGGCAGAGCGGTTTTGGGCGGAGGAGCGGATTGTGGAGTTTTGCAGCGAGGAAACAAAGAAAACTTAACGCAGAGGCGCGGAGGTCGCAGAGAAAGGCAAAAGCGAAGAAAAGGCTTACACAGAGGGCACAGAGAGCACAGAGTTCACAGAGAAGAGGGAAGAAGAGAACCCAAGACCACAGTCAGGAGTGACTGTGCCACAAGCTGTCGCACTCCAGGGCTCAGCCTAGGGGCTTTTCGAGGGAGAGTTGAAACGCGGGCGTTAGGAGCTGGGCGGGGCCATCGGCCGTGATCACCATGTCGTCTTCGCAGCGGAGGCCGAATTCGTTGGGGATGTAAATTCCCGGCTCGTTGGAAAAGGTCATGCCGGGTTCGAGGACGGTGGTGCTGGCACGAACGAGATAAGGATGCTCGTGGCCATCGAGGCCAATGCCGTGGCCGAGCCGATGCGTGAAGAATTTGTAGCCGGGGCCATAGCCGGCGGTGGTGATAACGTTGCGAGCGGCGTCGTCCACGGAGCCGGAGAGCTTGCCGGCGCGGGCGGCGTCGAGAGCGGCGTCCTGAGCTTTGCGAACAATTTCAAAAACACGCTGAATTTGTTCGCTGGGTTTGCCGAGGACGCCGGTGCGGCTGACGTCGGATTCGTAGCCTTCCACGGTGCAGCCGCCATCAATCAGAATGACATCGCCTTCTTTTGATTTTTGCGGTTGACGCGAGCCGTGAGGCAGAGCGGCAGATGCTCCCAGCAACACCAACGCGCCCCCGCGGAGATTCATTTTGGAGAAACCCGCGGAAATGAGAGCGGCGATTTCCGACTGCGTCATTCCTTCCTTCAAAGAAGCAAAAACTTCGCGATAGACATTGCAGGTGGCTTCGCAAGCCAGGCGCATGAATTCCAGTTCTTGCGGAGATTTGCGTGCGCGCAGAGGGACGGTGACGGGATCGGCGGAGAAGAATGCGAAGGTCGCGGCGGCGCCGCGAAGATGATCGTAGAAGGTGAAGGGCAGAGTCTCTTCAATGGCGATGCGGCCAGAGCGGATGTTGCCCGCGGCGAGCGTGGAAACGATGAGTTGCGTGGGGCTTTCGTCTTCCTGCCAGATATGGACATCGAGAGGGAAGCGGAGCGATTCGCGCATGCGGGATTCTTCAAAGGCGGGGCAGATGAGAATGGACTGGCCGGAACGCGGTAGGACGAGGGCGAGGAGGCGTTCGCTGAGACCCCAGCGAATGCCGGTGAAGTAGTAAAGCGAAGAGCCGGGGCCGATGACAAGGGCGTCGAGGGCGGGCTTTATTTCGGACATGCGATTCTGTGCGTGGAGGAGGCGATCGTGGAAATCGCCGGGATTGAGGGGGCGAACGCGATCACCGAGAGGCTTGAGATTCGAGAAGTTGGAGGGGAGCTGTGGCGATGCGGATTGAGATTCACCGGCCGAGGAAACGCTTGGTGCAAGGGCGGCAGCAGAAACGGCGGCGGTGGAATGGAGAAAATGGCGACGGGAGATGGGAGTCATGTCGGAAAGGATGGTGCGGAAGGGGAATTGTGTCAAGGAGGAGAGTGGGAGAAGAGAAGACTTACACAGAGGCCACAGAGAACTCAGAGTTCACAGAGAAGAGGGGAAAAGTATAAGAGTGAAAGAGTATAAGAGTGCAAAAGTGCAAGTACATCTTTGGCGTACGGGCTGGGAGGCGTTAGGATTTGGTCGGACAATGAGCAGCGGTCGGAGGAGAAAGAGAAAAGCGGTGTAAGAGTTTAAGAGTGGAAGAGTATAAGAGTTGAAGAGTTGGGGGAGGATGAGATGACGTTTGCGGAATTTTGGCCGGAATATGTGCGGGCACACAACGCAGGGACGACGCGGGCGATGCACTTCGTAGGGACGCTGGCAGGTTGGACGATCCTGGTGGCGGCGGTAATCGAGAGGAAATGGTGGTGGATTGTGCTGGCGCTGGTGGTGCCGTACGCACTGGCGTGGATTTCGCACTTTTTTATCGAGCATAACAAGCCGGCGACGTTTGAGCACCCGTTGTGGTCGTGGTGGGCAGATCAGAGAATGGTGGGGATGATGATGGTGGGGAAGATGGAGGAGGAGGTACGGAAAGCAGGGGGAAGCGTTAAAGGATGAGAGAGTCAAGGAGTGAAGCGGTATAAAAGTATAAGAGTGTAAGAGTGTAAGAGTGTCAGAGTGAGAGAGGGCGACTAGGTGGATGGGATTGTGCCGCGATTCCTCCACTGCGGAATGGCAGAAGACGCCATTCCTCCGGCCGGAATGACAAGCAAGCAAACAAAGATCAAACAGGCCAGAATTATTCGGAGCGGATGGCGAGGATTTGTTTGCCTTGAACTTGGAGTTCGACGCCGAAGGGCGGGCGAATGTCGCTGCCTTGAACGATGGCGCCGCGAACCCACACATTACCGGGAAGGCTGGCGGTCCTCAGAGGATCATAGAGAGTGTGGCTGCAAGGATTGCCGACGAGCGGATGATTGGGAGCACGAAAGCCGTATTCGTTCTTGAGTTTATCGAAGTCGGTGATGTATTCAAGTGCGCAGGGGCCGTAAGGAGCTCTGCGAGAGAAAGCCCAGTAGCCGGAAGGTGAAGTGGCGGAACTGCCGGGAAGGCGGACAATCGTGGCAGGAATATTTTCACCGGTGAGGCGGTTGCGTACAAAGAAATCGGCGGAAGACCAGGGCTTGGCAAGATCAGCAATTTCGGCGATGACGGGATTAGTTTCCGTGGCGTGAGGAAGCGAAGCGGAAGGATCCGGCGCGGGCGCGGGCACTTCGATCTGGGGAGGAGGTTCAACGTGAGCGGTCTCGGAGGGCCGGCCATGGGAAATCCAGCGAGCGCCAAAGAAAAGCAGGAGGCCGAGGACGACGAAAGCGATAACGAGAGGGAGAAGAGGATTGCGGCGAGGCAGCTTGGACGAAGGACCAGTGACGCCGGGAATCAGCGGCATGTCCGGCCGAAAGCGGGTGGGTGGAGGAGTGTCGGCCATCGCCAAGAACGATTGTACTGTCAAGTTGGCGGGCGGAGCAAACCGAAGTGAGGAGAATTCGGGGGCGGGAGAAAGGGAACCAGGGAAAGACGGTTGTGTTAGTGAGATAGCGACAAGGGCTTGCGGGAGGCTTGTTTCCGTGCAGATTGCGTCCTAGTGTAGTAAGAAGGTTAGCTAGAGGGAAATTCGCAGCGGATGGCGAAGGACACACGATCATCGGCGCGGGCGTTTGTTCGCAGCTTGAACATTCTGCTGAAATTCGCACGTCTGTATGAGTTCGGACACGTGCGCACGGCCGCGCAATTCGAAACTACATGGAAGGAACTGCACGCGGCGCTGCTGGAAAGCGGCGAAACAGGCGTGCTGTTGGGGGCTTCAGGAAATCAGATCCTGCTGGACGGAGTGCCGCTGGGATCGGCGGCGGGCGAGCGGAGTTTCGCGCAACTGCTGACCTCGTCGGGAATCGCCAGCATTCACTTCGCGAAAAATCTGACACAACCTCAGTTTTCGAGATTCGTGCGCGCATTTCCGAGCGGCAACGCCAAGCCCAACCAACTCGCCGAACAATTGAAGACGGCGTTGTCTGGAGACACCAGCATCAAGATCAACGAAATACGGTTTGTGGCCGAAGACAGCTCCGTGGCGGGAATTAAAGTGGCGGCGCAATTGACCGCGAAAGCTCTGGGTGCAGGAGGCGACAAGCTTCGCGACATTTTTGAAGACCCCAATAAACTACTGCAACTGATCCTGGCGGCAGAAAGTTCGCGCGGGGGCGGTGGAGGCGGCGGCGGGTCCGGACCGGGATTCGGTGGCGGCGGACCAGGCGGAGGGTCGGGAAGCGGTGCGGGCTCGAGCTGGAGCGGCGGCACGGGTGGCGGCGGAAGTTTGTGGGAAGCGGGGAAATCCGCTGGCGGAGGCGGAGGTGTTGGTGGTCCTGGTGGAGGATCTGGGGGCCCCGGCGGCGGTGTTGGTCCTGGGGGAGGATCTGGCGGTCCTGGTGGAGGGTCTGGAGGCCCTGGCGGGGGTGGAGGCGGCACAGGTACAGGAACGGGCGGCGGGGGACTTGGCGGTCCTGGTGGAGGGTCTGGAGGTCCCGGTGGGGGTGGAGGCGGCACGGGTACGGGAACGGGCGGCGGGGGACTTGGAGGTCCTGGTGGAGGGTCTGGAGGTCCCGGTGGGGGTGGAGGCGGCACAGGTACGGGAACGGGCGGCGGCGGGGGGTTTGGCGGTGGATCTGGAACTGGCGGGCCGGGAGGTGGTGGACCCGGTGGAGGAAGCGGAGGACCGGGCGGAGGATTTGGCGGAGGTGGCGGCGGGGCAGGAGGAGGCGGACAAGCCACAGAGCCTGGGAAATGGGTTACGGCGTCGGCACTGTTGCGCGGCGGGACGTTGGGAGGAGTCCCGGGAGTGCTGGGAGGCGGACCCGGCGGGATGGGAGGCGGCGTAGGGAGCGGCGGGTACGCGGTTGCGGAAGAAGACGTGCGCTCAATGATCGGGTTGTTCGCGCAACTTGGGAAATCGCGGAAAGATCCAGAGAGCCGAATGGACACGGCGACGTTCCAGTCGCGTTTGACGGCCATGCCGGTGCGCGCGCAATACACACTGCAACAAGCGCTGGCGGGGCTGGCGGCGCAGGCGCCCTCGGACGCGCCGGACAAGCCCATGTTGCTGAAGCTGGCGGAACACGTGGCGATCCGCTTTGCGCTGGACAGTTACGAGCGCGGGGAATTGCGCGTGAACGCGGTGAAACAATTGCTGGATCGCATGAACTCCGAGATCGAAGCGTTGCGGAAAATATTGGGAGCACAGGAAGAGGCGATGGCCAGCGCGGGGATTTCGGTGCAGTCCTACACGGAATTGCTGGACCAGGAATTCTGGCAGCAGGTGCCGGAAGAGAACAAGAAGGAAGTGCTGACGTCGGATGAGGCGTGGTGCGTGCCACCGCGCAACGTGCGGGCGTTTCTGGAAGAGATGCTGCGGCGCGGGGAATTGAAGACAGTCAATGAAATATTGACGAAATATGCGGCCTGCGTGGCGCTGGATGCGCCGGAAGCGCGGCGAACGACGGCGATCGGGTTGTCGGACCTGGCGGAGTTTTACGGGAGCGGCGACGGTAGCGCGTTGATTGACGTGATCCAGCGGCTGGGGAAGCAATTGTCCGTGGAGCGCGAAGGAGACCTGCAGACGCTGGTGGGCGCCGCGTTCGTCCGCATGAGCCAGGAAGCGGGGGCGAAGAAGTTTTATCCGGCGATGCAGCAGGCGCTGGCTTCACTGGACAGCGTGGAAGCGCTGCGGCCGGGGACGACGAACAACCTGCGGCAGAGAATCGCGACGGAAGAGCGGCTGCCCGAATTCATCGAGGATACGCTGCGCACGGGGCAGATCCCCGATGGCTTGCTGGATATCCTGGCATTGGTGCCGAAAGCTGCCCTGCAGTATGTGACCAACCGGTTTTCAAATTGCGGGTTCCGGGAAGATTGCGAACTGCTGGGCAATGTGGTGCAGGGACTGGGCGAAGAGGCGGTGCAGCGGCTGATCGAAACGCTGCAAAGCGCGCCGGCCAACGAAGCCACGGAAGTGATCGGGCTGTTGAGCCAATTGTCACCGGAAGCGGTGGAGAAGATATTGCCGGCGCGGCTGGCGCAATGGCCACGGAATTCGCATGATCGCGCGGTGCGGCAGCTTTCCTCGACGCCCGCGGAGCAAAGAGCGAGGTTGCTGGTGACGCTGTACGATTCGCTGGATCCGCTGATCCGGCCGCTGGCGCTGGACGAAATGGGGATGAGTTCGCGACCGGAATGCATCCCGAAAGTAGTGGAACTGACGCAGGACGAAACGACGCCGGGCTTCACGCGGATCAAGGCGATTGAAGCCGCGGGCAGATTACGGGCGAGCCCGGCAAGCGCGGCGTTCCAGCACATCCTGGAAGCCAAACAGGTGTGGCGATGGACGTATCATACGGAGTTGCGCATCGCGGCGGCGCAGGCGTTGCAGAAAATCGAGCCGACGGTTGCGATGGAAAAGATATCGGCGAGCGGGCTGGACCGGAAGGAACTGGTGCTGGAGCCGATTGACCCGGAGCCCAACGCAGCGGTGATCCGGCAGCGGCGATATGCGCGGCTGAAACTTTCGCGGCTGGTGATGGCGGTGACGACGAATTTGCGCGACAACATTCGCCTGATGATCCCGGAACTGAACATGGGAGGCGGCATCGGGGCGGCGGACCGGCACCTGGCCCCGGGGTCGCTGCTGACATTAAAAATTTCACACGGTGTGCGCAACATCCGCGCACAAGCGATTGTGCGAGGCGCGCGCCCGCAAGCGATGGCGTTCGAATTCGTGGAGATGGAGTTGGATGAACGAGCGCGGTTGAGGAAATTGTTGCTGGAACTTGGAGGACTGCCCCAGCCCTCTAATGTGGGAAATCGCAGCCGGCGCCAGAGCCGCGTGGCGATGATGAAGTAACAGAAAACAAGTCAACAGTTATCAGTTTTGAGTTGTAAGTGACCCGGGAATGCGGGTTGGTCGCGGCGTGGCTGATGTGGAGTGCGATGGAGAGAGGAAAAAGGAAAAGAAAGAAAAGAGAAAATCAAAAGAACTAAAGATAACGCAGAGGCGCAGAGTGCGCAGAGCAGAAAAGAGGGGCTTTAACACAGAGGTCACAGAGGTAGGAACACAGAGTTCACAGAGAAGAGGGGAGAAGAGTGGAGCGGGGAACAGAAACCCAAGAACACAGCTAGGAGTGACTGTGCCACAGGATGGCGATCACACCTGTCCTCTGCGATGAGAGAGCCGTACGGGAGAGCAGGTACGCGGACTGTTCGTGTGGCGCGATGACGATGGAGTCACATGGAACGACTGTACCATTGTGATGCCCAAGCAAGAGCCCTACGGTACTAGGAGAAGATGGCTAAGGTACTGACCTTTAGGACCATCGACACAACGCGGACGGGGACGGGATGAAAACGGACCCAAAAACCACAGCGGGCCGGGCATTTGTTCGCAGCCTCAATATCTTGCTGAAGTTTGCGCGGCTGTACGGATACGACCACGTGCGCACCGTGGAGCAGTTGCAGGTGGCGTGGAAAGAACTGCGCACGGCGATTCCGGAAGGGTCGGAATCCGGGCTGCTGCTGGGAGCGACGGGCGCGCAACTTTTGCTGGACGGCGTACCCCTGGAAGGGTCACCGACGGAGAAGCAGTTCGCGCAATTGCTGTCCACGGCAGGGCTGGCGAGCGTGCAGTTCACGCCGGAAGTGACGGAAGAGGAACTGGGCAAGCTTATGCGGGCCTTTCCCACCGGTAAGGCCAAACCTTCGGAATTAGCACAACAATTGAAAGAGGCAATTGCGGATGCGCGGGGCATCCGTGTGAACGAGATTTGCTTCGTGGCCACGGATTCGCGCCTGAAGGATGCGAGCATGGCGGCGCAAATCGCGGCCGCTTCCATGGGGGATGACCAGGCGCAGTTCACAAGGATGCTGAACGATCCCCAGAAGCTGCTGGAACTGATCGCGGCGGCTCAGGGGTCGGAGACTGGCGCTGGGCCGGGTGCCGGGCCGGGTGCAGGACCTGGGAGTGGAGGAGGGCCGGGAGCTGGACCAGGGAGTGGGGCAGGCAGCGGCTCTGGCGGTGGGGGAACGGGGATTGGGAGTGGTGGTGGGACAGGGACTGGAAATGGGACTGGGACTGGGCGGGGATATGGTGGTGGAACGGGAGTAGGCGGCGCCGCGGGAGTAGGAAACGGCGTGGCGGGAGTGGGAGGGGTCGGGGGAGGCATTGGAACGGGAACAGGCGGCGGGATGGGCGGCGGAGGCTTTGGAGTCGGGAGCGGGACGGGCAAGGGCCCTGGCAGCGGGTATGGAACCGGAGCGCCGGATGATGAAGAAGTGCTCCGGATCCTGCAAGCGCTGACGACATTTGGAAAATTGGGGACGGGTGAAAATCCTGCGGGCGCGGCGATGGAATTTCAAACGCAAGTTGCGCAAATGCCGGCGAGGGCGCAGGACACGCTGCGGCAGGCATTGGCGGGAATCGCGGAGCAGGGAAAAAACAAGAAACTGGACCAGGCGGTACTGCTGAAATTGGCGGAACACCTGTCCATACGCTTCGCGATGGAGCGATTTGAGCGAGGCGAAGTGAAAGTGAATGCGGTGCGACAGATGCTGGACCGCATGAACCAGGAGATCGAGAACCTGCGAAAGATCCTGGGACAACACGAAGACAAGATGGCGGAGGCAGGAATCCTGGTGGAGTCGCACCGGGAGACCTTGGACAGGGTGTTCTGGGCGAGCGTGCCCGAAACGGCGAAGAGGGAAGTGCTGCTCTCGGACGAGGCGTGGTGCATCCCGCCGAAGAACGTGCAGTCGTACGTTGCTGAGCTGATCGAGCATGGGGACGTGGCGGAAGCGATCAGCATCCTGCAGAATTACGCGAAGTGCGCGGACAGCGAAGAGCCCGATGCGCGGAAACGCGCGGCGACGGGGCTTTCGGAGCTGGCAGGATTGTATGCGCAGGCGGATCCGAAGCTGCTGGCGGAGGCGCTGCGGCACGTGGGGCTGCGGCTGAGCGTGGAGCAGGACCAGGATTTGCAGACGCTGGTGAGCGCGGCGTTCGTGCGCTTGAGCCAGGAAGCGGCGGCGCAACGGTGTTTCCCGGCGATGCAGCAGGCGCTGGACATGCTGAACGGCGTGGAAGGGCAACGGCCGGGAATCGCGAAGACGCTGCGCGCGAAGATGGGAATTGAGGAGCGCGTGCCGGAGTTTGTCGAAGAGGCGCTGCGGGCGCGAGAGATTGCCGCGGGGCTGACGGGGGTTTTGAGGCAGTTGCCGCAGACGGCGATGGAGCAGTTATCGGCGAGGTTCAACCGTTGCCAGATGCGCGATGATTTGGAGAATGTGGCGAATCTGGCGAGCGACCTGGGCGAGGAAGCGCTGCAGTACCTGCGGAGCGTGGTGCGTGGCGGAGCGATAGCCGAAGCGGTGGAAATGGTGGGGTTGCTGTCGAAGCTGGACGCACAAGCCGCGGAGGTGTTCCTGCCGGGGCGCATCGACAATTTCCCGCGTGCGGCGCAGGACCGCGTGGTGCGGCAAATCGCGGCGAGCGGGGCGGTGGGGCGCTGCCGGATATTGCTGGCGGTGCTGGATCATGTGGACCCGCTGGTGATGCCGCTAGTGGTGGACGAAATCGGGATGACGGGGGACCGTGAGGCTTTGGGTCGGCTGCTGAACATCGCGGATGGTGATTTGCCGCTGCATGCGGCGCCGTACCTGCGCGTGAAGGCGATCGAGGCGCTGGGGCGCTTGCATGCGCTGCAAGCGGCCAACGCGCTGAAACGGATTGTGGAAACGCGCAAGGTATTTGGCTGGCAGCACCCCCAGGAACTGCGCATCACGGCGCTGCAGGTGCTGGAGAAGCTGGAACCGGAATGGGTACGCGGATTTTTCCCAAAGAGCGGGATTGAAGAAGCGGAACTGACATTGGCGCCGCTGGATATGCCGGTGAACTCGAAGTTCGTGAGGCAACGGCGGCATACGAGAATCAGGCTGCAGAAAACGTTACCTGCGGTGAGCACGAACTTGAAGCAGAATTGCAGGCTGGAGATCAAGACGGCGAGCCTGACGGGAGGATTGGCGAGCACGAACATGCATTTGGCTCCCGGAACACAAGTGCAATTGCGCATGCAACTGGGCGTCAGGAAGGTGCAGGCCACAGCGCTGATGAGGGATTACCGGGCGCAGGATATGTCGTTCGAGATCGTGGACATGAACCTGGATGAGCGCAGCAAGTTCCGGAAGCTGCTGATGGAGAACATGACCAAATAGCTTTGAAAAAAGCGCGAAATTCGGTGAAATTGCGGGAAAACCGCGTGCTGCTATCCAATTTATAACCATTCGCAAGTACTATACGCCGGTACTTTTGTGGGATTTACCTGCCGCATTTGCCTCTCCTAAGCTACCCATAACACGAAGCATGTGACCCCTTTGAAGCCCTGCCCAGGCTAAAAGCCTTCGTGTAAGTGAGTGCCAGATTGCCTGAGGGAATCCATCGCCGGCTCATCGCGCTAGTCTGTGCAGCCGCTGGGCTATTGCCCGGGGCCATGGCGCAAGGGCGGCGCGTTTCGTTTCCCGCCAATTCGCGATACACCGTACAACGACTGGAAGAGCAGTTCGGGCTAGGAGCCGTCACAGCGACGGCGATGGGCCAGGATGCGCAGGGATTCTTGTGGATAGGCACGCAGACGGGACTCTACCGCTATGACGGGGCCCGTGCAACGAAGATGAGCGAGGTGGAGAGCCTGACCGGGCACTATATTGAGGACCTTTTGATTGCTCCTGATGGCACGCCTTGGTTTGCGGGGAGCCGGGGAATCGCGCACTACAAGGATGGACGGTTTGAAAAGTTGGCGGTACCGGAATCGGCGATGCCGCTGGCGATGGGAAACCAGATCTTTGCCGTGGACAGCGGTGGTGTCGTGTCTGTGTTGCTGTTCAAGCAAGGGATATTGCGTGTCGATCCGAAGAACCCTTCGGAAGCCGTGGTGTTGGGAACCAGAGCAGCGAAAGGCGAGGATGCGGGGGGGATAGTGCGTGGCCCGGATGATGCGATCTTGTTCACATATGGAACGCATCTGGCGCATATCGCCAGAGGAGCAACGAAGATTGAAGTGGAACGGCGAATCCAGTTGCCGAAGGAGCGCGTGGTGGCGCTGGTGTTCGACGGAGACTGGAGATTATGGGTGCGGACGGCGACGCACCTGGGACGAATTGATGCGCGGCGGCACAACCTGCAATTTGAAGCTGCGGTGATTGGCACGGCCAACCAGGAGGAAGGCAAGCCAAGCGTGGACCGGCAAGGACGGTTGCTGGTGCCATCCTCGGCAGGATTGTACTGGCAGGAGGGGAAACGCTGGCGGTTGTTGACGGCCCAGCAGGGAATCGCGAGCAACGACGTACAGTGCGCCTTGGAGGACCAGGAAGGGACGCTGTGGGTGGCGGGATCAGGGACGGGGCTGGACCGGCTGCCGGGAGTGCATGAGTGGTCGGCCTGGACGACGGCCGAGGGGTTGCCAGACAACACGACGTGGTCCACATTGCGGGATCTCCGGGGGCGGTTGTGGGTGAGCACGGGGCGAGGGATAGCGATCTGGGACGGGCAAGCGGGGAAATGGGAGCGGGTGCACTCACTGCCGGGGCAAGCCAACGGCGAAATCCGGCAGATGCAAATGGCGGGAGATGGTTCGGTATGGGCGGTGACGGCGACGGGTGCGCTAATGCGCATTGACGCGCGGAATTTCAGCGCGGCGAGGATCTTGTCGTACCACGGGCGGCCGTTTATTTCGATCATGGCGGCGCCGGACGGCAACATTTGGGCGACAACCCGGGCGCATCTGCTGAGGTTTGATGGGCGCAAGACGGCGTCGAATTTTGCGGAAATTCCCTTGCCCGTAGGGATTACCGGCGACGTCGAGTATGTGTCGTTCGCGCCGAGTGGGGTGCTGTGGGCGTCGGGGCCTGGGGCGTTGTACCGGTATGACGGAAAGCGATGGAAGACGATCCGGGCGGAGGATGGGCTGCAAGGGCAGACGATATCGAGCGTGGTGGCGGTGAATGACAATGAAGTCTGGATTGCCTACAACGACGTGGTGAGCGTGACGCGAATCATACTGGACGGGAAGGGCACGCCGCGTTTTGAGAATCATAAATGGGATTGGTCCATCCTGGCGCGCGATTCGAAGAAACGCATTTGGTTTAATGGGACAGACGGGATTGCAATACTTTCGCCGGATGGGCGGACGCAGCGCCTGAGCCACGCGGATGGACTGATTTGGGATGACATCAGCCCGTGGACCGGACTGCGCGAGGAAGCGGACGGGAGTTTTGTGGTTGCGACCTCGCGAGGATTGGCTCGCTACCGGCCGTCGGAGCGCGTGCAACAGGAAAGCCGGGCGAGCGTGGTGCTGACATCCGTGTCGCTGGGTGGAGAAGAACGGCGGTTGACGGAAGTGCCGGAAGTGGCGGCGTCGGATGGGACGCTGGCGGTGGAGTTTTCACCGCTGGTGCTGGATGCGCCGGAGCACGTCTCCTGCACGTATGAATTGAACGGACTGGATCAGCACGCGACAGAGACGCAGTTGAGAGAAATACGCTACGGCGGACTGCCACCGGGGAAATACGAGTTTTGGGTGAAGTGCCACAGGCCGAATGCGGCTGCGGAATCCAGGGCGGCGAGTTTCAAATTTCGGGTGCTGCCGAGTTTCTGGCAGACCTGGTGGGCGAAGGCGGCAGGCGCGCTGCTATTGCTGCTGGGCTTCTGGGCGTTCGTGTCGCTGCGGACGAGACGGCTGGACCGGCGGCGAGTGGAACTGGAACAAGCGGTGGCGCAGCGCAACGCGGAATTGCTCCAGAAGAACAAGGAACTGGAAGAGATTTCGCTGACCGATCCGCTGACCGGAACGCGCAACCGGCGGTACTTCTACGAGACGATTCCGACGGCGGACGCGCAGGCGCTGCGTTCACACCTGGGCTCGGCGGACCCAAACGTGCCATCGGCGCCGAAACAGGAACTGATCCTCATGCTCGTGGACATTGACCGGTTCAAGCGGGTGAATGACGAGATGGGACATGCGGCTGGGGATCGCCTGCTGCAGGAAGTGGCGAAGCGCATCGGATTGGTGATGCGGCGTTCGGATGACCTGGTGCGTTGGGGCGGGGAGGAGTTTCTGCTGGTGTGCCGGACAACGGACCGGGAGAACGCGGGTCAACTTTGCAACCGCGTGCTGGAAACGATTCGAGAGTTGCCGTTCGATGTGGGGAGCGGAGTGCAAATCCACAAGACATGTTCGATTGGATGGGCGCCGTACCCGTGGCTGCGGGATGACGTGGGGCTGTTGTCCATCGACAACGTGATCGAGTTGGCGGACAAGGCGCTGTATCTGGCGAAGCGCGAAGGAAGGAACCGGAGTTTTGGGATGGTGCCGGCGGCGGCGATTGCGAAGGAGGAGATAAGCGTGTCAATGGATCGCTTGCGGAATTGCCCTCCGGAGCTAGTGCAGATTGTGTAAACGCGAAAGCTGGGTGGAAGAGAGATCGCCACGGTACGAGGCAGCGTAATCCGGCGCCCCTATACAAGTTGAAACAGGTTTTAATCGGCAAGCGGGGGATTCAAGAGATTTTGAATCACCGGGGTTTTCATATTTTCCGGCGTGACGAGGATGGCGCCGGTATCCACGCGCTTGGGAACATGGCGCCCCAGAAAAAAATCGATGATGGATTTGACACCGAGTTCGCCCATGCGGAACGGGTCTTGCGCGACGAGTGCATCAATCTGCTTGCATTGCAGGGCAGCAGCCAGGGTGTCGCTGTGGTCAAACCCCACAAACGCCAGCCTGTTGGGCAGCGAAATTCCCTGCAGCGCCATAAGCATGCCGGTGGTCGAGGATTCGTTGGGCGTGAAGACGCCTTGAATGGTTGAAGCGCCCTTGGCCAGAAAAGAATCGGCGGCGCGTTTGGCGGAATCGCGCGTGCCTCCGGCGAATTCGGTGGATGTAATCACACTCATGGAAGTGAATTTGTCGCGAATCCTGCCGATGAACCCGGCTTCCCGAGCTTCCGTGCTGGCCGAGCCCCTGCCGTAACGCTGGACAAAAACGACGCCGCGGCCGTGAAGAGTCTCGCCCATGCGATCAGCAGCGAGAGCGCCAGCTTTGGTGTTATCCGTGCCGACATAACAGACGATCCTTGCCGTATCGAGTTCGGAATCGATCACCACGGTGGGCACGTTTTTGCGCGCGGCGTCTTCCACCGTGGGGACCAGGAAATGGCTGTCAAAGGGGCAGAGGACGATGCCATCCACGCCCTGGCGCACAAAACTCTCGACGATCTGTTTGTGTTCCTCGTGGTCGCCTTCGCGGATGGGTCCTTTCCAGAGCACTTCCACGGTTGTGCCCGCAGCCTGAAGTTCGCGCGCTGCTTTTTGCGCGCCGGCGTGCATGAGCTTCCAGTAGCGATGCGTGGAACCCTGCGGAATGACAGCAATCACGAACGAGTCAGGCATGGCCGAGCCTCCAACCTGTACGACGAGCAAAACACGCAAGGAGCGAGGAGCGATACTTCAAAACCTAGCCCTGAACTTGGGGCGCGTCAATAAAATGCAATTATCCTGTATCCGTTTCGATAGTTCATCTCACGCGACTTTTGGAGATCGAAAGCGATAGGGGAATACAGGTTGATCGCGGGCCGTGGAGTTCTTGGGACGAGCCGGCGAGCAGCGATGAGAAGGAGGAAATCATCGTGTCAATGGATCGCTTGCGGAATTGCCCGCCGGAGCTGGTGCAGATCGTGTGAGTCGTGACTTGTGATTCGTGACTTGTGATTCGTGCGGAAGCGAGAATTGTCTAAGTGAACTTGCGCAATGGTGGCCGGGCGTCTGGGTCAGTTCGGGAGCTGGCGTCAGAGCTTTCGCCGCTCTCAGTCGGTGGAGTGAGCACATCGCGCGCGTCGGTGGCGTCTTCCTCGCGCACCAGGATTTTAAACCCCGCGCCGGACCACGCCAGGTGTTCCCGCATTCCTCCCGCCGTGTCACCCTGGATCATTGCCTGAATGCCGGCAGATTCCAGCTCGCTCTTGGCCACTTCCACCTCTGGGCGGGTACCGTACCGCTGGACGATGACAAGCTTGGTGTGATCCATAGACGTATTGTACGCCCGGATGAGTGGGAGCACTGCTTCGCAAAAGCCGCTTCGGGTAAAGAAGCCGCCCTTCGAAGCTCAGGGCAAGCCGCACTCCAAAGACGTGGCCAATCTTGGCGCGGGCGCATCCAACCAGTTACAATAAAGTGTTTGCATGGGGCCGAATGGATTGGCCTGTGCCAGCAGGAACGTAATCTAGAGCCACCAGGAAGCGAATAACCGTCCATGGATGTAGCCCAAGTACTCGACCGCGTCGTGGCGCGCTTTATCGGCACAAAGCACGAACGCGACCTAAGGAAACTCCAGCCCGTGGTTGCGGCCATCAACGCCAAGGAAGCGGAAACGCAGGCGTTGAGCGACGAGCAACTGAAGGAGCGGTTCGCCGCGCTGAAGACGCAGGTGCAGGAACAATTGAAAGACAGCGATCCGGCGGAGGCTTCGTACAAAGAAGAGTTGCGGCGGACGCTGGAAATCGTGACGGTGCCGGCATTCGCGTTGGTTCGAGAGGCGGGGCGGCGCTTCCTGAAGATGCGGCATTTTGACGTGCAGTTGATAGGTGGCATGGTGCTGCACGCGGGCAAGATCGCGGAAATGAAGACGGGAGAAGGGAAGACGCTGGTGGCGACGTTGCCGGCGGCGTTGAATGCGCTGGCGGGAAAAGGCGTGCACATTGTAACGGTGAACGATTAC
>Ga0074044_10000862_pt1 | contig 28279 bp, 33 predicted proteins | sample BogForMeECP23OM1_FD_94443 | JGI IMG/M metagenome (GOLD analysis project Ga0074044, IMG submission 94443) | Bog forest soil microbial communities from Calvert Island, British Columbia, Canada - Bog Forest MetaG ECP23OM1 | ecosystem: Environmental > Terrestrial > Soil > Wetlands ...
ACTACACCAGGCAGCCGGATCCGAGCCGCTAGGATTGAAGAATCTGGTCGGGGCCCTGCCCTGCTACCCATCCGGCGCGGCCGGGCAGTTCGGTGCGGATGACGTCGCAGACGGGCAGTTCGGCGCGGTTCAACCGCGCGGCGATCTCTTCCATCCGGACGAATCGCGCGTCCCGGTCCTTCAGCGCGCGTACGATCGCCGTGAAGCTTTCGAGCTGGCCCATCCCTTCGGTCTCGGCGTGAATCGTATGCACGTTCAGGCCTTCGGGCTTGAACTCGTTCATGTAGAAGCGAAGCAGCGCGCCGCTGTCCGGCAAGTCGCGCCTGCCCATGACTTCATCGAGCGTCGGCAGCGTGGTGGGAATTTCCGGCGTAGTGAGAACCAGGCCTTCGATCGCGCATCGAAATGGCGACCGCCCGCGCGTGTCGCTGCGGTAGTCGAGCCCCATCTCATCCAGTGCGATCAGGGCGGCGGCGTTGGTGCGCCAGCCCGGAGCCGCGAATGCGCGCGGCCGTTCGCCCAGGATCGCGCGATAGACCTCGAATGCGTTCTCGAGTTGGGCGCGAACGCCGCGCTCACCGAGCGCATCGATATCGTCCTGCCATCGCACGTGATCGTAGCCATGCACGCCAACTTCAAAACCGTCCGCCTTCAGTTGACGAATGAGATTCGGAAACGCGAGCGCGATCGGACGCGCCGGAAGGACCGTGCCCGAGAGCACCGTGCGCAGTCCGTACATCGAGACGGCGTTGGTCCGAAACATCTTCCTGAGAAAGCCGCGATTGCGAAACACGCGCATCACCGCGCGCCCCGAATAGTCCGGACCCATCGCGATGTAGAAACTGGCCGTCACCCCCTCGCGCTGCAACATCCGATGCAGCCGGGGCACGCCTTCGCCCATCCCCTGATGGGTATCGACGTCGATCTTGAGTGCTACTTCCATTGCGATCGGAGCCGCGCGACCCGCAGTCCCGGTTACGCTCCACTCTCGCTCCGGAACCAATCCATCGAAAGTTTGACGCCCTCGCGCAGCGAGATTTTCGGATCGACGCCGAGCAGAGTCTTCATCTTGCGATTGTCGGGAACGCGCCGCGGAATGTCCTCGTAGCTGTTGCCGTAGACCTCTTCCTGCGCGACGAATTTTATCTTCGACTTGGTCGGGCCATACAGCTCGAGCATCAACTGTGCGAACTCGAGCACGCTGGTTTCGACGTCGACTCCGATATTGACTACCTGGCCCTCCGCTGCCGGCTTGAGGCCGGCGGCGATCGTGGCCGCCACGGCGTCGGTCACGTAGGTGAAGCATCGCGTCTGCTTGCCGTCGCCGATAACCGTGAGATCGACGCCGCGCAGCAGTTGGCCCATGAAGATGGTGAACAGCCTGCCCACATCGATCTTGTCGAGCCGCGGACCGTAGATGTTGAAATAACGCACCACCGTCACTGGCAAGCCGAGCTTGTGATACGCGAGGCAGAAATGTTCGCCAACCGCCTTCGAGGTCGAGTAGCACCAGCGATCGATAGTCGTCGCGCCGAGCACGCGGTCATCGTCTTCTCGCCAGGGCACCTTGGGATTGCGCCCGTATACTTCGGAGGTGGAGCTGAAGACCAGTCTTTTGCCGTACTTGTAGGCGGCTTTGAGAATGTTCTGGGTGCCGTTGACGTTGACGTTTAGGGTTTCGTACGGATCACCGACGTAGTGTTCGACGCCGACCACGGCGGCCAGATGGTAAACAAGGTCTGCCTTCGCGACCAGGCTGTCGATGATCTCCACGTTGAAGATCGAATCGTGAACGTAGTGGAAACGCGGGCTGTTCAGGAGATGGCGCACCTTGGCGATCGATCCGGTGTCGAGCACGAAGACCTCGTCGCCGCGCGCCATGAATGCGTCGCTTAGATGCGAGCCCAAAAAGCCCGCGCCGCCTGTTATCAGAACCCGCATGTCTCCTCCGGCTACCTTAGTGAGATCGATCCCTTGAGAAGATCCGCGGCCATCACGTTGCGCGCCTCGCCTTCCACGCCGCCTTCGCACTGAGCGCGCAGCAGGAGGATGCTCCCCTCTCCCGCCGCGACTTCCAGGGCGCCACCGGCAGCTTCGCCGATGATCTCGCCCGGATCGCCGCGCCGCTCCGTTTCAGCCGCAATTTGAGTCTGCCAGACCAGAAGCTTGCGCTCCTCCCCCAGCACGCAAAACGCACCTGGGTAAGGATGCGTCACCGCGCGGACCAGGTTGAAGATGCGACGCGCGGGCCATCGCCAATCGATACGGCCGTCTTCCGGGCGGCGACGGCCGAAGTAGCTGCCGGCAGAAATATCCTGTGGCCGCCGCGGGGCGCATCCCGCGGCGATGAGCGGATGAAATTCTCTTATCAACTCGGCGCCGAGCGGTACCAGCTTGCGATACAGGGTTCGCGCGGTGTCGCGATCTTCGATTTCGACGCTGCGCTGCGCCACGATATCTCCCGCATCGGCGCGCGCGACCATGTGATGCAGCGTGACGCCGGTTTCCTTTTCGCCGTTCACCAGCACCCAGTTCACCGAAGCGCGCCCCCGATATCTCGGCAGCAGCGCGCCATGCACGTTGTATGCGCCCAGCGGCGCGCAATCGAGTAGATTTTGCGGCAGCAAATTGCGGTAGAAGAACGAGTAAATCACCGCCGGCTTCATCGCCGCGATGTGCGCGATCCACCCATCGTCCATCTTGTCGGGATAGTGCACCGGCACTCGATGGCGCTCAGCCAGTTCTGTGCATGAACGCCACCAGATCTCCTCGTGGGGGTCATCGCGATGGGAGAACACTGCGGCAACCGGCGCGCCCATCGAGAGCAGCGCCTCCATGCAGGCGTAGCCCATATCCTGATATGCGAACAGTACGCAGGCGGCCTCTTTGACCGCTGCGCTCTGGCGAGCGTCCGGTGCCACGGCCTACCTGCGCAGTCCGTCGGCGCCGCCGTCTGCGCCGTGGACCGCGCGAACGATGTACGTCGGGCGGCGGCGCACTTCGATATAGATTCGGCCGATATATTCGCCGATGAGGCCCAGCGCGAGGAAAATGAGCCCCACGAACAGGAACAACACGGCGAACAGCGTCCACATCGCGCCTTCCTGCTGCGGTCCGTATATCAGGCGATGCGCGAACAACAGTATTGCGAAGGCCGCATCGAGGATGAAGATTCCGATTCCGGTCAGGCTCAACGCCTGGATCGGTAGCATCGAGAAGCCGGTGATCAGGTTGAGGCTCAGGTTGGCGAGGCGCAGCAGGTTGTACTTCGACTTGCCTTCGGCGCGCGCGCTGTGACTGACGCGGATTTCGGTGACGCGTTTCGCGAACGTATTCGCCAGTGCAGGAACGAAGGCCGCCTTCTCGTCGCATTCGACGACCGTATCGACGATATGCCTGCGGTACGCGCGCAGCATGCATCCGTAGTCGTGCATCGGCACGCCTACGATTAGGGACGTCAGCCGATTGTGAAGCTGCGAGGCGTAGCGCCGCCAGCTATCGTCTTGGCGCTCTTCGCGCCATCCGCCGACGACGTCGTTGCCGGCATCGACGGCATCGAGCAGCCGCGGAATTTCCTCAGGAGGATTCTGCAAATCGGCATCGAGCGTGACTACGACCTCGCCGCGCACATGGCGGAAGCCGGCCAGAATCGCGGAATGCTGCCCGAAGTTGCGCGCTAGCTCGAGGACTCGCACGCGGCCGTCTTCGGCGGCGGCAATCGAGTCCAGGATCGCGAGTGAATCGTCGCGCGATCCATCATCGATGAAGATGACTTCCCACGGACGCCCGAGACTTTCGAGCACCGGCTTGAGGCGATCCCACAGCTGTTTGAGATTGGCCGATTCGTTGTAGACCGGTATTACGACGGAAACGAGCCGCTCCAAATGATTGGCGACGGCCGATCCCTCGAAGATTGGCGTTATTTTGCTGGGAGAACTCAACCGTGTGTGCGGAGCGGCGCCCTTGACCGGCAGCGTGCCGGGCTCCGATTCCTCGCATTCTGACAAACCTAAGCCGGTTGATAAAGATAGCTCGGCTGGCCGATTTTCGAAGGTCTACGGCGCCGCTACCCCCAGTTTTTCCAGAACCGCGACATTCGCCCGGCGCGCGCTCTCGATAATCTTCGCGTACGGCGTCGCGTCCTCACTCAGCAACCCCTGCATCAGCCATCCACGGCGTGCAACGAAGCGATCAGCATAGTGACAGCGGTGATAGCCGACGATATATGGCTCGGCGAACGCCTCGGAGAGATAGTGTTCGTAGGCGCTGGCGGCGTCGGCCTCAGTCGCGCGTTGCTCCCATGCGGTCTTGGGATATTTTTGGGTTGGAAAGCCGATGGCGTGATCGCAGATTAGAATGGGCTTGCGCGCGATCCTGTAGATGCCGTCGAACCGCTCTTTCTCGAATCGCGCGTGGTACGGCTGCACCGCCACGACATCGATCCAGGGCAGCGCCTCTTCTAGAACCTCGGCAGGCAAATCGTTCAGCATATAGCGATCGCCGAACACCAGATGTCTGCGGTCCTCGCGCTCCATCGCTTCTCCAGCCGCACGATAGTACTCGCGCGCGATTATTCTCAGAAAGTCGTAGTCGTCGCGATGTACGACGGGATTTTCGAGCGGGAGGCCCGCGAAGTCCGAATCGAGCAGCGACCGCTCATCGAGATTCAAACCATAGGCAGCATGGAATGCGCCTGCGTCAGCGCGATGACGCTCGCAGAGGAAAGCGACGTATCGCCTTTTGCCCGGAAACATCGCGGAATTGCGCCGGATCGCCGACACCCAATCATCGTTCGTGAGCCGCCGCGCAGTGTCAAGGTCCCAGCGTGGCGTGTCGGTCCAGTAATAACCGATGAGATTCGGGTTGCTCTTGGTGACCGTGCACATCCGATGAATTAGATGGCCCACCGCGCGCGCGTACCCGCCGAACACATCAGGATAGCGGGGTTGCGCAACGGAGTACGGAATCAATGCCAGAAACTTGTCGGCGATGAACGGGAGCCGGTCGCGAATCTCCGCCGGATGATGATACCCGGCGGTGTTGAATCGCCATTCGCGCAGATTGACAACAACCTGTTCCACGAACCGCAGGCGATCTTCAGGCTGGGCGGCCGTGCGGTACGCCGCGGCCGCGGCAAGATGCGCCACTCCGAGCGAGATGAACGGAGCGCCGTCTGGCCTTTGCAGCATCCAGCGTCCGCTCACGTGCGCGATGCTGTAGACCGGCCGCTTGGCACGCTGTTGCTTGGATCTCGTCGTCGCGGCGTTATGGGTGTTGTCGACCAATCAGCCTTCACCTAATGACGCCCACGCTGGATTCCCTGTCGCAATGCAAGGCGCGGAGTCGTGCCGCAGTTGGCGGCTGCCGTATGCAATATTGCGGGGTGCATCACAACCACGTCGCCGGGCGCGCCGATAATTTCGACAACCCTCAGCGGAATCCCTCGGACTACTGAGCCGTCGTGCATGAATCGCTGCTTGCGAGCCTCACCCGTTCCCGCCGACAACAGATCTTTCAGCCAGGCGTGTGATTGTTCCAGTAACTTACGGCCCTCTTTTGACCGAAGCTTTGATTTCCTGCCAGCCGAGAGTTCCTGAACCAGCCGATGCGATCCGGTGACCGCTACCGTGGCGCCTGCTTCCGGAAGAAGGGTGTCCAGAAACGCAAACACTGTGACCTCTTCCAAGACCGGTTGCAGGCCCAGTTCCCCAAAGATATCAAGATGCCAGTTCGCGTGGGGAACATCCCATTGGTGCTGACGAAACGGGAAATTGACCAAGGGACTGCCCCACCGCGCGGGACGCTGCCACCCATAGGGCGCGAAGAGATCGTCAAGCGCCTGACAAAGAGTTGCGCTCGCCATGGTAGCAAATGCGCCCGCTCGCTCTGGCCCGTGCAAAGCGAAGATTTGCCCTTCCTTCCACGTCTCTGGGGCCACTCGGCGAATTTGGTACCTGGTCGCGAGTTCCTCCCAAAGACGATCGCACATCTCGCGCGTGTGCTCTTCCGGGATCGCCCCAGGCAGGTGAAGTAGTCCCGTCTCCTCGAACTCCCGTCGTTGGTCCGCAGTCAAGACTCTTGAGCTTGCGACACGATTTTCTTCACTGGCCATTTCATCCTCCATAACGACAACCGCTCCGCGTCCCTCAGGCCGCGGAAGCGTTCGCCGCTGCCCGCTCGTAGCGCCCGAGCCCCCACTCCGCCCATTTGCGCATAGTCGGATCCATTTCATCGCGCAGCACACGTCGTAGCACTCGCGTGATTCGCTTGTTCGGGGTCTGGGTTGCGAGCGTCATGACGGCAGTTCGCCGTACCTTGATGCTCTTGTCCTCGCGAATCCGCTCCTCGACGTAGGGCAACACGTCGATGGGATTCTGGCCGCTCTTGCATCGATCGCATCCCAGCGAATGAACGGCGGCCTTGCGAACTTTCAGCTTCGGATCATGCAATGTGAGTATGAGCCGCTGCAGCGCGGATTCATCCCAATGCGCATCCAGAAACATCGCGCAGAATTGCCTGACACGCGGGTTCGGATGCGACAGTCCCTCGCGCGCAGGAACCACCGCTGCCGGGCCGGCCTTATGCAGGGCGGCCAAAGCGGCGATCAAGGTTGCCTTGTCGCCGAGCTTCTCGACCCAGTCGTTCAATTCCTGATTTTCCTGAGCCATTTTTCTTCCCTCCAAAATGGCAAACGCTCTGCGTTTGCCCTGTAGACCGAAGTCTCGGAACAAGCGCGGAGCGTCTCCGCGTGGTGCTGGCGTGGGTTCGATTACTCGAACGCAGGCTCAGATATTTTCAAGTGCCGCCGCGCCGGACGTCGGTGACCGCTTTTACGCGGCCATCCTCCCTCGCAACGCGGTCAGCAGCGCTAAACTTATCGCCGCGCTCAGTTATGTCAACAATCCCTCGCCCCGGGTGTTTGTACTTGGCGCGAGCTTTTGCGTCGCACGCCGTTGACGCAGCGGGCTCGCGCCGGAACACTCGGAGGGTCATGGCGCCTCGCAATCGATGGCTTCGAATCGTACTTTCCGGGTTGATAGCGGCGCTGCTCTATCTGCCCGCCCTCGGTGCACCCCCGCTGTGGGAGCCCGACGAGGGACGCTACGCGGAAATCGCGCGCGAGATGGTCATCTCCGGCGACTACGTCACCCCGCGCGACAATATGGTCCGCTATTTCGAAAAGCCGCCGCTCGTCTACTGGGCCGAGTCAGCCGCAATTCATCTCTTCGGACCAACCGAATTCGCCATACGCCTTCCCGCCGCGCTCTTCACGGCCGGCGAGGTCGCTGCGACCTGCGCGATTGGCGAGGCGATGTTTGGCGCGGCGGCCGGACTTACCAGCGCAGTGGTGCTGGCGCTGTGCCCCCTGGTTTTCGCCTTCGCGCGATTTGCCACGCTCGATCCCGCGCTCACTTTTCTTCTTACGATGGCGGTGGGCGCATTCTATTTCGCCGCCGCGCCGGGTGATTTCGGAAGTCGCGCCAGCCGTCGATGGATGCTGGTCGCCAGCGCAATGCTGGCGCTCGGCACTCTGGCCAAGGGCCCGGTCGCGTTGATTCTGGGCGGTGCGATCGCGCTGGCCTGGATTCTCGTCGAGCGGCGCGGACGCGAAATCGCCCGCATGCCGATCCTGAGGTGCGTCGCCGTATATACGATTATCGCGGTGCCGTGGTTCGTCGCCGCCGGACTGCGCAACCCCGGGTTTCTTCGCTTCTTCTTTGTGCACGAGCATCTGCAGCGTTTCGTTTCCTCGCAGGAGCACGGATGGGGCCCCTACTTCTTTATTCCGATTGTCGTTGGAGGTACGTGGCCCTGGTTGTTTTTCGTTCCGTCCGGGGTCGCCATCGCGCGCGAAACGCGCGACAGCGCCAGAACTCGCTCGGCGCTCAGGCTGCTCGGGATCTGGTTCGCCCTTATCTTCATCTTCTTTTCGATTCCGCGCTCGAAGCTTGGCTCTTACATCTTGCCCGCCATACCGCCGATCGCGATCGTCGCCGGCCTCGCGCTCTCGCGCCTGAGCGCGATGGGCAACGAGCGGGTCGAGCGCCTGATGCGGCTCTTCGCGCTGGTCAACGTGATCGGCGCGTTGACCGCTGTCGCCGTGCTGATCGCGTTGCGCGGCAAAATCGGGACAGCGCTCGCGCTGGATGGCTCGACGATCGCGGCTACTGTCGCGGCCGGCTCGATTGCCGCATCTCTACTCGCCCGGACTTCGCGGCGTTCCAGTTACGTCTTCGCCGCGATCGCGATCACGATGGCCACGACGACGGTGCTCGGCGAACACGCGAGAATCGACGCCAGCGCGCAAACCAGCTATCGCGCGCTCGCCAGGCAGGTAGAGCAGTATCGCGGATGCGCGGTCGCATCGTATCGCCATTACGTGCAGTCGCTCCCGTTCTACACGGGGCAGCGGGAGTTGCTGGTCCAGTACTGGGGCGAGCTTGCGCCGTTTGCCGAGTCGCCGGAGGAACGCGCCGGATTTATCGGCACGGAAGGCAAGCTCCGCGAGTTGTGGGCGTCAAGTCAATGCGTGGTCCTGATTGCGAATCGCAAAGACCTGAGCGCGCTGGCGCAGTCGCTCAGTCCCGCGCCGCAGATTATCGGCTGTGAAGGCAAGAAACTGGCGCTTTACAATCGGACGCCGACCGAAAGCGCGCTCGGGTGCACAGCGGAGCCCGATGCAAACGGCGACAAGACATCTTTTCAACAGCCCGTCCGGACGCCACTTGGAAACGCAACCGCTGGCCTGTAGTTAAAAAGGGGCTGATGTTCATGGCGAAGTCCAAATCCACGGGAATGATTGCGGCAGCCATGGCGATAACGCTCCAGGCGTGCGCACCAGTGAACCAGGGTTCCGCCGAAAGCGCGCTAGCCGAGGGCCGGCTCGATGACGCGGCATACGATGTTCAAGCCGCACTGGCACACGACCCCGACAGTCTGACGCTCAAGAATCTTGCGGCGCAAATCTTCACGCAGCGCGGCGCAAACGAATACCAGGGCGGACAGATGATCGCGGCGAGCGAGGATTTTCATCGGGCGATTAATTACTACCCGACCTACGCCGCCGCCTACGACTATCTTGGGATGATCGCGTTCCAGCAAAACGATTGGGAGGCTGCGATCAAGTACGGGAGCCTGGGCGTGGGTTATGAAGGCAAGCCCGAGCCAGGCTATGTGGAATCCGCGCGGCAGAATCTGCGCAAGGTGCAAGCGGGCGGATTGGCGCCCTCGAGACGGACGGGAAACCAAGCCAGCAACTGAGATGGTTCGGAGGAATGGCGATTCTCGTGGAAGGCGGGGGAGACTCTGGTGGTTGATGAGAAATCCGAAACCTCCGGCGCTGCGATGACGGCGGGCGGCCGGGCCGTGGGAGAAGAGTTCAGCCTCGGCAAGTTCCTGACCGAGGCGCGCAACCGCGCCGGATATACCGCGGAGCAAGTAGCCAGCGGCACCCACATTCCCGCGCATTACATCAAAGCCATAGAGACCGACGACTACGGCCTCATTTCCGACCAGCTTTATCTGCTGCCGTTTCTGCGCAGGTACGCCACTTTTATCGGACTCGATCCCGAGGACGTGGCGTCGCGTTTCGTGCGCGAGGTTCAGAAGGCGGAAACCAGCACCACAAAGGCGAGCGAACCGATTCCGATGTTTACCAACGATCGCAAGTCGGGCACCGGCCGCCGGGTGGTCGTTGTGGTGATACTCGCGGCGATAGTTGCTCTCGTCGCCGTCGCAGTCAGCAAGCGATCGATTCTGCAGCGACACCTGCCTCACTTCGGCTCCGGCACGGGCACATCGATGGTGGAGCCGGCGCCGCCGCAGCCGCCACCCGCCTTTCAAGCTCCCGCTTCCGACAGTTCATCGCTGCCATTGGCGAGCAGCATCGCGCCCGCGCCGTCCGCACCCGTGCCGGAGGCCGCACAAACGCCGGGTGAAGATACCGAAAACTAGGCATCGTGTATGTCGTCCTGAGCGAAGCGAAGGATCTCATGCCACTTGAAGTCGCATGAAATGAGATTCTTCCTCATTCGTCGCTCAGCTCCTCAGGGCTTCGGCTCGGAGGCGCAGACTCCGCTCAGAACGACAAGCAAATACTTCAGCGTGTCATTCCGAACTTTTTCTTGAGCGGGGCACGCGACGCGCGACACGTCACGAAAGAGACATGGAAAGGCGCAACGAAAAGGCCTTCTCCCTCAAAGAAGACAAGGCCTGTCCTGAGCGAAGCCGAAGGATGGCGCGCTGCGCGCCGGATGAGGGGAGTCCATCGAACAAGAATGACTGTGTTGTTTGTTAGGAGGAATCCCGGATCAGCGTCTGATCGCCATACCACCCGGAACACTAGTGAAGAATTGCGTTAGCGATCTCTTCGGCAACAAGCTTCTTGCCAGTTCTCACGTCATCTCCCGGAGCGACCAGGGCAACGACCTTGAATTCGGTTGCCGAATTGGAGACTGTTGCCCGCGCGATTATCGCCGTCTGATACATCTGATCGGCCGGAATATTGTACTGGGAAGGGGTGCTGTTGGTCATTTCGTCGCGCTGCGCCTGGTAGTTTCGGAACCCCTGCGTCATCGGATCCTCATTGGTGAGCGCCTGTCGGCGCGCTTCGCTCGTGTACGCATCTTCGGATTGCTTGTCTCCCGTGTCGCCCAGCAGCGGAGGCTCCGCGCCCATTTCCTTGAGCATGCCGGCAATCGAGGGGTCTCCGGGCGAAAGGTCCTGAAGTGATACTCCCGGTGCGAGAGGGCGCGCGTTTACCGTCACTGTGACGATCGTCATGGGCCCGGATCGCTGGTGAGTCCTCAGGTCTTCGGTGAGAACGTTCTGCACCACCGGATCGGTGCAGATGGTCATCACGGCCGCGTCCTGGGGAATCTTCAACCTGCCCAGCGTCTTGATGTCGGTCGCATTCGCCGCGGTCGCGCAGATCAGCGCCGCGAAGATCACGATCAGCGGCAGCGCGATCAGGTGTCGGTTCATCAGCGATAAGCGCGAGCGCCCTCGATAGGCCATATCGCAACTACCTCGTCTCCGCGCACGACGTAATATTCGGAGTGTAAATTTATGGTTGTATCGCCGTGACTGGGAATGATTTCGATCTTCATTCCCGGAGCCATCTCGAGATTCCCGGCGGCGAGATGGCCGTGCTCTTCCGACAGGCGCGCGACCTTGACCGGCGGGTACTTACCCTGCGGGGGTCCGAATTCGTTGGTCAGCGATTTCATGCCTGCGTCGATAATGGCGCGATCACCGCGGCGCGAGATTACCGTCGAAAGCAGCGTCAACGCGGGCTTTCCAAGATCGGGCCGCACCGTCCGGTAGGCACCATCCATGAATACGTAGGAGCCCGCCTGAACTTCGGTCACATCGGGCCACGAACCGGCTAGATCGTAGGTGCCGGTGCCGCCCGCGCTTACGATTTCGGGCGGTAACCCTGCAGCACGCAGCGCCGCGACGTGACGGCTAAGCGTCGTGAGCGCATCGCGCGCCGTCGTCTCGCGCTTGTCGCGATCCGCCACCAGCACGGCATGACCTTCGTAGCCCATGATGCCGCGGTAGCCGAGCGGACCGCGCGCAAGCCGCCGGGCCAGCGCGACCGTCTCTTCAGGCGACTCGGCGCCGCAGCGATGCATGCCGGTGTCGACTTCGATAATCGCATCGAGTGCGCGGCCGGCGCGTGACGAGCCTTCCTCGAGTTCGCGGATGTTGAATTCGCTCTCGACCGTCGCGATTATCTCGACCCGGTTCGCAACCGCGAACAGACGATCGATCTTGGCCGGTCCGGCGACTTGATTCGCAAGCAAAATCGGGCCGAGGCCCGCGCGCGCCAGGACCTCAGCTTCGCCGAGCTTGGAAACGGTAATGCCGATAGCACCGGCGGCCAGTTGACGGCGCGCAATCTCGTGCGTCTTCGGCGTTTTGAAATGCGGCCGGAGCTTTTGCGCGCGCCCGGCGAAATACTGGGCCATCGCGGCAATGTTCGCTTCGACTACGTCGAGGTCGAGAATGAGCGCAGGTGTGTCGACATCCTGCTTGCGCATGATCACACGATAGCATGCGCCCGGCGCGCTTTGGTCGCGCTGCCTAGGGCAGCTTCTGTTGCAGCAATTCCTGGACGCGCGCCTCACGCCAGCTTTTGAGCCGCCCCGCTAATTCGGGATCTCCTAGCGCGAGGATCTGTGCCGCGTATAGCCCGGCGTTGGCCGCGCCCGGCTTGCCGATAGCCATCGTCGCCACCGGCACCCCCTTGGGCATCTGCACGATCGACAGGAGCGAATCCATGCCGTTCAGAGAGGTCGTCGGCATCGGCACTCCGATAACCGGCAGGATCGTCTTGGCCGCAATCACGCCCGCCAAATGCGCCGCTCCTCCCGCGCCCGCGATGATTACGCGCAACCCGCGCTCGGCAGCGCGCGCAGAGTATTCGAGCGTCAGGTCGGGCGTGCGATGAGCGGACAGAATCCTAATTTCATGTGGCACTTTAAGTTCCGTCATGGTCTCGGCCGCGGCCGACATGTAATCCCAATCGCTCTTGCTGCCCATGATCACGCCTACCAAGGGTGCCGCGCTCGATGCCATTCCGCGTTTGCCTCCACGATTGATTGTGATCTTCCAAGGTGAACCTTGCCCCGCCTGCCCGGGTTGTCAAGGCCAACTCTCCCTTTCGCCATTCCAAACTTAGCGCAAGTCGTACGAGATGCTCGCCGAGGGACCCGCGATCGAGGCAGTAGGAGCGTCGCGCCGAATTCGGCAATATGATGCCCGGATGGCCACTCCGATTCCATCTAACCGCTGCGCATTCACAATGGCCGAAGCCGAGGCAGCGACCGGGGGCAAACTGACGCGCAACGAGGCGCTACCCGGGGCGACTGGGGTCAGCATCGACACGCGCACGTTAAGCGCCGGTGCGCTTTTTGTCGCGCTGCGGGGCTCATCCGCGGACGGCCACGCGCATCTTCCACAGGCGGTCGAGTGCGGCGCGGCGGCGGCCATCGTCGCGCGCGGGCATGCGATCACATCGCTGCCCTGCATCGAGGTCGATGACACTCTCGATGCGCTCGGCAGGCTGGCGCGGCATCACCTGCGGCGCATGCGCACCGCGCGCGCGCTGCCGACGATCGCGATCGGCGGCGCGGCCGGCAAAACGACGACCAAGGAACTGACCGCGGCGGCCTCGCGCGCCATTTTCGGCCCCACCCTTTCGACCCCGGGTAATCTGAACAATCGCATCGGCGTGCCGATGACCATTTTCACCTTAACCGAGGATCATCGCGCCGCCGTCCTCGAATGCGGCACCAATATGCGGGGAGAAATTGCGCGGCTGGCCGATGTTGTCGAGCCGGACGTCGCGATGGTCCTCAACGTGGACATCGAGCACAGCGAAGGCTTGGGCACGATCGAACAGATTGCCGACGAGGAGGCTCAACTCTTTTCGACTGCGCGGCGTTTCGCGGTCGCGTCAACCGGCGAGCCGATGGTAACAGCGCGACTCCCGTCGCGGCTGAGGACGATTACCTTCGGCACTTCGCCGGATGCCGACGTTCGTTTGGCTCGTCGCAGCGTGCTCGAAAGCGGACGATCGCGTATCGCGCTCAAGCTGAATTCGCTGCTGGTTAAATCCGAAGAGAGTCCCCTGCTGGTGGTTGAGATTTCCCTGCTGGGAGCCGCGATGGCGTTGAACTGCGCCGCGGCGCTCGCGGCGGTGATCGCGATGAGCCCCGAGCCCCTCTCCGGCGATCAATTGCGCGCAATCGGCGACGTATTCGCAGCGGCGCTCCCGGTTCCCCGGCGGCTGGCGTTGACGCCCATGCACGGGATGATCGTTATCGACGACAGCTACAACGCGCAGCCGCCGTCGATGCGCGTTGCGATCGCGACCGCGCGCGAATTGGCCGAGAGCTCCCGGGCAAGGCTGGTCATGGTGCTTGGCGACATGCTCGAACTGGGTCCGCTTTCCGCCGGCTCTCACGACCAAGCAATACGGGCAGCCCTCGAAGCGCGCCCCGCGCTGCTGGTCGCGGTGGGGCCTGAAATGATGGCGGCAACGAAACGTGCCTCCAGCGCGGGCGCCGAAGTGATCGCGGCGGGCGACAGCGAGGAAGCATCGAAACTCGTCGCCGCCAGGGTCCGCGCCGGCGACGTGGTGCTGGTGAAAGGATCGCTGGGGGTGGCGATGGACCGCGTCGTCGCGCGCCTGCAGGCACTGTAAGGTTCGGTTTCGCCATCCCGCAAGGATATTCGACGGCTCGCGCACCCAGCTTCGACCAGCTCCCTGCCAACCATGACCGGAACGAAATCCGCCGAACCGATAATCGAAATTTCCCGGCTGGTGGTCGAGCGCGACGTCGTGATTCTGCGCGGCATCGATTGGCGCGTGGAACCCGGACAGCATTGGGCGATTCTCGGGGCGAACGGCTCCGGCAAAACCTCCATGTTGCGTGCGCTCACCGGATATATGCCCCCGACCGCCGGTACGATTCGGGTCTTGGGCGAGACCTATGGACGCACCGACTGGCGCGAACTCAGAAAGCGGGTCGGATTGGTCAGCTCAAGCGTGCAGCAGATGATGCCCGAGGGTGAGACCGCGCTCGCCGCGGTTATTAGCGGCAAGTTCGCGATGATCGGCTTCTGGGGCGAGATGAACGATCAGGATCGCAAGCGCGCGAGTACCATTCTCCGCCGCGTCGAGGCATCTGCCCTCGCCGATCGTCCGTGGCAGCATCTTTCGCAGGGCGAGCGGCAGCGCGTGCTGATCGGCCGCGCGCTGATGGCGGATCCGCACCTGCTGATTCTCGATGAGCCGTGCGCGGGGCTCGACCCGGTCGCGCGGGAGCATTTTCTGCAATTCATGCAGCGCCTCGCGAGCCGAAAAAGCGCCCCGACGATGATCCTCGTGACCCATCATGTCGAGGAAGTCATCCCGGCTTTTTCGCACGTGATCGTGCTCAAGTCCGGCCGGGTGCTCGCTTCAGGCCCGCGCGTTAGAGTGCTCAATTCCAGGACACTTTCCGCCGCTTTTGACGCGCGGGTGCAAATCAGAAGGCGCGAGGGACGCTACTCGCTCGCGGTGAAGCCCGCCAGCGCCCTCGTCATCTGATAAAGGTGAGCAGTGAAAGCGCGGGCACTGTAGAGGCTCATATCGATTTATAGCTTGCAAGGCTCTGGAATACCGCGCCGGCGCGACGTGCCACCGACAGCAAATCGCTTTGGACGTTGGGGCATCGCGATGCTAAATTTCTGGCAGAACATGTTTCGGCGCTAGATAAGGAGACCGCATCATGAGCATCAGAGAGCGTTTCGGGATCGTCGCGATGGCATTGGTCGCGGCAACCGCCGGTGGAGCCATCGCAGGTTACGTCATCAGCGCTGCCACGGTCGACGCGGGCGCGACCCCAAAACTGGTTTCGGCGCACAAGTTTGTTCTCCTTGATGACGCCGGCAAGACGCGCGCCGAACTCGCGATAACCGACAAGGGAGTGGCCCAGATCGGGCTGTTGGATGGTGCGGGCAAGCTGCGCGCTGGCCTTGGCGTCGCGGCTGAAGGCGCGCCCGGCCTCGGCATCTATGACAATAATGGCAAAGTCCGCGTCGAGGTGGCGTACAGCGGCCAGGTTCCTCGCGTCAGGATGTTCAACGCGGACGGCAGCGCTCTCGTCGCTCTGGGTATCACCGCGGACGGCCGCGCCGGAATCGAGCTCATGGATCATGACAGCAGGACCCGCGCCTCGCTGGAACTTGCCGCGGACGGCGCCCCGACGTTGAGAATGGGCGACGCGTCCGGGACTCGGCTCGGACTCGACGTCACGCCCGACGGCCGGCCGGGAATCGCGCTCCTTGGAACCAACGGATTGACCCGCGCAAGCATGACGCTCAATGCTGACGGCTCAGGCGCGCTGACGCTGTTTGACACCAGCGGCAACGCGGCCAACGGTCTGCCCTGAGCGTTATCGAATTAGAAACTATCTCGATTTGCCGCCGCATCGGGTTCGAGCGAGTTGCTCGCGCCCGATGCGCTCGAGGTGGCTTGCGTCCCCTGCTTTGCGTATGGACAATAGCGACCGCGCTGGAACTTTGCGCGAACCGCGAATGTTTTCGACTCTTTGTCTCGACGTAGTCCGGCGCGCCTTGGCGCCATTGGTGGTGGCGCTCGCCCTGGCGGGATGCTCCAGCCTCGGCTCCGACATCCATAAGCTCAACGACGCGGGCAAGCCGACGCCCGAGCAAGTTGCCGCACAGATGGAGCCGATGCTCACCGCGGCGGGATTCGTGATGCTGCCGGCGGACACCCCGCAACGCCAGCAGCAAATCGCCAACCTTCCGCCTTTGCAGGTTTCCTACTACGTGGGCAAGACCGGCAAGCTCCACTACTGGATGGCCGATCCCAACTATTGCAAGTGCATGTACCTGGGCTCCGAGCAGGCCTACCAACGTTACGAGCAGATGAGCCTGCAGCAGAAATGGGCGCAGAACGAAAACCAAACCGCGCACGCGGACCTGGAAGCCGCGCAAGAAGAACAGATGGACATGCAAATCGAAGAGTTCAATCCTTACGGCGGCTTGGGCTGGGGCGGCCTTCCGTACTACTGATACGACTCGCTCTGCTCGGGAAATGACGGGCCTCAATTCCGCAAGACGAACGATCGCGTTGCTTACCGCGGTTGCCGAGTTGCAACGGCCCTAGCAACGGGGCGACCGGCGATGCATTTCGATCGTTTTATCGAACGCTGTCGTACCGAATGGCCGGAGTTCGGCAATCCGGCTCAGCTTGCGAAATCCCGCCTTCCCGCTAACCGCGATCTCGCCGACGTGCTCAACAACGTTCCCGGCATGGCGACCGAGAACAAACTGAAGCTGTTGAACCTCGCGGTCGCATCGCTTGCCGAAAACGAAGTCTACGTCGAAGTCGGATGCTACAAGGGCGCAAGTCTGGTCGGCGCCGCGGCGGGCAACCCCTGGCAGCGCCTCTTCGCGTGCGACAACTTTTCGCAATTCGATGGCGCCGCGGACTCACTGCGCGAAACCCTCGGTCGCTATACGGCGCCGGGCCAGGTTCGCTTCTTCGACATGGACTTTCGCGATTTCATGAAAATGGCGCCATGGAAGGGCGCGCGGATTGGCGCATACTTCTACGACGGCGGCCATTCGTTCGCCGATCAATACGACGGCCTGTGCTGTGCGCTGCCCCATCTGGCCTCCGACACAATCATCGTTATCGATGACACCAACAAACGCGCCGCGCGGGCGGCCGATCGGCTGATCGCGCGCCAGGTGCCCGGTTTCGAGCTGGTCCTCAATCTGCGTACCCCGCGCAATCATCATCCGACCTGGTGGAACGGCATTCAGGTGTTTCGCTATCGCGAACAGGGGAGCATCGACACAAGCAGACTTGGCGGCGCCGGCTTCGTCGCACGCAAGATCGTTTACGACGATATTTTTCTGAATCTGAAACACAATCGCCGCGCGCTCCGCCGCGCCATCAAGGAAAAGCTTCGCCGCCGTTAGCGGCGCATCTCGCCGGGAGCCGGCTAGACCGAGGGCACGTCGAGGTCCAGGAGCACGCGGACCGTTCCGGACTCATGCGAGTCGTGCGTTCGAAAGCCGCTGTTCGCAAAGACTTCCAGCATCTGCTTGTTGCCACCCATCACGTCCGCCGTGAATTGGGTGATACCGCTTGTTTTCGCGATCCGCCCCAGATGCTGCAACAGCAGCGTGCCGATGCCGCGGCCCTGATGTTCGTCGAGGACGGCGAATGCGACCTCGGCGCGATTCTTCCCGCCGCTCCGCAGGTAGCGGCCCACGCCGATGAATTGCTCGCGGCCGGCATTGTCCATCGTCGCGGCCAGGCCGACATGATCGGTGAAGTCCAGTTCAGTAAGGTGCAGCAGGTCGTCATCGCCGAGAGTTCGTTTGATTTCGAAAAAACGAAAATAAACAGATTGCGGGCTGAGGCTGCGGAAATGTTCGAGCAGGCGCTCCTTGTCGTCCGGGCGAATCGCGCGAACCCGTATCGGACTGCCATCGCGCAGGCTTTCGATTGCCAGGTAGCTGGCCGCACTCGGCGGCGCGGTTGTGGTTTTGTCCGACATGAGCAGATCAGCGCTTGCGGGCGCCGGTTGTCTAGCCTGCGGGGGTGTCCGCCGCGCGTTCCTCGTGAACGCCGGAGTCAAAAGCTCGCCCTAAGCAGGCCTCGATTCGCCGCATCATACCTTCGGCGTCCTCAGTGGAATCAACCACCACATGATGTTTCGCGGAGAGCTCTGTCAGCGGTACAAACTCCGCCCGCTGAGCGAGATAGACTTCAGCAGTCGCGTCTGAAGCATCGTCACTCTTTGCGCCGCGCGCGTCGAGCCTCTTGAGGACTTCCTTCTCATCGGCCCGGCATTCGACGAACAGCACCGGCAACCCGAGATGCTGGCCGATAGCCAAAGCCCGCCGCCGATCCGCAGGTCGTTTGAAGGTTGCGTCGATGATCACTCCGCAACCCTCGCGCAGCCGGGCGCTGGCATCGGCGAGAACGGCGTCATAGGTCAGCCGGTCGAAGCCGGAAGTATAGATTCCCTCGCCATACGGAGTGTAGGCGCGCGTGGTCTGCGGCACACCGGCAAGGCGCTTGCGGACGCGGTCCGAGCTGAGGACTTGGAAACCGGTGCGACATTGCAGCTTCCGGCAAACCGTCGATTTGCCGGTGCCGGATAATCCGCACACCACCAGCAGAGCCGGCTTGCCGCGGGAGGCGTAGGTGAACGCGAGCGCAAAGTGGGCACGGGCCTGCTCGCGGGCCTGCTGCCGCTCCTCGGCAGACACTTCATTCTCGAGACTCTTGAGGCTTTCGACTTTCCCGCGCACGCACGCGCGATAGCATTTATAGAAATTCACCAGCGTCGCCAGGTGTTCGTCGGTCGTCTTCTGCGAATATGCGTGGACCAATTCGTCGGCCAGCATATGCTGGCCGAGTGAATCGAGGTCCATCGCCAGGAAGGCGATATCCGAAGCGACGTCCGAGTAGCGCAAGCGCTCGCTGAACTCGACGCAGTCGAAGATCTGGATTTGGCTGGTCATGCAGACGTGCTCGCACCTGAGGTCGCCATGACACTCCCGCACATGGCCGTCGCGTGCTCGATCGTTCAGCAATTCGCGATGGGCAGCGATAAAACTCGTCAGATAGTCTTCGATCCCGCTCAATTGCAGAGCGGTGATCGTGCTACCCGAGTAACGTCTGCTCTCTTCCAGATTGCCGAGCACCAGGCGCGCGACTGCGGTGGCTGATCCATAAAGCCAGCCTTTCGCCGACGAGGCTTCGGCGTGAAAAGCGGCGAGTTTGGCGGCGAGCGTGGCTATTACCGATCTATCCGCCTGGCCTTCGCGCACCAGACGATCCAGCATTCGCTCGTCGGGAAGCCGCCGCATTTTGACGGCGTACTCGCGCACTTTGTGGTCGAAAATCTGGCCGGCATCGCCAAGAATTACCTCGGCGCCGCTTTCGAGCATCGGAACGACGTCGAGATACGCCTCCGGCGCAAGGCGGCGGTTCAGGCGGAGTTCTTCACGGCAGAGCAGATAGCGAGCCCCGAGCGCCCAGCAATCAACGAAATCGAGACATACTGGTTTCTTGATCTTGTAGACGTAGTCGTCTGCCAGGAACACGTCGGACATGTGGGTCTGCTTGTGTTCGACCGACGATGGCCGGTCCGGATAGAACTCCGGACGCATCATTGCCTCGACCAGGCGTGATCGTGGCGATTTGCTGACAGTGTCCATCGAGGTAAGTCCTGTTTCAGCCGTCGTGTGCGGCGCTTCTTAGTCCTGTTCGAGGAATGCGCGCAGAATGTCGCTGCTGGTGATTATGCCAACCAGCTGGCCGTCCTCGACCACCGGCAGCGAATCGAGCTTCTGGTCAAAGATAAGCCGGGCTGCGTCGTGCAGCGGGGTGATCGGCGCAACAGTCACCGGGTCTCCGCTCATCGCGAGCCGGACCTCGGTGCGATCCAGTGAGTCGATGTACGTGCGCAGGTCGCGATCGGTAATCATGCCGACCAAGTGCCCGTGGTCGACGACCGGCGCCGATCTGAAAGCGCCCTCGACCATACGCGTCCGAACCGCCGACAATTTCTCGTCCGGAGTTGCCGTAACGGGACTCGAGCTCATCCACCTCGCCACCAGATTCTTGTCCGACTCGCCCCGGCGGACGCACAGCACCGGACACGGCGCCTCGCGCAGAACCATTTCCGCGATGCTGCCGATGAGCACGCGGGAGAATCCGCGACGGCCATGCGTGGCCATCACGATCAAATCCGCCGCGCCGCGCCGCGCCATCGAAAGGATTGCGCCTGCAGGTTCACCCATCTTGGTGAGCAACTCGTGCTTGATGCCTCGCAGCCGCTTGGCTGCGATCTCACCCAGCTTCTCGCGCGCCGCCTCTTCCTGGCCTTTGTAGATGTCGACGTACACGGGCATGCCGGTGACCGGGACGATCATCGGCACGACGTGGAGCAGCAGCACCGTTCCGTCACTGTCACGCGCCATGTGCCCCGCCACTTCCAGAGCGGCCATAGAGTTATCGTCAAAGTCGATAGGACTTAGGATTCTTCGAAATGGATAGGACATCGCAGGCCTCCAGCTAATCTCAAATTGGCTCCTACTCTCAGATAGCCAGGATAGCCAGTGCCGTGCCAGCGGCAGAAAGTCCCGCCTCGCAAGGACCTTTGCCCGCCCAGGAAGTGGTTCGACGAAGATCTGTATCCGAACGCGCCACTAATTCCGGTATTTGATCCGAATAGAACCAGAAATCCATGGCGATACGGCCAAATGGCGAACCAATCGCTGGCGCGTGAATTGCGAGATAACCGCTTGAGGCCGCTGGAGATCGCAGATGCAAATCGTCAACTGGATGACTCGAAACCCGGTCTGGGTAAGCCCCGACGACACGCTCGCCAAGGCCAAGGCCCTGATGGACCAGGGGCGATTTCGCCGCCTGCCGGTGATGGCGGAAGGCAAGCTGGTCGGCATCGTTACGGAGCGCGACTTGCGGTCGCACCATGGTTTTCTCGATTCCATCAGGGTCGGCACTGCGATGACCTCCGACCCGGCTGCCGCGAGCCCGCGCGACACCGTCCAGGAGGCGGCGGAGTTGATACTCCAGCACAAGATCGGAGGTCTGCCGGTCGTAGACAACGGCAAGCTCGTCGGCGTCTTGACCACGACCGACCTGATGAGGGCGCTGCTGAACGTCGTCCAGGGGATCGTTCACGTGATGGACGACTGAATGACGTGGCTACGCCCGCAAGTTCTCCGACCCTGAACCCAATTGAGAGGCTAGGAACGTGAACCCGACATCAGAACGCCCTCGCAAGGGTTTGACCAGAAGCCTGGACCGGCGTGGCACCAAGGCGGACAAGAGCCCGCCCGTAGCCCGTAAGCGGCCTGCGCTTAAAGAGCCTGCGGTCTGCGAGAAGTGCAGTGCCATCTTCGTGCGCAAGACCTGGCGGCGCGATCGCAAACCGACCATCGCAATCCTCGATGGAGCGACTTGGACGGTCTGCCCCGCATGCGAGCAAGTAGCGGGAGACCAATATTTCGGAAAGGTGGTGATCAGCGGCGGCGGAGTCGATCGCCAGTTGGATGCTATCGGGCGCCGAATCGCCAACGTCGCGCGTCGAGCTTCAGCGACACAGCCGGAGCGCAGGCTGGTTTCGGAAGAATGGAACGGCAAGACGCTCGAGGTACTGACCACGTCCCAGAAGCTGGCCCATCGGATCGTGCACGAGCTGAAGAAAGCTTTCGGCGGAAAGGCCCACTACAACTGGTCCGACGAAGATGGAAGTCTGCTGGCCACCTGGCAGGTCGGGACCAGCCGCCTGAAAGCGCTGACGCGCTAGGGCGTCGCGAGCGTTCGGAATGCGGGTCCCTACTTTTCCTGGATGCTCTTAATATAGTTCACGATCGCCATGATGCGAGCTTTGACTTCCGCTTCACTGAGCGGCGTGAACTCCTCCCCCTCGCGCTGAAAAGTCGTTCCCCAGAAGGGCATATCGAAGCGCGAATGCGAAGGAATTCCCGCACGGCCATCGATCGACTGATAGACCTGCTGTGTCGGAAACACTTCCCCATTTCTTTTCGCTAGCTGCGTCAAATCCGGCGGCTTGATTCCGGGAATGACGTACAATGCCTCGCCATGCCCCTTGCCGTCGCTGCCATGGCACGAAGCGCAGTTGTCTAGATAATCCTGCTTGCCGGTCGTCGCTGTCTGAGCCTTCGTCGGGATCAGGCCGACAACCAACAACGCGACAATCAGAGCGCACCGCCTGGCCTGTCGAATTCGCGACGAGCCGGTTTGCATCGAGATCACTCCCCTCGCATGGTGAGTACCGGGCAGCCGGCTTCTCTCACCACCCGTTCCGCTACACTTCCCAGGAAAAAGCGGGGAACTCCGCGCCGCCCATGGGTTCCCATCACGATCAGGTCGATGTTCAGCGCCGACTGGGCGTTGATCACTCTTTCGGCGGCGTCGCCGCTCGTGACCATCAGCTCATGAGCAACGTCGGTCAGATGTTTCGCAGCCGTTTGAGCGAGCTTGTCCCTCGCATCTTTCTCGGCAGCTGGCTTATTGGTTATCGCTCCGCCCAGCGGAACCAGGATCGACGGGCAGACGTGCAGGACGTAAAGCTCAGCTTCGTTTTCGGATGCGATCTGTTTCGCCAGAGCAAGCACTTTGAGTGAGTTTTTCCCGAAGTCTATCGGACACAGAATTCGGTTGAAGGCTCTGGGCTTGCGGCCCTCTTTGCGTTCTTGCGCCGCTCTTTCCCGCGCCTTCCGATTCATCGCCGCGAGTAGCTCGCTGTCTCTCTTTGACGCCCACTGATTTGCGGCTGCGTTGCCGGTGGCCTTGATTTTTTCACCCAAGCGATCTCTTTCGCCCGCCATATCGCTCTCCTCTCGCCGAATATCGTCCGCAATGGCCGTGCCAACTGAAAATCGGCAAATCAGGGTGACAATTGCCACGAAGCACCGCGCGAAAGATACCGTTACACCCTGGCCCCTGGCTGAGCCACGTCCGCGGATCTTTCGTTCCCTCTCGGACTGTTAGCCAGACACACGCAGTCGCCCGGCGTTTCGGTTCGCTGCATCTTCGGCTCAAATGCGGCCAAATGCGCCACTTTTCGATGATTCCAAAAGCGACATATGAAAACCTCGGCTCGAAAACGGGCCAATAATTCCGTCCATTCTGCCGATTCAAAGGCCTACGCCATGAATCGCGTCGCATTGGCACGCTTCGCGCTAAATGGTGAACAGCAGAATTTCCTTGCTGCTGTCGATTTGATGAGAGGCAAGCGCGTTGCCGAGAAGATCGTCAGGCCGAGTTTTGCGCGTAGGTGACTGGAGCCCTGCCGCGGAAATTCTGGTCGTTTCGCAGGACCAGAGCCTGATGTTGCCCGCGCGGCAGGCCGTCGATCACGAACAGCAGATCGAGTCTCTCGCCAGCTTGGGCGCTTTGCCGCAGGCAATCAGATGGCCCTATCTAAAGGTGATCGTGCTGGATGACGAACTTCTCCCCTCCTCGGATCCGGCGGCCCCGTTAATTCGCATGCGCGAGTGCGCGCCGCTCGCATCACTTATCTATGTGGCAGGACGACATGGCTTCGAGATTGAGCGATGGGCCCGTGGATTCGGAATCAGCTACTATGCGTCCAAGCCGGTGGAGTTTGACCGTTTCGCGGCAATCCTGAGAAATTTCCTGAAACTTGGGTCAAAACCGGATACTTCCAGGTAGTCGAGAAGCCGAAAAGAGGTATTCAACCCAATGAAGGCGTTCGCGATGAAAGGACTGGGCCGAGTCGGCTTTGTCGACAAACCAGTCCCGAGGCCGGGGCCCAACGACGCGATTATCAAAACCACGCGCGCCCTGATTTGCACTTCCGACTCTCACACGGTTCACGGCGCAATCGGCCCTCGCGAGAACCTGACCCTCGGACACGAGGCGGTCGGGGTTGTTCACGAAGTCGGTAGCGAAGTTAGGATTTTCAAGCCCGGAGACCGCGTTGTCGTCGGAGCGATAACGCCCGACTGGGGCGATCCGGCATCGCAATCCGGCCATCCGTCCCAGTCAGGCAATGCGCTCGGCGGCTGGAAGTTCGCCAATACCAAGGACGGCGTCTTCGCGGAATATTTTCACGTCAACGATGCTGACGCCAACATGGCGCGTATCCCGCCGGACGTGAACGATGAGAGTGCGGTCTACTGTTGCGACATGCTGTCGACGGGCTTCATGGCGGCTGAGAATGCTGACGTGCCGATCGGAGGAACGGTAGCGGTATTCGCTCTGGGTCCAGTCGGCTTGATGGCGGTTGCCGGCGCGAAGCTCCGGGGCGCCGGGCTGATCATCGGTGTGGATTCGGTTGGTAAGCGGCAGGAACTGGCGTGCCAGTATGGGGCCGACGTCATAATTGATTTCAGCCGGGAAGACCCGGTCGAACGCATCCTGGCACTTACCGAAGGCCGCGGCGTCGATTCCTCGATCGAAGCGGTCGGCGCCAACGAGGCCTTTCAGAACGCCATCAAGGTGACCAGACCCGGCGGCACCATCTCCAACGCCGGCTACCATGGCAAGGGCGATTTCGTGAACATTCCGCGTGTGGATTGGGGCGTCGGAATGGCCGAGAAAACCATCCGCACCGGACTGTGCCCGGGAGGACGCCTGAGGATGGAGCGCCTTCTTCGTATCCTGCGCTCCAGGCGATTGGATCCCACGAGCATGACCACCCACACCTTTCCGTTCGCAAAATTGGATCATGCGTTCGAAATGATGGACCAAAAGCTGGACGGGATTATCAAGCCGCTCATCACTTTCTGAACGGACGGCGGTATTCGTCCCACTCGGGCTGGTCGCGGTCGCATCAGCCCGTGGTCTCTGCGATTTAAATCATCGACATCTGCGGCATACAGTGGAACGCGACGAAGCCCGAGAGTTGGCATCGCCGCGTACTATTGGAGCCTAAAATGACAAACGCATTGGACGTTCAAAACCTGGCGGTTAGGTTCGAGGCGACGGAAGTATTTCACGACCTGAGCTTCAGTGTCCCGCGCGGCACCTGCCTGGCAGTAATCGGGCCAAACGGAGCCGGAAAAACAGTACTGTTCAAGGCTTTGATAGGTTCCATACCCCATGAAGGAACGATTAGCTGGGCCCCCGGCACAAAGCTCGGCTATGTGCCTCAGAAGCTCGACATAGAACGCGACTTGCCACTTACCGGCCGTGATTTTCTGCGCGCGAAAGCCGCGATCGTGAAGGCATCAGACACTAGTATCAGGATCGCCCTTAACCAGGTCGGGCTCGATCACGCGATGTTGTCGACTCCGATCGGCAATATGTCCGGAGGACGATTTCAGCGTTTGCTCGTTGCATTCGCGTTGATCGGCAATCCGAATGTGCTGCTTCTCGACGAGCCCGCCGCTGGAATCGACGAACCCGGACAGGAGCGGCTTAACGCGATGATTGGGCGGCTGCAGGCGGAAAAGGACGTGACGGTCCTACTGATTTCGCACGACCTCAGTGTCGTTTATGAATACGCGACGGCGGTACTGTGCCTTAGCAAGACTCATCCTTGCTTCGGCGCTCCTCGGAAAGTTCTCACTCCGGAGAACCTGCGCGACCTCTACGGCGCTGCATCGACCTTCCACGTGCATGACCAGCCAGGAAATTAACTCGTTCGCCCTCTGCCTCACGATGGCGATCGCGGCCGGGCTCGTCGGTTGCTTCGCGGTGATGCGCCGCATGACGCTCGCTGCCGACGCGATTTCTCACATCGCGTTGCCGGGCCTCGGCGTGGCGTTGGTCCTGCGCATCAATCCAATGCTCGGTGCGCTCACGATGCTGCTGTTCGGTGCGGTGCTCATCTGGGCTTTGGAAACCGAAACCAGGATCGCGACTGAAACCATCACCGGGGTGGTATTTTCGGTGGCGCTCGCGGTCGGCACCCTGACTACCTCGGGTGAGCAGTTGATCGAGGCGTTGTTCGGACGGCCCGGAGCCTTGGCAGTTCCGGAATTGATAGTCGGTGTCGTCGCGGCGATCGCGGTTATCTCGTTCATCCTTGTGGAGCGCAATCGCCTCGTCATCGCGCTGGTCTCGCCCGAAATAGCGCTGACTTCGGGAATCAATGTCCGGCGCATGAACCTGCTTTTCCTGCTGACGTTCGCCCTCACGGTCGCGTTGGGCCTGCGCTACCTGGGCGTATTGCTGATGGGGTCGCTCATCATCATTCCCGCCGCAACCGCCAGGCATCTGGCGCGGAATCTCACGCAGATGCTGGCGGTTTCAGTTATCGTCGCCGTCACTTCGACGATGGCCGGAACCTATGCGGCCGCGGTGTTTGGCCGCCAATCAGGACCGTGCATCGTCGCGGTCGCAGGCGCGATTTTCTTTCTGAGCCTCCTGAGCGCAGGAGCGGTGAAAGGTTAGTTCCGCGTCCGCCGAAGGCTCAGCCTGAAGTCGCCGGCCGGGCTCGAATAGCCACAATTTTGTCTACGAACTCCTGGGTGGCAAAATTTTGCCGAAACCGGGATCTCGGAAGCCTGCGATAAAGCCGCAATGTGTCTTTCGGCTACATCGAAGGTGCGCCCCTTTGCATCACAACTTCAGTCACCGGCTATATCCGCTGGGCTTTCAGAACTGGGGTGGCTGGCGCGGGTTTTGCGGATGAATCAGCAGCCACAAAGGGACGGCATGGCAAAATGGAAGAAAGACCCAAAAGCTCTGATTCCGGTCGCCGCGAGATGCTCCGGGAGATGCTTCTGCAGCTTCGCGACGAAACCTGCGACCGGGTGAAACAGCTTCGGCGCGACCAGGCACAGGAAGCCGAACCTCCCCCCGCCGATGAAATGGATGTCGCGCGCTCCACCGCTGAAGTGGAAACCCACGCCGGGCTCATCGGACGCGCGGAGGAAAAACTCCGGTTCATTGACGAAGCGCTCTCGCGGCTCTATGAGGACCAATACGGAGTATGCGTGGCCTGCCAGAGTCCGATTCCCTTCCGGCGCTTGATCGCTGTGCCCTTGGCCGCGAAATGCGTGGACTGCCAGGAGAAACAGAACCGCGCGCACGCAGGATGGGCTGAAGGCGCCACTATTCCGCCCTACGACCGGCAATGGACGCCGCCCGAGGAAATGCAGGAGCCTTCGGAGCGCCGGTACAAAAGCACGGCGCCCGAAGAAGATCTTACTGTTCGATATCAACGGCCGCTGGGGCCGGAAGGACCGAAGCCGCTACCGCGCGCCCCGAAAAAGCCGTCCACACGGCGAACCAAACGAGCATGATGATGAAGAAGCAAACGGCACCGTCGCAATCTTCTGGAACGGAGCAGCTCTTTCGGAACGTCCTCTGCCCGATCGATTTCAGTCGGATCTCCATACCGGCAATCGAGTTGGCGCTGAGGCTCGCCGTCCAGAACAAGGGCACGATTTTTCTTCTGTGTGTCATCCCCGCGGGCGATGCCGACTCGCCCAAGGCGGACTTGGAGCACGCCGCTACGAACCAACTGCGCGCGATAGGCCTCAAATGGTTCGAGGGGGTCATTGCCTTCGAGACTGTCGTCCGCACCGGAGAACCGGCTGCCGCGATCGTGGAGGCAGAAACTCAACTGAACATTCATGCGACCGTGATGGCGACCCACGGCAGGTCCGGAGTCGACTACGCATTGCTGGGAAGTGTAACCGAGCAGGTGGTGCGGCGTTCGACCCGTCCGGTCATCACGGTAAATCCTCAATAGCGCGGCTAAGGCCTCGGAAAATTATGAAAGTAGAAAACCTGATGACGGCGGAGGTCAGGCGCTGCCAGGCTTGCGATACCCTCAATACCGCCGCGCAGATTATGTGGGACGCCGACATCGGCTGCGTTCCCGTCGTCGATCCTGACGGTCGCGTCATCGGAATGGTGACGGACCGCGACATCAGCATGGCGGCTTACCTTCAGGGCGTCCGGCTCATCGACTGTCCCGTCACCAGCGCGATGTCGAAAGAAGTCTACTCATGCGGGGCGGACGACGACCTTGCTGACGCCGAGAGAATGATGCGCGAGAAACGAGTCCGCCGGCTGGCAGTCATCGATGAAGGCGGAATTCCAGTGGGAGTTATTTCGCTTGCAGATATTGCTCGGGAGGCCGAGCGCGTGGCGCTTTCCGCAACCGATGCCGAACTGACGCGCACGCTCGCGTCAATTTCAACGCCCCGCCATCGAATTGCCGAGGCACAGGCCGAGTAGTTGAAAACTGAAAAGCGGATGGCA
>Ga0074044_10000863_pt1 | contig 28274 bp, 20 predicted proteins | sample BogForMeECP23OM1_FD_94443 | JGI IMG/M metagenome (GOLD analysis project Ga0074044, IMG submission 94443) | Bog forest soil microbial communities from Calvert Island, British Columbia, Canada - Bog Forest MetaG ECP23OM1 | ecosystem: Environmental > Terrestrial > Soil > Wetlands ...
TCAAGGCTTCGCTCCTACCGTTGCACGACCGTTCACGATTGTCTCCTGCGCCAAACGTCAGGAGAGCGAGTAACTGCGCCAGGAGCTTGACAATGGGACATAAGAGCAATCCAGAATTCGGCGCACGAGACTGGATTGCTTCGCTGCGCTCGCAATGACGCGACCATGACCGCCGATCCCGTCGCCATCGCCCGCGATCTCATCCGCTGCCGGTCGGTCACGCCGGAGGAGGGCGGCGCGCTTGCCTATTTGCAGGACCTGCTGGCGAAGGCGGGATTCACCGTGCATCGCGCGACTTTTGCCGAACCCGGCACTGCGCCGGTCGAGAACCTTTTCGCGCGCATCGGCACCGAACAACCCAATCTGGTGTTCGCCGGGCATACCGACGTCGTGCCGGCAGGCGCTGAGGCGGCGTGGCGTCATCCGCCCTTTGCCGGCGAAATCGCCGGCGACATGCTTTACGGACGCGGCGCGGTCGATATGAAGGGCGGCATCGCCTGCTTCGTCGCGGCGGCGCTCGATTATCTCGCTGGGCACGGCGGCAAGCCGAAAAAGGGAAAAAAAGGCTCGATTTCGCTGCTCATCACCGGCGACGAGGAGAGCGTTGCGGTCAACGGCACCGTCAAGCTGTTGCGCTGGGCGGCCGAGCGCGGCGAGAAATTCGACCACTGCATCCTCGGCGAGCCGAGCAACGTCGAGGTGCTCGGCGACACCATCAAGGCCGGCCGGCGCGGCTCGCTCAACGGTACGCTCGTCGTCACCGGCCGCCAGGGTCACGTCGCCTATCCGGATCGCGCCGACAACCCGATCCGCGGGCTCGTTATGCTGATGACCGCACTGCAAGCGCCACTCGACGAAGGCAGCGCGCATTTCGCGCCGTCGCACCTCGAATTCACCTCGGTCGATGTCGGCAACCCGACCGTCAATCTCATTCCGGGCGAGGCCCGCGCGCGCTTCAACATCCGCTATAACGACCGCCACAGCCAGACCGCGCTCAAGACGCTGATCGAGCACCGCGCCCATGCCGCCGCGGCCGGGCGCGTGCATTATTCGTTCGAATGGCAGCCGTCGAACGCGGACGTGTTTGTCACCAAGCCCGGTCCGTTCACCGATCTCGCCGCCGCCGCCATCGCCGAAGTGACCGGGCGGAAGCCAAAACTCTCGACCACCGGCGGCACCTCCGACGCGCGTTTCATCAAGGATTATTGCCCGGTGCTCGAATTCGGCCTGGTCGGGCAGACCATGCATCAGGTCGACGAATGCACGCCGGTCGCCGACCTCGTCACGCTGACGGCGATCTACCGGCGCATCATCGAGCGGTATTTTGCTTAAGCCGTCATTCCGGGGCCGGCCCACCGGGTCCGGCCTCCGGCCGGCCCGATGGCAGGCTCTGGCCGGAGCCCGGAATCCATAATCGCGGCACTTTCAGGAAAATCCCTGAATACTTCTTCACCGACTGAGGTTAAAGATTCCGGGCTCGCTCCTGTGCGGCGCGCCGGAATGACGATGAGTTTCCTCGACAGTCGATGCGGGCTCCGCTAAGTTCGCCGCATTAGCGCAGAGGAATCTGATGCCGACAGTGCGTCGCATATTCGATCTCGATCAGGAAACAGATGCTAGGCTCAATGCGCTTGCCGCCGAGAAGGGCCAGGACGCCGCCGCGGTCGTAGCGGATGCCGTAGTCCTGCTCGACTCGATCGTCGATATCGAGGGTCCGGATATCGAGGAGGATTTGCGGCGGCTTCGCGAGTTCGAGCGCACCGGCGAGGCCGTACCGTGGGAAGACGTAAAGGCCTGGGTTGAGTCATGGGGCACCGGTAACGAGCTTCCCCGGCCCCAGCCACGCAAGGTTCGATGATCCTTTTTTCATCGGATGCCCTTTCGGACATCGAACGCGTTCGCAATTTTCTCGAAATCAGAAATCCACAAGCGGCGGTCCGCGCCATGCGGGCGATTTGGGCGGCGCTCGGCCCCGGAATGACGAATCAAGAATCGATCAGCAGGATTCCGTATCAGGCCCTCCGCATTTCCGTGGTGGCATTCGTCCCGGCGATGAACCCCTGACAGGTGGCGCGGGCAAGGCCGTGAAGGCTGAACCCGCCCGCGGACTCGCCACCGCAATAAAGGCCCGGAATCACCTGGCCATTCATGTCGACAACCTGGCACCGCGCATTGATCCGCAAGCCCGCGCGCGTGTCGTGAAGCACCGGCGTCGCCCAGCCGGCATAGAACGGCGGCTTTGCTATCTTGTAGAGCGGCTTGGGCTTGCTGAAATCCTCGTCGACGCCCGAATCAACAAAGCTGTTGTAACGCGCGATGGTCGCGGCAAGCGCCTCGGGCGGCATCGGCACCCGCTGGTATTTCATCACGATCTTTTTGGCCAAATCCTCGATCGTGTTGGCGGTGAAGCAGAAACCGGCCTGGTAATCGACGTTGGGCGGCTTCGGATCCCATTGCTCGCGCGCGACGGCATCGGCGTCGAAGATCGCCCAGATCGGACCGCCGCCATTATGCCCGTCGCCGATTCCGGCCAGTGCCGCATCGAGGAAGGTGTTGGGATTGAATTTCAGATTCCGGCCGTCGCGATAATTGTGCGGAACGTAGGGATCGATCGAGCCGTAATTGCCCGCGCCGAACTGCCGGCCGGTTTCGTCGTAGAAGCGCTTGCCGATCATGTTGACGAGCACAACATCCTGCCAGTCCTTAACCGGCAGGCCGGTCGCGCGGGCCTTATCGAACACCTCGCTGCCCGGGAACCAGCGCAGATGCACATAGCCATACTGCCCGCCGATGGTGCCGGGCTTGGTAATGCCCGACCCGAACGCGCCGGTGTAGTTGTAAAGTCCCCACAGCGACGCGCCGATCGCCATGCCGGCAAGCTCGCCACTGGCGTCCTGGTCCGACCAGGGCTGACCGGCTATGCCGCAATATTCTTCGGTCAGGCGCGGGTCGAACATGCGGCGGAAATTCACGTTGGTGGTCGATCCGCCGCTACAGATGATCACGGCCTTGCGCGCGCGGATATTGACGAGCCTACCGTCATTGTCGGCGGCGATGCCGATCACCGGCCCGGCGTGCGGCGCCTCACGATGGATCGCGGTCATCCTGTGCGACAGCAGAATTTCAACCCCCGCCTTTCTTGCCGCCGCGGCGAGCGGATGCATGAGACCGTTGCCGGTAGACATGGTCGTGCGCTGATCCGGCGCGGCCGGCTTGCCGGTCTGGATCAAGGGCCAATCCATCGGTGCCGCGTGCATTTCGCGCGGCACCGAGTTTCCGACCGACTCACCGCCCAGTTCGTCGGGTGCCTTGTCCACGAACACAACGCCATGCGCGACCAGGAACTCGTAGGTCGCAGCGCAATTGTCGGCAAAGGCCCGGATTACTTCGCGGTCATTGAAGCGGTAATCGGGGGCGCCATTCGCCTCCACGACCGACCAGTCGGTCAAGTCCTGGAAGACGAGGTCGGGGGAATCCTGGACGCCCCATTTCTTTTGGAAGCTGGTGCCGCCGCCGAGCGGCACGTTGCCGCCGCTGCAGATCGCATGGCCGCCGGTATGGCTTTGCGCTTCGACGACGATCACCGACGAACCGCCTTCTCGCGCGACGATGGCGGCGGGAAGTCCCGTGGCACCCGATCCGATCACGACGACGTCGGCCTCCTGGTGCCATTGGATGGCGGATTGTCCTGTTTGGGCCTCAGCCCGCGTGGAGAGCCCCGCCGCAGCCAAGCTCGCCACCATGCCGGTGCTGCCCACAAGCAAGTCGCGTCGCTTCATCGTCATGATCTTCCTCCCGCGTTATGCATTTTCGTCCGTGCCTGGATTTCAGGCAGGTAATCATGATGTGGCGTCGCGGTCGAGGGGTATGATCGAGGGCGCGCAATATGACTATGCGCCCGCACGCGCGGAGAGCAGGACGTATGCCGATCGATACTCCAGCCGCACCAAATAAAGGCCTTGAGCGATATATGGCTCATCGAGCGAACTCTTGCGTCCAAAAGTCAACACCGTTCGGTCTAGGTCATTTAACCGATGGCTTCCCAGAGCAGGGATAAGCCTGAGCAAACCAGCAGACCGTCAAGAAGATATTGAAACGTCTGCACACTCATTCGTTGGACGATAGCCTTTCCGACGAACGCGCCGGCCATAACAGAGGCTCCAATAATGAGTCCCATTTCTATCGATGGCAGCGGAAGCGCACCGAGTTTGCGGAAGGTTGCGATCTTGCTTACGAACAAAGCCAGCGAACTAGCTGCTTCCGTGGATAGAAATGCTCCTTTTAGCAATCCATAGGACGTGAACGCGGGAACGCTTAGCGGGCCGGTTGAGATTACGATCCCCGTCAAAAATCCAATGAAGGCGCCGGCTATGGCGAGTTGCCAAAGCCCGATACGCAAGTTGCGAGCGTGGAGCCAGCGCCTGGCAGGTACCATAAGCAGGAAGAACATCCCCAAGATGACATCGACCAATCGTGACGGCAGTATCAACAGCGTACGGGCACCGAGGGCGGCAGCCGGAACACCTGTAATCGAGTATGCGGTGAACGCACGCCAATCAACGTGTCGCCACCAAGCCATAACTTTGCCGACGTTGGACATCAAAGCAGCGATAGCCATGATCGGTACCGCTTGCTTGGGTCCGAACTGATACACCAAGATTGGCAAGAGAATTATGGACGATCCGGTACCAATAATTCCGCTGAGGGCTCCCGCGCACAGCCCGACAATTAAAACGAAAAAAAATGGAACATCCATTTGTGTGCACTCGGTCGATTGCTGCAACCAGCTTGAGTATAACAACGAAATATCGGAAGTGCGATCTTCCCACCCCTCGAGAACAAGGCTCGGAGAGTGTCCGGCTGCGGCCGTGGTTATGGATTCCGGGCGCGCGCTTCGCACGCCCCGGAATGACGAATCAATACTCCACCCGCACCAGATAAAGCCCCTGCGGCGGCGCGACCTGGCCGCAGGCGGCGCGGTCGCGGGCGGCAAGCGCGGCTGCAAGATCGTCGGTGCTCCATTTGCCCTCGCCGACATGGACGAGCGAGCCGACCATCGAGCGCACCTGATGCTGCAGGAACGAGCGCGCCGAGGCCGTGATCCGCACTTCTTCGCCATCGCGTAAAACATCGAGGCGGTCGAGGGTTTTGACCGGCGATTTGGCCTGGCATTCGGTGGCGCGGAAGGTGGTGAAGTCGTGGCGGCCGACGAGTTTTTGCGCGGCGCCGTGCATCGCTGCGCAGTCGAGCGGGCGCGGCACGCGCCAGGCGCGGTTTTGTTCGAGCGCGAGGTCGGCCCGGCGATTGACGATGCGATAGCGATAGTGCCGCTTGATTGCCGAGAAGCGCGCGTCGAAGCTTTCCGCGACCGGTTCAGCCGCGAGCACGGCGATGGGCTGCGGGCGCAAGTGGAAATTGATCGCATCGCGCACGGTGTCGCCGTCCCAGTCTTTGGCGAGGTCGACATGCGCCACCTGACCGAGCGCATGCACGCCGGCGTCGGTGCGTCCGGCGCCCTGCACGGCGACGCGTTCGCCGGCGAAGGCCGCGATGGCGTTGATGAGGACGCCCTGCACGGAAGGACCGTTGTCCTGCGCCTGCCAGCCGACGAAAGGCGTGCCGTCGTATTCGATGGTGAGCTTGTAGCGGGGCACGACCGCGTCAGCCGAGCACGCTTGCGGGCGCGACCGGCGTTCCGCGCAAGAATTCGTCCGCCGTCATCGGCTTGCCGCCGGCGCGTTGCAGTTCAACGATCCGCACCGCGCCTGTCCCACAAGCGATCGTCAATTTATCGTCGAGCACGCGGCCGGGCGGGCCTTCGCCGGCGCCTTTCGTGGTGCGCAACACCTTGATGCGGCCTAGGCCGGGAAGCTCGAACCAGGCGCCGGGAAACGGCGACAGGCCACGGCAGTGATTGTGAACCTTGTTCCAAGGCTTGGTCCAATCGATACGCGTTTCGCTCTTTTCGATCTTGTTGGCGTAGGTCGCGCCCGCGGCGGATTGCGGTGTCAATTGGATAGCCCCTTTCTCCAACGCGGTGAGCGCACGGAGCATAAGATCGGCGCCAAGCCGCGCCAGCGCATCGTGTAGGTCGCCGGTGGTCGCATCGGGGCCGATCGGCACGCGCTCCGCCATGGCGATCGGCCCGGTGTCGAGGCCCTCATCCATCCTCATCACCATCACGCCGGTCTCGCTGTCGCCCGCCATGATCTCACGATGGATTGGCGCCGCGCCGCGCCAACGCGGCAGCAGCGAAGCGTGCAGGTTGAAACAGCCGAGGGGAAACGCCTCCAATATCGCCTTCGGCAGGATCAGTCCGTAAGCGACGACTACGGCGGCGTCCGCGCCGTGCGCACGCATCGCGGCCGCGGCGTCGTCCCCCCTCAGACTCTTTGGAGTATAGATGGAGCGCCCGAGCCGGTCCGCTTCCAGCGCGATGGCACTCGGCTTTGGCGCTAGTCCGCGCCCGGCCGGCTGCGGCACGCGGGTATAGACCGCCGCGACCTCATGGCCGGCTCCGACGATCTCCCGAAGCGTGGGCACGGCGAAATCCGGCGTGCCCATGAACACCAGGCGGAGCGCCAATCACGCCTCCACCTTCTTGGCTGCCTTGGTGAATTTCTTGATGACGCGGTCGCGCTTGAGCTTGGAGAGATAGTCGATGAACAGTACGCCGTTGGTGTGGTCGACCTCGTGTTGCAGACAGGTTGCGAACAGGCCATGCGCCGCGATTTCGTGCGTCTTGCCGTCGAGGTCGAGATATTTGACCTTGACCTGCGCCGGCCGCTCGACCTCCTCGTAATAATCCGGGATCGACAGGCAGCCCTCCTCGTGGGTGGCTTTTTCGTCGGACGTCCAGATGACTTCCGGATTGATGAACACCTGCGGCGCGTGTTCGCTTTCCTTTTTCGACAAGTCCAGCGTGACGACGCGTTTGGCGACGCCGACCTGGATCGCGGCGAGCCCGATGCCGGGCGCCTTGTACATGGTTTCGAACATGTCATCGACCAGCTTGCGGATGCCGGCATCGACGCGCTTGACCGGCTCGGAATTAAGCCGCAGCCGCTTGTCGGGAAGCTTTATGATCTCGCGCACAGCCATGATCGGCGATGTAAGGGGTGCATAAAGCGGGGTCAATGCGGGAAATTTGAAGATTCTTGCCGTTGATCCCCGGCGCTTGACCGGCTATGACCGTTCGCTCTTCGTTCCCAGTATCGCGAATCGCTTAGAGTCACCGCATGACCGAGAATCTGGCGACGCTCGCGGTTGTGGCCTCACTCGCCGGCTGCCTCATGATCGCGGCAGTGGCGCTGCTGTGGCGCGCCCGCAATCCTCACCCGCACACGGCCGTCATGAGCGAGCTGGCGCGGGCGCAGACCGACACGGCGGCGCGGCTCGAAGCCATGATCGGGTTGCTGGCGAAGGGCCAATCGCAGCTTCAACACGCGGTCAATGAGCGGCTCGATTCGGTGTCGCATCGGCTGGGCGATTCCATGCAGAAAACCACGCAGAATACCGCCGAGAATCTGCAAAAGCTCAACGAGCGGCTCGCGGTCATCGACAGCGCGCAAAAGAACATCACCGAGCTCGCCACGCAGGTGACCTCGCTGCAGGGCGTGCTGAGCAACAAGCAGGAGCGCGGCGCGTTCGGCCAGGGCCGCATGGAAATCATCGTTCGCGATGGCTTGCCGAAAGACTGCTACGCGTTCCAGCACACGCTCGCCAACAATATGCGACCCGATTGCGTGGTGTTCCTGCCCGACAGGCGGCCGCTCGTCATCGACGCGAAATTTCCGCTCGAAGCGGTCACCGCCTACAAAGAAGCCAAAGGCGACGATGAGCGGCGGCAGGCGGCCGCCCGCGTGCGGCAGGACATGGCCAAGCATGTCGGCGATATCGCGCAGAAATATCTCATTCCCGGCGAAACCCAGGACATGGCGCTGATGTTCGTGCCGTCGGAATCGGTTTATGCCGAGTTGCACGACGGCTTCGATGACATCGTGCAGAAGGCCTATCGCGCCAAGGTCGTCATCGTCTCGCCGTCGCTCTTGATGATCGCCATCCACGTCATCCAGCAGATTCAGAAGGATGCGCGCATGCGCGAGGCCGCCGGCCGGATTCAAACCGAAGTCGGTCTTCTGATCGACGACGTCAGACGCATGAGTGAGCGGGTTGCCAAGCTTGGCCAACATTTCGGCCAGGCCAACGAGGACGTGCGGCAGATCCTGATTTCGACGCAAAAGGTCGAGCAGCGCGGCACGCGCATCAAGGACGTCGAGTTCGAGGACGACGGCCGCCTGGCCGAGGTCATACCCGCTCCGGTGACGCGCAAGCTGGAGGCGGGGGAGTGACGCAACCATCCGCCCCCGCGAAGCGGGGGAGGACGGCCTCAAGCCCGTCCTTGGCGGACACGCTTGCCGTTTATCTCAAGCGCCGCGTTCTCGTCGTCATGTTCCTCGGCTTCTCCTCGGGCCTGCCGCTCGCCTTGTCGGGCACGACGCTGTTCGTTTGGATGACCGAGGCCGGAGTCAATCTCGGCACCATCGGATTGTTTGCGCTGGTCGGCACGCCCTACACGGTGAAGTTCCTGTGGGCGCCGTTCATCGATGCGCTCGACGTACCGGTGCTGTCGCGGCGCTTCGGCCGCCGGCGCGGCTGGCTGCTGATGTCGCAGTTTTTGCTCATCGCGGCGATCGTCTTTCTTGGGTTTTGCGATCCGTCGGCTTCGCCGCTCATCGTGGCATTCGGCGCGCTCCTGGTCGCCACCGCATCGGCGACGCAAGACATCGTCGTCGATGCCTTCCGGGTGGAAAGCTTAAGTGAGAACGAGCAGGCGGCGGGCATGGCCTCCTATGTCGCCGCCTACCGCATCGGCATGCTCGCTTCGACCGCGGGCGCGCTGTTCCTGGTGAGCGGTTTTCAAGGCTTCGGCCTCGACCACCAGGCGGCTTGGAGCGCCGGCTATATGGTCATGGCGGTGCTCGTCCTCATCGGCGTTGCCACGACGTTCATCGCGATGGAGCCGGAAAAGTCCGCGGCGGCCAACGCGGCGCATGCGCGGGAAAACACGCTTGCGCGCGTCATCGAGGCGGCGGTTGGAGCGTTTTCCGAATTTCTGTCGCGCGACCTGGCGTTGGTCGCGCTCGTCTTCGTCGTGCTGTTCAAGTTCACCGATGCGCTCTCCGGCGCCATGACGGCGCCGTTCGTGATCGATCTCGGCTTCTCGCGCAACGAATATGCCGCCATCATCAAGGGCGTCGGACTGGCGGCGACGCTGATCGGCGGCTTTGCCGGCGGTTTTTTGGCGCGCGCCTATGCGCTGCCCTTAAGCCTCTGGATCGGCGGCGTGCTGCAGGCGCTCGCCAACCTGGCGTTCGCCTGGCAGGCCATCGTCGGGCTCAACGCGGCGTGGCTGACATTCGCAATCGTTGCGGAAAATTTCACCAGCGCCGTCGGCACGGTGATCTTCGTCGCCTATCTCTCGGCGCTGTGCCGCAACCCGCTGCATACCGCGACGCAGTACGCGCTGCTGACGGCGCTGGCGGCCTTCGGGCGCACCTATCTGTCGTCGGGAGCAGGCTTCATCGCCGCCGCAACGGGCTGGGCGTGGTTCTTTGCGATCTGCGCTGTTGCCGGCCTGCCGGCGCTCGTCTTGCTCGCCTGGTTGCAGCAGCGCGGGCACTTCGATGGTTTATCGCCGGCCAAGCAATGACCCGTCATTGCGGGGCGCGGTCCACTGGCAGGTGTCGCAAGGCATGGTGATTTGCCAAATCTCGCCGGTAAGTCGTCCCGGCGTCACCGGCAGATCATCAGATTCTCGTATTTTCGCAATGTCTCCGCTGCCGCCCCGCAATAAAGTCTTTTTGTAAGGATCGGATAGCTATAATCGCCGTTGTCCGTAGGCTGCGTCCCTCGAACCGGGTTGTCCCGTCGTCCCCCCATGGATACGATTCTTGTCAAGCTGTTCGCGACGGCGCTGGCGCTCAGCGAGGTCATGACCCACCCGCAGTCGGTGAAGACGCAATTCGATCCGGTGCGCGATCAGGATGAGGTGGTGCAGATGCTGCGTGACGGCTGCGCCCATATGCGCCAGGCGTTCGACATCGAGGCCGTTAATCTCGACGAGCTGATCTCAACCGCGCTCGACGACCCAAAGGCGCTGGGCGCCGACATCAAGGCCTTCCACGGCGTCAACTTCACGGACCTCAACACCGCCTATCATCAATTCTGCAAGAACGAGACCGTCGATAATCCGGTCGTCGACCTCGGCCAGGTGATTACGTTCTTCAACAATGCAGCGGCCGATCTGCCCGACCAAACGCGCCTCAAAGGCAAGCAATTGCCCGGCACCAGCGCGGTGCTCGACGGCAACGGCGAGCATTACGCCGACGTGTTCGAGCCCGGCAATCGGCGCATCTGGGTACCGCTCAGCGCTATTCCCGATTTCGTCCAGAAGGCTTTCGTCGCCGCCGAGGACCGGCGGTTCTTCCAGCACCATGGGGTTGACGAGCGTGGCATCATCCGCGCCTTCATCGGCAATCTCGCCGAACCGGGACGTCCGCAGGGCGGTTCGACCATCACCCAGCAGGTCGTGAAGAATCTGCTGGTCGGCGACGACGTGACCTATGAGCGCAAGATCCGCGAGATGATCGTGGCGTCGCGGCTGGAAAATACGCTCAGCAAAAACGAGATTCTCGAGCTCTACCTCAATTCCGCTTATCTCGGCCGCGCCTCGTGGGGCGTCGAGATGGCCGCGCGCAGCTACTTCGGCAAAGCGGCAATGCAGCTCACGCTCGGCGAAGGCGCGATGCTGGCGGGCCTGCTCAAAGGGCCGAGCTATTACAATCCCGACCGTCATCCCGATCGCGCCAAGCAACGTCTCGCCTATGTGCTCGGCCGTATGCGGGAGGATGGCTTCATCGGCGCGGAACAGAAAGACCAAGCGCTGACCGCGTTGCCGCAGCTCGCCGCGTTCGTGTTGCCGCACCGCGACAGCGGCCTCCACTTCGTCGATTATCTCGGCCGCGAGGCCAAGTCCGACGGGGTCGCGAATCTGACCGCGCAATCCTACACGGTGCACTCGACCATCAATGCGCAGTTGCAGCGCGATACCGAAGCGGCGCTCCAGGAGGGATTGGCGGAGTACGAAATCTCCGCCGGTCGCGTGGAGTTTCGCGGGCCTGAAGCGAACCTCGCCGATGCCATAGGCAAGCTCGGTGCCGACACGCAGTCGGGCATCCCGGCCTGGCAACGGGCCCTCGAAGCCGTGCACCTGCCGCTCTACGACGTGCATTGGACGCCGGCCGTGATCGTGCAAAAGGACGCCAGCAAGAACGGCGATAGTGCGATCCGCGTCGGTTTGCCCGATGGACGCATCGTGCCGCTGACGGGCTTGACCTTTGCGATCAGACGCAGCCTTGGCCTTTACGACGTGGTCTATGTCAACGTGGCCGGGGCCAAAGGGAGCGACGTCAAGGGAAGCGACACCAAGGGCAATGCCGGCAGGACCAAAGCCAAAGTCCCGGCCGCGACCGGCGCCCAAGCGCAACTACGGGTGCGGCCGACGGTGCAGGGCGCGGCCCTCGTGCTGGAAAATAAGACCGGTCGCATCCTCGCCATGGCCGGCAGCTTTTCCTACCCCTTGAGCCAGCTCAATCGCACTTGGCAGACGCAGCGCCAGCCCGGCTCGGCAATAAAGCCGATCACCTACCTCACCGCGCTTGAGAAGGGGCTGCAGCCGAACACGCTGGTGCCCGACGAGCCGATCACGCTGCCGCCCATCGGCAGCGCCGCCACCGGCCGCGACTTCATCAGCCGCGACTATGGCGGTACCGACCGCGAGGAGGACTACTGGTCGCCGCGCAACGCCGACTACGCTTCGGGCGGTCTCTACACAATGCGGCGCGGCCTGGAGAATTCGGTCAACGTCGTGACCGCGCATCTGCTCGATGGCGGTATCGATGCGGACCCCGCGAAGAGCCTCGACGCCGTTTGCGCGACGGCCGTTGCAGCGAAAATCTACAGCGACTGCATACGCTACTATCCATTCGTGCTCGGCGCGCAGCCGGTGCGGATGATCGATCTCGCCGCCTTCTTTGCCACTGTGGCAAACGAAGGCGCGCGGCCGCTCCCTCATGCCATCGACTCGATCGAAGCGAACGGCCGCGCGGTCTATCAATATCCTTCGGTGCCGCTGTTTGCCGGGGCCGCCGCGGCCGACCATGCCAGCTTCTACCAGCTCAAGACCATGCTTCAGGGTGTTGTGGCGCGCGGCACCGCCCGCGCCATCGCCGCGCTTTCACCCTATGTCGCCGGCAAAACCGGGACGACCGAAGACGCGGTCGACGGCTGGTTCGTCGGCTTTACCAACGACGTGACCGTTGCGGTCTGGGTCGGCTACGACAATGGCGATGGCAAGCGGCGGTCGCTCGGCTCCAGCGAGACCGGCGCCAGGGTGGCGCTGCCGATCTTCAAGCCGATCATCGAGGCGATCTGGGCCGAGCACATCGCGCCCAAGGCGCCGCTCAGCGGGCCGTCGCGCGAGGCTCAGCATGAGCTCATCGACCTGCCGATCGACTATATGACCGGCGATCTCGTGAGCGGCGGCCGCGGCTTCATCGAGCATTTCCGGCGCGGGTCCGACGGCCAGATCGACGATACGCAGTACCAAATGATTTCACGCGAGGACGCCTATGCCTTGCGCTATCAAGACCAGCCATGGGGCAACGGCGATCAAGGTTATTATCAAGGTTATTATGGTAACGACGGCCGCTGGATCGCCGGGCGGTCCTATTACCCCAACCAGGGCTGGCAGCAGGTCCCGCCACAGCCCCCGCCGCCTCCGCCGCCGCCGCAACCCGTGGCCCGCGGCCTGTTCCAGCCTTGGAGCAACGATGGGCAACAACCTGCGCTGCGGCGCGACCCGAATTATTTCTGGGACGGGCGTTACAACTGACCCCAACCGAAAGAAATTCACGAGAGAAATTCGGATGTTGATGCGGCACGCGATCGTGCTTCTCGGCTTGCTTGGGTCAGCCGCCGCGGCCGGCGCACAGGATTTCCGCATCGAAGACGTGAGCGCGGCGAGCAACGCGGATGTTGCGCGGCTCAAGCCCGGCACGATCGCGTTTAGCGATCACACGGGCGGCGACGCCGCAGCCGGCGGGACCGACCTCTCCCGCTTCGAAGATTGGGCGAGCAAGCGCCCTGATCAGAAGAAGTTCCTCGCGCTGTTTCCCGCCTATACCGAGCCGACCGTCAGCAAAACGACGAACGGCAATGCGGAGCCGGCCACCGACAAGCTCTATATGTACGTCGCGCAAGCGCGTTTCATTCTCGACCGGGCGCCGGGCGCAATCGACCTTTCGCATTACGTGACGTTGCCCTTCCTTGAAAAGATCGATCCGGCGATCAACCACACGCTGATCACCGCCGCGGACGTGACGCCGTTCAAGGGCGAGACCAGCGCGGGCAACGACGATCCCGACCGCAAATGGTGCACCGGGCGCTCGACCTCGATCTGCATCCAGTCGAGCTACAAGCTCGAAGGCAAGATTCCGATCGGCATCATGCTGGTGAACAAGCTGCGCGACAGCTCAAAGAAGATTGCCGACCATATCGATTTCCAGAGCGAGCTCGCGGCGCTGTCGCCCGCGGACGTCGATCAGCCCGGATTGCAGGAGTTGACGGCGCTCGACACGCCGATCGTCGGCGTGCTCGAGCAGAACATCTTCTACGTCAATCAGATCATGAGGTTCGGCAAGTTCTTCGCCGTGTTCCAGGGCCACCCGACCGACGCCGGCAAGACTATCGTCACCGCGTTCATGGCGCTGGCGATCAAGGCGAGCGTGCTCGATGAGAAGCGGGGTTACGAGAACGTGCCGGTGCTGCGCAACCTTGTGCCGGCGGACGTGCTGATGGGCAAGTCGTCGTTCAACTCCGGCGCTTCGATCAGCGCCGGCTTGCCCAAATACGCGCGCAATGAGATCGGGACGGTGGCGGTGATTTTGGAGCACGATCCGGGGACAAAGTAGGGCCGACGTCACCGTCCCCCCGTGTGCCATTGGAGATGGACCCTCATACGGGTCTTTGGAATATCCGATTAGTGAGACACGCCGGACTTGAGCGGTCTAATTTATGTTGCAGACCCTTAGCGACCGTTTGCTGCGCGACTTCGGTGCAGCACAGCACCGGCAGCGTGTAGTTATGCCGACTTATATATGCTCAATCAGTTACTCGATCATCTCGTCGACCCGCGCTGTGTTATCTTGAAGCTCAACCCGAGCGTAACTTCATCGGGGTGATGTACCTGCGGCCTCGATTTTAATCGAACTATTGTGGTAGCCCTGGCGTCCATTGTCCGGACTGCAGTTCGAGTCCGCACAGACCCTGTTCGATGTCTTCGCGATCGGCCCAGTCGCGGACGGCGGCCGGATATGCCGGACTTGCCGGGTCGTCGAGCGCCCACCCCGCCGGCAGCCAGCTCGAGTCGCCGTTGACGGTGGGAATGTTGCGTATTTCCGCGAATAGCATTGCGGCGGTCTGGCGCAGCACTCCGCTTGGGCCGCCTGCCGCGACGCCCGGCGCCACATAGAAGATCCGGCAGCCGTCGGGGGGTGGCGGCACCGATTTGATCCAGGCGAGCGCTGCGCCCCGCGACATGATTGGCGGCCAGACCAGATTGATCTGTTCGACTAGGAGGACGCCGCAAAGCAGGACAGTTAGACTCCGTCTGCCTCCCACGCCAGCCAGCGCGCGCGCTACGACGAGCCCGACGAAAAAATTCGCCACGAGCTGAGAGCGGAACGGATATCGAATCGCGCTGCCGCCGGGGACCAGCGCCCAGATGACGCGCCACGGGCGCACACCAAAATAATCCATCTGCAAAAGCCAGAAAATTATAACTACCGCGGCCAGCAGGAGGAAATAGGGATCGTGATTTGTCAGCGGCCGACGCGCCCGCATCGCGAGCGTAAGCACCCCGACAGTAAACACCGCCAGTACCACCGGCGTGAAGGCCAACTCGACTTCCCAAACCGGGCGGTAAGGACGCCCCGCAATTGTCAGCCATTTCAAAATGGCGCCCCACACGAAATTTTCCGGTGTTATGTTGGCGAGGTCGCGCCACTCGGGAATGTTGGACACGACTTCGGCGAAATCGCGGCTGTATCCGCCGAGAAACACCGGTAGGTAGAGGATGAGAAACGGCACGATGCCGATTGAAAAACTGCAAGCGGCGGCGAGCACCATAGGCTGCTTCGACGTTGCCATCTCCCTCACCAGCGACTGCGTTTCGGCGAGGCCGCAAATGATCGGATGCAGCAGCGCCAGCAGCAAGATGTAGCAGCCGAAGAACCACGCGGTCTGGAAGGCGGTGAGGAACAGCGCGGCATAGAGCAGCCCCGCCGCAGCGCCGAGAAGCATGCCGCGGCGTTCGCTGCGCCAGCCCGAGAGGACAAGATCACACAGGCCGGGCAGCAACATGGCGCAATAGGACTGCGCGTGGATAAGCTTAACAGCGTCCACATTGCCAAATGTGAATAAGAAGGCGCCAACCGCCGCGTAGCCGGACGGCAGGCCGAAATGGCGCATTGCCAAGCGATAGAAGCTGACAAAGCCCACCGTCGCCAACGCCGCGATGCCTAGCATGTAGGCCGTGAAAGTATCCGTGCCGAGCATGCGCAGCGTCGCATGGACGAGACCCAGCAGAAAAAACGCGTCGGTATAGCCGAGCGTGCCACGCTGGGGATAAAAGAAGATCGGATCGGTCCAATGCGCCGCACCGGTGAATACATGGTGCCAATGCTCGATGAGCGCGAGGGCGAGATAGCCGTCCTCCTGGTCACCGAATGCGCCGTCGAAGCCGGAAAACAGCCACCGGCGAAATATCAGCAAGAAGCCCGCAACGAACAGCGCGACCGGCAGCCCGTGCCGGGCTTGACTGGTAATTTTGATCATGAATGACCGTAAGATGCGTCACCTCGGCGACGGTTTCGACACGAGGTATCCTACGCCGCATTGAAGATCGTGGCGCGCATAAGCGATGAGCGGTAATCTAGCCCATCTATGGGTCGACAATTACCGATTTCACTCTATGATATTGCACAACATGCGGATTATTCGGCAATGCCGTCCAAGCGCGGATTTACCATCATAGAATATTCGATTATCGGAACAGCGGTTTTGTTCGCGCTTGTCGCTGTCTACTTTGGATTGCCTCGCTGAACATGATCAAGGCGTCGCCTGCGCTTGCATCGCAGCACCCCCTCCGTGAAACTCGGAGGCCCCGCCGCCATCCGCTCCCGCGAAAGTCGGAATGGCGCCTCCAATTTATTTGCGAAGCAATTTCACCACCGAAATAGGACATTCCGTTGTTTTTTTACTGCGCATCGGACTTACGGCGAATTAACTAGCTCCCGCTCGCGCCTGGCAGCGGCACGAAAAGCTGCTCGATCGGGATCGGCTCCGGGATGAAGTGCTGCTCGACCATGTATTGGACGAGCGCCGTCAAGGTCGGCCGGTTCGGTTCGATGCCGTAGGGGAACGGATCGCCGCCGAATATTTGGTCGATTTCCTCGATCTCGTCCTGCAGCCAGGGCAGCATCGCGGCGAGCGAGCCGGCGTAGCGCAAGCGCGCGCGGGCGATGCGCTTTGCTTCGACGAAAGCCGCGTAGAGGCTCGAGGCGATCCAGGGATGCTGCTCGTAGACCGCGCGCTTGATCGCGACCAGATGCATGATCGGAAAGATGCGCTCGCGCGCAAAAAGCTCGCGCTCGAGCGCGTGGTGGTTGGGCAATAGCCGCACCACGTCGGGATCGGTGCCGAAGGTCGGCGGCTTGCGCGAACCGAGATAGGCGTCGATCTCGCCGCGGGCGAGGAGTTCGCCGAGCGGGCGGCCGCTGTGGTTGTGCTCGATCGCAACGGGACGCAGGAGCGGCGGCGCGTGCGGATGGCCGTGCGTGCCGCCGGTTTCGACCGCGCCCTGCACCCAGCGGATGGTGTCGAGATCGACGCCGAACTGATGCAGCAGATGCCCGCGCAGCCAGATCGAAGCGGTCTGGGTGTAAAGCGGCAGCCCGACGCGGCGGCCTTCCAGGTCTTTCGGCGTGCGGATGCCCGAGCGCTTGTTGACGAAGATGTAGCCATGCCGGAACACGCGCGACGGAAACACCGGGATGGCGACGAACGCACTGTCGCTATTGTCCATCGAACTACGGCCGATCAGGCTGATGAATTCGGAAGCCGACAGCTCCGACGCATCGAATTCCTGGCCGCCGACCATGCGGTCGAAAATCTGGCGGCCGGAGGGAAATACCATGACGTTGAGGTCGATGCCTTCGACCGCAACCTCGCCGCTGCGCAGCGCCTCAATGCGATCGTATTTGCAACTGGCGTAGGTGAGGGGCAGACGAGACATCTTTGGCTCAGGCATTTGTACCGCCGTCATTCCGGGGCGCCGCGAAAGCGGCGAGCCCGGAATCCAAAACCACGGCGATCGCAGTTGAATGCTCCTATACGAGTTCTGCAAGGCCTGTGGTTATGGATTCCGGCTGTCGCGGAGCCTGTCATCGGGCCGGCCACTTCGGGCCGGACCCGTTGGCTCGGCCGGAATGACGATTCCTGCATTGTGTGCCGTCGCGTCAGCGAGTAGGAAATCCCGTAATGCGTCTCACCGGTGGTCAGGCTCTCGCACGCCAGCTTGTGCTCGAAGGCATTACCGACGTTTTCGGGATTCCCGGCGTTCAGCTCGACTGGGCGGTCGATGGCTTGCGCCAACTCGGCAATCAGATCCACTACGTCGTGCCGCGGTACGAGCAGACGACGGCCTATATGGCCGACGGCTACGCCCGCACCACCGGCAGGATCGGCACCTGCATGGTCGTACCCGGGCCGGGGCTGCTGAACGCCATGGCGGGCCTCGCCACGGCTTACGCCTGCAACGCGCCAGTGCTGGCGATCGTCGGCAACATCCATTCCGCCGCGATCGGCAAGGGCTTTGGCCTGCTGCACGAGGTGCGCAACCAGTCGGAAATTCTCGGCGCCGTGACCAAATGGCACGCGCAGGCCTGCGCGCCGAAGGACATTCCCGGCCTCCTTCGCGAAGCAGTCCGGCAGTTGCGCGCAGGCCGGCCGCAGCCGGTCGGCGTCGAGATCGCGCACGACTTCCTCGCCGCGACCGACGAGATCGACCTGATCCAGCCCAATCCCGACGAGGATGGCCGGGTGCGGCCGGATGCGACGGTGATCGAGAAGGCGGCGGCGTTGCTGGCGCGCGCGAAGCTTCCGGTCATCTATGTGGGCGGCGGCGTGCTGGCGGCGCACGCCTCGGCAGCCCTTGCCGCGCTCGCCGAGAAGCTTCAAGCGCCCGTGGTGATGAGCGAGAATGGTCGCGGCGCGCTTTCGGATCATCATCCGCTGGCGCTCACGGCGCTGCCGGGACGCGCGGTGTTCGCCCATGCCGATGTTGCGCTCGTCGTCGGCAGCCGCTTTGCCGATACCACAACGGGTGTGCCGGCCTGGGGCGGCGACAACCTGAAATACATCTGGCTCAATGTCGATCCACAGGCGTGGACGCCGCCGCGCCACGCGGATATCGCCATCGCGGCCGATGCCGGCCTCGGCATGGCGGCGCTGACGGCGGCACTGCCGAGCGCACATCAATCGCGTGATCTCGACCTCGCCAAGGTGCGGGCCTGGGCAGACGAGCAATTGCGCGATGTCGCCGACCTCATGGGCTGGATTCGCGCGCTGCGCGCCGCCATTCCCGAGGACGGCATTTTCGTCAACGAATTGACCCAGGTCGGCTATCTCACGCGCTCGGCCTATCCGGTCTATGCCGCCGGCAGCTACATCATGCCGGGCTATCAAGGCACGCTCGGCTACGGCTTCCCGACCGCGCTCGGCGCGGCTTACGGCAATCCGGGGCGCGCGGTGGTCGCCATCACCGGCGACGGCGGTTTCGGCTGGGGCATGGCGGAACTGGCCACCGTCGGCAAATACGGTCTCAAGCCCGCGGTCGTCGTTTTCAATGACGGCTATTTCGGCAACGTGAAGCGGCTGCAGGAGGATCAGTTCGGCGGCTCGCTCGGCGCCGACCTGCACAATCCGCATTTCGACCGGCTGGCGGCCGCCTTCGATGTCGGCTATGCGCGCGCCGATACGCCGGACGAACTGGAACGAGTCTTGAAACGATCGCTCGGCGCGACACCGCTGTTGATTGAAGCGCGCGTCGGCACGCTGTCGTCGCCGTGGCCCTATATGCGGCTGCGCGGAGGCAAGCCGAACCAGCAACTGCCCGATCCACGCCGCGGCGCCGACGGTCGCGCCAATTGATATTTTGATTTTTTTTAGGCGCGCGCCATAAAATGCACGAGTCCGATTTTGATCACGAGCACGTCGAGACCGCGGCCGAACGCTCAGCGATCGCGCGCACGATCTGGGATCAGGAGAACGTCGAGTTCCGCACGGTCGGCATCGATATCGGCAGCTCAACCTCGCATCTCTTGTTCGCCAAAGTCGCATTGCAGCGGCAGTCGCAGGGGCTCTCCAGCCGTTTCGTCGTGATCGGCCGCGAGATCGTCTGGCGCTCGCCGATCCTGCTGACGCCCTTCCTGCCCGACGGCAGCATCGACGCGCGCGAACTCGGCGAATTCATTCGGCGCTGCTATCGCGACGCGGGCTTTAAGCAGAGCGAGATCGACAGCGGCGCCGTCATCCTCACCGGCGAGGCGATCAAGCGCAAAAACGCTCGCGCCATCGACGAGCTTTTTGCCGAAGAAGCCGGCAAGTTCGTCTGCGCCACGGCCGGCCACAAGCTCGAAAGCCGGCTCGCCGCGCACGGATCGGGTGCGGTGGCGCTGGCGAAATCGCGCAATGCCTGCGTGCTGCACGTCGACGTCGGCGGCGGCACGACCAAGCTCGCGTTGATCGACCGGGGCGCGATCGTCGGCCTCTGCGCGTTTGCGGTTGGCGGCCGGATCATCGCCACCGATGCCGACGGCGCCTGGACCCGCATCGATCAATCGGCGCGGCTCGTCGCCGATGACTTAAGGCTCGAGGCGTCGCCGCCGACGCTTGCCGATGAATCCGTTCGCCGCCGGATCGCGCAGCGCCTCGCCATCGTCGCGGCCGACGTGATTACCGGCACTGCCCTCGACCGGCTCGGGCAATCGCTGCTGCTCACCGCGCCGCTGCCGCGCCCGGCCGCGCCATCCGCTCTGACCTTCTCCGGCGGCGTCGCCGAATACATGTTCGGTCACGAGGCGGGGGAATTCGGCGATATTGCCAAGCTGCTCGCAGCCGCACTTGCGGGCGAGCTGAGCCGGCGCAGCGGCCTGGCGCTGATCGACCCCGGCCAACGCATCCGCGCCACCGTCATCGGCGCCTCTCAGTTCACGGTCCAGGTCAGCGGCAAGACCATCTATCTTCCCGATCCCTACGTGCTGCCGGTGCACAATGTGCCGGTGGTGCGCGTCGGGCTCGATGGTGCAGGCGATATCGATGCGGAGCGGCTCGCCAAGGCCGTGCGCGCCGGCCTCGAGGAGATCGATCTCGACCGCCACGGGCGTATCGCCATCGCCTTCGACTGGCACGGCGACCCCGAGCATTCCCGGCTTAAGGCGGCGGGTGAGGGCATTTTGCGCGCACTGTCGCCGCTTGCGGAGCAGATCAAACTCTTGCTGTTGATGATCGACGGCGATATCGGCAAGACATTCGGCCGGCTCCTGCATCGCGAGCTCAACTGGCCGGGGAAAATCGTCTCGATCGACGGCATTGAGTTGCAGGAGCTCGATTACGTCGACGTCGGCGCGCTCATCGCCCCGCCCGGCGTCGTGCCGGTGGTGATCAAGTCGCTGTTGTTCGCATAGCTCCTCGGCGGCGCGCCTAGTCGGAGATTTGCGATCACGCCGCTGCGCGCGCGTTGTCGCCGCGTTCGAGCGATTGCAGCGCTTCGTCCACTGTTTGGACGTCGCCGAACTGACCGTAGAACGCCGACAGCGTCGCGTTGTGCTCCTCGTCGGTATGGGTCGCGAGGCCGTCCGATACCATGACGACCTTGAAATTGAGCATCATGGCGTCGCGCGCCGAGCTTTCGCAGCACACATTGGTGGCGGTGCCGGTGATCAGCAGGGTGTCGGTGTTGCGGTCGCGCAGATGGCGCTCGATGTCGGACGAGCCGTGAATAAAGGCGCTGTAGCGCTTCTTCGTCACCTGCGCATCCTCCGGCCGGATGTCGTTTCCGTGCCAGAATTCGAACCCGTCTTGCCCGATATCCATGGCCGTGTAGCGCCGCTGCATCCGATCCGGCGTCATCAGGCATTCGTGGTAGTTCGACCAGCTCTGCCGCGTGTCGGTCGTGCCGTTGCGGATCCAGACGATATGGCCGCCGCGGCGGCGCAAGTCCGCGGCGAGCCGGTTGATGTTCGGCACGATCTCGCGCGCCAGCGGGACTACGCCCTGGTGGCCTTGCTTGACGAAATAATTCTGCATGTCGATGACGAGCAGCGCGGTCCGGCGGGGGTCGATCACGTCGAATGGGTGCAGCTTGCCCAGCCGCGTCGTCATGCGGTCGAGGGCGGCCTCGGAGATCGCGATCTTGTGCATCTTTGCTTCCTCAACTAGTCGTCATCTAGTCGCCTTGGGGGCCTTGGGGGCCTTGGGGGCCTTGGGGGCTCGTTGCGGCCCAATGTGGCATAAAAGAAGGTCGGGATCGAGCGCATGTCGGGCAGTTGGGAATTCTGGATCGATCGCGGCGGCACGTTCACCGACGTGATCGGCAGGCGGCCGGACGGCGCGCTTCTCACCCACAAGTTGCTTTCGGAAAACCCCGAGGCGTATCGCGACGCCGCCGTCGAGGGCATCCGCCATCTGCTCGGCCTTGCGGCCGGCGAGCCCATTTCGAGCCGGCGCATCAGCGCGGTGAAGATGGGCACCACGGTCGCGACCAATGCGCTGCTCGAGCGCAAGGGCGAGCGAACGCTGCTCCTGATCACCAAAGGCTTTCGCGATGCGCTGCGCATCGGCTACCAGGCACGGCCCAAAATCTTCGCCCGCCACATCATCAAGCCGGACATGCTGTACGAGCGTGTGGTCGAGGTCGACGAGCGTGTGCGCGCCGACGGTGTCGTCGAGCGCGAGCTGGATCTCGACGCTCTGCGCGGCGAGTTCGCGCGCGCGAAACAAGACGGCATCCGCGCCGTCGCCGTCGTCCTGATGCACGCCTACCGCTATAGCGAACACGAACAGCGGGTCGTTGCGCTGGCGCGCGAGATGGGCTTCGCGCAGGTGTCCGCCAGCCATGACGTCTCGCCGCTCATCAAGCTCGTCGGCCGCGGCGACACCACCGTCGTGGACAGCTATCTCTCGCCGATCCTGCGCCGCTACGTGGCGCAGGTGGCGGACGATCTTTCGGCCGTTCCCTCCCCCCTTGTGGGGGAGAGAAGGGAGGGGGGTCGGGAGGCGGTGCACGGAAGTGGACGGGCGCACAAACGCCAGTCGATGCCTGCGCGTCGCCTCACGAACCCCACCACCGACCCCTCCCCACAACAGCCTGCACTCGGGCGCGCGCAAGCGCGGCCCGGGTGGGGAGGGGAGCCGCGCCTCATGTTTATGATGTCGTCAGGCGGGCTCACGGCGGCCGAGCTGCTTCGCGGCAAGGACGCCATTCTCTCAGGGCCGGCGGCCGGCGTCGTCGGCATGGCCGAGACCGGCCGGGCGGCGGGTTTTGCGCGGCTCATCGGCTTCGACATGGGCGGCACCTCGACCGATGTGTCGCATTTCGCCGGCGAGTACGAGCGCACGTTCGAGACCGAAGTCGCCGGCGTGCGCATGCGCGCGCCGATGATGCTCATTCACACGGTGGCGGCCGGCGGCGGCTCGATCCTGCACTTCGACGGCGCGCGGTTTCGCGTCGGCCCCGACTCGGCCGGCGCCAATCCCGGGCCGAAATGTTATCGCCGCGGCGGCCCGCTCGCCGTGACCGACGCCAATGTCATGGTCGGCAAGCTTATTGCCGATTTCTTTCCCAAAATCTTTGGACCGCAGCAGAACCAGCCGCTCGACGCCGACGCGGTGGGTGAAGCCTTCGCGGCGCTGGCGAAGCAGATCGGCGACGGCCGCTCCAGCGAACAGGTTGCCGACGGCTTCATCAAGATCGCCGTCGAGAACATGGCGAACGCGATCAAGAAGATATCGGTCCAGCGCGGCTACGACGTGACGCGCTACACGCTCAATTGTTTCGGCGGCGCCGGCGGCCAGCATGCCTGTCTCGTCGCCGATGCGCTCGGCATGACGAGTGTGCTCATTCATCCGCTGTCCTCGCTGCTTTCCGCCTACGGCATGGGGCTTGCCGACATCCGCAGCGTCCGCCAGCAGGCGATCGAGGAACCGTTCGGCGAACAAGCGCGCGCGACGCTTGAGAGCGTGGCGCGCCGGCTAGCGCGCGCCGCGATCGAGGAAGTCGCCGGCCAAGGCGTCGCGGCGAACAAGATCACGCTGCACGTGCGCGCGCATATCCGTTACGCGGGGACCGACACGCCGCTGATCGTCGACGCGGGCACCGTTTCTTCTCCCTCCCCCCTTGTGGGGGAGGGTCGGGGTGGGGGGTCGGGAGGTCGTGCGCGAGCGTCGACGTGGGCGAGTCACCTCGCGACCCCCACCCCCAACCCCTCCCCACAAGAGCCTGCACTCGGGCGCGCGCAAGCGCGGCCCGGGTGGGGAGGGGAGTTGGAGATCGCCGCGCTCAGCAAAATGAAATCCGCCTTCGAGCGTGCGCACAAGGCGCAGTTCAGCTTTATCGATCGCAGCAAGGATTTGGTGATCGAGGCGGTATCGGTCGAAGCGGTCGGCGGCGGCGCGACGTTCAAGGAAAAGGTGCGCAAGGCGACGCGAGGCAAGCTGCCCGCGCCGGCGCGCCGCACGCGCTTTTTTTCCAACGGCAAATGGCATCGTGCGCTGGTCTACACCCGCGACACGCTTCTCCCCGGGCACAAGATCAAGGGACCCGCCATCATCGTCGAGCTGCACCAAACCGTCGTCGTCGAGCACGGCTGGCGGGCCGAGGTGACGGCGAAGGATCACCTCGTGCTGCGGCGCGTGCAAAAATTGAAGCGGCGGCGCGCCATCGGCACAAAGGCCGATCCGGTGATGCTCGAAGTGTTCAACAACCTCTTCATGTCGATTGCCGAGCAAATGGGCGTGGCGCTGCAGAACACCGCCTATTCGGTGAACATCAAGGAACGCCTCGACTTTTCCTGCGCGGTGTTCGACGGCAACGGCTCGCTGGTCGCCAACGCGCCGCACATGCCGGTGCATCTCGGCTCGATGGACCGCGCCGTCGAAACGATCATCCGCGAAAACAAGGGCAAGATCCGGCCGGGGGACGCCTATCTGATCAACGCGCCCTATAACGGCGGCACCCACATTCCCGACCTTACCGTCTGCACGCCGGTCTTTGACCGGGCGCGAAAGAAAATCCTGTTCTGGGTTGCCTCGCGCGGCCATCACGCCGACATCGGCGGCATTGCGCCCGGCTCGATGTCGCCGATCGCCACGACCATCGACGAGGAAGGCATCTATATCGACAATTTCAAGCTGGTCGACCGCGGTAAATTCCGCGAGGCCGCGCTCTACGACCTGCTCACCAACGCGCGCTATCCGGCGCGCAATCCGCTGCAGAACATCAACGATCTGAAAGCGCAGATCGCCGCCAACGAGATGGGTTTGCGCGAGCTGCACAAGATGGTTCGGCATTTTTCGCTGCCGGTGGCGCGCGCCTATATGCGGCACGTCCAGGACAATGCCGATGAAAGCGTCCGCCGCGTCATCGGCCGGCTGCACGATAGCGCGTTCAGCTACGAAGCGGACCAGGGCAACGTGATTGCGGTGAAGATCACGGTAGACAAGGCAAAGCGCGAGGCAACGGTCGATTTCACCGGCACCTCGCCACAGCAGGGATCCAACTTCAACGCGCCGGAGCCGGTCACCCGCGCGGCCGTGCTCTACGTGTTCCGTGTCATGGTCGACGACGACATCCCGATGAATGCCGGCTGCCTGCGTCCGATCCACATCGTCATCCCGAGCGATTCCATGCTGGCGCCGCGCTATCCGGCGGCAGTCGTGGCCGGCAATGTCGAAGTGTCGCAGATGGTCACCGATACGTTGTTCGGCGCGCTCGGCGCCATGGCGGCGGCACAGGGCACCATGAACAACCTCAATTTCGGCAATGCGCGCTATCAGTATTACGAGACGATCTGCTCCGGCTCGCCGGCCGGGCCCGGATTCCCCGGCACCGACGCCGTGCACACCCACATGACCAATACGCGACTCACCGACCCGGAAATTCTGGAATTCCGCTACCCCGTCCTGCTCGAGGACTTCCATATCCGCAAAGGGTCCGGCGGGCGCGGCCAATGGAACGCCGGCGACGGCGTCCGCCGCACCATCCGTTTTTTGGAAGAAATGGAATGCACGATCCTTTCCGGACACCGCCGCGTGCCGCCGTTCGGGCTTGCCGGCGGCGGCGACGGTCAGGTCGGCGAGAACTGGGTGCGGCGCAAGGACGGCCGCATGGAAAAGCTTCAGGGCTGCGACGCCACCGTGATTGACGCCGGCGAGGCGATCATCATCCAGACGCCGACCGCGGGCGGCTACGGTCCTCCGCCGCGCGCGGAAAATTGAGCGCGGAACTGCCGGCCGCCTTGCGCAACACCGAATACTTCATGTCCGCTTTGTTGCCTTGCCAATAGAACGTGTAGTCGACAGCAACGTTGGCGCCATCAGGCAACGGCAGGACCGCATTGCAGACGACGTCGTCCTTGCTGCTCGAAATCGTCTTGATCGGCTCGTAGCGCGTCGGCTCAAGCTGGAGCTGCTTGAGCACGTCGGACAGCGTCTGCTTGGCGCGCGCCGAATCGCATTCCGGCAGCACGAAATGGTCGCGCAGGCCGCTGTAGATGAACACGCCCGCGACGGCAACGACCGGGATGCCGATGAGACGCCACGCCAAGCGATAGGGTCGGACGGGCGACGAAGTTGCGGCGGCCCAGCGCGCGGAACGGCGGGAAGCGGCGGGCTTGGGCGAAGAGTTCTCCGTGGCCATCCGCGCCGGCTTTCACAACGCCTTGACGATCTGTTCCGTCATTTTCTTGGCGTCGCCGAGCAGCATCATGGTGTTGGGGCGATAGAACAGCGGATTGTCGATGCCGGCATAGCCGGACGCCAGCGAGCGCTTGATGAACATCACGGTGCCGGCCTTCCACACTTGTAAGACCGGCATGCCGTAGATCGGCGAGGTCTTATCGTCCTCGGCGGCCGGGTTAGTGACGTCATTGGCGCCGATGACAAAAGCAATGTCGGCCTGGGCGAACTCGGAATTGATGTCCTCCAGCTCGAACACCTCGTCGTAGGGCACGTTGGCCTCGGCGAGCAGCACGTTCATGTGGCCCGGCATGCGGCCTGCCACCGGATGGATGGCGTATTTCACGTCGACGCCTTCGGCCTTGAGCTTGTCGGCCATCTCGCGCAGCGCGTGTTGCGCCTGCGCCACCGCCATGCCGTAGCCCGGCACGATGATGACCTTCTGCGCGTTCTTCATGATGTAGGCGGCGTCATCGGCCGAGCCGAGCTTGACCGGGCGCTGCTCCGCGCCGGCTGCAGGCCCCGCCACCTCGCCGCCGAAGCCGCCGAGGATGACCGCGATGAACGCGCGGTTCATGCCCTTGCACATGATGTAGGACAGGATCGCGCCCGAGGAGCCGACCAGCGCGCCAGTGATGATCAGCGCCGAATTACCGAGCGTGAAGCCGATGCCGGCGGCCGCCCAACCCGAATAGGAGTTGAGCATCGAGATCACAACCGGCATGTCGGCGCCGCCGATGGGGATGATGATGAGCACGCCGAGCAAGAAGGAAATGCCGGCGACCAGCCAGAAGGCGATCTGGTTCTGGCCGACGTAGAACTCATAGATGGAGACGATCAGCGCCAACGCCAGGGCGATATTAATGATGTGGCGGCCCGGCAGCGTGATCGGCTTGCCGCTCATGCGGGCGGACAATTTGAGGAAGGCGATCACCGAACCGGTGAAGGTGATGGCGCCGATAGCCGCGCCAAGCGACATCTCGATCAGGCTTTGCTGATGGATATTGCCGGGGGTGCCGATGTCGAAGGCCGCCGGCGCATAGAACGCGCCCGCCGCCACCAGCACCGCCGCCATACCGACCAGCGAGTGGAAGGCGGCGACCAGCTCCGGCATCGAGGTCATCGGCACGCGCCGCGCGATCACCGCTCCAGTGCCGCCGCCGATTGCAATGCCGCCGATCACCAGGCCCCAGGCGAGCGGGTCGGCCGGAGGATGCGAGCCCAGCGTGGTCAGCACGGCGATCGCCATGCCGATCATTCCCATGCGATTGCCGCGCCGGCTCGATTCCGGACTCGACAGTCCGCGCAGCGCCAGGATGAACAGGACGCCGGCGACCAGATAAAGCAGTGCGACGAGATTCGGGCTCATACGGCGCTCATTTCTTTTTCTTTTGATACATCGCCAGCATGCGCTGGGTGACCAGGAAGCCGCCGAAAATATTGACCGAGGCGAAAGTGAGCGCGACAAAGCCGAGCGCTCGCGCCCAAATCGGACCGCTATCGTCGCCAACCACGGCAACACCGACCGCAAGCAGCGCGCCGACGACGATCACCGAGGAGATGGCGTTGGTCACCGACATCAGTGGCGTGTGCAGCGCCGGCGTCACCGACCACACCACGTAGTAGCCGACGAACACCGCGAGCACGAAAATCGAAAAGCGGAAGACGAAGGGATCGACTGCCGTCGCGAGGTGATCCATTGTCGCTGCTCCTTCAGGCCGCTTTAGGCTTGAAATTCGGGTGCACGATCGCGCCGTCGCGGGTGAGCGCGGTGCCTTTGACGAGCTCATCGTCCCAATTGACAGCGAGCTTCTTCTCTTTCTTGTCGATCAGGGTCTCGACGAACGTGAACAGATTCCTCGCATAGAGCGCGGAGGCGGAAGCCGCCAGACGCCCCGGCACGTTGAGATAACCGACAATCCTAGCGGGGCCGACTTGTGCAACCTCGCCGGCCTTGACGCCTTCGACGTTGCCGCCGCGCTCGACCGCGAGATCGACGATCACCGAGCCGGGCCGCATCGAAGCCACCATTTCCTTGGACACCAGCTTCGGCGCCGGACGTCCCGGGATCAACGCGGTGGTGATGACGATGTCCTGCTTCTTGTTGTGCTGAGCTACCAATGCGGTCTGTTTGGCCA
>Ga0074044_10000865_pt1 | contig 28207 bp, 20 predicted proteins | sample BogForMeECP23OM1_FD_94443 | JGI IMG/M metagenome (GOLD analysis project Ga0074044, IMG submission 94443) | Bog forest soil microbial communities from Calvert Island, British Columbia, Canada - Bog Forest MetaG ECP23OM1 | ecosystem: Environmental > Terrestrial > Soil > Wetlands ...
CAAATACCTGTATCTTTCTCGCCGCGGACGCCGAAACGAAAATTCTCTTGCCGTCGCGATCAAACGCCAGCCCGTAGGGCATCGCCGCGGTAGCCACCGTCTTCGTCACGTTAAAGCTTGAATCCATTTTAACCAGCGTCCCGGAGAGTTCCATCGTCACGGCGTAACCCGATCCGTCCGGCGACGCCTTCACTCCCCGCGGCCTCTGCCCGTAAGGCTTCAAATCGATCGTGCGGACCAGCGTGCCCGCATGCGCGTCGTAGACACCGATCGTATTCTGTGCCTCGTCCGCCAACATCAGGTACTTCCCGTCGCGCGAAAACTCCAATCCTTCCGTTTCCGTGCCGACCGCAAAGTCCAGCTCTTTCGTCCAGTCCGGCACATGGCACTGCACTATGTGAGAAGGCGGCTCATTCACTTTGTTGTCGCCGCCTCCGGCCGTCGGAAGTCCGCCTGTCGACCGCGCCTCGTACGATGTGAAGAGTTCGTCTCCTCCGGGGTTCAGCTTCACGAACTCCGGATTGTCGCCCACGTCAAATCGCTTCACCAAACGCATCCGTCGCGTGTCAAAGACGCTCGCATCGGCCGTGTTTTTGTCCGCCACAACGACGTACTTTCCGTCATGAGTGATATCGATGCCGCGCGGCGCCACGTTATCCGGATGAACCCTCCGAATCACCTTCATCGTGCCAAGATCGATCACGCTGATCCCGCCGTCTTGTTCGCTCACATAGGCCACATTTGTCGGGATCCGCACGTATCGCATGTATCCCGCCGCCGCGGCCACGACGAGCACTGCGGCCACCCACCCCATCGTTTTGCCAGCGCTCATTCCTCATCCTTCCAATCGGATTCCACCGAAAGCATCGTCGAATCTTGAATCAGGAGCGAGTTGCGGACCGGCCCTCGTGTCGGTTATCTGTGGATTTAGGTTGCTGCGCTGGCGCGGTTGCCTTGCATCGCTGCAATGTTCTCCGCGTGACGCGGGCCATAATTCGTTTCGTAGTCGCCCCAGAAGCCGAGCGGGCGGCTGGTCACTTGCACACGGCCGGTTTCGTGGCGTCCAATCACAATGTACTTGTGCCACTCGGGAGGATCGTTCTCCGGATAATCGATGCGGCTGAAGCTCAGCACCTCGCTGCTGGCTTTCCTTGCCTTTGAAGCCTGTACGATCATCTGCGCGCACGTCAAAATGTCGATCACGTCCAGCGTCCGCATCAATTGGTGCGGGTTGGCCGCAAACACGCGGCGCACTTCATTCTGTTCGATGTCGGCCAGCCAGGTTTCAGCTAGATTGAGCAGCTCTTCGTTCTTCAATTCGGCGCAGTAGTTCTGCATCATGCGACCGATGCCGATATTCAGCTCCTTCCAATCGATGCTGTCGGATGCCTCGGCGAGCGGCGCTAGTACTCGCTTCTTCTCCCGTTCGATTTGCCCGGGGTCGAGTTTGCCGTGGTCCGCACCGCGGGCATGCAGCGCGGCCCGTGCGCCCACGTATCGTCCCGTTGTTGCCGCGTTGACGTGATCCTGACTGGCGAACAAAAGGTCGCCGGCCCCAAACAGCCCGGGAATGTTCGACATTAGGTCCCAGTCAGTCAGCAGGCCGCCGGCCACTCCGATCTCGCCAAACGTCCGTTCCTGCGGCGCGACGAATTCCCTCATGCCCTGCCCGCGGAGAAAATCGTACGTTTGCAGCATGTCTTTCGCCGGGTCGAATCCCGATGCCTCGTACGTCTGGAGGATTGGGACGCGGGTCTTGCCTTCCTGGCCGACCATCAGGCCCCAGATCGCTTTTCGTTCGTACCACGGCATGCCGGTCAGATCCGCATAGAACGGCGGCGTGAACTCGCCCTTCATCATGCGCGGCTCGAGGTCGGGGATCACTTTGGGGCCAGCGTACTTCTTCAGTCCGGGATGGGGTTGTGACGCGTTGCCGCCTCCCATAAGAAAAAACTTCTGCCCCGCCGCCGGACGGCACCGCTCGTCAACCGTGGCAAGCACTCGGCCGTTGCAGTCTACCCACGGCACTTCCTTATTCCTCGCATCCACAATTGTGCAGGGATACCAGGTGTTGATGGCGTTGCCTGTGCCATAAGGTGGGTAGGAATATGGGCTGGCAAAAGGCGACCGGATGGTTTTCTCCATCAACGTGAATTCCGCGCCGATGCGCCACGCCATGGCGTAGCCATTGCCCACGTTCGATCCCCCGCGGTGTGCGGCCGCGCCGCGGTGCTCCGATGAAAACGTGAAAATGCGCTGCGGCCGGTTCGTGGCCAGAATCACCGCTTTGGCCCGTACCACCACAAACGCCCCCGTATGGCAGTTGATTCCCGTAGCCCCGACGACGCGAGCTCCATGCGCGCCATCATCCGTTAGCAGCGCGGTGGCGCTCGTTCGATCGAGGATTTCGACGCCCAGGCGCCTGCACTGCCTGCGCAGTAGCGGCTTGAAGTTTGCGCCCCAGACACGGATGCAGTAGCGATTGTCGTAATCATAGGCGAACAAGAGCTTGGTCGGGTCGTCACGAAACGGCGCGTCCTTGAACTCGTCCTTGGTGTCGCGCACCTTGCCGCCCATGGCTTCCATCTCGAGCAGGGTTTCGTACGCCGACGATGTGTGGATATACGTGGAAATGCCGTTGCGATAGCCAAAATGATTTTCCACCAGCGCGCTGGTCATTTCCGCGGGTGTAATCTTCGAGCAGGGATTATCCGCGGCGTATCCCCAGTGGTCCACTCCGGTGCCGCCGGCGCCGCTGCGCTGCGTGTCCGCCTTCTCCATGATGGTTACTCTGGCCCCGGCGCGGCGCGCCGCGATGGCGGCCCACACTCCGGCGATGCCGCCGCCCAGTATCAGCACGTCGGTCTCGTGCGTATCTTCTTGTTCGTAGCGGATGGGGTACGGCCAGACGGGAATATCGCGGCCGCTCATCGATCATCTCACGCGAAAATGTTCGCCCGTGGCCTTGCGCTTCCAACGAGCGCGCTGTTGCAGCGGATGGTTCAGCCGGATTGAGCCCGAGTGGTTGCAGTCGTCCACACACACACCGCAGTACCAGCACTCCTCCGGATAGAGGATGATTGGGATTTCACCCTTCACGGGATTCGGGATGAACACGTCCTCGGGGCAAACCGTAACACATAGGTTGCAACCCTTGCATATGCTGGGGTTGAAGATGACCGGCCGCCCCGGGGTCGGCCGGTTGGGTGCGGCGCGGAGAACGGACGATGTCATTGGAGAACCCCCCATTAGTGAGTACTGCGGCAGGTCTCGCCGCTCAGTGATACCTGTCACCTTTGGATGTGATCGATATCACCCATTTCCCCGCGTTGTACGATCGAAAATCTCAGCCGAAAGCGTGAGGCAAAGAGACGAGCGCTCTTGTATCCTACAGATGTGCCGCTCCGCATTTGGCGGACTGAACTGTTTCCCGTGAGGCAGCTGTGAACGTCCCCACCCTTCAAGTGAGTCTTCGTGGTATGCATCTTCTTGATACACCGATCTTCAACAAAGGCACCGCTTTCACCAACGAGGAGCGATCCGAGTTCGGTCTTCATGGCCTGTTGCCACCGCAGATCGAATCGCTGGACGAGCAGACGTCACGCGCTTATGAAGCTTATCGCCACAAAACGGACGATCTCGAGCGTCACATCTACCTGCGTGCGCTCCAGGATAGGAACGAAATCCTGTTTTACAGTCTGCTGAATGCCCATATCGAAGAAATGATGCCCATCGTCTACACGCCGGTGGTTGCTCTGGGCTGCCAGCAATTCAGCGGGATTTACCGCCGCCCACGTGGCCTTTTCGTCTCCTATCCACTCCGCGACTCGATTCCCAGCCTTTTGCGGAACCGGCCGCACCCGGATGTCGACGTCATTGTGGTGACGGACGGCGAGCGAATCCTGGGAATCGGCGATCAAGGTGTGGGAGGCATGGGGATACCGATTGGCAAGCTCTCTCTGTATTCGTTGATCGGCGGCATTCACCCAGCCCGGACCTTGCCGGTCGTGCTTGACGTGGGAACGAACAACGAAGACCGATTGAAAGCGCCAGAGTACCTCGGTTGGCGGCACGAGCGCATCACGGGTGATGCCTACTACGAATTCGTAGACCTTTTCGTCCAGGCCGTGAAGCAGGAGTTGCCTCAGACCTGCCTGCAGTGGGAGGACTTCGCCAATCCCCACGCCCGGCCCCTCCTCGACCGGTACCGCGATCAACTGCTGACCTTCAATGACGACATCCAGGGGACAGCGGCGGTCGTTTTCGGCGCAATCACAGGGGCGATCAAAGCATCTGGCGGAAGCTTGAAGGACCAGCAGATTGTCTTCTACGGAGCGGGCGCTGCGGCCATCGGCGTGGCGGATTATTTGCGCATGGCGCTTGTGGACAGCGGCCTCCCCGAGAAAGAGGCTAGGAGCCGTTTCTGGATTGTGAACCGAGGCGGTATCCTGCACGCCAACCGGACCGACCTAGCTCCCGAACAACGCGTCTACGCCCAGCCGGTGGAACGCTTCGCGCTGTGGCGCCGGCCTTCGTCTGGCATCATTGATCTCGATACTGTCATCCGCAATGTCGACGCGACGACTTTGATCGGCCTATCAACCCTCGGCGGTGCCTTTACCGAATCTATCGTGCGAGAAATGGCGCGGAAGGTTGACCGGCCGATCATTTTCCCCCTGTCGAATCCGACGGACCGGTGCGAAGCCGTTCCTGAAGACTTGATGCGGTGGACCGACGGCCGCGCGATCGTCGCGACAGGTTCTCCATTCGCTCCCGTAGACTTTGCGGGCAGAAAGATTCCAATTGCCCAGTGCAACAACGTCTATGTCTTTCCGGCAGTTGGTCTGGGATTGATCGCCTCCGGAGCGCGGAGAGTGACTGATCGGATGATGATGGCGGGCGGGCGCGCATTGGGCGAGAACTCGCCCGCGCTGTCTGATTCTGCAGCCGCGTTGCTTCCTTCGTTGAAGGATCTCCGGACGATTGCGCGACACATCGCTTTTGAGGTAGGCATTGAAGCACAGCGCGCAGGCGTTGCGCAGCCCACGTCACCCGAGGAGTTGCGCGATCGCATCGCCGCCACGCAATGGACCCCTGAATACCCGCACTTGGTTAGAGTCAAGTCCTAGCTTTCACGCACCCCTTGGTGGCCGCCGGTGCGCCGCGCGAGTTAGCGGCAAACGGTAAGGGACTGGCGGCGTGCGCAATGACGTTTGAAGACATCGAACAAGAGAAAGCTGCCGAATGCAGAGGCCTACCTGAAGCGTGCAAAAGTCGAACTCCCTCCGTTAATCTGGAAGAAGGCCCGATCCACATAAAGACACTGTGTCAGTGAAAAAACAACCTGAAGTGTTGGGCGATTGCCAATATCAGCAAGATCAGAACCGAGACGAGCATCACTCTTTCACCAAAATCCCGTCGCTTCAATAGCCGCCACATTTTGTGCCCTTCAGTCTGTTGTTTCGCGCAACGTAAGCTGGGCAGGAAGATCTTGAGAAAGAGGCGCGAACCAATGAACCGTGAGCCTACCGCAAACGGCGTGAAAAGTTAAATCAATATTTGTAGACTCTCGCTGGATAACAGTGAGGCTGTGCCACCCGCGAAGCCGAGGTTGCATCAGATACTGAGCCCGCATTCCTCAGGAAAGCTTGAGGCCTTGCGGAACCAGGGGCAAGGACCGGAGGCGCACAGCAGTCGCGTCGAAGATCGCGTTGGCGATCGCGGGAGCGATACCGACGATCGGCGCTTCTCCAGCGCCGGCCGAAGGCAGATCTTTGCGGTCGAGCAGCACCGTTTCAATCGGTGGAATATCGCTGAACCGGGGGAGACGATACTTTGAGAATCGCCCGTTCAGGACGCGCCCGTTTTCGAATTGAATCTCCTCAAACAGCGCACCACCGAGGCCCATGATGTTCGCGCCTTCCACCTGATTGCGAAGTTGGTCGGGGTTCACGATCGCACCGCACTCGAACGCCGTCACGACGCGGACGATGGTGACGCGGCCCGTCGCGCGATCCACCGCAACCTCGACGGCTGTTGCAACGTTTCCCAGTTTCTCAAAGCCGCCGCCAATTCCGTAGCCATGTCCCGCCGTCTTGCTTTTTGCCCATCCAAACTTTTCCGCGGCAGCCACAAACACGGCTCGCAGGCGCTCGTCCTTTAGATTCTTCAGGCGGAATTCGAGTGGATCCATCTTTACCAGGTGAGCCAACTCGTCCATATGGACTTCACGGGCAAAGTGATTCGCCGTGGCGGCCAGTCCGCGGTATGACCCTTGCCGCAAGGGCGACTTCGTGGGATGAAATTCAATCCTCTGATTTGGGATGTCGTAGAAGGTGCGGATTCCCGCCGCCCCGGAATTGTAGTTGTGAAAATCCCAGGCGGTGATTGTGGCGTCGTGGTCCACGGCGCTCGTGATTTCTATAACGCCCGCGGGCCGGAAATATGCCCAGGCGAATTCTTCTTCCCGCGTCCAAACGACCTTCACCGGCAATTTGGTCGTGCGAGCGAGCCGCGCAGCCTCGACCGCCGTTTCTCCCGTATGCTTTCCTCCGTAGGCTGAGCCCGTGTCCGGCACCAGGACGCGGACTTTCTCTTCCGGAATGCGGAGAGCGCTGGCGAGTTCGCTGCGTACAGCGAAAGGCCGCTGCGTCCCTATCGAAACGGTCAATTGATCTCCGGTCCACTGCGCTAGGGCCGCGCGAGGTTCGAGCGGCGCATGCGCGATGTACGCGACTTCGTAGGTTTGTTGCAGGCGACGATCGGCCGAGGCCAGCGCCGGCTCGATAGCTCCCGCTTCGTACCGCGATGCGCCTTGGCCCTCCTGTTGTGGGAGCGGATTCTCTTTCAGGTATTTGAACAGCTCTCCATTCGAAGGCTGCGGGTCGGCCTTCCATTCCGCGCGTATCGCAGCAGCGGCGCGAGTCGCAACTGCAGAGCTTGGCGCAGCCACGCCGATAAAATTGCCATCGCGAACAACCGTGACGCCCGGGATTTGTTCCGCTTCCTGCGTGTCGGCGGAGACGAGGGTCGCATTGAAAGACGCGGGACGAACAATCTTTCCGTACAACATATCCGGAAGTTTTTGATCCGAGGGATAGCGATGCGCTCCTGTTACGAAGTCGCTGCCATCGACTTTCGGCGCGGACTGGCCGGCCACCTTCCACTGAGAGGCGGAGACGAGAGGGTCGTCTGGGGCCAGGATCTGTGCAATCTCGTGCCCCTTGACCAGCGCTCCGTATTCGATCGAGCGCTTTGATTCTTTGTCCGTGACCTTGCCATCGCCCGCGGACAATCGCTGGCGGTCGACATTCCATTGGGCAGCGGCCAGATCGATCAAGATGTTGCGAGCAGCGGCCGCCACCCGCCGGAGTTGCAAGTTCATAATCGGCGTCGTGCGGCTGCCAAAAGTGCCCATGTCGAATGGCGTTCGCAGCGTGTCGCCCATGACCATTGTGATGGCGCTCAGGGGGACGCTCAGTTCTTCGGAGACGCCCTGGCTAAGAGATGTACGTATGTTTTGCCCCATCTCAACCTTGCCTGTGAAGGCCGTTACCCCGCCGTCTTCACCGATGTGCAGCCACGCGCCGACCGTCTTGGGAAGCGGCTCGTCCAACGGCCTGTTGCCCCCACCCGATTCCTGACCGGCGACTCCACTCTCGAGCGCGTACAGGACCGCAACTCCGGCGCCGAGCAGTTTGAAGAAGTCCCGCCGGCGCGTCTCGAAACGGTAAGTCGGCGCCTCGGCAAACTCGTACCGTTCCGGTTCCAGCGAAAACTGATAATCGATTCTCTGTGTCATCCGCGGGACTCCTGCAACGCCCTGGCGGCCCGGCGGATTGCAGCGACAATCCGCGGATGAGTTCCGCAGCGGCAGACGTTGCCTTGCATGAATCGCAGAATCTCGGACTCGGAAGGGTTCTGTTTTGCGTTCAGGAGGGAGGCAGCTGACAGAATCATACCGGACGTGCAATAGCCGCACTGCATGGCGCCTTCGTCGAGGAAGGCCTGCTGCAAAGGGTGAAGCTGATCGGCCCGAGCAAAGCCCTCGATCGTGGTGATCTGTTTGCCGGCAACCGCTCCCACCGGCGTAATGCACGACCGGCGAGCTTGGCCCTCGATGAGAACGGTGCACGCGCCGCATTGACCCTCTCCGCATCCATATTTGGAGCCCGTCAGATCGAGTTGCTCGCGCAGCACACTCAGCAGGCTCGCTTGTGGATCGGCGTCAATTGCGTGAACGGCTTGATTTACTTTTAGCTTTGTTATGTTTGCCATCCGGAGGCCTCGTTCGCGGAATGCTTCATTCCAGGGGACGGGCGGACATTCCCGGCGGAAATGTTTCCTCGCCCCGTCAAAACACCGTGCAGCCGCACTCGAAAGGTGACCGAAGATTGGGACGAGTCGCGGGCAGCGGGAGCAAGTGGCAAAACGAGTCTAGCACCGCGTCGCTGGAATTGTCGACGAATCTGGCATAGACTTTCGCCGGTTTGGCACCGCTATCGATATCTCCTCGGAGGACATCAATGCTCCGATTTCCACGACCTTCCTGCCCGGGTGTCCTTTTTTCGTTGCTTTTCTTATGCCTTTTTGTTCCCGGCAACGCTGGGGCGCAGGAGAAGCGCGAACGAACGCTCGACGAAGTGAAGGCGGAGGCCATCACTCGCGCAGAAAACGGGATGTACCCGCTGATTGGGCTTGATCCGGCTGACGTGCGCGAGGCATTCGCTTCGATCGCAAAAATGGACGATGACGAGTGGGCCGCGGCTTTCATGCAGGTCGCTGACCGGTACATGGCGCAAGGCGAGGCGCTCGAAACGAGCGATCCCTCGAAGGCGGGTGCCGCCTACCAGCGCGCGTGGCGTCTCTATTCGTTCGGCCGCTGGCCCGTGCCATCTTCGGCTGGAAAACGGCAGGCGTATGCGAAAGCCCTGGAGGCGTTTCTCGCCAACGCGCGCCTGATGGATCCGCCGCTGGAGGTCGTGCGAATTCCATTTGAGGGGACGGAAATTGTCGGCTATCTGCGGCTGCCGAAGAATGCTCGGGGGCCGGTGCCAGTCGTGATTGCAATCAGCGGCCTTGATAGCCGCAAGGAAGACATGGCCGTCAACTTCAGCGCTGTTCTCCCCTTTGGAATCGGTTTCTTTGCCGTGGATGGGCCAGGCACGGGGCAGGCCCCGATCAAGGCAAGCGAGACGGCGGAGCGCATGTTTTCGCGCGTGATCGATTTTCTGCTGACGCGACCCGAAGTGGACCCAACGAAGATCGCCGTCGACGGGCAGAGCTTCGGCGGATATTGGGCAACCAAACTCTCGATCGTCGAGCACGCTCGCCTGAAGGGAGTCGTAGTCCAGTCCCCGCCTGTCCACGCCAGCTTTCAGAAGGACTTTCTGATGAGCTCGCTTCTGGGGAATCGGGAGTATTTGTTCGGTCTGACTTCGGCGATGATGTCCATTTTCGACGGCGTGAAAACGGTGGATGATCTGGCGGCGATTTACCCGCGGATGTCTCTCGTGACCCAGAATTTGATCGGCAAACCGACATCGCCGATGCTCATCATCACGGGTGTCTTGGACACCCAGGTCCCCGTTTCGGACGCTTATTTGCTTCTCAGCAATGGTGACGTTCCGAAGGAAGCGTGGATCAACCCGAAAGGTGGCCATCTGGGGAGGCAAGTAAAGGTGTTGCCGGATCCGGTGATCTTCCGCACGGTGATTATTCCCTGGTTGGTCCGGACGCTGGACGTGCAACCGGAGCAAAGAGGACGCTAGACTTCTCCAACTGGAAGGACTCCGGATGTGCGCCTAACTTGAATTCTTCGTCGAGCCGCGCTGGTTGCCCTTGCAAGGTTGTCCCGCGGGAATTCCGTGCCCTTAGCTCGGCTACAATGAAAAATGGCCGGGCATGAACCCGGCCACTCCTCTCGGATCCTGGTCCACAGCGGCTAGAAGTTGAGTTTTAACCCCAACTGGATGGAGCGGCTGCCTCCCGATCCGATAACAGGGTTAGACGCCGCTACGTCAGGCGTGGCGCAACCGCAACCAAACGGAGGACCAAAAAAAGAAGGATCGTTATCGCCAAAGCCGTTCTGCCCGCCAAACGGATTGGCGAAATTGGGGTGATTGAGGATGTTGAACAATTCGGCGCGGAATTGCGCCCCGAATCGTTCCCTAAACTTCCAATTCTTGGCGACCGAGAAATCCCAGTTGCGGAAGCCCGAGTCGCGGAAAACGTTGCGGCCCATCGTACCAAATGTCCCAAGGGCGGGCGGAATCATGATCGAGTGGCCCTGCGCATAACAGCCGAATGCGCCGAGGGCCGTGCTCGAGAGGCCGTTCGGATTGCCACCGTCCAAAGACAGAGCTTTCGCGGCGCACGCTGGGTTGGTATTGCTCGGAAAATAGGGAATCGGGTTTTGATTGGATTTGAAATCGTTTGGGTTCCCGAAGAAATCCCAGCGGTCGTTGCCTTCGGCCGTCCCGCTGACGTCGGTCCCAGTGTCCATCGGGCCCCACGGCTGTGCGCCGTAGAGGCTGACGATGGAAATAAGCTGCCAGCCCTCCAACACCTGCGCGAACGACTTTTTCCCAGGAATGTCATACGTCATCGAGAGAGTAAAGCGGTTGTGCATGTCGAAGTCGCTGCTTGCATATTCGCGTCCGGGATGCGTGTTGTCTTGCGGAAGTCCCAATCCTGCGCCGAAGTCCCAGTTGGCGCCGACATCATCGAGGCTATGAGAGTAGGTGTAGCCGGCGACGAAAGTGAAGCCATGGTAGTTGCGACCGGTCATGGTCACCTGAAGCCCGTTGTAGTTGGATCTGTAGATGTTGGCCATTTGATAGGTGTTCGCGAGATAGGGGAACCTGCCGTTGGCGGTGAACGGCCTGGCATTCTGCTCCGCGACAGGATCGGTTCCACAGTTTGAGAAGGCGGGCGGTGCCTGGCAAGCGGCAATCGCTGCCGGGGTCCAACCCGCCCCAACCGTGGGTTGATTGATGTCGCGAATGCCCATGAGGTTTGAGCCATGGTTGCCGACGTAAGCGATTTCCAGAGAGAGATTACTTGCAAAGGCGTGTTGGACATTCGCAGTCCAGTTGGTGACATAGGGCGTGGTGATATTGGGGTCCACGCCGAAGATAGAACAGGTCTCTCCGACCACGGGGCTGCAAGTGACCCGAGCAACCTGGAAGGGTGGAGTGGTGCTCACACCCCAGGTGTCCCAGGGTGTAGCGGGGTTCGCCACGTTTTGAACGCCCGACGTGATGGTGCCAGTCCCCTGCACTCCATTGAGGATCCCACCGGTAGGGATGGTGTCGAGGCCGAAAACGTTGTTGAAGGCGAGGAACGATTCCCAGTTCACCGTCTCATAGATGACGCCGCCGCCCGCCCGGAGCACCGTCTTCCCCGTGCCGAAGGGATCCCAGGCTACGCCCACGCGCGGTGCGAAGTTCGTGTGATCGCCGTTATAGGGTGAATGAATCTGCTGGCCAACTTGAACAAGACCCGCAGTTGGGCTGAAATTACCGAGCAGATTGTTGGCTTCCTTGATGACGCCGTTGTACTCGTAACGCAAGCCCAGGTTGAATGTCACGTTCTTGGATACGCGCCAGTCATCCTGGAAGAAAACTCCCTCGGACCAGTTGTAGATGTTTCGCTGCGGAGTAGCTCCGACCAGCGCATGCGTCGGAAAGGGAATGGTCCCTCCCGGGACTCCCGCGAAGAAGTCTTCTAGGACGGTTGAGCCAGCGAAGTCGTTGCCACCCGAGAAAATTATATAACCCTTGCCGTCGCCGAAGGCGCCGCCGCTGAAGGCGTCGCGGTGGAGCTCGCCGCCAAATTTGAAGGCGTGCTTGCCAAAGGTAAAGGAAACATGATCCACAAATTGGAAGCGATCATCTGGGCCTTGCACCTTGGGCCACTTAAAGCCGCCCAAAGTCTCGAAAAGGCCGCCGAAGCCCTTAATTTTTAAGCGGGGCAAGCCCCCGTACTCCGGGTTGATCACGCCATCATTGATACCGAGGCTGGCGGCAGATTGTGCGTGATCTGCGGAAAGCGTAGGCTGATAAAGACGGTTGTAGCCGAAGCGGGCTTCGTTTACCCAACGGGAGTTGGGGGCCCACGTCCAACTCGTTCCAAGGACTTGAGCGCGAGTATGAATCAGCGTCAACCATTTGCTTTGGAGCTGGGACGCGTCATCCACCGTTCCCGAATTGTTGCCGAAGAAATACATGCCGCTCAAGGTGTGGTGGTCGTTGATGTGGTAGTCGATTTTTCCGACGGCGTTGTCGGAGCTGGCCGTATTGGGGAAGCCGACCGTGACGAGGGTTCCACCCGTCGTATTGGTGGGGAAACCGCTGCCATTGCAAGTGGTGGTGGCCGGCGGCGTAAACGTGCACCCTGCGACCTTTAGACTCACCTGGCTGACGTCGGGGACGGTCGGATCGGCCAGATGTGCTGCATGGACCGCGGCGACCGCGTCGGGGATGCTACTTCCGACTCCGAGGCCCGGGACCGTGGTCGGTAAGTTCACTTGGGCTGAGTTCCCTACGGTATAGCGCTGTCCCTCGTATCCGCCGAAAAAGAACAGTTTGTTCTCGACAATGGGTCCGCCGAGAGTGCCGCCGAATTGCTCGAGCTGTGTCGGCGTTTTTGGGGTACCCACGGTGTCGAACCAGTTGCGCGCCGTCAGCGCAGTGTCTCGGCCAAAAGCGAAACCCGTGCCGTGAAGGCCGTTGGTACCCGACTTCAGCCCGACGTTGACGATGGCCCCGGGCTTCCAGCCATATTCGGCCGGCGGATTTTCGATCAGGTTGAATTCCTGGATGGAGTCAATCGGCAGGATTGTGGCGGAATCCCCGACGATGCCAGCGCCGTTAATGATGCTCTGGCCGGAGAAGGGCTCACTGTTGAAAAGACCGTCGACGACATAGGCATTGTCCTCGGCGCGAAGGCCGTTGGTGCTCGTGGTGGAGAATCCGCCGCCTGGATAGCGCATCACGCCCGGGCGCAGTTGCAGCAGGTTCTGGTAATTGCGGCCATTCAGCGGCAGCTCATTAATTTCCTGGTTGCTGAGCGTGCCGCCCAAGGTGGAAGACGTGGTATCGATCATCGGGGCCTGTTCCGTCACGGTAACCGTCTCGGTCACCTCGCCCGGCTGCACCGAGAAATCAATGCTCACATCCTTGGCAACTTCCAACAGGATGTTTGGGCGCTCGGCTGCCTTGAAACCCGGGGCCTCGACTCGCACCGTGTACGTGCCCGGAGGTAGCTCGGGAACGACGTATTCTCCTGAGGCATCCGTGACCATGGTTCGCTTCGTGCCCCTCTGCACGTCCGTGACAGTCACAGTGGCGCCGGCGACGACGCCGCCGGATTGATCCGTCACAATCCCCAAAATTCGGCCGGTAACGGACTGTGCCAGGATCGAAGGGCACACCAACAACGCCGCGAAACTCAGAACCAGAACCTGCATGCCCCCGCGAACCGCCCGCACCTTAGCATTCAGCGCAAAGACACGCATTCGACCCTCCTGATAGTTGTAGAACTTGGAAGACCCCCGTGATCGGGCGACTCTACCACCGTATGGTTAGGCCATGTCAAGGAGTTTTCTAGCCCCGCGTTGGGGCCGTTATCCTCGGCGAGCGGGCCACTTCAATAGGAGCTAACGTGTGGGCATGAATGGGAGTTGCGTGCAGGCGGAACAGCTTTCTCGGGTGGGCGCAGACCTTTCTTGAGAGCGATTTCTAGACGGGGTCGCTTGCATGTATGGTATGTTGGTCATACCATTAGGCACTCAATCGCTTCAGGAGCGGCTGCTTCACGGGTCTCAGGCGATCTCATAACTCCGCCGCTCATTCGAGCATCGGCTCCAGCGTGTACGGTTGCTGTCGAGGACTTACATTTTGGCTCTAGTGCCGGGCAGCAGGACATCTTTGCCGCTTCTGCCGACGAAAAGCCGCAAATCTCCTCTTGAGGGACAGTTGGAATGGCAATCGCAACAGTGAACCCCGCGACAGGACAGCTTGTGAAGAGCTTCGAGCCGATGCCGGATTCTCAAATTGAAGAGAAGATCCGGCGAGCCGCCCTGACATTTCCGGAATTCCGGAGCCTTACGTTTGCGGAACGAGCGGGAATGATGAAGAAGGCCGGCGACATCTTGGAAAGTGAGAAGAACGAGCTCGCCGCACTCATGACCACTGAAATGGGGAAGACGCTCCGATCGGCCGTCGACGAAGCCGCTAAGTGTGCCTGGGTCTGCCGCTACTACGCCGAGCATGCCGAGCGATTCCTGGCCGATGAAGTCATCGACACGACGGCTAGCCGGAGTTTCGTTCGCTATCAGCCGCTCGGCATCATCCTGGTCGTCATGCCGTGGAATTTTCCCTTCTGGCAGGTTTTTCGGTTCATCGCGCCGGGATTGATGGGCGGCAATGTGGGGTTGTTGAAGCACGCGTCGAACGTTCCGCAGTGCGCGCTGAAAATCGAAGAGCTCCTTCGCCGGGCCGGTTTCCCGGAAGCGGCTTTCCAGACGCTGCTGATCGGATCGGATAAAGTAGATCGAATCCTCGACGACCCGCGCATCGCTGCTGCCACCTTAACCGGCAGTGAAGAGGCGGGGATCCAGGTGGGAATGTCGGCGGCAAAGAGAGTGAAGAAGGTGGTCCTCGAGCTGGGCGGCAGCGATCCGTTCATCGTGATGGCGAGCGCCAGTCTGCAAGAGGCGATAGCGACCGCCGTGAAAGCGCGCACGGTCAACAATGGCCAATCCTGCATCGCGGCGAAGCGTTTTATCGTTGCGGAACAAGTGGCGGATCGATTCGAGCGCGAGTTCGTCGCGGCCATGCAATCGCTGCGGCTGGGAGATCCTTTCGACGCAAGAACCGACGTGGGACCTCTGGCGAGCGCGGACGCCGTGACTTCCCTCCACGCGGATGTGCAGAAGACGGTGCAGGCAGGAGCCCGCGTTCTGACCGGAGGCAAGCCGGCAGATCGCCCCGGAAGTTTCTATCTGCCCACCGTGCTGACTGATGTCCCTGAAAATTCCCCGGCCTATCGCGAAGAGTTCTTTGGTCCGGTTGCGTCCCTTTTTCGGGTGAAGAATACCGATGACGCGATCCGCCTCGCCAATGACAGCCGGTTCGGATTAGGCGCCAGTGCCTGGACAAATGATCCGAACGAGCAGGAACGCTTCATCAATGAACTGGAAGCGGGAATGGTCTTCATCAACCAAATGGTCGCCTCGGACCCAAGGGTTCCCTTCGGTGGGGTGAAGAGATCCGGGCATGGCCGGGAATTGAGCGTGTATGGAATCCGCGAGTTCATGAATGTCAAGACGGTCTGGGTGAAGTAATGTGTGGAGTAGTTGCAAGGTCGAGACGCAGCGTGACGATGTGGAGAAGATCCCATGTATAAGATCATCCAAAGTGCCCGTCTTTACGAACAAATCGTTCAGCAGATAGAGGAGTCCATTCTCAAGGGCACCTTGAAGCCGGGAGACCAGCTTCCCGCTGAGCGAGAAATGGCGCACCAGCTCGGTGTGAGCCGCACGGCGGTACGCGAAGCCGTCAAAGCGCTTCGGGAGAAAGGGTTGGTAGAAGCGCATCCAGGGCGCGGCACGTTCATCACGAATGGGACTTCACATTCGATTCGACAAACGCTCGATTGGATTCTGCGGGCAGGGCCGGGCGAAGGAACCGCGCACTTGGCGGAGGTTCGCGAAATACTTGAGCCGGAGATTGCGGCCTTGGCAGCTTCGCGCGCCGATGAAGAAGCGATCGCATCGATGCGGGAAGCAGTCGCGGTGATGGACAACGCGAAGCGCGACCCAGATGCTTACATCGAAGCCGATCTCGACTTCCATTTGGCGCTGGCGGAAGCGGCGGCGAATCCGCTCATTCTGTCTCTCATCGACTCCATCGTCGCCGTCCTGCGTGAGCAGCGGATGCGGATTTTCAAGGTCGAGGGCGGTCCCGAGCGCGGGCAGTATCATCACAAGAAAATCCTCGATGCGATCGAGCATCGCGACCCTCAAGGCGCCCGGGAAGCCATGCGCGCCCACCTTCGGCAGGTGCGGGAAGACTCGCACGCGGAGACCCTAAGAAAGACTCGCTTAATCTAGGAGACCAGACCCAGTGGCCAACCTCGGATTCGTCGGACTCGGAGTGATGGGTGGTGAGATGGTGAACCGTCTGCTCGGCAAAGGTCACGCCGTCACGGGGTACAACCGCACGCGCTCGAAAGCTGAATGGCTCATTCAAAAAGGCATGAAGTGGGCTGACTCGCCGCGCGCCGTGGTCGCAGCGGCCGATGTGACGTTTTCGATGGTGACCAACTCTGCCGCGCTGGGGATGATTGCCGAGGGGTCGGACGGGATGCTGGCTGCGATGGCGCCGGGCAAGATTCTCATCGACATGAGCACGGTCAGCCCCGCCTTCAGCCGGTCGATCGTTGCCAAGGTGCGCGAAAAGGGCGCCGACATGGTCGATGCGCCGGTTTCCGGCAGCGTGATCACCCTGCAAGAAGGAAAGCTGTCGGTCATGGTCGGCGGGCGGCGCGAAACGTTCGAACGCGTGAAAACGCTTCTTTACGACATTGGCCCCAAGGTGACCTACGTCGGCGAGAGCGGACTCGCTCTGGTGATGAAGATTGCCACAAACTTGAGTCTCGCCGTTCAGATGCTGGCTTTTTCAGAAGGGATACTGCTTGCAGAGAAGAGCGGCATCCCTCGCGAAGTTGCCGTGGACGTGCTCACGCATAGTGCTGTGGCCTCGCCCATGATCCAATACCGCGGTCCCTTTGTCCTGCAGATGCCGAAAGAAGCGTGGTTCAACGTCAACATGATGCAGAAAGACATGCTGCTGGCGTTGGAACTGGGCCGCCAGCTCGACGTCCCCATGCCGACGACCGCGGTGAGCAATGAATTCCTGACGGCCGCGCGCGGCATGGGCTGGGTCGAAAAGGATTTTGCCGTGGTGTTCGACGTTTTGGCGCAGATGTCAGGAGTCCACAAATGACGATAGCCACGGACCGGTCGAAAACGGGTTCCGGAGTCGCGGTCGAGAAATGGCTGCGGATGTTCCGGCGCATGCAGATGATTCGCCTGTTCGAGGAACAGGTCAACGAGCTCTATACCCGCGCGCTGATGCCCGGCCTGGCCCACTTGTACGTGGGCGAGGAAGCCGTGGCAGTCGGGATCTGCGAAGCGCTCCGCCCCGACGATTTTATTACGAGCACCCACCGCGGCCACGGTCATTGCCTGGCCAAGGGAGCGTCACCCGACCGGATGTTTGCCGAACTGCTCGGGAAGGAAGCGGGGTATTGCCGGGGCAAGGGTGGATCGATGCATATCGCCGATCCGGCGACCGGGAATCTCGGAGCCAACGCCATCGTAGCGGGCAGCACAGGGATTGCTACAGGAGCGGCATTTTCCGCCAAGCACCTCGGCACCGGGCAGGTGACCGTCTGTTTCTTCGGCGAAGGCGCCCTTGGCCAGGGAGTGCTTTACGAGGTCATGAACCTGGCAGCGCTCTGGAAGCTGCCGGTAATCTACGCCTGCGAGAACAATCTCTACAACGAATACACGCATTTCACGGAGACGACGGCTGGCGACATCCTGGCGCGCGGCACGGCATTCGGCGTCCACGCGGAGAGTGTCGACGGCCAGGACGTTCGCTCCGTGCACGCCGCGGCAACGAAACTCGTGGACCGCGTGCGCCGGGGAGAAGGGCCGGCATTCCTGTTGTGCAACACCTACCGATATACGGGCCACCACGTGGGCGACATCAACCGCGAATACTATCGTTCCAAGCAGGAAGAACAGGAGTGGAAAACCCAGCGCGATCCCATTCGGCTACTCGCGGATTGGTTGATTGGCAAGCAGATGGCCGATTCCGCCACTCTCGGTCGCATCGAGTCCGAGGTCAGGGCGGAAATGCAGTCCGCCGTCGACTTTGCCGTTTCCGCACCCTACCCAAGCCCCGACGAGGTGGATCAGGACGTGTATGCCTGAGACACCACAACGCGAGTTGACGTTCGCGCAAGCAGTGCGTGAAGCCCTGGCCGAAGAGATGCGCCGCGATTCGCGTGTATGCATTCTCGGTGAAGATGTGGCCGAGGCGGGCACGCCCTTCAAGGTCCTGTCGGGACTCGTCGAGGAGTTCGGCAAGGAGCGCGTCATCGATACGCCGATCTCGGAAGCCGGCTTCACCGGCGTTGGCGTCGGCGCCGCGATGACGGGCATGCGTCCGGTGATCGACATCATGTTTGGCGATTTCCTGACCCTGGCGATGGATCAGATGGTGAACCAGGCCGCCAAGGTGCACTATATGTCGGGCGGCAAATGGAAAGTTCCGATGGTCCTGCGGACGACCCTGGGCGCCACGCGCCGCTCCGCCGCCCAGCACTCGCAATCGCTCCATGCCTGGCTGAGCCACGTTCCGGGGCTCAAGGTCGTGCTGCCGTCCACCCCGTACGACGCCAAGGGGCTGCTCAAGACGGCGATTCGCGATGAGAATCCCGTGGTCTTTTTCGAAGACAAGATGATGTACAAGCTGAAAGGGCCGGTGCCGGAAGAGAACTACACGATTCCCTTTGGATTGGCGGACGTGAAGCGTGTCGGTCGGGACATCACCATCGTGGCCACCAGCAGCATGGTGCAAGTCGGCCTCGGCGCGGCGGCGCTACTCGATAAAGCCGGCATCAGCGCCGAGGTGGTCGATCCTCGGACGACGTGGCCACTCGACGAAAAGACATTGGTTGAATCCGTGCGCAAGACATCCCGGGCGATTGTCGTCGATGAAGGCTACGGCCGCTATGGCGTCACAGGGGAGATCGCTTCCGTGATTGCGGAAGGCGCGTTTTACGATCTGGAAGCGCCCGTGAAGCGAATGGGTGCAATGCACGTTCCGATTCCTTTTTCTCCCCCGCTCGAAGACCTGACGGTACCCACGGAGCAGACGGTATTCGAGGCCGCCCGCGCTCTCTGCGGCAAGGCCTGAGGACAGCAGAACAGGAGGCGCATCGTGGCACTCAAGACTCATGGAACGATGGCGGTGGATTGGGAAAATCGAATCGACTTCGAGCGGCTTCGCCGCGAGCGCCTAACGCGCGCCAAAGCCTTTCTCGCGAAATCGGAGATGGGCGCGCTCCTCTGCTTCGATATGAACAACGTGCGCTATCTGACGGCCACGCACATCGGCAGTTGGGCGCAGGACAAGATCAGCCGTTTCACCCTGCTTCCGCAGAATGACGAACCGATCTTGTGGGATTTCGGCTCGGCCGCCCGCCACCATCAGCTCAATTGTCCGTGGCTGGGAGAGCGCTCGCGCGCCGGAATCTCGCTGATGCGGGGCGCCATGTCGCCGGAGATGGGACGCGCCGAAGACGTCGCGCGCAAAATCAAGATCGAGCTCGAAAAACGCGGCCTGCACAAGGAGCCGCTGGGAATCGACGTCGTCGAGCCCCCGATCCTCTTCGCTTTGCAGCGCGAGGGGATCACCGTGGTCGATGGCCAACAGCTCATGTCGGACGCCCGCGTCATCAAGACGCATGACGAGATCGAGCTGCTGAACACATCGGCCATGATGGTCGACGCCGCCTACGACGAGCTGTACCGCGCGATGAAGCCGGGTATGAGCGAAAACCAGGCCGTAGGGCTGGCCAGCAAGGTCCTCTACGATCTCGGTTCCGAGTACGTCGCAACCGTGAATGCGATCTCCGGGGAGCGCTGCAATCCGCATCCCCACGTGTTCTCCGATCGCGTGCTTCGCCCCGGCGATCCCGTCTACTACGACATTCTCCATTCCTACATGGGATACCGCACCTGTTATTACCGCTGCTTCTCGATCGGCTATGCGTCGCACGCCATGATCGACGCCTACAAGCGGTGCCGGGAATACCTCGATGCGGCCATTTCTCTCGTGCGACCGGGGCGGACTACCGCTGAAATCGCTTCGGTCTGGCCGAAGGCGCAGGAATTTGGCTTTCCGGACGAGGAGGCGGCCTTCGCCCTCCAGTTCGGCCACGGCATCGGTCTCGCCATCTGGGAAAAGCCGGTGATCAGCCGCCTGGTCTCCCTCGAGCATGCGCATGAGATCAAACCGGGAATGGTTTTCGCGCTCGAAACGTTCTGGCCCTCGACCGACGGCTGGAGCGCCGCGCGCATTGAAGAGGAAATCGTCGTCACGGAAACAGGCCACGAAGTGATCACACGGTTCCCGGCTGAGCAACTGATGGTGGCCGGCGCGCACTATTTCACCGTCAACGGCCCCCTCTCGACCACACGCGAGAACGAAGCGGCGCCTAGCAGGCGCGTCGTCGAGATGGTCGAGGCCAGCGCAAAAAAGGAAGGAGTGGGAGCTACCGACTGACGGTCGGGTCTCAGGAACGGACAACGGACTATGGCGATCAGCGTCGTAATGCCTGCCCTTGAGATGGCGCAAGAAACCGGCAAACTTCTCTCGTGGCTGAAAAAGGAAGGCGAGAAGGTCACCAAGGGCGAGCTTCTCCTCGAAATCGAGACGGACAAGGCTGTCGTCGAAATCGAAGCGCCCGGCGATGGAATTCTCGCCGGCGTCACCGCGCAGCAGGGTGACGTGATTCCCGTGGGCCAGACGATTGCGTGGCTTGTTCTGCCCGGGGAGAATCCCCCCGCGCAGACCGCGCCCGCCGTGCCATCTGCCCGCGCCACCACCACTGTAGGCCGCGCTTTGGAGGCCGCACCCGCGGCGTCCGAACAAGCGCCGGCCGCAGGCCCCAGGATTTCGCCCAAAGCTCGGCGTCTCGCCAAGGAACTGGGACTGGACATCAGCCGTTTGCGCGGAACAGGTCCCGAGGGCGCAATCACGACCGAGGACGTGCAATCCGCCGTGGATTCAAGAGAATCTTCCGCCGCGCCGGCGGCCGCCCCCGCATCGGAAGTCGAACCCCTTAGTCAGATCGCACGCCTGACGGCCGAGCGAACCACTCAATCCTGGACGAGCGTGCCGCATTTCTTCGTGGTTCGAGAAGTGGATTGCACGGAACTGGTCGCCGCGCAGAAACGTCTCGCTCCTGTTATCGAACGGGCGCGAGACGTCCGCCTGACCATCACGGATTTGCTCGTCGCGCTCATCGCCCGAGTCCTGGCGAAGCATCCGCAAATCAACGCAAGCTGGACGCGCGAGGGAATCCGCCTCCACCATGACATCAACGTCAGCGTGGCCATGGCGGTGAAGGAGGGCGTCGTTGGCGCGGTGATCCGCAATGCCCACACCGCGGACCTTGCTGAAATTGCCGTGCAGCGCCGCGATCTGTCCGAGCGTGCGAGAGCGAACCGCCTGCGCCCGGCCGACATTTTCGGCGGGACCTTCACCATCAGCAATCTCGGCATGTACCAGGTGGATGCCTTCAGCGCGATCATCACTCCGCCGCAGGCCGCGACTCTGGCGGTCGGCAGCATCGTTGAGCGCGTGGTTCCCGTGGATGGCAAGCCGGGCATCCGGCCCGTGATGATCCTGACGCTCTCGAGCGACCATCGCGTCGTCGACGGAGCGCGCGCGGCGGAATTCATGAAGGATGTGGCCGAAGCCCTCTGTCGGCCCGACGAAAGGCTCGGGGTTGCCCCGTGACGAACCCGGTCACTCGATCACATAAGAGTTGATCGAGAGGCCGGGTAGCGGTTCACCTCGCGCTCGACGGAGTGAAGTGGAGAGTGAACGAACATCCGGGCAGCTTCACTCGAGGTAGATCAGCCGGGTTCGGTGCGCGCCTGCCCGAAACAGGGCTTCTCGGCGGGCTGTTCGGTCTGATTTCCCGACGAACGCTCTACGACCTACGATAACCTTACTTAAACACTGCGGTCGCTAGGTAGTGCTTCAGTTTGAGAAACTAAAGCACCACCGTCGCTTAGTGATGCTTGTCACCTTTGGATGTGATCCATATCACACATTTCCGCTGCCTCCCATTAGACAATCGCAACAAGTCCCAGCGCCGATCCGCAGATTCTTGACTTTGACCGCGTGCTGGTGCACGTGCCTCGATACCAAGCGCAAGATTAATCCGCGTGACGGAACGGGAGCGCAAAGTCCTTGATCGCCCTGCTGGAAGCGGCCAATGTCGTCACGTACCTCGCGGATCGCCATGTGCTCGAGGGACGAGGGGAGAGCACTGCAATCGAATGCGGCGACGAGCGGATCAGCTATCAGCAATTGCTGGAGCGCACGAACCGCGTAGGCAATGCACTTCGCCAGATGGGTGTGTGTTCGGGAGAGCGGGTGCTCCTCTCGCTTGAGGACACGCCGGAGTTTCTGTATTGCTTTTTGGGCTCCATCAAGATCGGCGCAGTCGCGGTGCCCGTCAACACACAGCTGAAGCGGCACGAGTACGAATACCTGCTACACGATACCCACGCAAGCGTCGCTCTGGTTAGCGAGTCCTTGTTGCCACAATTTGAGGGAATAGCGCGAGAACGGCTTCGGTATCTGCGTGAACTGATCGCCGTCGGGCGGCCGAACCAGCGCTTTCCCACCTTGAGCCAGGCAATGGATGCTTCCTCCTCCCGGCTCGAAGCAGAACCCACCGCCAAGGATGCTCCTGCCTTCTGGCTGTACTCTTCCGGAAGCACCGGGGCTCCCAAAGCGTGCATCCATCTTCATCGCGATATGATGGTGTGCTCCGAGTTGTACGCCAGGGGCGTTCTGCACATGAACGATCGGGACCGATGTTACAGTGTCGCTCGCTTGTTCTTTGCGTACGGCTTGGGGAACGCCGGCTATTTCCCCTTGTACTGCGGCGCCACGACGATCCTCTCCCCGGCCCGTCCTACCCCGGCCGGTATCTACGCCAACATCGAACGCTACCGTCCGACCCTTTTTTTCTCCGTACCTACGAACTACGCCTCGTTGCTGGACTATCGGCGCGAGGACGGGAAGGAGTTTGACCTTTCGAGTGTACGTCACGCGGTCTCGGCGGGCGAGTCGCTCCCCGCGTTGCTGTTCGAGCGTTTCAAGCAGCGCTTTGGCATTGAGATTCTTGATAGCCTGGGCTCCACCGAGACTTTGCAGGCAATGATCTCGAACCGCCCCGGCGAAGCGAGGCCCGGCTCCATCGGCAAGATCGTGCCCGGGTACGAGGCTAAGATCGTCGATGAAAGCGGGTGCACCGTCGCTCCGGGCGAGATTGGCAACCTAATGATCAGAGGGGACTCGATCTGTTCCGGCTATTGGAACCAACCCGAGAAAACCAAAGAAGCTTTTGAGGGTCCCTGGTTCCGCACGGGAGATAAGTGCTACCAAGATCGAGACGGCTACTTCTGGCATGCCGGGCGCGCCGACGACGTATTTAAGGTCAACGGTCGGTGGCTCAGTCCGCCTGAGGTTGAAAGCGCGCTCGCCGCGCATTCGGCCGTCCGGGAAGCTGCTGTCGTTCCTCGTGAGGATGAGATCGGACTCACCAAACCGGCGGCCTACGTGGTTCTGAACCCGGATTTCCTTCCGAGTGACGAACTGGCTCGGGAGCTCAAAGATTGGGTCGCGCAGAGCATTGGCGGCTACAAACGTCCCAAGTGGATCGAATTCACGGCCGAACTCCCCAAGACCTCGACGGGAAAGCTTCAGCGATTCAAGCTTCGGCAGCTCCCGGTGCATCCGCATTAGAGCCAGTGTAGTGTGTGAAGCGCGCTACCTACTTGTTCTTCCAATTCGGCTTGCGCTTTTCCAGATAGGCATTCAGACCCTCGTGGGCATCTTCCGTCTGCATCAGTTCGCCGAGATAGAGTTCCTCTACGGACGTGATGCCCTCGCTCATGCTTGTGTACAGGCCACGGTCCACGGCTCGCTTTGTCAGCCTCAGTACAGGGGCGCTCAACGATGTGAGCTTGCCGATGAATTCGTCTGCCTTCTGGTGAAAGTCCTGGGTGGGGAAGACCCTGTTGATGAGGCCGATTGTCTTGGCTTCGGCAGCGTCGATGACGTTTCCGGTCAGGAGCAACTCCAGCGCGCGGTTCCTGCCGACAAGATGCGGAAAAACGACCGCGGCCACGGGTGGAAAAACGCCCACCTTGATTTCCGGCTGACCGAAAGTGGCCCGCTCCGAAGCGATGACCATATCGCAGAAAGTAGCCAGTTCGCACCCACCACCGAGAGCCATCCCGTCGACCAACGCCAGAGTGGGTAAAGCAAGGGAATTGAGAAGGCGGAACATTCCATGAAACTTCTCGATCATTTCCGACACTTTGTCCGGCGTGTGGTCTCGGATTGAGACCCCGGCCGAAAAGGCTTTTCCTTGATGGTCGATGACGAGAACCTTCGCTTCATTCTCCGAATGGATTCGCGTGAGAGCGCTGTGCATCTCTGCGAGCATCGGGATGTCGATGATATTTAGAGGTGGCTGATTCAGAGTAATCCTCGCCACTCCGCTTTCAATCGCGCAAATGATGCTTCGATTCTCACCTGGCATGGGGCAATCCTCGCAATTTCGAATGAATTTCAGTTCTGCACCTTGATGACCGCAGGGCGATGGCGCCCGATGCGACGGTCACTTCGGCTGTTCGGCTATTTTCTCAACCCACGGCCCGCCGGCAGAATCCGGAATTACTCGGTAGTCTTCGCAGGCTGTACGACCCACGGAGCGATCTCGCGGATGAGTTCCTCGCTCCAGCGCGCACCCTGAGCAAGCCGCTGACGGAGACGGACGAAATCCACTTCGCGTTCATCTTTGGTTCCGTAATGAAACGCGCGGAAGCCGGCGTTGGCTTCCGTCATCATGTTCAGCGCGAGCCAGGCGCGATTACTTTCGCGGTTCTTGTCCCAGTTCACAAGCTTGTGCTTGCGGAGACTCTCAATCGTCTTTATCAGGCAGTCGGGCATGGTATAGAGGAGTTTGGTGCACATCTGCTCGACGGTCTCGTCGAGCAAGGAAAGATCGATGGTGCCCTTGGCCAGCAGCGACTTGCCGTCCTCGCGAGCCTGTCCTGTCTTCCATTCACCGAGCACCAAACGTCCGTACTCGTCCAGAACGCGGTCTGTCACGACCAGGGGATTTGCCGTCCACCGGCCGTCGACCTTCAAGGCGGGAACGATCTGAGTGAGCCCGCCCAACCAGTAGAAACGGTGGGCGCTCCAAGTCTCGCAGAGGGTTCCGCTATACATGGCACGCTCGACCCCTACATAGACGGGAAGAAAATCAGTAGTGCCGCCGTCCGGAGCAGAGCCGTGTTTGGGTCCGGCCTGACTGAAAAGAGCGAGATCACTTGCGATCGAGAAATCGCACGCCATCCCGATTTCCTGGCCGCCGCCCACGCGGATGCCATTCACGCGGCAAATCACTGGTTTGTCGCACTGCAGAATGGTTGAAACCATGTCGTTGAAAATGCGCATGTACTGACGGTATTCAGCCGGCGCACCGGCGTAGTACTCTGCGTATTCGCGTGTGTTTCCGCCGCTGCAAAAAGCACGCGTCCCTGCCCCCGTCAGAACCACCGCGACCGCTGCGCGGTCGTTGCTCGCCTCGCGCAGGGCCAAAATGACTTCCTTAGCTATAGAAGTGGTATAGCTATTAAGCTCGTTCGGGTTGTTGAGTGTGATCCAGAGGTTGTGGAGACCCTCGACAGGTTTGCCCAGGCGGTCGCGCACAGGTCTCCGTTCAACGAGTATCTCCCGCGGAGAAAAGGTCTCAACGAGGTTGTGATTTTTCACCGTGCCATCTCCCGTCTCTGTTTTTCCTTGTTCTGGTTTGGCTGCAAGATCGACCGGCGGCGCAGAGAGTGATTGGCGACCGCCTCAAGAATCGCCGGGGCTTCCTCCAGCGCATGCACTTCAATATAGGGAGTGAGAACAATCTTGCCCGCCAGGATCATCCCCAGCGCGGCGGGATACTGGTCCGGTGGGCAACCCCAGTTGCCGCGGGCGGTTGCATCCAGAGCCATCAGGTTCGACAGGCGAATCTCAATCGGCTTCGATGTGAACCCGACAATTCCCAGATACGCCCCGTAGTCCAGCAGCCCGAAGGCAATGGCCTGGCCGGCCGCTGTGCCGCTCATTTCGAAGATTTTCAAGCCAATGCCTTTCCGCCCGGATTCCTTGACAAAAGTTCGTACGGCCGCCTTCAAGCCCTTCAAGTCCGTCGATGCAGCATCGAGCACCAGCCCGGCACCATACCGCGCGGCCAGATCGAGTCGCTCACGGTCTATGTCTATTGCAACGACTGCCGCGCCCAGCGCGGCCGCAATCTGCACTCCGAATCCGCCGACGCCGCCGGCGCCTACGATTACAACCACGTCTTCCGCCCCGACTTGCGACCTTCGAAGCGCTTCGTAGGGTGTGGTCACCGCATCAGCGACGACCGAAAGCATCTCGAGCGTGAGACCTGACGGGAGAGGTTCGGGCACGGCACATAGGCCGCGGGAAGGCACGAGCACGTGCGTGGCAAAACCGCCATTGCCATCGTTGCCCGGCATGAATTGCTGGCGACAGATCGTCGCTCGGCCCGCTTGGCAGGCCGGGCACACTCCGCACGGAATCACAGCTGGAACAATCACGGATCGCCCCAGCCAGGCGCCCCCATTCTCGCCTGCGGCGACGACCCGGCCGGAGATTTCGTGTCCCAGAACGAGGGGAAGCGCATGACGGGTGGGGACATCGCCGTAAGCGAAGGCGATATCCGTGTGACAGACGCCGCAGCCTGCGACCTGTACAACCACCTCATCCGAGCGGGGATCGAGCGTGGGGAGATCGCAAGGCTGCAAAGCAGCTCGCGGAGCCGTGAGTTGGAATCCATGTGCCCCTCGCACGCTTGTCATCGTAACCTGTCACCCCGGGTGATTCTTGGCGCGGCTTTTCTCGGCCAACTTCATCCCTGTTTCGATCGATGGAGCGGATCGAGAGGCAGCTTGGGAAGTCGCTTGCGATCTGGCTCGACCGTCGTGAGAGCTTTGGCTTCCCTCAGACTCTCGATGCTCCGCAGCGCAAGGGCTTGGTAAGCGGCCGTAGCCTCCTTCTTCCACGCGATTTCCTGGTCGCTCAGCTCACGTACCACCTTCGCCGGCACGCCAACCACGAGGCTGCGTGGCGGGATTACCGTGCCCGCTTTCACGTAGGCGGCTGCCCCGATAAAGCTGGACTCACCCACGATGACTCCGTCGGTAACGACGGCGTTCATACCTACCAGGCAGTTCCTGCCGATGCGGCAGCCGTGAAGGACTGCGCCGTGGCCGATGTGACCATCGATTTCGATGACCGTGTCGGCGCCGGGAAAACTGTGCATCACGCAGGTGTCCTGCAGGTTGCTTCCCGCTTCCATAATGAGGCGTCCGAAATCTCCACGCAGACAGGCGCACGGCCCCACATAACAGCGCGGCCCAACAATGACATCGCCGATGAGCACTGCCGTTGGGTGCACAAAAGCAGCGGGATCGATGACCGGAACAATTCCGTCGATGGAATAAACCTGTGCCATCTACCCGTGGCCTTTGCCCTGCGGCGCCGCAGATGCCGGTGACGTAGGCCGCTCCAGCCGACCTTATTCAGGATGACGATTACGGATTCGGTCGTCTGTGACGCTGATCACTGGCGAGTATCGTCCCTTGGTCGGGGATGGCCGCTAGCCAGGCAGCCTGCGAGGGCAAGGAAATCGCGAAGGACGCACTCCCCGGTTCCGCGAGCGCGCGTTTTCTCATGCGTAGTAACGGACAATCCATTCCGCCACGCAATGAGGTTTCTCGTTGTCCTGACCCTCCACCGATATCCCAAAGACGGCCTCAATGGCGTCCGGAAGTTCCTTCACGGAATGGAGACTCACGCGGGCGCGAATCTGCGAGTCGGCGCGTACAGGAGAAGGAAAGCGGACTCGATTCAAACCGTAGTTGATGCCCATCCGGACGCCGCTTTGGATCTGGATCGCCTGTCTCATGAAGTGGCTCACCAGCGACAGTATCAAGAAACCATGCGCGATCGTCGTGCCGTAGGGCGATTCTCTTTGCGCACGTTCGCGGTCCACATGAATCCATTGCCGGTCTTCAATGGCTTCGGCAAACTGCCAAATGCGGTCCTGCGTTACCCTGAACCAATCCGTCACCGCGATCTCGCGTCCCAGGAAATCGTTCAGGGAACGCGGTGTCTCGACCATAAGTGGCGGCATGAAATCTCCTTTTGAAGAGGCCCAGGCGCAACGAGGGCACTCGGCGACCTCAGCTCGACAGTCGCCGAACTAAGCGAGAACCCACGATCAGAAATTC
>Ga0074044_10000867_pt1 | contig 28185 bp, 21 predicted proteins | sample BogForMeECP23OM1_FD_94443 | JGI IMG/M metagenome (GOLD analysis project Ga0074044, IMG submission 94443) | Bog forest soil microbial communities from Calvert Island, British Columbia, Canada - Bog Forest MetaG ECP23OM1 | ecosystem: Environmental > Terrestrial > Soil > Wetlands ...
GCAATATCTGCGAGCGCAGACTTACTCTCGTGAGTCGAATAATCGCTCGGTGAAAATATGAACTGACCATTGGGACGTGTCAGTGATCCTAATCACAAATAACGCTGCGAGCAGCTAGCAGGCCGCATCTGGCGGTAGCATCGAGCCCGAGCCAAATTCAAGATGCAGGTCGCTATAAGTAATGATTCTCATGACCTAAGCGAAATGCTTGTTTGAACACGTCTCTCTCAAGTGCCCGATCTCCTCGACAGGACAGCGGTTTCTGCCCTGTCTCGATGTGTAAGAGGACAATTGCCATCGACAGCGATTCAACTTGGGGCGGAGCCCGGTTCGTGGAACTAGAAATCTGACATCCCCCGGATTAGCTGATAATAAGCCGAGGCGCAAAGGCCAGTGTCAAGGCTCTCTTCGACCGCGAACGCGGCGCGCGAAGCGCGGCCTTGACACTGGTCGGGCCTCGGCTAGGGGAGTCCAGTAGCTTCCTTGATGGGCAATGCATCCACGTCAGCGCGCAGCATTACGGTTGGGCCGTCTCCGTTGCGCAATATACCGACAACTCCCGTCTTGCCGACTCCTGTGGTGACCTCAAAGCCGTTGGCCTTGAGATGATCCGCCGCAATCTGAGCGGTTCGTGTCTCGTGCATCGATAATTCGGGGTGGGCATGGATGTCTTTGTAGACAGTCTCTAGTTCTGGAAGCAACGTGGCAAGACTTGCAAGGATCTCTGACGGCTTGGTCTCGCTCATGAAGTTAGTCTCCTTAAGTCAAATCGCCACAGCTTGAGTCGGGCGAGCTAGAAACAACTGCTGTTGCTAGCGTTGGGAATTGCCAGGAACGTAATGCTGGCGGGGGCGAAACTGATGCGACCTGAGCGCGTTGGCTGACCTACGAATTCTGGAACGTCACCATCGCTATTCAGCTGAAGAGTCTTCCCGTTGAGCTGCACTGCTCTGTCTTGAAGTTGCCCGGCAGTCAGCGTGTAGCGTTCTGCCTCAGGGGCCAATGTGATCTCGTGAATTTGGTGCTCGTCGGTATTAATGACCAAGAATGCAACGCCACCGGAATGGTTCCGCAGACAGTGTGCATAAGCATAAAGATTCGGAGTTGATGGTATTTGTGGATCGAGAACTGTCGTACCCATGAGGCGTCGCCAGAGCAAAGCAGCCCAGTAATTCGGGCGTGGTGCGAATGTATTTTCGTCTATGAGGCCATAGTCGCTTGATGCTAGCGTGTTGTGCATGATTACCTTCACCCCACGCTGAGCGAGGCTTGCCTGTTGAATAAGGTATCGGAAGGTGTCCAGGAAAGTAGCGGCCCAGGGGTTTCCTCCGCAGGCTGCATCGGCGGTTTCCGTAATCCAGAGTGACTTGCCTGGCTCGAACCTGTCTCGAAGGTTGGCATAAAATGCGCCAATCTTTTCCGGGCGTGCGAGCCAGTCGTGAGAAAGTGCTGCTGCCGCCGTTGTTTGTGATGATGCGCCCATGGTTGCGCACCGCTGTGAAGCAGCCGCATAAAGATGGTACGAGAAAACGTCGAATACAGGACCGGCTGCGTGGAGCAAATCTTCCGATTTCAACACTCCGCCGCCCATTGGCATTGCGAACGCACCCTCACCAACTGAACCTGGACCGAGAAATAGTGTATCGGGGGCAGTTTTCCGAATAAAAGTATGGAAGACCGCAACGTCGCGGCCATACCTCGCGGCATCGTATCCTTTCGGCGCGCCGCCCATCGCTGCATATGTCGGCTCATTCATGAATTCGCTCGCAGCGATGCGCCCTCCAGAGGCCTTGGTGTATTCGAACAGTTGCCGCGCTTGGTCCGAGGTCCATACGCCTTTAGCATCACGCGATCCTGGCCCCGTAGCCACCGATGTCACAATTTCGGCATTCACCGCATGAGAAAAATCGACGACGCCCTTCCATTCCTCTCGCGTAAGGACTCCGCTGAAACCTGCTGGGGCGTTAGCTGGGGCGGCGTTATCCGAATCCTGAAAATAAACGCTATTGGCCCACGTACCGCTGACTCGCACATATGCGGGGCTTAACGCAGCTGCCAGTTTTCGCAATCGCGGATTTGAAAGATCAATGGGCGCTCGATATCGATAGAGGTCCGGGTCTATGCCTGCCGGAGTGAAACCTGCCTGGGGGGCGGGTTCCTGTGCTTTGCTTTCGTTCGTGGTGCTCCCGTATGGTTTCCAAAATCTTCCGCCGATGACCTCCACCATTTCAATGTTGTAGGACGGAAATCGTTCATCGACCGTGCCTATGGTTGGCACCTTGGCCGGATCGAGTGACGCAATCTGTGCCATCAATTGTGTTGCTAGAAACACGACGGCCACTGTGCATAAGGCTGCCGATATGCGCATTCTCGAACTGTTGCTTCTCTTCATTTCATCGCCTCCATCGGCGACCGACAATTCATAGTTCATCACAGCAAAGAGGCGTAAACTGCTCAAGTACTTCCGATTTAACAGAAGCGGCCACGCGTAGTCTAAGGTCTCGGACGCCGCCCATTTTCATGGTGACGCATGTCTAGTCACAAAACGATTACCGTCTCAAACAATGGACCTTACATCGTCTCCGGTTCGGTGTCACTCAGGCTTGAGACAATCGGAGTTAATGCCGCGGACGAGTCAACTGAGTGGATTGAGGGTAATGCTTTCCCTTCATCCGCGCAATATGCACTCTGCCGCTGCGGAAATTCAAATAAGAAACCGTTCTGCGATGGCACGCATGCCAAGATCGGTTTCGACGGGACCGAAACTGCCAGCCGAAAGCCCGTCACGGAGCAGGCGCAAGTGCTCGAAGGGCCATCGATGCAACTCGCTGATGCCGAGGTCTTGTGCGCGTTCGCACGCTTTTGCGATCCAAACGGCCAGGTTTGGAATGAGGTGAAAGACACCGATGATCCCAAGGTGCGAGTGCAGTTTCTCCAGCAGGTGGGTAACTGCCCTTCCGGTCGATTGGTCGCGGTTGACAAACACGACGGAGAATCAATCGAGCCGAAACTGCCACATTCAATCGGATTAGTTGAGGATCCGGCGCAGACGTGTAGCGGTCCGTTGTGGGTTCGTGGAGGTATCGCGCTCGTCGGCGCCGATGGCCAAGCCTACGAAATTCGCAATCGCATGACACTGTGCCGCTGCGGCAAGTCCGAGAACAAGCCTTTCTGTAACGGAGCGCATGCAGCCGACCCCAAGTTTCGCGATGGACTAGTCTGAACCCAGAGCTTTCTCACAGGAGGCTCGGCGGCGGAACAGTACTCGCATATGCCCAAGGCACGCGGCTTGAGTTCGTATTTTTGGAGGATCACATGGCACAGAACAATCTTGAGCTCATGCGGACACTCGACGATTCGTGGAACGCACAGGACTGGGATACTTTTGAAAAGCGGCATTCCAAGGACACCACCGTATTTTGGCCCGGCCAGGCCGAGCCGACAAGAGAGCGCGACAATCACAAAGCGGAGTCCGTCGAATTCTTCAAGACGTTCCCCGACAACCATCTGATTAATCATCCTTATAAAGTGGAGATTGCTCAGAGGGAATGGACGTGTACCGTTGCGGATTTCACAGGCACGATGCGCGGACCGATGAAGGGTTCGGACGGAAAGTTGATCGCGCCGACCAACAAGAAGTTTCATATCGAGTTCTGTACCGTCGCACACTGGAAGAACGGCGAGATCGTCGAAGAAAAGCTCTTTTATGACTTGGTCGGACTGCTAAAACAGATTGGAGTTATGTGAGGTGTTTTGTCCGCTCGCTCTGCATCCTTTGCTCGATATTAGGAGAACCGGGTGGCTAACCCACCTTCACGGTTAGCATCGATATCGATCCCCCATCGACACCTTCTATTGGAAAAGTGATGATTTCGCCTTGCTGCTTCGTCGCGATGACATACAGCATGGGCAAGTAATGATCCGGTGTGGGAATCGAAAGCAAAGCTTCTGGTCCGAGTTTGTCGTATTCAATAAGAGGCTTGTACTCTCCGGCTACCATCATCTCCTTCGCCTCCTGCTCAAAACGAACGGCCCAGTCGTAAGGATCGGGCATGTGCCGACCCCACGCATAGGCGTGGAGATTGTGGACCAGGTTTCCGCTGCCGAGGATTAAGATGCCTTCTTCGCGCAATGGCGCGACCTTCCTGCCAATCTCAAAATGGAATGATGCTGGTCTATGTTCGTCGATGCTTAGCTGGACGACAGGAATGTCAGCATCGGGATATACGTGCCGGAGCACCGACCATGTCCCATGATCGAGCCCCCAAGAGTTGTCGAGCGTTACTTCCAGCGGTGCGAGCAATTTTTGTACTCGAAGGGCGAGGTTGGGATCACCAGGAGCAGGATATTGCACTTGAAATAATTCTCGCGGAAACCCGCCAAAATCATGAATGGTTCTCGGCGAAGTGGCAATCGTTACTCCGGTCTCTGGAACAAACCAGTGGGCCGAAATAGAGAGGATGGCCTTGGGTTTGGGTATTGTCCGTCCTATGTGGCTCCATGCTTTTGTGTAGCCGTTGTCGAGGACGGCGTTCATCGGGTTGCCATGACCAAAAAAGATCGCGGGGAGTATCTCAGCCATGTCCAGGCACCTCTCTTTGGTTCACGCCCCCTCTGCCGACTATCGCGCGGGCGGCCTAGTGCTGTTAACCGCGTCTGCTCGGCCGCCGGTCAGATACTGGTGCAGAGTATCACTTTTGCGAACGCGATTGCGCGAGTGCGTGAGACCACTCGTGTACGAAAGCAAAGCACCAATTCGATTCTCCTGCCAGAGTCACAAGTCTCGCGGAATTTGGCGGGAGCGACGGGACTTGAACGCGGTGCAGTAGCTCGGCAAATTGCTGGCACATTACTCGTTGACCATAGATGAGCGGTACTGCCGCGGCGACTGGGACGCTCCCAAAAGCGAGGCGAGCAATGCCACGATCGGTGTTGAGCGCTGCGTTATCGAGCGGATCAATCGCCTGAAGCAACTCACCGTCGATGTCAAAGCTGGACGCGCGGTCAGGCACTACAAAGTCGTGAAGTCCGATCGACCGACATCTATGCGCAGTTCGTGCCGGAGTCACAGCGGCGCGCACTCGCTAAAATGTCGGCGATGGTCGAGTCCCGCACGTCAAAGCCGGTCGCGACGAATACAGGCAGTATTGCCGTGCCGCCGCAGTCGCGGATGGTTAACTAGCTGGTTGAACGGAATTGTGGAGCCAAAAGGTGCCAATTGGAGCCAAAATCGGGCGGGAAGATCGAGCTAAGTCGTTGAAAATGTGGTGGCCAGGGACGGAGTTGAACCGCCCACGCCAGCCTTTTCAGAGTGGCGTTGACAAGTGTTTACAACGACTTAACAGGTCTTAGGTGGCTGCATAAGTACTTTGATGGTCGTGGCAGACGCACATATCTTGGGCTGGATTCTTGGGCGGGGGAAAAAGAGTATCGCACTCAATCACACCCCAAAGAGTAACACCTTCTTGGGCCCCAAAAATCGCCGGTTAACAGCCGGCGAGCATATGCTTGAGTATACGTATTCTCAATGACTTAGACGGAGCGCTTCGGTGTTTGTGGAGTGCTTTCGGCGATAAACGGTTCCAAAAACGGTTCCAAGTTTGGTTCGCGGAGAACCGTTCGTGTGGCGCGATGATTCCGATTGTTTTTGAACCCTCTGATGCTCAGTGCCGGTCTGATTGACTTGCGACGGGTTGGAGGACGAGGTGAGGGCGGTCTGCGTAGTATAAGAAGTCTCGTTGAGTAGCACCGCAACCGAGCCCTCTGTGTTGCAGCAGTTGGTCATGACGAGATCCGACCGGCGAGATCCGGCCGGTCGTCGCTGTTCACGTCTCCATTGGCGACGTCGTCGCATCGTACCCTCCGGAGTCGTATAGGATCTGCGACTGAAACGTACCGTCGCCGTTGCCCAGCAGCACGGTCACCATCGACGCGGCGCAAACTAAGTGCTTGAGTTTCGTGCACCCGTCGGTCACCGCGAGGTCCGGAATTCCGTCGCCATTTACGTCCCCGATCCAGCCAAAGCACACGTGACCGTCCTTGGCATCACCGACAACAGCTTCGCGCAGCCATACATTTTGCTGTCAGCCGACGTTGGCAGCGATAAAGGATACTTTCACGAAAGGCTGGCCATCCCGTCAAAACGGATAAGAAGGGGTTGATTGCACGTTTAGACAGCGTCGAAGTGTATGCACGGGAATTCACAATGCAGGCAGGCCAATCGCTTATTGGGACCTGCTGCGGCAGTATTGGCTCGAATATTTTACGAGTGCTGGAGCTCATGTGCAGCGCTACTCGGGTCCTGCGGGAGTTCCGAGTGCTTGAACCCCAGCTGGGACGGCAATGAGAATGTCGTTTGCGAGTCTACTTACTCCGGGAACAACGTAATCGCGCGTCGCGGGTTCGGAATTCGTAAAGCGTCACAAAGCCGTGTGACGAAAGAGTGAGTCGGATCAATCCAATGAAAACATGCAGATGCCAATTCTCTTTGGCCATGGTTCGGAATTCGTAACAATAAAACTCCACAATACAGGCTGCTGGAGTTTTTCAATTATAGTCTTCTTTTTCTTTTGGAAATCACCGGCTAGAAATCTGAGAACCTAAGATTGAAAGCGAGTTTTCACGCTAAGCCGTCCGCAGTTGGACAGCGGCGAATCAATCAGCCCCTCGGTGCACTTTGGCGCTGCCTGGGACAAGAACAAGCAAGCGGGGAGAGGTCACCGTGGAAGAATTACGTTTTTATCTCCCCGCCTTGAAGGAGAATAGCAAGCGTTCTAGTTCTATAAGTCGAGGCCAAAACTCGTGGTGTTTTCCATGACCAATGCCACTGGAACTAGCGTCAGCTCGTTTTTGATTCTGAGGCTCACACCTAACGCGGTCAGGCTGATAAAGGGGAAAATCTAGTCATGAGACAGAAATGGCAGTTTGTGCTTTTGGTCGTTATGTGCATCGGTTTGCTCAGAGCAGCATTTGCTGCTGGTCCGACAATCACAAGCATTTCGCCGGCCGCAGGGCCGGTGAACTCGACGGTAACGATCAAAGGGACAGGCCTCGGCGCGACGGGAGGCTCGGTCACGTTTTTCAACGGCCAGAATGAGCACGCAACGAGCTGGAGTGAAAGCAACATGGGAACAACGACGATTGTTGTGTCGGTCCCACCCGGAGCGACTAGCGGGGGTGTCTACGTAACGACAGCAGGCGGTGTGAACAGTAACTCGCTACCATTCACGGTGACGCCCAGCATTAACACTTCCGGCGGATTGTCCCCTTCGTCGGGGCCTGTGGGGCAGTCGGTCACGATTACGGGAAACAACTTTGGATCGAGTGGCACCGTGACGTTCAACGGGATACAAGCCGAAACATCGTCTTATAGCCCAAGCTCAATCACGGCGATCGCGCCAATAGGAGCCACCACCGGAAATGTAGTTGTAACAGTGGGCGGCTACCCCAGCAACGGCGTCTCCTTCACTGTGCAAGCGGGAAATCCGCTGATCTATGCGGCCCGCACCGATGCCTGCGTAGTGAATGGCCAGTCTAACCCCGGCTGCACCGGAGCCGCGACCGGGCAAAGTGGAAGCGCTCTGTCTTTCCTCGGCCAGACCGGCGACCCAATGCCATGGTATCAAACGGGTTGCACTCCCGGCCTGGCGTGCACGATTGACCCCGTGGGCACGGCAATCACCGACCCGGACTTCAATTCCTATCAGGTTATGGCCACCTCTGGAGCCCAGGCTCTCCAGCTGTTTGGATCTGCCACGCAATCAGTGAACGTTTCCGCGAACGTTTCTTCTACAACGCGAGTATACAAAGTGGATGCCGATGTCCCCGTGTTCTCGCAGGACGATTCTCTCTTCCTCGTGTCGAACGCTGGCGGGAATTGGGCCGTGCTCGCTGTCAACGTGGCAGCTATCCATGCCAAGACCTGTTCCACCACCCTCTGTGTTGGGTGGTCAGGTATCACGGCAGGTCGTTCGAACAGCAGCGGCACTTACTCCGATAATTGCAACGAGATCGGTGGCACGAGTTGTAGTGTCCTCAACAGCCAGGGATCATTTATTTTCAGCGGCAAGCAAGGCGAAACGCTAGTCATTTATGAGTTGATGGGATCGAGCTACCAAACAGGTCTAACCGCTACCCGGGTCGGCACCCAGGTAAACAAGCTGTCCCTGACCTGCAGCGGAACGTGGGGACAGTCCTCCAACCCCACTTGCACCTTCACTCGGACCCCGTACGTCAACTTTACCCAGGATTACGCCGACTCTCCGAACGACACTGTGAAGGTTCCATGCAGTGTGCTTCCTCCGAGCTATAGCAGCAACGCGCCATGGACGGGGTTGTTCAGGGTAGCTAACGACGGAACCGTCGGCTACACCCTTGGAGGCGCGGGAAACTGGCAAGCGAACACGTCCTACCAGTATCCGGGCTCGTTTATCTATCCGCAAAACAACAACTCCTTGCAATGCGCGTTTCAGGCTACGACCTCGGGAGTGTCGGGCAGCGCAGGCAGCGAACCGACCTTTAGCAGCGGCAGTGGCTCGTGCGACGTGGGCGCGACGGTTCAAGACAACGGCACGCTGACCTGGACGAACATCGGTAAAATCGGAGGGCAAGGGCCTGGGTTCGACATCGTTTACTACAACCCGGCCCGAGGCTGCCGTCACCTCAATACTCGAATTGCCACGGTCTACAACGGAACGAACGAGGGCGGGTGCTACCCCAACAGCAGTTGTTCGCCGGATCAGACTGGCGCTTTGCAAACAGACCAAGTGGCGGCGTTGTTTAACATCTGCATGTTGCAATATGACACTGACGGCGAAATAACCCAGACCATTACACAGAGCGAGCTTTCTGGGTGCCAGCAGGCTAACCTTCAGAATCCCGTCCCCGGCCCTTTAACCGACCAAACCACCATTCACGACGGCGGGGTTACGAAGAACTCGACTTATGTGGCGTGGACGCCGACTGGCGGCGGTAGCAAAACCTACCAAAACGGCGTCGCGCAGTTTGGGGCGGGGACGCAGAGTTGCCGAGGGTCGGGGACTAACTACCCGGAAATCTCCTGCTATCACATAGTGTGGCAAGCCATCGACTCTCCGGGGGCAACCGCTCCGATCGCCCGGCCCTTGCAATTGTGGGTCGATTACCAGGGGTCGAACTGGGGATACTGCCCGGGATGCGAAGTAGACGGCGACAGCGACGGCCACGCGATCGACGCCTATCTATCCAAATGGTCCACCAAACAGCTTGTCGCCCATTACTTTAGTAGCCCACAGGCAAACAGCCCAATCGCCAACGTGGGGCTCGCAACTCCCGGCGTTGGCCTCATCCCTCCCAACTCTCCCCTTGGCTCCACGGGGATAACGGGGGCTCCTTGGGACCAACACGGCGCAGGGAATTCAGCGAACACATCGGACACAAATCCACTGGGAGTGTTCTACACGGCAGTCCCTGGCTTAGGGCGGTTGGGATGCCAACCCTCGGGTCCAGGGACACCTCAGTGGAATTGCCCCAATGGACAGTCTCCGACCGGATACCCAAGCTTCACGGCGGGCTATAACGAAATCACGCTGAACGCGACCAACGGGACTGCGTACCCGCCCTCAGGCCAGTGCCCGGGAAGCACCCTGGGCACGTTCTGCCAATATCGAATGGCGCACAACTGGGGTACTGGGTCGGTCCAGGATTTCAGCGGACAGAATGAGGAAGGCTCAATCAGCCGCGATGGAACATTTCTAGCGTGGGCTACAGACGTGATGGGCACTCGCGGAAGCGTCTCCCCCGACTGGGTACAAGGGGGAAACCCCGGATACGCCCCCGGCGCTATCATCAATCCCCTGACAAACAACCCGAATCACTCCAGTTTTCAAAACCTCACGGGGGTGCAATTCAGCGGAGCGGCGGAACCCAACTGGGCGGTGAGCTGCCCAATATCGCAAGAGACCTGCACCGAGCCGGGCAATTCGACGCATGTGTGGACGAACGTTTCTCAGGCGGCTACTGGAAGCACTGGACAACTGCCATGCAACGGATTGAGAGGCGACCTTGTTCCGACGGGAGAAGCCCAAATCTACCTCAACACGAGGATCTATCCGGTTAATAACAATACTAACAACGACATCTTTCAGGCCACAAGTTTTGTCTCTCCAGCGACCGGCTGGCCCGTAACCGAGAGCAGCACCATTCCAAACTGGAATCAAAGCTGTTCTCAATTCGGCAACACCTGTACCGATGATTCGGGAATCGTGTGGACAAATATCGGAGCAAATGACTGCCGCAACGATGTGGTTCTGGTGGACTTGTTGAGCGCGAATTGATGCTATGAAAATGGAAATTGGGAAATTCGCCGATGCAAGACTGTTCGGGGGTAGGGGCTCGTGGTGGAGTAAGTGCTGGGTTACTGTGGCGCAAATGTTTTCACATAGACGCGAGCAAAGGTTGGGCGGATAATAGTAGCTGTTTTTATGGGCCAAGAAAGAAAAACTGTGAGATCAACGGAGAGCGCCATGTCTTCAACTTCGCACCTTCGCACCTATCTGCTTGTGGTTCTGTTTTTGTCTGCCAGCGCCTTTTCCCAACAAGCCGAACAGAAGTTTGTAGCCCATACAGACGCAGACTTCCAATATACGACCCTTCAAGTACCAGGAAGCACTTCTACGATTGCATACGACGTCAACAACAATGGCGATATTGTCGGAACCTCTATTTCCGGCGACGTGCAGTCGGGATTTCTGTATACGGACGGTGGGTTCCAGACGATCTTCTGCCCGGGAGCAACCTACACCGTCGCCCAGGGGATCAATGATCAAGGGGTTATTGTCGGTTCGTGTAACGACACCGGATTCATCTATCAGAACGGCGCCTACACCTATGTATCGTATCCAAAGGCAAAGTACACCTCTTTGACGGGCATCAACAACCAAGGCGTGGCCGTGGGGGGTTGGGAGAAGGGGCCTTTCAACCGCTCGTTTGTTTACAGTAACGGTACCTTCACTGCGATAGATGGCCTGGAAGCTCCGGGAGGAATCAATAATTCCAATACGGTCTCGGGACACATTTGCAACCAAAAGACGCAAACGTGCAAGGGCGCCATCTATCTTCAAGGGGAAAACGGGTGGAAGTCGCACAAAAACGTCAAATATCCCGGCGCCGCGTCGACTTTGCTAGGCGGGATCAATGACAACGGCGAGGTTGTAGGGTATACCGGGCAGCCACAGGATTTTCTTTACAACATGAGCACGAAGACCTTCACCGGGTTCGAAATCGGAAACAGTGTTTCGTCTCAGGCTCAAGGGATCAATAACTCCGGTGAAATCGTCGGTTCGTATTACGACGGCACCACCACTTACGGTTTCTACGGGCAGCTTAGCCAGTAGCGGTCGTATCGGCCTTTCACGTTGACGCGAATAAAGCTCGAGCGGACAATGGTATCTGTCTTTTCGGGCCAAGAAAGAAACTGTGAGATCAACGGAGAGCGCCATGCGTTCAATTTCGCAAATCCGCACCTATCTTCTTGTGGTTCTGTTTTTGTCTGCCAGCGCTTTTTCCCAACAAGCCGAACAGAAGTTTGTATCCCATACAGAAGCGGACTTCCAATATACGACTCTTCAGGTGCCGGGAAGCAGCAACACCTGGGCCACCGGCGTCAACAACAACGGAGACATCATCGGATATTACACTTCTGGCGGCGTAACGCAGGGATTCTTATTTACGAATGGGGAGTTCCAGACAATATCCCCCTGCCCAGATGCCGGCGCAGAACCTATGGGGATCAACGACGAGGGAGTAATTGTCGGCACTTGCAACGACGGCGCGTTCATTTATCAGAATGGCAACGTCACTTTTTTGGAATACCCAAAGGCGAAGTACACGTTTTTGAACGCCATCAACAACCAGGGCGTAATGGTGGGAGTTTGGGAGAAGGGGCGCTCTACGCGCTCCTTTGTCTACAGCAACGGCACTTTCTCAACAGTGGACGGCATGAGACTTCCCGGAGGGATCAATAATTCCAATACGGTCTCGGGAACCGATTGCAATAGCGAGACGTGCCAAGGGGCCATTTATTTCCAAGGGGAAAACGGATGGAAGTCACATAAAAAAGTGAAATATCCCGGTGCCAGCGGCACCAGTCTAGGCGGGATCTTGACAACGGCGAGGTCGTCGGGTATACCGAGCAGCCACAGGACTTTGTTTACAACATTAACACGAAGACCTTCACCGGGTTCGAAGTTGGAAACAGCGTTTCGTCTCAGGCTGAAGGGATCAATAACTCGGGTGAAATCGTCGGTTCGTATTACGATGGCACCACCACTTACGGTTTCTACGGCCAACTTAGCCAGTAGCAGTCGCATCGGCCTTTCACGTTGACGCGAACAAAGCTCGAGCGGACGATAGCACCGGTTTTTGTGGGCCGGGAGAAGAAAACTGTGAGATCAACGGAGAGCGCCATGTCTTCAACTTCGCACCTATCTTCTTGTGGTTTTGTTTTTGCCTGCCAATGCTTTTTCTCAGCAAACGGAACAGCGGTTTGTATCCCGCACAGACGGGGACTTCCAATATACGACCCTTCAAGTACCAGGAAGCACTTCCACGATGGCGTATGGCGTCAACAACAATGGTGATTTCGCTACTCTGAGGTGGCCCCACTTCGATCGTTACATTTGGCCCCATCCTAACCGATAGATCGTCCTACCCTGTCCGCGAGAGCGGATGGGGAGGGCGATGGACAGGAGACAGAAGGTGGAGCTATTCGAAGAGATTCGACGGGAACACGCGCATGGAGCGGGCACGTCGGGCCGCAAGGCCCCGACCGGACCTCAAAATTAGCCGTGGGCTTTATGGCCCGAGCCGAGCTAGAATGGCTCGCAGGCGTGAGCTCTCCCCGGAGCGGAATTGCCCGGACTCAGCGGAGTGTTTATGAAGCGTGCCGGTTCCTCTTATCTCATTGTTGCCATCCTATTCGCAATCCCTCTGGCGTGTGGGGCGGGCATTTCTGCCCGCCAGGCGTCCGCACAGGCGATCCCAGCCGGGCAGAAGCCGCAGTTACGCTTTGCGAACCCGGTTGCCTACGGTTCCGGTGGAGTCGATGCCGGCTCTGTCGCGGTCGCGGACTTGAACGGCGACGGCATTCTGGATTTGGTCGTCGTCAATGCAGCGCAGAACGACAGCGACCTGGGGGAAGTGGCCGTGTTGTTGGGCAACGGCAACGGCACCTTCCAGTCGACCGTGACCTACAGCACGGGCGCGTATGGTGCCACTTCGGCTGTAGCTGGAGACTTGAACGGGGATGGCATTCCGGACTTGGTCCTCGGCAACGACTGCCTGAACCTTAACCGGAACGACACTTGCGCTGGGGGGATTGGCGCAGTAAGTGTGCTCCTAGGCAACGGCGACGGCACTTTCCAAACGGCAGTGACCTACGGCATACAATACGGCCCTGTCTACTCGGTCGCGCTCGCGGACTTGCGGGGCATTGGAATCTTGGATGTGGTCGTGGCCGATATCATGCCAGACGGGTACGAAAGCTCCGAAAGCTCGGCTGGAGTGCTGCTGGGCAATGGCGACGGCACCTTTCAACCCGTGGTTAACTATTACTCGGGCGGTCTTACTTGCTACTCGGCCGCAATCGCGGACGTGAACGGCGACGGGATTCCCGATATTGTCGTGAGCAACGAGTGGCAGTGCGAAAGCTGCAGCGACGGCAGTGCAGGAGTGATGTTCGGCAACGGCGATGGCACCTTCCAACCCGTCGTAACCTATGACTCGGGCAGCCCTGACTCCGATTGGGTCGCGGTCGGGGACCTGACGGGCAACGGGATTGTCGATCTCGTCGTAGCCAGCGGAATCGGGTTCGAGGCAGTGGGCGTGCTGCTGGGCAACGGCAATGGCACCTTCCAGGCGCCGGTCAACTACGTTGTAGACGGCGTAGAGGGCGGGAAGGTCGCGATCGGGGACGTGAACGGCGACGGAATTCCGGACCTGGTCGTGACCGACGCGTGCACAAAACTGAAGCGTGGAGCTTGCACCGGGCCGAAGGTGATCGTGTTGTTGGGCAATGGCGACGGCACGTTCCAGTCGCAGATCCTATACGACACGGGAGGGTTCGGACCGTCGGGCATCGCCATCGGAGATGTGAACGGCGACGGCAGGCCGGATCTAGTCGTGTCGAATTACTGCCAAGGCATACAATACGGCCTTTGCGAACCGCCCGGCATAGCGGCCGTCTTGCTGAACGAAACCTCCTACACCACAAAGACCGCCCTCACCCCGTCGCCGAATCCCTCGCAGGTCAATCAGACGGTGACCTTCACGGCGACGATCACTCCCACTCCCCGCAACGGAGAAGCAGTAACCTTCTACAACGGCAAGACCGAACTAGGCACAGGAACGATCACCAACGGAGTAGCCACTCTGACCACCTCGTTCTCCAAAGTCGGAAAGTACACGATCAAGTCCACCTATCCCGGAGACCCCTTCCGCAAACCCAGCTCAGGAACGGTGAAGCAAGTGGTGAATCCCTGATCCTGTAGCTCGGTCAAGAACTCGGGACCGGCGCACGATTCGCGATGGCAACCGTATGTCCGAGGTGATCACGCGGCTGCGCGCGCTCTTTGGCAAGAAGGACGCTGCCACCGAATCTGTGAACTTGAATGACGCTGCTCTAGAGGTAATTGCCCTGTCGTCAGCAGAACTTCAGAAAAATCGGATAATCCTGCGTCCCGAACTTGCCGCCGACCTCCCGCTGGTCACGGGCGATCGTGTACAGCTTCAGCAGGTCATACTGAACCTGCTCCGCAATGGCTCAGACGCAATGAGCGCAGTCGAGGATCGTCCGAGGCAGTTGCTGATCAAAACCGAGCGCGACGAGGGTGATCGGGTGCGCCTGACTGTGCAGGGTGCCGGAGGCGGGTTTGACCCTCAGACTGCGGACCAGCTTTTTGACGCGTTCTTCACCACTAAAGGTGACGGTATGGGAATCGGACTTTCCGTTAGCCGCTCGATTATCGAGAATCATCTGGCCGTCTGTGGGCGACACTCAATGATGGTCCGGGAGCCACCTTTTCGTTTTCCATTCCTCGAAGCCGATCAAGCGTGACTATCGTTTCTGGCCCCGTGCTCCAATGCTTCAAGACTTCCTTCCAGTGAGCTTCGTTACCCATCGGTGTGATTGCGTTGGCTGTCTAACTGGATTGTCTCAAGAGAACTTCTGCTAGTTAGTTTGTTCGGAATTCGTAACAGTGTCACAAAGGTGTATGACGAAGAAGTCAGTCAACACACGGGGGATCCAACGGCTACCAGAATTTACTCCTTCTAACTGTGGCCACGTGAGTTAGAAAGAGGTTTCTTCACAGTAAGTCACCTGTAAGGCACGCAGGTGCTGTGATTCTGACCCGCTGGATACTTGTTGGTAAACTTACTGATGTTAAGTCTCTATATTACAAAAGTCGCCAGGTGTCGTAAGAAGCAATCACCGCAACGAGTGATTGAGATCACGAATCGTTGTGACTTCGCACACACTTTCTTGTGGCACAAGGGTAGCTATTATGAATCTTTTGTAACTCTCGCATTTTTTGCTTGCCACGACGAGGATTGTGGAGTTAGCTTCTTCACTTCCACCCGCGCGATCAACTGAGGGGGCGCTTGCGCGGGCAGCTCACTTGTACCGATTGGTTTTCGGTCGAGAGGATTGTCCATGCTGCGCCTAAGTTCTTCATCGCCTTTCAAGGTTACCCAGAAGTCCCAAGATCGCTCCGGCGTCTCGCCGTCCGATGGGCTTACCCACGCACAAACTCTTAAACGTCGTCGACAATGTTCAGGATGTCCGAGGAATCGAATCGTGATGCGAATTAAGTCTTATAGCCTCGTTCTCATGCTTCTATGCACGGTCTTCGCAGGCATGGGATTTGCGAAGTCTTTTACTTCCGTGACACTTTCTTCTTCTTTGAATCCGTCTACCTACGGCAGTGCCGTAACATTCACTGCGAGAGTGTCGCCTTCAGGGGCGACGGGGACGGTGACGTTCATGGACGGAACCACGACGCTAGGGCCGGGGACACTCAGTGGCGGAACTGCCACATACACCACCTCGACGCTGACGGGGGGATCACACTCGATCACGGGCGTCTATTCCGGAGATTCGGCCTACAACGGCAGCACGTCGTCGCCGCCACTTACACAGACGGTGAACAAGGTAAACAGCAGCGTCGCGCTAACGTCGAACCTCAACCCATCGACGTACGGTGAAGTCATAATGTTAACGGCCACCATGTCGCCGTCGTTTGCGACCGGCACCGTGACGTTTATGAATGGAACGACGATATTGGGGACAGGAACGATCCGCGAGAGCGCAATCGCCACTTTCACAACAGACAACACTTCGGCCTTGACGGCGCGATCGCAATCGATCACGGCCGAGTACAATGGGGACACAAACTGCAACAGCAGCACGTCGTCGCCACTGACGGAGACAGTGAACAAAGCGCCGCTGACGGTGACGGCCCAAAATTCCACTCGGGCGTATGGGGCGGCGAACCCAAGCTTCAGCGATATCATTACCGGCTTCGTGAACGGGGACACGCAAAGCGTGGTCAGCGGCACGGCCTCGTTGACCACCACGGCTACGGCGTCTTCCGTCCCCGGAACCTATCCGATCACGGCGGCGCTGGGAACACTGTCGGCAGCCAATTACACCTTTAGTACATTCGTGAATGGAACGTTGACCATCACCCAAGCGACGCCGACGATCACGTGGGCGACGCCGGCGGCGATCACGTACGGGACGGCGCTGAGTTCAACGCAGCTGGATGCAACGGCGAGTGTGGCGGGGACATTTGCCTACAACCCGGCGGCAGGAACGGTGCTGGCGGCAGGAACGCAAACGCTAAGCGTGACGTTCACGCCAACGAACACGACGGACTACACGACGGCCACCGGCACTGTGCAGTTAACCGTGAACCCAGTGACAACGACGGTCGCGTTAACTTCATCTCCGAACCCGTCGAACTATGGGGCCTTGGTGACGTTCACTGCTGCGGTGACGCCCTCAACGGCGACGGGCACGGTGACATTCATGGAGGGAGGCTCGACGCTGGGAACGGGCACGGTCAGCGGCGGAGTCGCTACTTACGGCGCTTCAACGCTGCCAGTGGGACCGAATTCGGTTACGGCTGTGTACGGCGGGGACCCTAACGACAACAGCAGCACGTCGGCGGCGCTGACCCAGACCGTGAACCAGTTAAATACCAGCGTCACGCTAACTTCGTCTGCGAACCCATCTGCATCCGGGTCTTTGGTGACATTCACCGCGACGGTTTCACCATCAACGGCGACGGGTACGGTTACATTCATAGACGGAAGCACGACGCTAGGGCCGGCTACGATAAGCGGTGGAGTCGCCACTTACGGCACATCCGCACTCTCTGCGGGATCCCACTCAATTACAGCCGCATACGGCGGAGACAGCAATGACAGCGGCAGCACGTCTTCAGTTTTCTCGCAAACGGTCCAGTCGAGCAGCGGTTTCGTGGCGACCAGCGGACAAATGGCGACTTCACGGTACGGACAAACCGCTATCCAGCTAACGACGGGACAAATTCTGATCGCGGGCGGAATGAGCTCTTCTGGCGTGGTGAGCAGCGCGGATCTCTACTCTCTGGCCGGTCATACCTTCGCGCCGGGCAGTGCGATGAATGTCGCGCGCTGGTTGCACACGGCTACGCTGCTAGACGACGGTACGGTGCTGGTTGCTGGCGGTTCTGACTTGGCAGACGAAGAAACCTTGGACTCGGCCGAGATCTATAATCCCGCGGCAGGAACCTTCACTCTGCTGTCGAACACTCTAAATACAGCACGCGTCGGGCATACGGCCACATTGCTGAACAATGGCCAGGTGCTGATCGTCGGTGGCTACGACCCCGACTACGGCCTAATTGCAGATGCTGAACTCTACGATCCTCCGACACAGACCTTCTCGATCTGGGAGACACGAATGCGCCTCGTTATGAGCACACGGCGACCACGTTGCAGAACGGTCAAGTGCTCATAGCCGGTGGAGACACGGACCCGACTCCGAGTGCCGCATTTAACACGGCTGAGCTCTTCGACCTTCCGAACCAGACATTCACGCTGGTGCCCGTCCCCATGACAACTCAGCGTGAGGGTCATGCGGCCGTTCTACTGAACAACGGGCAGGTACTCATCACTGGCGGCGACAATCCCCCAACGGGGTCTCAGAACTCGGCTGAGATCTACGACCCGCCTACGAACACCTTTACGGCAGTTACGTCCACGATGACTGTGCCCAGAATTTCGCATCTCATGACTGTGTTGAACGGCGGCCAGGTTCTGATCGCGGGTGGGGCTACCGATTCTGGTGGAGGTAGCACGGCGCTGAACGCGGCAGAGCTCTACAATCCGACGAGCCAGACCTTCACGGCCGTGGGCAATATGACAAGCGTCCGCGAGCACCAAACGGCTTCTCTTCTGAACGACGGCACGGTGCTCGAAGCTGGCGGCACGGACGGAACTAATATCTTCAACACCGCAGAACTATACATGCCAAGTCAGTTGAATGGGCTGGCGAGTATCGCAATCACACCTGCTACGTCCTCAATCGGCATAGGGGCGCAGCAGATTTTCACTGCCGTTGGAACTTTCAATAATGGCAGCACGCAAACATTGTCTTCCGTCTTGTGGAGTTCGTCCTCTGCCGCTACGGCACCGATCAGCGGCGATGCCACGAACTCAGGGGTTGCAGCCACGGCTGCTCAGGGAACAACGACGATAACGGCGAGCGCGATCGGGGTCAGCGGTTCGGCCACATTGACCGTCACCGCGCCGACACTCGTGTCGATTACCCTGAGCCCACAAAGTACAACGATTCCTCAAGGGGCTACGCAGCAATTCACAGCGACTGGTGTTTATACAGACGGGAGCACACAAGACCTTACGAGTGCGGCGGCCTGGAGCTCGTCAGCAACGGTTGTGGCCGCGATTAATAGTAGCGGCCTGGCTGCTGGTCTGTTCCAGGGAACGGCAACCATCCAAGCCAGTTCCGGCTCTCTGAGCGCTTCCACCACGCTGAGCGTCGGGGCTCCGGCGCTGGTCTCGATCGCAGTGACCCCAGCGACAGCGACAATAGCTCTCGGCGGCAGCCAGCAGTATCAAGCCATTGGAACCTACAGCGATGGCAGTACTCAAAATGTCACAACTTTGGTTGCCTGGTCTTCCGGGGTAAGCACAGTGGCAACGGTGAGCGGGACCGGCCTGGCAACAAGTGTTAGCCAGGGAACCACAACACTTTCTGCCACATTCGAATCAATTGCTGCGACCGCGCCGTTGACAGTCGGGCCGCCAGCCCTAGTGTCCATCGTGATCGCGCCTGACGCAGCCAGCTTGTCTGCGGGTGCGACGCAACAATTGACGGCTACCGGAAACTACACCGATGGCAGCACGCAGAATCTCACCGCTTCCAGCACATGGGCATCGTCCAATTCAAACGTCATCGGCGTCAGCAACGCGGGTCTCGCCACGGCACTGACTGCTGGGGACGCTACGATTACGGCAACGTCGGCATCAACGAGTGGAACGGCCGTTCTGATCGTTACTTCAGGAACTACTCAAGCCAGCCTCAACACGAGTCGGTACATGCACAGCTCAATTCTGCTCGACAACGGGCAAATCCTGGTCGCAGGCGGAATCAGTTGTCCGTCGGCTGGCTCGTGCACATACTTGAACAGCGCCGAACTGTACAACCCCGGCACCAGCGCATTTACTTACACCGCCGGCCCATTGGCAACAGCTCGGTCTGCTCCGGCTGTGCTATTGAATAACGGCAACGTGCTCGTGGCTGGTGGCTACACTTGCGACGGTTCAGGAAACTGCTCATCCTTAATAAGTGCCGAGATTTACAATCCGACACTTGGCACTTTCAGCAGCGCAGGGTCGATGACCGTGGCCAGAAGCGGCCAAATGATGACGGTTCTCAGTAATGGGCCCGTACTGATTGCGGGCGGCCAAAACTGCACTTCAGCCACCTCGTGCACGGCTCTGTCGAGCGCCGAGATCTACGATCCGGTCGCGGGGACCTTTACGCCTACAAACAATTACATGAGCGCTGCGCGCTTCGGCGCAAGTGCAGTCCTGCTCAATTCCGGTTCGGTGCTGATTGCTGGAGGTTTTGATGGAACGAACCTGCCTGCAGCGGCCGAAATTTTCAACCCAGCGTCCGGCGACTTCACCCATGCGGGCCCAAGTCTCAACGTTCCGCGTTTTGACGACACCACTACTCTTCTGAATAACGGGCAAGTACTGGTGTCGGGCGGTTCGACTTGCAGCCTGCCGGGTTGTCCCACGAATGCAGCGGAGATCTACGACCCGGTTGCCAACTCCTTCACGCTTGTACCCGGCGGCATGAACGTTCCCCGGTTCAATCACACGGCTACGCTGACCACTAACGGCCAAGTCGTGATCGCCGGAGGTTTCAGTTCTTGCGGCTCCTCCTGCACGAGCGAGGCAAGCACCGAATTCTTCGATCCTATCGCAGGCACATTCACCTCCAGCCAATCGGTTGCGAACGCCCTCGCCGGCCATACAGGAACTCTGCTTGCCAACGGCAACGTACTGCTGATCGGAGGCATCAGCGCCGGAGTAACTCTGGCCAGCGACGAATGGTATCAACCCACTAGCTTCACGCCGACCGGTCTCGTGTCCGTCACGGTCGCGCCGGCCAGCTTGTTCCTGATGCCGGGACAGAGCCAGCAGTTGGTTGCTAGGGGCACGTTCAGCAACGGCAGCACGCAGACCCTTCAGTCGGTCATTTGGAACTCGTCGAACCCTTCCGCTGCGATCATCAGCAATTCACCCGGAAGCTCCGGCATTGTGAATGCCCAAGCAACCGGCGCAACAACATTGACGGCGACCGCTGGAGATGTGGGTGGTTCCGCTTCGCTGAACGTGGCGGGACTGGTGTCTCTGACGATTACCCCGCCCAATCCTTCTATTGCAGTGGGCACGAGCCAGCAACTCACGGCCACCGGCACATTCTCCGATGGCAGCCAACAGAACATAACGACCTCGGTAACGTGGAGTTCCTCCAATAATTCCGTTGTTTTGATCGGCTCGACTCCCGGATTTCAAGGTCTCGCCGCGGGCGTTGTCAGCGGCACGGCAACCATCACCGCGAATTTGGGAAGCGTCTCCGCGAATACTTCCGTTACCGTGCAGACTCCAACGACACCCAACTCTCCGAATATCATGTCGGTATCGCCGCCAACCGGTACTGCAGGGACGCAGGTGACCATTTTCGGCACTGGCTTCGGCGCGACCCAGGGCACCGGGACTGTGTGGCTAGGGAGTACTTACGCTACAGTTGTGAGTTGGACTAACACGCAGATCGTTGCCATCGTTGCTGCAATTTCGCAATCGGGAACCGCCCAGGTGCAGCAGGGCGGAGTCTTATCGAACTCGGTCGCCTTCAACGTGAACACCGGCACGATCTTGAATGTGTCTCCAGCGAGCGGCGTGCCGGGAACGCCGGTGACCATCACGGGCTCGGGTTTTGGCGCATCGCAAGGCATCGGCCAGGTGTGGCTCGGCACTGCCAATGGAGTCGTGCAAAGTTGGAGCGACGGTCAGATCGTCGCCGAAGTAGCGACTGGATCGAGTTCCGGCAACGCCGTCGTTCTCCAGAATGGCGTAATGAGCAACGCTGTTCCCTTTGCAGTGAACTCACTTAACATCGCCACTGTGACGCCAAATTCCGGTGGGCCCGGGACCTCTGTGACTATATCGGGAACGGGTTTCGGATCGACTCAAGGCAACGGCCTGGTTTGGTTGGGCGGCACAAACGGTCAGGTCATGAGCTGGAGCAATACGAAGATCGTTACCGTGGTCGCACCCAATGCTCTGACCGGGGTTGTACGCATCGAACAGAACGGCGTTTTTAGCAACGCCATTACTTTCACCATCCCAACTTCAGGCGGCAATGCTGTGACCCTCGTCCCCAACATACTCAACCTGGTCGTGGGCCAGACGCAGACCATTCAAGCCCTAAATACGAGCGGCCAGTCCGTTACTGGATTGACTTGGGCCTCAAGCAATCCGAAGGTGGTCAGCCTGTCGCCTGACGACCCACCTCTTCTCACGGCGCTCACCGTGGGACACGTCACCATCACAGCCGGTACCGCTTCTGCCGATGTTACCGTCTACCCCGCCGCTCTGCCCACAGGCACTGTGATCTGGTCGAACCCCGGCGATGGCTCCGGCGTCACTAGCATTGTGCCCGCGGTCCCCAGTTCTACCGGTGTGGCCGATATATTTGCTTTCCAGGCCGACGGTACGGTACAAGCCATCACAAGCAGCGGAGCCACCGCTTGGACGGCTAGCCTGAACGGAGCTTATCCGTCGCAAACTGTGCCCGACTTCCAGGGCGGTCTCGTCGTGGCAAACCTGTACCAATATCCGCAGTCGATCATGAAACTGGATGGAATCACTGGGCAGGCATATCCCGCCTACATGGCGGCAACCCAAAACGATAGCCTGTCGAATATTGTCGTACACACCGACGGTACGATCTTCGCGGTTGACACCAACACCTCGGCGGGCACGGCTTCGATAGTCGGCATTAACCCCACCACCGGCGCACAGATGTTCAGCGTACCGTTGGATCAATCGGTCACTACCGCAAATAGCTCATCGATTGGCAGTTGCCTTGGGGCCGGTGGGCAACCGCCCACCACGTATGTGTCTTACAGTGCCCCCCAGGTAGTTAGCGGCCCCATCATTGCAGGGGACGGATATGCATACTTTGCTTACACCTACCAGATCGAAACAGAAGCGACTCAATGGACGATAGGGTGCAACAGTGACGACGATCCTACCGTCGTCAGTGAAATCCAGACGCAGGATACAGTTCTCCATTTCACGACGCTCAGGGTCGGGAGCGATGGCTCTTCGAGCAAGATCGATGTCCATGACTTCGAGGCAAAGGAACAAACGCAGGAGCAGGATCAGTACCCGGAGTCTGAAACAACCGTCACTACGGGCGTACTTCCGTATCTGAGTACTCAGATGATTACTAACGCCGACCAAGGCATCGTGTTCGGCTGGGAAGCGGACGGCCCAGCGTATTGTGCGGTGGAGACGGTGGCCAATAACACGCGGGTCTGCAATTGGCAGGCGGCGGCGGCTTCAACCTTCGGCTTCGCAGCAACGACGGGCAGCAGCCTTGCATCATCGGTGATCACGCCTACGGCAGTCACACCCGTGCTGCAAGCTCAGGACGGCTCGTTCTACGGCAATGACAACAACGGCGATATGATCAAATTCGATTTTGGGAACACATTCTGGAGCGTGCCCAACGACTCGCCGCAGATCGCAACCGCCGACGGAGGAGTAATCGGCGCCTCCGGCATCACCTACGACGGCGACGGCAACGCCACCGGGGAGGAACAGAATAGTGCGGCTACGACTTCATGGTCATCGAGGTGGTATCTTGCGTCGGGGGGCATCTCTGCGCTCGCGTTGCCCTTGGTGAATGAAATAGATTCCACTAGCGACTGGGGCTTTGCCGGAGGCAACCCATCACAAAATGGAACTGCGTTCTTGCAATGCTGTAGTCCCTCGTTAGAGTGGGTGTTCGGCGTTCCGACAGGCGCTTCAGGTGATCCGCCCGATGTAAATAAAACGTACCCATTAGATAATATTTCATGTAGCAAAACTCCCGCGCAAGTTATCTCTGATATGGAAGCAAACTTCGCGAGTTTTGCGAACTACAATGGCCCCTTTGGAGCGTTTGGTATTCCATACGCTTCTGCGGTGGTTGCCTTTACCCGAACCGTTTCGCAAGGTGCCACAATTAACATTGATAACCTTAATGTGATCATTTTACCGAACATGCAAATTGTAACAAAAGAATTTAAGGTAGCTGTGCAAGTTACTCAGACTAGTTCTAGCGAGTTCACCTTTGCGACCTTACCAGGCCATGTTTTGTACCCTGCCACGATCAGTTTTTCCGCAGTATCGCCGACACCTGGCTACCTAAGCTTCTCCATAAATATAAATGGCCAATTCGCGGGTCTCGGACCTGAAATCGCCTACTACGCTGGAGGTAGCAATTTGGGAGACCACATCTGGAACCACGTACTTCAACAGGTTCAAACTGACTGCAAGCAATGAATTGATGAATTCTGACTTATCACGAATAGGACTTTTCGCGTCGATGTTACTTGCCCCTGAACATTTGGCAGTTATTGGTCGGGAAGGTTACGACTGAATCGGCAAGGGAATCTTAGTTTGAGGGGGATGGCATGTTTCAAGTTGCGCCAAGCGTGGTGATCCTCGGATACGCTGCGATCGCGATCTTTGGCTTTTTCGTAGGCCTGCTCTCCGGAATCCTGTTTTCAAGGATTTTGAAGCTTGGCGCCGAAGGGATTGTGAAGGATGCATTTCTCGGAGCAATTGGTTCCGTGTTCACAGTGATCGGCTGCGCTGTGATTCCTTGGTCAAGTAACACTGTCTTCCAATCACTCGGACCCAATGTGCGCCTAGAGACCACTGTGAATAGATTTCAGCATCCTTATATTGCAGCAACAATTGTCGCAGTCATTTTTCCTGCGCTGCACCAATTGGTCCGCTTCAGGCGCCTGAGATCTGGCAGGAAATAACAGACATCCCCGTCAGATCGATCGGCTTATACCTGGCGACCACGAGCGGCGGGAATATAGTTCCCAGGGCACTACGGACTACCTGCCACAGCCTGTGCTGCAAGCCCAGGACGGCACGTTCTACGGCAATGGCTACAACGGCATGATCCACCTCGATCAGTCCGGGAACGTGAATTGGAGCGTGCCCGACGACTCGCCGCAGATCGCGACCGCTGACGGAGGAGTAATCGGCGCCTCCGGCATTACCTACGACAGCCAAGGCCGCGCCACCGGCCAGATCGCCAATATGCCGATATATGCGTGGACTGGAGATGCATACCAAGATGACCCGGGCCAAGCCCAGCAACTGGCATCAACCGCCCCTGACGTTGCGACGAGCTTCTGGCCAGGAGGAGATGCGCAATCAAGTCTTCCTGGAGCGAACGCCTCGGGTACCTCTACCGCCTATCAGTCCATTGAACAAACTCTGTATATGCGGATCTTCGCCCCATGGTACGCGTTTGGTCCCGACTATCTTGCAAACATCAATGGCTTCGTGCCTTACGTGATACCGTGCTTAATTGATTGCTTTTTGGGTGACAACCGTACTTTCACAACCACCGTTGATCCGCATGTTGTTACAGCGAGAATCAACGGCAGCATACAGCTCCGCTTTCCGGGGATGGTGCCGGTAAACTCTAATCACAACACTGAGGTTTATTCGGATCTGACCACGGCAATAAACCGCCGACCGCCCAACACGGGATACTCGAACCCTACGAAGACAATAACGTTTCCTACCGGTCAAGGCAGCGGTAATTTTGTTCTGGAGCTGAAGGGCGCTGATCCCCTGGTTTTGGCCCCAAACATTGATGATTATCTTAACCTTACCGGGAATGTCACCACAGAGCCAGGGCAGGTGTGCTATTCAGGGAATCTCTCTGGAGATGAATTCCCGAATATCGAAGTTTTTGTCATCAATTCGAAAGGCGAAGCCAAGACGTTGGTGACTTACGCTACCTCTTACAACCGAAATGCAGGACCGTGGACGCTATTATCGCCAAACCAAGTGAATTTGGTTAACTTTTACAGCCAGTGTGTGCCGGATTAGATGTAGTGGAATCGCTGCGGAGGAATTCATGGAACAGACCGATATTTTTTCAAGAAGAATACGCTGGCTCGCCGTCGCCGCGGGGCTTGCATCCATTCTTGCATTATTCCCGGTCCTTTTTCTCCTGTATCCGGCTCTCCTTATTGTGGGAGCAGTCGTCCAACCTCGCTTCCCTAGCGCGGGGAGGTGGCTTGTTTGGGCTGGCGCAGCCGAATTGTGCGTGGCGTTGATTACTTACGACGCATCCGTGTTGTTCCCGCATCCCTTGAGTCAGCCGCCCTATATGACGCTCACATTCTCAGTGTCCACCGTTCTGATTATATGGTGCTCTGTAGAGCTCATTGCTGATGCCCTAGAGAGAATGCGCGCCCGTCGTTCTATACCGCGCGCAGAGCCGTCGCCAGTGGGTTGGGGTGCATGGATCGTCGCCGTTGTTGTTAATTCCGTGATAGCTTGGAGCGGGTACGGTCTCATTAATTGGCACCGCCAACCCCATGACCCACGCCTGCCAGATACCGGCTTCTACACGTCTTGCATGCTGCTGGTGACGGCTGTAATTGTCATCGCCTTTGATATATCCCTGGTAAGACGAGTTATCGAGCTGAGACACACCAGGGCACGGGAATCGGCTCGAATGTCCGAATGAACGAGCTGGGGCGGGGGGGCCAGGCTTGTGATCCGGCGTCACGAACATCGTGCCCGCCGTCCCCAGTTCCACCGGCGTGCCCGATGTACTCGGCGACCCAAAACGATAGTCTGTCGCCCTGTCGTACACACGGACGGCACGATCTTTACCGTCGATAGCACTGGTCTCTACTATGGCGAAAATGTGGTGGATTTGATCGACCCCCTGACGGGGCTGCGAAAGGCGCAGATTGGCGTGGAGAATTCCGGTGTCGGCAACCTGATCATTGCGGGCGATGGCAATGCCTATCTGCCTTATGTTTCCTACGCGGGAGGGGGTTGCCCTGGCATGCAAACAACCTCCCTTGAACTGTTGCGCATGGATACGAGCGGAGGATCAACCTCCATTCTTCTGGGGGGGCTGGGATACGTTCTGCACCGCGGGCGGTCAATCGGGTACGGTCGCATACCCAACTGCGGTGAACGTCATCACCAACGCCGACCAGGGTGTATTTGCCAGTTGGACCCTTGAGACCGCCCCCTATTCCCCAAATTATGGCGCCCAATCGGCCAGGTATTACATCGCAGCCGTGAACGGCGGGAATCTGATTGCCCAAGGCACCCCGCAGGTCCCGGTGCAGCCCATCCTGCAAGCTCAGGACGGTACGTTCTACGGCACGACCCCTATCCAGAACAGCAACGGGAGTAACAGCGTCAGTATAGTCAAATTCGATCAGTCGGGGAATATTCAGTGGAGCGTGCCCAACGACACGCCGCAGATCGCGACCGCCGACGGAGGAGTAATCGGCGCCTCCGGCATCACCTACGACAGCAACGGCCGCGGCACCGGTATGATCGCAAATATGCCGACTTATTCGTGGAAGGGTGCGTACACGGATGGTCCAGTGCAAGCGCTAGCTGTTGACTGGCCAAACATATCCACGGTTTTGAGCGCCTTTTTAGGGGGTAGTCCGACCGGAGGTGGAACAACAGTCCCCATTCATAGCATCGGGCTTTTTTGGTGCGGCAACAACATCTCAGGCACCTGTCAACAACCACCCATTCAAGAGCCGGATCTTGGATTCGACTACTTCCAGTGGCCAGCCACCGCGCCCATGTACGATTTCACCTCGAATTCCACCTGGACGGGACTTATTATTGGCCAAGCGATGAACGCACTCAAGGCGGCATATGCTCAATTCCCAGTCACGGTCGAGTTAGCCTCGGAACACTCTACCTTCTTCGGTGGCACTGCCCCGGACCAGGACCATATAGTCTATGTCAATGCTGACTCTAGTCAGCTGAAACAACTCTCGATGAGCTGCGGCCTAACTAACCCATTTTCGACCACAACCAGTTTCGAGTACTTGCCGGTTATCATGTCGCAAGCTGAAATTGCCTTAGGAAGCCTCGTCAACGGCACATGGCAATACTTTGCCCCATCATGGCCAACACTACAAACCGATTTTGCTGGCCTGCTAACCGCCGTGGGCAAGGGTGTGGGCAATACTGCAGCTCACGAGGTGGGCCATCAGTTTCAGCTACCCAACATGGACTGCAGTGGTCCAAACTCCCCTGCGTGTCCTTTTCCCGACCCTCCTTACGTTCACTACGAGCAGTGGAGTTGTTACGGTTTTCCGCCCAGTCAATCTAGTTACCCGGCACAGACTCAATACCTCGACATCGGCTCGTGATGCGCCGGTAGCCGTACCGCCCATACTTTCCCGCCAGGGTCAGGATCGCCTGCGTCAGCTGATCTTCGTCCGTGCGCCGCAACCGCAGATAGCGTTGTGTCCCTCGCCACTGCCTCAC
>Ga0074044_10000868_pt1 | contig 28184 bp, 23 predicted proteins | sample BogForMeECP23OM1_FD_94443 | JGI IMG/M metagenome (GOLD analysis project Ga0074044, IMG submission 94443) | Bog forest soil microbial communities from Calvert Island, British Columbia, Canada - Bog Forest MetaG ECP23OM1 | ecosystem: Environmental > Terrestrial > Soil > Wetlands ...
CCGCAACGGCACGCTCGACGAGCAGGATTTCTCCTGGCTCCAGAGAAGCCCCGGGGCGTCACAGAATTGGGAAGTCCCCGATGTTTCTCTCGACGAACTCGAACGCAAGGCCATCGTCGCCGCACTGGAGCGGAAACACGGCAACGTCAAAGAGGCCTCCGCTGCCCTGGGCATTGATCGCTCGACGCTCTACGACAAGCTCAAGCACTACGAGATCACGCACTGAACCACAGATCGCGTAGAGACGGCCGCCCTCGGCCGTCCCAGCCGTGCAGAGACGGGATTTGCCCCGCCTTAAGTCACCGCATAACTATGTTCGAGCCCGGACGCGCAGCCAACGTGCGTGAACGGTTGCTCAATGAGCGCTATCGCCTGTTCTCGACAGTTAGACTGGCAAGTGCAATCATTCAGCGAGAAATGACAAATCAGATTCAATCATCGCAGATCGTTCAATTTCGACTGTGCTGGTACGGATCGCATACCGATTCGAGGCGCCGCTCCAGATGAAACTCTGGTAGTGCCTTAAACATTTTAAGCCACTACCGAAACTCTTTTCACACGGTCAGCGAACAGTGGGATGGGTGTATGATCAGTGCTGTTTTTGAACGAAAAAGGAGATTCCGGCTAAATTAAGAAGGCAAGCTCGGAGAGATTCATGCCACGTTCACAAGTGCTCATTTTGTCTCTCTCAATAGTGCTATCAGTTACTCCGGTTTTGGCGCAGAGTAAGCCCGAAACGATTCCTGACCGCACTGTAATTTCGGCCGTCCTTAAAACCAGCATTGATGCCAAAGATGTAAGACTTGGAAAAGACCTTGAACTTGCGGTGACGGATGATGTTCGTGATAGTTCTGGAAAAATTCTAATCCCCAAGCAAGCTAAATTAACTGGCCGAGTAACAGAAGCTGTGCAATGGATGAAGGATAGCCCTGAATCACGGCTGTCCATCATTGTGGAAAGGGCGGAGTGGAAAAAGAGATCGGTAATCCTTCGGGCTTTTATAGCAGGTGATCTCAAAATTTATACAACAGCTGGCAATCCTAAATCTGGCGTGTCGGACGTGGTCGCTGCTATTACCAACGTGCCCACGATGCAGTTGCCCGTCAACCCGAGTCTGACCCAAGATAACAGTGTGACCGTCCAAATGGCGACCTCGAAAGAACTTGTCACAGAACTGGTCTCACACGTCCATAACGTTAGAATAGAGCAAGGGAGCACTTTGTCGCTTCGCCAGTTAGATCCGTAAGCCACGCGACCAAGCTCTCTGACGGCAGTGGTTCTGGATAGCTGTTGTAACATCGCGATTTCGCTCATTGACCGGATGACCCGGAAACGACACGCCTTCACAGCGCGATGCCGCTGACTGCATAATCCTTGCGACGCCGCGCGCCCTCCATCGATTACGGTGCCGATCACCTACACTTTATAATGTGTTCTTGCTGTCACCGCCTCCCTCTTGATTTTGGGATTTTTCATCACCACCACTGCTCGAAATCCATTGACTTAAGACCCCGTCGCGCCCGACGATAGAGATCTGATTGGGGCAGTTTGACCACCCCAAACCCACTTTCCGGCTCTTTGACAACTTAACTTGACGCGTTTGGCGGGCGTGACCTTGAGCGCAGTCGAAGGGGAACGGATCTCGTAACTCGTTGGTTCTTAAAGACTTTACCAGCAAGTCTTTTAAACTCAAAGACCTGGCGTGGGTCTCCCTCCTAAGTCTTTGATTCCAAAAGACCGGGGTAGGGGAGGGGGGGTACCCATTAAACAGGGGTTAATACCTCCTCAGTAAACATTCAGAATTGAGCCGCAAACTCCCCCTAAGTTTCCAGAAACGTGTCGGCGAGCACCGTGCCCCACTCGGATTCCGGCATCGCGTCCATCAAGCCAGACATCAGCACTCCGCCGTCTGCCAGGCTAGGTGCAGTGTTTGCAGGCCGGAGTTGCAGTTGCAAGCGCTCCAGTTCTCGAGACAGCCAAAAGTGAACTTCGGGTCCTCGGAGAAGATGGCGCAGCGTTACCGGATCGTTCGGATCCAGCCGCGGGTGTATTTTCAGATACCAGCCTTCCTTCGGCCCTCCGATACCAACTACTGTTCCCTCAATGGGGGCTCGAACCCGAATCTCGTTTCCGTTCTTCGTCATCTCCCAAGCGGTTCCATTGACCTCGATTTCACTGCCCATCTTAGGCATCGTGATGGAGTCAGGACTGCCGATCAGATGCTGAGCTAATTCATCGGGGCCGATCGTGAGTGTGCCGTCCTCCTCCGGCTTCACCCAAGTGTGGCCCCGATGGTAAAAGCGGTCGTTGGAATAATTGAGCCCCAGATCGTGGACGATTCCCCTCGCCGACTGCACCGCGAACTGCGAGTAATTGCTGCACTGGCGGCAATCAAAGGCGTTGTCGCAGGTTCTCGACATCACTCTGCCCGCAAGTTCGTGGCGGCAGCGGCGTTCCGTCTCCGGCAACTGCGCAAAGTCTGACTTCCAGCACAACTCAATCGCTCGGTTGGTGCGGAAGTCGCGCACTGTGCGCCATACGGCGGAGACCACGGTTACCAGAATGGTCAGCGCCACGGCAAAAAACAGAGACAGAAATAGAATGTGACCTACAGTCCAGCGAAATCCATCAACTCCCGGAAACATGTGTGTTTCCTCCTTTTGGCTGTGCAAACAGCGGCAGGTAGCGATACGACAAGGAGTAGACAATGACTCCATATCCCAGCACGCCACCGAAGCTAGCCACCTCTTGCCAACTCGGCGTGTAGTGCAGGAACTCGTCGAAAGCCAAAGTCGGCAAAGCCAGGGTTTGCACGGTAAGAACGAAGCGGTTCAGCAGCACGCCTGCACAAGCCAGCGCTGCAGCACTCAGCAGCAAGCCACGCCGCTGTGCGGAGCGGCGGTAGGTCAGCAGAAAAGCCGGGAGCAGTCCAAAGACCACAATCTCCGCGAACAAGATCGGCAAGCCAAACGGTTTATAGCTGTAATACTGCCAGGGAGCAAAGCCCACCGATGGCGAAGTGAAGTTCAGCCAGATCAGCGTGTCAATCGACTTGGCTGCAACGTAGATCCCGAGCAGCACGCCGGAAATAAATCCCAGGCGCCGGAAAAGATCCGGTGGTACAAGGCGTCGACCGGTTACCTTCTCGACGGTTGCCGTCACCAGCATCAGAAAGCTCGGCCCCGTAGCGATCGCCGACAAAATGAACAGGAAGAAGGTTGAAGGCCAGATGAGAAATCCCTGCCGGAAAGCGAAAGGACGGCCGCGCAACACTCCATAAAGCCCGCCCAGCGATCCCTGGTGGAAGAACGAGAGCAGCGTTCCCACGCCTGCCAGCACCGGCACCAGTTTGTGGAGCTGATGTTCAAAGACCAGAAACGAGGGCAGCTTGCGCAACTGGCGGTTGCGCAGCAGGATCGGTATGTATTCCAGGCAGAGCACCAGCAAGTAGCAGGAAATGCAGAAAGTAACCTCGGTGAGCATCGAGTGCGTATTCGGATGCCAGAAGGTGAACCACGCGCGCAGTGGCTGTCCCACGTCTATCATTAATATGCCGACTGCACCGCTGTAACAGATGAACCCAACCACGACAGCCGTGTTCAGAATCGGCTGCAGCTCGGCGCGCTTCAGAATGTAAACCAGAAATCCCGTGAAGAACGCGCCCGCGCCCAGCGCAATGACGCCCAGATCCAAAAAGATCCACAGGCCAAAGGCGAACCGGTTGTCCATGTTGGTCTGGTTCAACCCGAAATACAGGCACAACCCGGCCGCATAGACCCCTAAAGCGAACACAACTACCCAGGGAGCAAGCCAGACCAAGAACTGTCGAAGCGAGGTTCGTTCTTCGCCTCGGGCGATCCAGCGACTATCTGCCAAGGCGGTGCTAGCCATGTTTCACCTCCGAACCAGGACCGGACTTGGACTCTGCCAGCGCTCTCACCCACGCCTCCTTCGACTTGTAGTAGACCTTCGGCTCAGTGTCCAGGCGTGCCAGCAACCGGAATGCGTCCGGGGAATGTGCTTCGTGAGAGACAGCATCGTTCTGGTCCGCCAGATTTCCAAACCGGATCGCCGCCGTCGGACAAGCTTCGACGCAAGCTGGAACGTAGTCGGCAGGATCGATTTCCCGCTTTCCAGCAGCAGCGGCCTTCGCCATGGCAGAATGCAGCCGCGCGTGGCACATATTGCACTTCTCTACGACACCGCGCATCCGCACCGCAACCCCCGGATTCAGGCTCTTCTCCATTCCCGCAGGCCACGCCGGATCCCACCAGTTGAAGTAGCGCGCATGATAGGGACACGCGGTCATGCAATATCTGCATCCCAGGCAGCGCTGCGGCATTTGCATGACAATGCCAGTAGCTTTATCCACCTCGACGGCTTGCTGCGGGCACACGCTCACACATGGCGTCTCGTGCTCGCAGTGCATGCACATGATAGGAATGAACACTTCGCGCTGTGCTCCTCCCTCCATTCCGTTCGATACCTTGCGCACCAACATCGGGGTTATCCCGGTTCGAGGACTCGCCTGTGGAAGCGGTGCCACATTGTTCTCGGCCGCGCATGCCACCATGCAAGAGCCGCAACCCGTGCAGCGATCCAGGTCGATTACCATGCCGTAACGGGCGTTCATGCGTTTCTCCGATCCGGCGCTTCACGTAAGCTGGATTCCTGGTAGAGTTTCGAGGCCAATGGAGGCAAAACCGGCGCGCGCCAGGCATTAGACCAGTTCACGCTTGACGAACTCAACGCCTGCGCGGAACTGACGGTTGTCGGCCATTCCTTCAGTTGACATCGAAAGGCGGTGGAACGTGGCGGCTCGTCGACCCAGACTGCTCCCTTCCAGAGTTGCTCTTCGAGCTTCTGAACGGATGCGAACTTCGCAACGGGTGTCGCTTCTTGTCCCTGCAGAGTTCCCGCACGCCCACGGAAGAGATCCGCGCAACGCGCGTGAATGATTTTCTCCATCGTCATCAAAGCGGGATCGATGCCGCTCAGGAACTGTGCGGCGCTCTGCACTTCCGGCGACGCCTTCAGCAAGCTGGGAGCCACCGCATAGGTCGCAATCGCAGACGTGGGCGCGGTGGGAACGTCGGTCAACTCTTCCAGGAAGCCCGGCGCCGGCAGCAGCCAATCGGCTGTGCTTGATCCTCCATCCCAGGCAGCGAAGCGGAAGACCTCGGCATTCGTGGGCGGGACAAAGTCCCAAGGGACGCTGGCATCGATCAGCACGGCGCGAGCCGAGTCGATACCGGTGTCAGCGGAAGCATACGACTCGGTATGTTTCGATTTCCTCACGATGCCGCCGCGTGCTCCAGCAGCGCCCAGCACCACGTTCAATGCTGCAATCGCCAGATTGTCGCCGTTCGCGATCGCCACCACGGGAGGCCTTGCAACCATCGTCCGCGCCAGATCGACAATCGCGCCGGTGCTGAGTCCGGTCTGCCCGGCAGCTTCAGCGAGTGTCATTGGCGGCATCGGGCCACGTGCGGGGACCAGGTGCTCTTCGAGCAGCACGCGCGCCACGCCCGCAGCCAGAGCGGCCTCAGAGCCAGCATGAACTGACACCCACTGCCACGCCCGCGCGGCGGTCCTGGAAAGCGATGCTTCCACCTGAATCAGGCGCAGTTGCGGATCCTTAGATCCCGCCGCTCGCTCCGCCCACAGTCGAGTGAACCGTCCGGGAGTGGCCCAGCCATCCAGCAGCGGCGCACCAAAGCTTACGATGGTCTGCGCGTTCTCAAGATCGTAACCCAATCCGGCCACAGGCACGCCGCTCCAGTTTGCATAGGGCGCCAGGGCCAAAGTCTCCGGGCTTGAAACCGTGCGATAGCTGCCGTTCCGCTTTTGAACGAAAGTTTCGAACACCGATGAAGCCGCGCGCCCCGGGTATCCATCGATGATCGCGATTGGACCCTCGCTGCAAGCTTTGGCAAAAGCCACTTGTGCTGCTTCCCACGAGGAAGAACTCGCCCCATGACGCACCGTGCGCAGCCGTCGCGGATGCCAGTTCAGTTGATGCACTCCGAAGCCGAGGGGGCACAGGGCTCCACGACTGATGGGATGGCTGGCCACGCCGGCGACACCTACGGGCCACCCCGAGGCCATTCGCACGCGCATTCCGCATCCATTGGGGCACAAAGTACAGAACGACTGTTTCACTTCGACGGGACCGTGTGCGGGCTGCGGAATCCACGGCCAATTCTGGCTCCAGATGGAAACGTCATCGAGCAGCTTCCACGGCACCGGCGTGACCAGTAGACCCGCCGTCCCGGCCACACCCCACAGCAGATCTCGTCGTGTGAGCTTCATGCTTCTCCTTTATTGATGGCAACCGAGGCAGCCAACCTCGAGGTTGTGCCGGCGATGGCAATCTTCACAGTCGCTCATCTTCATGCCCTCGTGCGGCGCGCGTCGCAGGCGCGAGATCGAGTGCCCCCAAATATCGCGGCTATACCCGCTGATCCGGTTTTGCTGATAAACCTTCACCTCGTCTGACTCGCCATACGTCGAGTGGCATTCGCTGCAGGCCAGAGCGGCGCGTTTCACGTGAATGGCGTGCGAAAACCACACGTTCGCCGGTTGCTGCGCGTATACCAACCACGGAGTTTCTTTTCCCGGCTTGATGTAGGTGTCCACCAGGATTGCTTCCGCCTTACTCGTGCCCATCTTCTCGGAATGGCAGCCTGCGCAAGTCTCCATCGCGGGAATTCCGGCGAACGTGCCGTCATCGCGAAGAGCATGGCACTGGCTGCATTCCGCGAGCCCGGATTTTTCCGCGTGCGTCTTGTGCCGAAACTCAAGCGGCTGTTGCTTTTGCACGTAGAGCACGCGCGGAAACGCTACCCACCCGGCTAACAGCGTGACGGCAAGCCCAATTCCGAATACAAGAATGTTCCGCCTCGTGCTCATTCCTCCACCGTCCAGTCCTTCCTGGAAAAGAAATGCTGGAATAAACACACCAGATGCTGCCGCGATAGCAACTGAGCGACTCCACGTACGGGCACGCCGCCATCACAGTCCATGGCATGCGTCTGGTGGATTTCGCGAGCGAGGCGCTCTTGTTCCTCAGCCTGCCAGGCCGCAGCTTGCGGCCCGGAGATGAGGCCGGCGCGCGTCCGGCCCGGCAGTTCCCAACCTTCGAACAACCAGCCTGCACCGTAAGGGTCGGCAGTCAACCTTGCCGGATCGCTGCGAACCCGGCTGTTTACTCTCTCAATCAGCAGCGGGTTCGGAAAACTCATGGGCCATTCCACTCCCTTTATGGTAAGCGTCAGCGCGGGACAATGGCTTCCATGTAGCGTTACGAAGGTTACGCCGTCCACATTCCCGGTCACACCGGCCAGAAACCCATCGAGACCGAGATGGCACAACCCGGATTCTTCGGTGTCTAACCAGAAATGGTTTGGGGTATATAGAAGATATGGTGGCGGAGTCGTCGCGTGTGGCCGCGCGAGCGACAAATAGGAATCGCAGTAGCGGTAGCTATTGCTGGTGCAACTCGAGAGTTGCGAGTCGCTGAAGGGCACCAGCTTCGGGACCGGCGAGGCGCCACAGTATTGCACGCGGACCTCTTCCAGATGCGGACAGCGCTCCAGTTGTGCGGGGCTGGTGGCGGCCAATGGACACTGCCGGTATTCCGATGAGGTACATCGGCCGCCGTCGGCCACCACCCCTGGCCCGTCGAGGATCAACTTCTGCACTGGCGCAGCATGGCAGTATCGCGCTCGGCCTTCTCTAAGAAAAGGGCACGCCATAACTCACTTCCGCCGCGCTTTGTTTTCTGAAGACTCTTCTTCCGAAGGCTCGACTCTCTCGCCTCCATCTGCCATCGTTAGCCCTAACCCTGGTACGGATAGAGTATGCAAGTCCGCACGCGACATCGCCCACAGTTCTGCGTCAAGGGTGTCTGCCGCACGCGCCTTGTGTTCCCTTCGCGCCCACAACTCCCAGCCCACTGCGCCAGTCACCACGAGCGCCGCCAAAAGTGTGACCGCGACCAAGGCGAGGTTCATGACTTGCAGCCAAAATGTCCAATCATTTGCCATGTAGATTGACCTCCTTGCCGCTAGCCAGCGGCCACTTTAGAAGTAGCAATCCAGACACCATTGAGCGAATGCAATAACTTACGAGTGATTTCCACCGTTGCGTGTCGGAATTCCCAGCACCTGAGTAGGGTTTCCCGACAAGCCTGTGCTTTTTCCGCGAGAGTGTCTCGAGCAGCGTAGAATGGGCGACGACCAGTCTGCTGGGAGGCGCGATTTTAGTGGGACTCTACCACTTACTGCCCGCTGAGGCTTTGAAGATTGTCCTCGTCCTATTCTTATCTTTCCTGATAGGACTGGAGCGGGAAGAGCACAAGGTGTCGGCCGGCTCGTACTCTTTCGGGGGAGTACGCACGTTCCCGCTCATCGGGCTGATTGGTTATTCAGTCGCCCTTCTTTCCGGCAAGCAACTGCTGGCACTGATAGTTGGCTTTCTGGTGATCGCCGGGTTCTTGCTTTTGTCCTACTGGCACAAGCTTTCCACTGCTGAAGCCGCGGGTGTGACGTCAGAGATGTCCGGTCTCGCAACCTTCCTCGTTGGAGCTTTGGTCTGCTATGGGCATTTCTGGACTGCTACCACGCTGAGCGTTGCCAGCCTGCTGCTGCTCGATCTCAAAGCAGCTCTGGAAAAGCTTGCCGCTCGCATCGCTCCAGAAGAGATTCTTACATTCGCGAAGTTTCTCCTTTTGACCGGCGTCCTCCTGCCGGTATTCCCGAATCAGGAGTTCAGTCGATTCCACATCAACCCTTTCAAGACTTGGCTGGTGGTGGCCGCGGTCAGCACCATCTCCTATGGCAGTTACGTTCTGCAGAAAGTAACCAGGCAACAAGGGGGCGTCGTGCTGGCGGCGTTGCTGGGCGGAGCGTATTCATCGACCGTCACTACGGTCGTGATGGCGCGCCGGGCCGCTCGTGAACTGCATCCTCACCTTTTCGCCGGTGGTATCTTGATCGCATCCGGCGTCATGTACCTTCGGCTGGTCGCGCTTTTGGCGCTGTTCAACCGGCCACTGATGTCTTTGCTGGCGCTTCCCTTTCTTGTACTCGCCGGTACCGCGCTCGGCGTCGGTTGGCTCTGGACGCGCCGGGCGGACCCCAGTACTCAAGCAGTACAGCGGGAGTTCGAGCCCAAAAATCCACTCGAACTGCGCGCGGCATTTTTCTTCGCCGTTTTGTTTCTGGGGATGCTGGTCGCTACCCAGTTGGCGGTGACCTATCTTGGAAGAGCGGGAGTGAATACTCTGGCCGCCATTATGGGTATTACCGACGTAGATCCTTTTATTATGGGGATGACCCAGGCAGCGGGCACCCTCACTCCTCTGAATATTGCGGCGGCCGCAGTTCTCATCGCCGCAGCCAGCAACAATTTCGTCAAAGGGATTTACGCCTATAGTCTCGCCGACCGGAAAACGGGTTTGCAGAGCCTTTTGCTCATGACAACTCTTGCCGTGGCTGGTCTCATTCCCCTGCTTTGGATCAGATCGTGACCTCTCGGAAAATTCGTTAGTCTCCTACCACCTGCCAGATCACTTCTTGGAGGTCACGAGTGTTAAGACTCTCTCTATACGGCTGGCATGCTTCCTAGACATCCTTCAGTTGGTTCTCATCCATCCCGAAATAGTGGCCCAGTTCGTGGATGATCGTGAGGCGGATTTGTTCGCGGACTTCGGCCTCACTGGAGCAGACCGCTTCAATATTCTTCTGATAGAGCACGATGTGATCAGGTCCTGTCGGCAGGTCAAATATGCTCTTCCTGGTCGTGGGCACGCCATGGAAGAGACCCAGAATGAGCCGCCCTTGGCGCCCCGGCCGCTGTGATGGTTGATGCGGCGGCTTATCTTCCACCAGAACGGCAACGTTGCGAATGCGGCTGCGAAATTCCTGCGGAAGCGAGTCCAGCGCCTCCTCGACTACCTTGACGAAATGTTCACGCTTCATCCTTCACCGTCCATGTGAAGCGCTGGCGTCCTCACCCAAGCAATTGGACCGAGTCCCGCGGGATTCCAACTTCGAGCGGGCCCCGGCGCCGCTCCCTGCCGACCTTGCGCGGTTCCCCCGGCGCTCGGTGTCCCGGGGCCACGACCTTCTCGATTTCTTCCCGCAGCCAGCGATTCGCCGGATCATTCTCCACGCTCTCGTGCCAGTACAAGTGGGCTTCGAGACGGGGCTCTGGGAGCGGGAAGGGATACACCTGAATCATCCGATCGGTGTTCATTCTTCCCGTGTTCAGTAGTTGCGCATGGGGCCCCGGCAAGGTTAGCAGCATGTCCGTCTTGCTCACCACCATGCAGGCCGTGTGGTTGTGCTGGCTGCGTAGAAATACCTGGCGGCGCAGTCCCCGCCGGCTCAGTTCAACGTCAATCAGGCTGGGACCGTGGCGCCGGGAAGAGACCTGAATATGGCGCTGTGCCAGATAAGTATCCAGGTCGAGTTTGTCTTTGATCGCTGGGTGACCTTGCCGGGCGATGACCACGAATGGCTCATTCAGAAGCCACTTATGCCGGATGCGATCACTCATCGTCATGGGGATGTCGATGGCGAGATCGACCGAACCGCTTGCCAATTCGGTTTCCAAGTCCCGGCGCTTGACCCGCGAGGTGCTGATCGACATTCCCGGGGCAACATGCGCCAGGCGTTGCAGCAGGGATGGAAGAATCAGCGCCTCGGCGTATTCCCACAGCGACAGGTGAAAATTCCGGCGCGTGTGTTCGGGAACGAAATTGCGACTTTGGCTGAGATTTGCTTCCAAGATTTGCAACGCCTGCCGCACTTGCTCAATCATGTTCCGCGTGAACGGCGTCGGTACCATGTGCGCCCCTTGGCGGACGAACAGCGGGTCTTGCAGAAGATCACGCAGGCGCTTCAGCGCGTGGCTGATCGCAGGTTGGGTGAGGTTCAGTTGCTGGCCTGCGCGAGTGAGGTTGCCCTCGCGATAGATGGCTTCCAGCACTACGAACAGGTTCAGGTCGACCCGGCTTAAATGCACGACGCATATATTACAGGATTCATAGGATTCATTAGGAGAATTTTGCGCAAATCGCTAGGCTAGAGTGCCTGCGGGGTGAACGCCTACCAAATGGACTTTTCTTTGTCAGCGAGAGCCCAGAGCTATGTCCAGCGCCTCTCGGCGTTCCTGCAGGAGCACGTCCTGCCGGCCGAGCCTGAGTATTGCGCACAGGTGCAGAACCTTCCTGACTGGCGCGGCTGGAAGCAGCCTCCGGTTATGGAGGTTTTGAAGGCCAAAGCGCGGGCGGTCGGCCTGTGGAACCTGTTCCTCCCCGACGGGGAGTATGGTGCGGGCCTCACCAATGTGGAATACGCGCCTCTGGCAGAAATCACGGGCCGGTGTTCGATCGCTCCCGAGGTTTTCAACTGCAATGCGCCCGACACCGGCAACATGGAAGTGCTGGTGAAGTATGGCTCGGCAGCGCAAAAGCTACAGTGGCTCACGCCGCTGCTGGCCGGCGAGATTCGGTCCGCGTTCTGCATGACGGAACCCGACGTGGCCTCGTCGGATGCCACGAACATTCAAGCTACGGCCTTGATCGAGGGAGATCACATCGTCCTCAACGGCCGCAAATGGTGGAGTTCCGGCATCGGCCATCCCCATTGCCGCCTGCTCATCTTCATGGGGATTACCGATCGCTCGGCCTCAAAGTACCAGCGTCATTCTATGGTTCTGGTGCCGCTCGACACTCCCGGTGTCAAGATCGAGCGCATGGTGCCGGTGTTTGGATCCTATGATCCGCCCTTCGGACACGGCGAGGTTAGCTTCACAAATGTCCGAGTACCGCTCGATCACATCATCGCAGGGCCAGGCCGGGGTTTCGAAATCGCGCAGGGCCGGCTTGGCCCCGGCCGCATTCATCACTGCATGCGCACGCTGGGAGCAGCCGAACGCGCGCTTGAGCTTTTGTGCCGCCGCGCGCTCCAACGCGTGGCCTTCGGCAAACCTCTGGCCGACCTTGGAGGCAATGCCGACGTCATTGCCAACGCCCGCATTATGCTGGAGCAAGCCCGTCTTCTCACTCTCAAGGCTGCATGGATGCTCGATGAAGTGGGCACCAAAGGCGCGCGCAGCGAAATCTCACAGATCAAAGTCGCGGTTCCCAACATTGCTCTGCAAATCATCGACCAGGCGATTCAAATGCACGGAGGCGCCGGCGTTTCCCCCGATTTTCCTCTGGCCGAAATGTTTGCCACGATCCGCACGCTGCGCATCGCGGACGGGCCCGACGAGGTGCATCGCGCCTTGATTGCGAAGCTCGAACTGAACAAATACAAACCTTAGGACCCTAGCCTCGGTCTGACCGGTGGCAAAGCGTCCAAACCTAGAACGTCAAGCGCATCCCGAGCTGAATCTGACGCTTCGGGAAATCGGATGTGAAGCTCAACGGCGTGCTGGGAGTGACCGTGGTTCCGTTGGGCCGGATCCCTTGCACGTTAAACGTCGTGAACGTCGGGTTAAACCCGAAAAGCGGGCTCACTTCATTATTCACGCTGGCATAGTTGGTCCGATTCGCAATGTCGAATCCTTCAGCCGTGATTTGCAGAGTGGCCTTTTCACCCACTTTGTGATGCCAGCTCAACCGCGTGTCGAAATCAACGTAGTTCGGGCCAAGACCCGTGTTACGAGCGGCTCCTATCGGGCGGCCATTGGTGGGGTGGTTGTCACCATTGGTGGCTTCTCCACTCAGCAAATTGAACGGGTGCCCGCTGTTGTAGTTAAAGATTGGAGCTACCTCGAAACCGGAGAGGACACCTTTCTCCCATGGGCTGCCGAAGACACCCGCGATCACCACCTTGTGTCGCTGATCGAAATTGGAAGGCGAATGCTCCCCGGCCAGGTTCAGATTATCCTGTGGGCCATAGTCACTGTTGTAATCCGTGGTGGTGTCAAAGGCTTTGCTATAGGTGTAACTTCCCATTACCGCTACGCCCTTATTGAACTGCTTCTTGACCTCCAGAATGCCACCCTGGTAAAGAGCGGATCCTGCCGAAGTGTATTGGTTGTTCTGGATAAGGAGGGGATTGTAGAAACAAACGGCTGGGTTGGCCTCGCATGGTGTAGTAATAGTGGGGTCGACCAGGTTGGCGGGGTCGGTAGCGGTACTTGTGTTCCAATCCCGGTATTTAACCGTCTTTCCGTTGGCCAGGGTCAGGGAGACAAAGCCCGGATCCTGCAGGTTCGTGTCAATCGCGACCGGGAGGTGGACGGTGTGGGAATAGATGTAGCTCAAGGAAACTGACAGACCAGGAGCGACTTGCCGCTCAATTCCAAACTCGGCTTGTTGCGAGTAAGCGCTCTTGTAGTTAGGTTGGTTGGTGAATAATACGCTGAGGCCGGGAATTTGGCCGCTATTCGTGGGGTTGATCACGCCACTCGAAGCCGTCTGCAAATCGTTCGCGGTGATGCAAGCATAATTCCCTGGGAGCGGCGTAGTGCAGCCAATCTGTCCTCCAAGAAACAGATTTGCGAAGACCTCAGGCGAATTGACCGTGATGGGATCGACATAAATTCCTATCTTCCGGTTGCAAGGACTGGAGCCGCTGCCGGGGACGTTGACGCCGGCGGCAGGAAAATAGAGCCCGCAAGTAGTAAGCAGGTTCGTGATCTGACTGCCGGGGCCGCTTACGCCCTGGTTCTCGACTCCGGTGTTATTCGCGTTCAGAACCCCCAGCGCCCAATCCACACCGGGAACGACGTCGTAAATTTGCGAGTAGAAGACCCCATATCCCCCTCGGATCACGGTCTTGTGGTCTTTGAACGGATCCCATGCGAACGAAACGCGGGGAGCGAAATTGTGCTTGGGGGTATTCAATGGAGCGTATTGCGTATCCAGTTCATAGCGGAGGCCGTAGTTAAGAGTGAAGTTGGATGCGATCGCCCAGGCATCCTGTGCATAGAGCGCAGTGAACGGTCTGGTTCTGGCGTAGGCGGCATTGCCGAATCCGTCTTGAAGGAATATAGGGAGCCCCAACGAGGCGTTCTGCAGCGAATTGAGAGCCGTCCCTGGCGTGGTTACTCCGGGGCATAAGGGATTGCTCGGAGCTAAACACGGGCTGAGCAGACCTCCAGGCAAGGGCCCGAATTCAAAGCGGCCGGGCAGGAAGATGGCGGTGTCAGTGTGATTGCCACGGAGAAGTTCTGCACCGCCGAACCGCAACGTATGGTGGCCGCGAATTATGCTGAGGTTGTCCGCGAATTCATAGCGGCGCAGGATCTCATGTTGGGGCAAAAAGATGTTCGTTCCGAACTGCGCGAAACCCGGGAGGTCAAGTCCTACTTCAGCGGCCTCGTTTGGAATCACGTTTGTGTGGTTATAACTCCACTGCACCCGAGCTTCATTCTGAGTGGTCGGGCTGAATAAGTGAAACCATGCACCCAGGAGCGTGTGGTTATAAGCATGGATCGAACTACCCCGCGAGTAGGCGGTCAAAGACTGCACATCAGGAGACTCCTCCAAGTCATGGCCGTAGTTGTAGCGTAGGTAGGTTTGGTCGTTGGCGCTGAAACGGTGGTCTAGACGTCCCGATCCCAGGTACTGCCGCGTGTTGAATGGAAACACTCCGCCGTTATTTTCAAACTGGCTGATTAGGAAGTCGTTCAGCGCGCCCTGATACGCGCTCAACCCGCTGTTAGGGGCGACCGCCAAACCAGCCTGGAGTTCGCCTGCGCACAACTGCGGAGAGACCGGCCCCTGTGCTGAAAAGCAAGTTACGTTCCCACTTTCCGAGTTCCACAGTTGCTGGATAACGTCCTGTTGCGCAACCCTTGGGTCGCTGCTTGCTACATAGGCGGGTAGGGTATTTCCAGCGATGGAGGGTCCGGCAAAGATCGAACTGTCAGTCAACAGGGGAACGGAATTCTGTGAGTCCTGCCGCAGGCCCTCGAAAGAGCCATACAGGAAGGTTTTGTCTTTCTGGATGGGGAAGCCGATGGCGCCGCCGTACTGCTGGCGGCTGAGTGAATTCTTGATCGGTGCGCCGGCAGACGTGGTGTTGAAATTAGCGTAGGTCGGGTCTGGCGCAAGCGCCGAACTGAAGGCGAATGGGTCGCGCGCATCCATGGCATCATTGCGGAAAAAGCCGTAGAGGCTGCCATGCACGTTGTCGGTGCCGGATCTCGACACAATGTTGATGGTGGCGCCACTGGCTCCGCCCAGCTCAGCGGTGTAATTGCTGCGGTTGATTTGGAATTCCTGCACCGCGTCCTGGCTCAAGGTCAGGCGCACGCCGCCTTCATCGTCGTTGGCTTCGCCTCCATCCACGGTCACGCTGTTGCCTCGGCCGTTGCTGCCGTAGAAGGAAAGTCCGCTGGTGGGTGTCTGCTTGACGCGATAGCTGGTGTCGTCCGCCAGCCGGGTGGAATTGGAAACGCCGGGCACCAGCAAGGTGAAGGTCAGGTAGTCGCGGCGGTCAATCGGTAGATCGTCAATATAGGTTTGGGTAAGGGTGTCCGCTTGGCCTGATCTTTCCGTGTCCACGGCGGGCGGCTCGGCCGACACTTCGACGGTTTCCTTTCTCGATGCCACTTTCAGGTGGAAGTCGAGAACCGCCGTCTGTCCCACGGTGATCACCAAGCCCCTCTGGATCTGGGTTTGAAAACCAGCGTGCTCTACCGTCACGTTGTACGACGCCGGCGGCAGTCCCGTGAACCGATACTCGCCACCGTTGTCGGTAACGGCGCTGCGCCGGATTCCCTTCTCGGCATCCTCCGCCACCACGTCCGCCTTTGGCATAGCGCTGCCGGAGGCGTCTGTCACCGTCCCTTTTATGCCGGCAGCCGCGCCTACGCCTTGAGCGTGCGCGGCACTCAGCATTCCCAACAGCACCAGCAGGCAGGCAAAGCTGAATCCGCACGAGCGTATCCACACCTTTGTGCTCCTCATAAAGTCCCCCATTTGACCGGCAGATAATACTTCATTTCGACACTGGCTGGCTCACAAGTCAGCGGTAGATAGCCTGCATGAAACTCAAATTGATATTCGGCAGATTCTCGACCTGCGGCGTATCGACAGCATTGGCTTGCTGTGTTTGAATGAAAACGAAAAACTCCCCACGCTCGTGCCTTTTCAGAGCGCCGCATCTTCACGATGCGCGCGAGGGTATCCGCGTTCGTGAAATTCATCAAATGAATTGTTTTGATGATGATGTATGCTGGCCGGGAATATCGGCTTGGTTTCGTTCTCGCCCAGGAAAATGGCTTACGACTTTCCGGTTTCCGGACCCGGATTTCCGTCTGTATGCGACAAAAGAAATTCGAGTATCTCCTTGTTGGCTTCTTCGGTCTGGTCGGTAAGAAACAAATGACTGGCGCGCTCGAGCAGGACGAGTTTCGCGCCCGGAATCCGCTTTGCGATCAATTCCCCGTTGCCCGGGGGCACCAGCGCATCCGACTTTCCATGGATGACCAGCGTCGGCGCCGTGATCTGGGCGATTCGGCTGTAGCTCTCCCACGCCATGATCGCCTGCAGTTGTGCCATGTAGCCTTCCGGGGAGGGGAGCCAACGCCGGCGCAGGTTGACATCTTCCTCGATTTTATCGCGCGGCGTCGCCGCATCGTAGATGTAGGGAAGCATGGCATTCCGCGCTTGCTCTAGCGTCATGCCGCGCGCCAGCAGCACGTCAGCGACTTTGCTCTCCGCGCGCACCGCCAAATGTCCGCCGGGCGCGGCGCAGCCTAAAATCAACGAGCGCGTCCGCTCCGGATATTGCAGCGCAAATTCCTGCGCAATTGCGCCACCCATGGAAACGCCGAAAACGTGGGCGCGGGAAATGCCGGCAGAATCCAGAACTGCAGCCGCGTCCGATGCCATGGTGGCAATCGAATAAGGCCCAGGAGGTACGTCGCTCAGTCCCACTCCTCGATTGTCGAACGCAATTGTGCGGTACCGCTTCGCCAGCGCCGGGCGTGTGCGATGCCACATGACCGACGTATAGCCGAGGCCCATGATCAACAGGACCGGTGCTCCCTGCCCCTGCTCGTCCCAATAGATCTTTGTCCCTTGATTCTCGACGAATGCCACCAGTGGTTCTCCTTGGCCGGCCTAGACCACTTTCAGCATGAGCTTCCCCGAGTTCTCACTCTTGAAAAGCTTGAGCAGAGTTTCGGGAAAGGTTGCGAGTCCTTCCACGATATCCTCGCGCGACTTCAACTTGCCCGCCGCCATCCATGCCGCCATTTCCGCTCCGGCTTGCGCGTAGCGATCCACGTAGTCCAACACCAGCGTGCCCTTCATCGTGGCGCGATTCGACAGCAGAGAGAGATAGTTGCTGGGTCCCGTGATCGGGCCGGTGTTGTTATATTGCGAGATCGCCCCGCAGATTACGATCCGGGCGCGCAGCTTGAGTTGCGCCAGCGCAGCGTCCAGGATTGCGCCGCCCACGTTGTCGAAATAAACGTCAATGCCCTCCGGACTATGCTTTCGCAGAGACCGGCCTACGTTTTCCGATTTGTAGTCGATGGCTGCGTCGAAACCCAGTTCCTGCACGATGTAGCGGCACTTCTCCGTTCCTCCTGCAATGCCGACCACATGGCAGTTCTTGATCTTGGCGATCTGTCCCACGACCGCGCCCACGGCTCCCGCGGCAGCCGAGACCACGACCATCTCGCCTGGCTTCGGCTGTCCCGTATCGAGAAGTCCGAAATACGCGGTCATGCCAGTCATGCCGAGTACGCTGAGATACTTTGGCAGCGGAACAATTCTCGCGTCGATCTTCGTCACTCCCCGGCCGTCGGTCAGCGCGTACTCCTGCACTCCGAACAATCCGGAGACGTGATCACCCCCGGCGAAGCGCGGATTGCGCGATGCCGTCACGATCCCCACTCCCAGCGCCCGCATGAGTTCTTCGATCCCCACCGGCGGCATATACGAACGCGCCTCATTGATCCAGATACGCATCGCCGGATCAAGCGAGATGTACAGCACCTGAACCAGCAGTTCGCCTTCCTTGGGTTCCCTGACCGGTTCTTCCGCGTAAGTCCAGTCGCTGCGCTTCGGCATTCCCACCGGACGCGCCGCCAGCAGAAACTTGTGATTAGTGAGTGCCATGCTGCCTCCGTCGTTGCGAATCCCGCCACTCAGACTGCATACCGCTCGCTCTCCAGCAGGCGTCGCGCAATCTGGCGCCGCAGTGCGATCGCATTTACTGGATCGTGACTGGCATACCCGCGTAAACGAGAAAGGTTCCGCCGCAATTCCTCGCCTTGCGCACAGGCGCTCAACACCGTTCTCGACGAGAGTTCCACCTTGGCTATGGCATCGCGCAAATACACAGTGCAGGCATCCGCCGCATTCACCCCGACACCGGCCGCTGCCAATTTCCGGCTGCGCAGCAGGGCCGACTCCATGGCAAACACTTCCATGATGATGTCAGACAGGTTCATGATGATCTCCTGCTGTTGTTCGAGCTGCGCGCCATATTTCTCGTGCGCTACTCCCAGCGTCAGCAGGAAGATGTTCTTTGCGCTGTGGACCAGGCTCAGCTCCGTCTCACCCGCTGCCTCCGCGGGTTGCTTATCGGTCTGCTGCAAGATGGCACGAGCGGCCTCGAGCAGAGGCAGTTGTCCGCGGGCCGCGCGCTTCAGCGGCATGCCCGTGATCACCAGCCGGTTGATTTCGCTGGTCCCCTCAAACAGACGGTTGATCCGCGAATCGCGATAGTAGCGTTCTACCTCATAATCATGGTGGTATCCGTAGCCGCCGTGGATCTGGACACCTTCATCGACCACGTAGTCCAGCATCTCAGCGGCATAGACCTTTACCATCGAGCACTCGGCGGCAAATTCCTCGATGGCCTTCAGCTCTTGGTTGGACCCGCCTGCAGATTCGGCCGACGCGCCGTGCATTTGATTTTCAATCAGTCCGACTACACGCCAAGCCATCGACTCCGCGACAAAAATCCGGATCGCAATTTCCGCCAGCTTGTGTTGAATAGCGCCGAACTCGGAAATTGTCGAGCCGAACGCCTTGCGCTGTTTGGCGTACTTCAGGCAAATCGAGAGCACGTTTTTCGCGGCTCCGACCGAGGCAGGGCCCAGCTTCAACCTTCCGATGTTCAGGATGTTGAAGGCGATCACGTGCCCCCGTCCAATTTCACCCAACACGTTCTCCACCGGAACCGGAACGTTGTCGAGATACACGGCCGTGGTGGAACTGCCGGTGATTCCCATTTTGTGTTCTTCCGCCCCACTGCTTACGCCGGGAAAATTCCTCTCAACCAGAAACGCGGTGAACTTTTCTCCTCCCACCTTGGCAAACACCGTGAACAGGTCGGCCGCGCCGCCATTGGTGATCCACATCTTCTGGCCGTTCAACATGTAGTGTTTTCCATCCGCGGAGAGATCGGCCCGCGTTCGTGCCGCCAGGGCATCCGACCCCGCCAGAGGCTCGGTGAGCGCATAGGCGGCCAGCATCTCCAGTTTCGCCAGCTTTGGCAGATATTTGCGTTTCTGCTGCTCATTGCCAAAGTAGACGATGGGCAGGGTGCCGATGCCGGTGTGCGCCGAGTGCCATCCACCATAGGAGCCGTCTCGTCCCAAGCGCTCGGCGGTTACCATCAGCGATGGCAGATCCATGGCCATGCCGCCATACTCCTCCGGGATCGTCATCGCGGTTAGACCGAGTTCCACGGATTTCAGCAGCACCGCCATGGTGACGCCCGGCTTCTTTTCACGGATCGCCGGCAGATTCGGCTCCACTTCGTTGGCCCAGAATTCATCCACCATGTGACCGACGGCGAGATGTTCTTCGCTCAGATCCTCGGGCGTGAAAATATCCTGGGGCGCCGAGTCTTCGAGCAAAAACGCCGTTCCCTTTGTCGTCTTGCGCGGGGTGTCTGTTAATGTGGTCATGAAATACTCCTATGCCGCCTTTTGAGATTGAGAACCTGAATTCTTTGAAGCAGTGGGAAGGACACGAATTCCCGCCGACCGACTGGTTCGTGGTCACGCAGGACCGTATCCAGAAATTTGCCGACGCTACCGAGGACCGCCAGTGGATTCACCTCGACTCGGAGCGTGCCCGGCGTGAATCGCCCTTCGGAGGCACCATTGCCCACGGCTTTCTCACTCTTTCGCTGCTGAGTTACTGGCTGAAACAGGCGATCCAGATCCGCTCGGGCGTTGCGATGGGCGTCAACTACGGGTTGAATAAGGTTCGTTTTCCCGCGGCCGTACGCGCTGGTTCGCCGGTGCGTGCTCGCGTCACTCTGCTTGCGGTGAAGGAGACGCCCCATTTTGTGGACGCGACGTTCCTCATCCGCGTCGAGAGTCAGGCTGTTGAGAATCAGCCCTCCAGCAAACCCTGCTGCGTCGCCGAGTGGCTGGTTCGCTATTATCCGCAGTGAACTTTGCGGGGAGTGCCCGCTCATATCGTCCCGCTTTCCGCGCAATGCCAAGAGGCACGCAGCAATGTACGGATTCTTTCCGGCATCACCGCGAAGCGCTCGTCCTGCGTCAATCCCTGCGCGTACCGATAGTAGATCTGCTGAATGATGACGGCCACTTTGAAGCGGGCAAACGTCAAATAGAAGACCATGTCGCCGGGATCGCGGCCACTCACGACCGCGTACCGCTCAACTAACTGCGCTCGTGTCAGTGTGCCCGGCAGCGTAGTCGGTGCGCCGCGAATTTCCTGGAGCTCGTCTGGATCTTGTGGGTCACTCCAGTAGGCGAGCGCTGTCCCCAGATCGGTCAGCGAGTCTCCCAACGTGCACATCTCCCAATCCAGAACGCCGACGATCTTCGTCGGATCGTCAGGATCGAGCACGACATTGTCATACTTGTAGTCGTTGTGGATCAGCGCCGTCTCATGGCTGGCCGGCATTCGTTCGGTGAGCCAGGCGGAAATGCGTTCGACTTCCGGCAGGTCGTGTGTTTTCGAGTTGTGGTAGCGCTCGATCCAGCCTTTGACCTGGCGTTCAAGATAGCCCTGCGGTTTGCCCAAATCAGCCAAGCCGATCGCAGCGTAGTCCAGACGGTGCAAACGCGCGAGGTTATCGACGAACGCTTCGCTCAGTCGCCGCGCTGTCTCCGGCGGAAAAGGCACGCCCGGAGGAGGATCGCGGCGCAAAATCATTCCGCGAATCGGCTCCATCAAGTAGAAGGGCGCATTGAGAATTGAGAGGTCATCGCAATAAAGCAGCGCCTTCGGAGCAACGGGATAAGCGTCGTGCAGTTTCGACAGCACGCGATACTCGCGCGCCATGTCATGCGCCGATCTCACCTTGCTGCCAAACGGCGGGCGGCGCAGCACGACTTCCCTGCCCCCCAGCCTCACCAGGTAGGTAAGATTGGAGTGGCCGCTGGGAAATTGTTCAATGGAGACCGGTCCGCAATGGCCAAAATGCTCCGACAGAAACGGCTGTAGCCGGCCGAGATCGAGTTCCTCGCCTGCTCTCACCATTCCCGCTTGATCGCAAAGTGTCACCATAGTCGCAATTCCTGTATCGTCTACCGGTACGTCAGCAAGCCGTCTCCATCGAGATGCGGGTGCGCATTGAACGTGCTCAACGTGAAGCGCTCGCCCGAAGCAAGAAATTCGGTGAGCGACGCATTGCGTGCCATCCAGGTCACCCGCAGCGTATCCGCAGCGGACAAGTGGAGAGCCCGGCGCATCGCCGCGCCAATCGTTCCCGCCGAGGTGAAGATCACCGCGCTCGCCGCCGGAGGAGTATCGCGCACTACCTGCGCCAGACCGAGCGCCACCCGCAAACAGAATTCATCCCAGGGTTCAACACCGTCTGCCGAGACTTCTCCCGCCACCCACTTGCTGATCACCGCTTCAAATAACTTCTGAAACGTCCTACGCCGAGCACCGGATTCGCTGGAATTTTCATATGCGCGGCGCAATTCTTGGATCTCGGCATTCACCCGCAGGAGTTGCGGAAGACATTCTCGCAGCGCCGCCTCGGCTTGATATTCGTCGAATTCGCTCATGACCACGGTCTCTGGAAAAAAAAGACCAGCGCTGCGATACGCTTCGCCGACAATCCGGGCCGTCTCCAACTGCCGGACCCGCGGTCCTGAATAGACGCCGTCAAGAAACACGCCACGGCGCGACCAATATTGGCCGAGCAATTTGGCCTGCGTCTCGCCGTTGGCACAGAGCTGGTCATAGTCCCGCTCCAGTAAAGAAGCTTGCCCATGACGCACCAGAATGATGTGGCTCACGTTGTCCCCTGCAGGTTCAGACACTACGCGGCCGCAACCTGCTCTTTGTCAAACTCGGCGAAGGTCTTGCCCGCTTGTGCGAGGCGTTGCAGCAGAGGAGCCGGCGCCCACAGTTCTCCGTGCTGCTGATGAAATTCACAAATCCGCTGGTAGACCTTTTGCAATCCCACCGTGTCGGCGTGCCACATCGGCCCGCCGCGATAGGCGGGAAATCCGTAACCGTTGAGATAGATGATGTCGATGTCGACCGCTCGCAGCGCGTATCCTTCTTCGAGAATCCGAGCTCCCTCATTCACCAGCGCATAGATGCAACGCTCGACGATCTCCGCGGCAGAGATCTGCCGCTGCGGAATTCCTGCCTCCGCGCTCCACTTTCGCACCAGCGCGGTCACTTCGGGATCTGCGCTCGCGCGCCGGTTCTCGTCGTAGCGGTACCATCCCCTTGCTGTTTTCTGGCCGTAACGCCCCATTTCACAAAGACGGTCCTCCACGAACGGCTGGCGGATTCCGGGCTTTTCCAGATGGCGGTATTCCTTACGAATTCGCCAGCCTACGTCGAGACCCGCCAGGTCGCCCGTCGCCAGCGGCCCCATGGCGTTGCCGAATTCGACGAGCGCCTGATCCACCGCCTCTACCTCCGCACCTTCTTCGATCAGAAACTGTGCTTCCCGCCGATACGGCCCGAACATGCGGTTGCCTACGAAGCCGCGGCAGTTCCCCACCAGCACTCCGATCTTGCCCAGCTTCTTGGAGAGTTGCATGCACGTGGCAATTACTTCCTTGCTCGACTTCTTTCCGCGCACAATTTCGAGCAGACGCATTACGTTTGCCGGACTGAAGAAATGCGTTCCGATCACCGCCTCCGGCCGCGACGTGGCCCCGGCGATTTCATCGATATTGAGCGTCGAAGTGTTGCTCGCCAGAATCGCTCCCAGCCGGCAGACGCGGTCCAAGTCCGCAAACACGGTTTTCTTCAGCGCCATGCCCTCGAAAACCGCCTCCACCACCATGTCCACACCAGAGAACGCATCGTAGTTGAGCACTGGCGTGATCAGTTGCAGGCGCTCGTCCACGAAAGCCTGGGTGAAACGCCCGCGCTGCACCGAACTGGCGTAGTTCTTGCGGATTTTTCCCATGCCCAGATTGAGCGCCGCTTCGTCCACGTCCTTGAGCAGCACCGGAATGCCCGCGTTGGCAAATACCATCGCGATCCCTCCGCCCATGGTTCCGGAGCCGACCACGGCCACGCGGTTCACCGGGATCACTGGAGTTTCCTTGGGAATGTCGGGAATCTTCGCCACCTCGCGCTCGCCAAAGAAAACATGAATGAGCGCTTTCGACTGGTCGGAGAAAAGGCATTCGGTAAAAAGTCTTGCCTCGGCCTGGCAGCCATCTTCGAACGACAATTTGGTCGCCGCCTCCACCCCATCGATTGCCGCCAGAGGAGCCTTCAGCCCTCGTTGTTTCTTGCCGGCCGCGTCGCGCGCCGCCGCAAAAATTGCCGCGTTCTCCGCAGCGGTTCCCAGCTTTTCAGATCGCTCCCGCGTTTTGAGCGCTGGCTTGCGAGCGATTTCGCGTGCGAACGACACCGCCCCCGCGAGCAGGTCCCCCTCGATCAAACGGTCGATCAGTCCAAGCGCGGTCGCCTCACGCGCGGAAGCCGGCTTGCCCTCGGCGCACATTTCCACTGCTTTGGCAAAACCTACCAAACGCGGCAGGCGCTGCGTTCCACCAGCCCCGGGAATAATCCCCAGTTTCACTTCCGGCTGGCCGACCTGCGCCGTCGGCGACGCCACCCGGTAGTGGCCGGCCATCGCCAGTTCCAGCCCGCCCCCAAACGCGTTCCCGTGAATCGCCATCACCACCGGCTTGCCGCTATCTTCAATGTGAAACAGCAACGGATGCAGGCTTCTGCGGGGTCCTCCCGAGGTCATTTTGCCGAATTCCTTGATGTCAGCGCCCGCGACAAACGTGCGCCCGGCGCCGATTACGACCGCCACCTTCACGGCAGGATCGCCATTCATCTCATCGATCGCCGCCCAGATTCCCTCGGGCACACCGGGACTGAGAGCGTTCACCGGTGGGTTGTCGATGGTGATGACCGCGACATCGTTATCCTTGGTGATTCTCACGAGGTTGTTCATAAGACAATTCCACCCTGATATTTCTTGCGCAATTCTCGTTTTAGAACCTTGCCCGTGCCGGTCTTGGGCAAGCTCTCGCAAAATGCAACCGATTGCGGACACTTGTAGTGAGCCATGCGCGCCCGGCAGAACTCGATCAATTCCACTTCGCTGAGTTCGCATCCCGGTTTCGCCACCACCACCGCCTTCGGCACTTCACCCCATTTCTGGTCAGCCACCGGGATCACCGCAGCTTCGTAAACGCCAGGGTGCGCCAACAGCACCTTTTCGACGTCGAGCGACGAAATGTTTTCTCCGCCGCTCACAATAATGTCTTTTTTGCGATCCACAATCAGGATGTAACCGTTCTCCGCGATGACGGCCATGTCGCCGGTGTGAAACCATCCGCCCCGCATCACTTCGGCCGTGGCTTCCGGCTGCTGCCAGTAACCCGCCATCACTCCGTCGCTGCGGGCAATGATTTCTCCCATTGTCACGCCGTCGTGCGGCACGTCCCTGTCTTCGGCGTCGACCACCCGAATTTCACACCCGGGATAGGCATAGCCGGTCATCGCCTGCAGCACATACCGCTCCTCGGGAGTGCACTGCATGTTCGGTTTCAGTTCGGCAGTGGTCAGCCCGGGCGAACATTCCGTCAGTCCGTATGACGAAAAGCATTTAAATCCTAACCTCTGCTCCACATCCCGGACCAGGGGCGGAGAAGATGCCGCGCCTCCGATCAGGCACCACTCCACGCTGCTCAGGTCGTACTTGGAGCGCGCCGGCGAATGCACCAGCACGGTGGCCATAATCGGCACCAGGCTCAGCGCGCTCGCTTTTTCCCGCTCCACCAGCCGGAACACTTCCTCCGGCACAAAGCGCGGCAGCATGACATGGGTTCCACCCACGAACGTGATCGTGTGCGCGACTCCCCAGCCATTGGCGTGAAACAAAGGAATCGTGTGCAGCATCACGTCCTCAAAGCGGGCGTGATGATACAAAGCGATGCTCATCGCATGCAGGTACACGTTCCGATGCGTGAGCATCACGCCCTTCGGACTGGCGCTGGTTCCGCTGGTGTAGAAAATTTCCGCCACGGAGTTTTCGTCAAACTCCATCAGTTCTCCGCGGTAGGGAGTGGCGGAGATGAGCATCTGTTCGTAGGTTTGAGCGGAGAGCCACTCCGCTTGCGGCGTCCCATCGAGCTGATGGAAAGAACGCACGGTGCGCAGGTCCCGCCGGAACGAGTCCACGAGATCAACAAATTCTTGCTCCAGGAACAGCACCGTCGCTCCCGAATCATTCAGAATGTAGGTAAGTTCCGGCCCTGCCAGACGATAGTTGAGCGGAAGCAAAACGCAACCCGCCTCCAGAACTCCGAAGTAGGCTTCCAGCAGCCGATGGCAGTTCAAGCTCAGAAACGCCACGCGATCGCCCGGCTTCACTCCTGCAGCACGCAGCGCTCCCGCCAAACGCCCCACCCGATCGCCGAACTCGGCATAGGCAAATCGCCGGTCCTGGCACACCACCGCCGTCTTGCGGGGAAACTGCTCTTCTGAGTAGCGAAGAAAGCGCACCGGCGTCAGTGGAATATTCATAGTGAAACTCTTTACCAGGCGGTCTGGCCTCCGTCGACAACCAGCACGTGCCCGGTCACGTACGCCGAAGCGTCCGATGCCAAGAATACTGCCGCGCCTTTCAGATCGTGATCGCCGCCAAAGCGGCCCAGCGGGATCTTTTCCAGCAGCGAATCTTTGCGGTGCTCGATGACCCATTCCGACATATGCGTCGGAAACCATCCCGGGGCGATCGCATTCACTTGGATGTTGTGCAGCGCCCATTTGCATGCCAGATCTTTGGTGAATGCGATCACGCCGCCTTTGCTCGCGTGGTAGCCGATCGCCTGCAGTTCCGCCGACGCTCCACCCAAGCCAGCCACCGATGCGATGTTGATGATCTTGCCCGATCGCTGCGCGGCCATGGCCTTGCCCGCCGCCTGACAAAACAGGAACGTGCCGGTCAAATTGGTGGAGAGGACTTTGTCCCACTGCTCCAGCGTCATCTCTTCCACCGGAGTTCCCCAAGACACACCGGCATTGTTGATCAGAATGTCGACCCGGCCAAATTTGGATAGCGTGGCATCCACGACCTGCTGAATCGCCGCCTTGTCCTTAACATCGCATCCCAAAGCAAGCGTCTGTACACCAAGGCTTTTCAACGCTTCCGCTGCTTCCTCACAGCGCTCTTTCTTGCGGGCGCAGAGCACCAGATTCGCCCCCATCTCCGCCAGACCTTCGGCCATCTGGCGACCCAGCCCCATCGAACCACCAGAAACAATGGCCACGCGGCCGGTCAAATCGAAAAGCTGTTTGACATTCACTGCGAGATCGGCCTTTCCGGCGGCAGCGCCACTCAAAAGTGATAGTTGATATCACGTTAACGGCGCTAAGGTCAACAAACCTGCAGATCTACTGCATGCCTAGCACTACGCGTCCCGAGACTTCGCCGCGGCTCAATTGCCCCAGTACTTCCTGCACCTCGGCGAGCGGGCGCGTCGTCACCTGGCAAGTGACCTTCCCGGCTGCCCCCATCGCCAGAACCTCGCGCAGATCTTCACGTGTACCCACCGAGGAAGCTTTGATCTGAATCTCGCCAGCCGCCATCATGATCGCCGGAAACGCGATATCCTGTGCGGGCAATCCCACCGCCAGCAGCATTCCTGTCGGCCGCACACAAGGGAACGCCATGTCGTACGCGGATTTTGCCGCCGAAGCAACCAGGGCGACATGCACCCCGCCGGAGCTACGTATTGCTTTAACTACTTTACTGGTTGCGGCGTTCAGCGTTCGAGCAGCGCCCAGCGATTTTGCCAGCGCAAGTTTCTCATCGGAAATATCGATCGCGGTCACTTCCGCTCCCGCTGCCCGGCCAATCTGGATGGCAATGTGGCCAAGTCCGCCGACGCCGAAAACTGCCAACCGTTGTCCGGCGCGAATCTTCGACTGCTTGAGGGCGCGATGAACCGTGACTCCCGCACAAAGCAACGGAGCTGCTTGCTCGGAGATAAGCGTTCCAGGAATCTTAACCACGTGGCTGGCGGGAGCTTTCGCGTACTCCGCATATCCGCCATCCACCATGACGCCGGTGATGCGCTGCTTTACACACAGATTTTCGTTGCCTTCGCGGCAGAACTCACAGAGCCCGCATGTCCACTGCACCCACGGCACGCCGACCCGGTCTCCGACCTCGACGTTCTTGACCCCCGCGCCCCGCTCCACTATGCGGCCTACGATCTCGTGTCCCAGGATCAGCGGCTTCTTTACAATGCCGGCCAGTTGCGTCCAGTCGCCGCCGGCGACGTGCAAATCGGAATGACAGACACCACAAACTTCTACCTTAATTAAGACCTCGTCTGCGCCAACTTCCGGCCGGGGCACATCTTCCAGGGATAACGGCATCTTGAATTCGTGCAGAACAGCGGCCCTCATACGTTCTCCTTTCTGACAGGCAAGCCCAACTAACAAAGAAGGCACCGCCATGATCGCAGAAAACTTAACGATCGGATGCCACGCAAGAAAAAACTCCATCGCGCTCCGCACACGTTCTGTTGATTCCCAGGGAGAATCCACCTGCAATGAGCGGAGCACGATCGCATTCTTGAAATGCGGCCCGTACTATACGCCCGTCAGTCTAGGCGCACAAGCGACACTTTCCACTCTGTCGTTAGCACATGATATGTCCGGTTGAGATAGCAAGTGATCTGTCCGCTTTGCAGGCGGCGAGGGTAGGAGAGCATGGAAGGCATGCTCTCTTACACGCAGGCCGCGATGGAGCGGACGA
>Ga0074044_10000869_pt1 | contig 28135 bp, 18 predicted proteins | sample BogForMeECP23OM1_FD_94443 | JGI IMG/M metagenome (GOLD analysis project Ga0074044, IMG submission 94443) | Bog forest soil microbial communities from Calvert Island, British Columbia, Canada - Bog Forest MetaG ECP23OM1 | ecosystem: Environmental > Terrestrial > Soil > Wetlands ...
CGTAATCGATCTGAACACCTCCGCTGTCTCGGGCCTGATCCCGACCGGCTATGCGCCGAGCTCGGTCGTGTTCGACTCGACTGACGGTGAGCTGCTGGTTGCCAACGACAAGGGCCTCGGCACGGACGGCTACGGTGTCGCACCGCCTCCGACGAATACGTTCGAAAATTCGTACGCAAAAGAATTCACCGTGTACGACTTTAATACCCACCAGGACCTCGGCACCGTGAGTATCATTCCCATTGCGAGCTTGAACCTGCCGGCGATGACGACGCAGGTTGTATACAACAACCACTGGGATCTCACGGCAAATATCGAGTCTGCCTCCGGTGGCAGCCCGAAGGTCGCGCCAGTCGCAATCCCGGCTAAGATCGGCTCGCCTTCGCTGATCAAGCACGTCTTCTTGATCATCCGTGAAAACCGCACCTACGATCAGATCCTGGGTGACGTGGCCGCCGGCAACGGCGACGCCTCCCTCGCAGTCTTCGGCGATAACTCGCCCCTAGCCGGCAACTCGACCTACGACCCCGCGGGTTATACGGTCATCACGCCAAACGCGCACGCGCTGGTGCAGCGCTTCCCGCTGCTCGACAACTTCTACGACCCGAGCCGCCAGTCGGCGGACGGTCACAACTGGATCACGCAGGCCCTGGCTCCTTACTCCGACGACGTGCAGTCGCCGGATTGGCTGCGCGACTACCCCTCCAACGGTGGCGAAGCGCTGGCCTACCAGAAGGCCGGCCACCTGTGGGATCAGGCTGCAAAGGCCAAAGTCTCGTTTAAGAACTACGGCGAGTACATCGAATACAACTCGTTCCTACAACCCAACGGGTCGACCGCCGAGCCGCTGTGGATCGACTTCTACAACGACATCACCTGTTACGAGGCTGGCAACGAGCCCCAGCTCTACAACGTCAACACGGTAGCCTCGCACTCGCCGCTGCCGAACCTGATCAACGCCACGTACCAGACCTACCCACAATTCGACTTGGGCATCCCCGACCAGTTCCGCTTCGATATCTGGAATGAGGACTTCCAGAGCGACGTCGCGGCAGGTACGGTGCCCCAGTTGGAGTTCATGTGGATCAGCTCCGACCACACCGGCGGCCCGCCGCAAGCGATAGCCATGCAGGCCGACAACGACCTGGCTGTTGGCCGCTTTGTCGACGCCATCAGCCACAGCCCGATTTGGTCCTCTTCGGCGATCTTCGTCGAGGAAGACGACGCGCAGACCGGCGTCGACCACGTCGATGGTCACCGTAGCCCTGGCTATGTCTTCAGTCCCTACGTCATCCAGAGCACCGGGGGTACGACCTACGTAGACAGCACCTTCTACACGCAAGTCAACCTGACCCGCACGATCGAGCAGATTCTCGGCATCCCGCCCATGAACCACTCCGATCTCGTGGCCTCGCCGATGAGCACGCTCTTCCTCGATAATCCACCGGCGGACAACTTCCTGCCGTGGACACACGTGGCGGCGGGTGTGCCTTTGCCCTATGGCGTGAACCAGAATCCAACTCAGACCCTCCCGCCCTCGTGTTCTGCGACAAAGACTCAGTTCAAGTCGCAGTCCACGGCGAAAGAGAGCCCGAAGGTTCAGGCTCTGCGGGCTGGATGGATGGCAAAGAAGACGGAGATCTTCGCTGGCAACTACCACAAGCCAGACGTCGAAGACTCCGACACCGTCAATCACCTGAACTGGTACGAAGCCACCGGCTTTACTCGCCCCTACCCCGGCGAGGACACGGTTCGCCCCGCGAGCGACTTCAACCGCGCGGCACCGGTCAAGGTTGACGACGACGACTAAAACACGTTTAGACTGCAACGGCCCTCTCCCCGGTGGGAGAGGGCTTTTTTTTGGCTCTGGCTTTGTAATCAGGCGTGGCCGCAGTCATCGGCTACGTCGTTGCATTCATCATCTTAGTTCGACCAGTCGCGGGCGGAGGCGCCCGCGCGACATTGCCTCCAGCAAAATTCCTCTCAATTCTTTATGATGGAAGTTCGCAATCCTTCCGTGGGGTGGTTCAACGTGGCTGAGGCGCAGCAGGCTGAGACGCAACCGATTGGGATGCAACCGACGCAGACTGGTGCGCAGATTGGTACCCAGATAAAGACGAACGGGATTGAAGTCCTGGAAACGCGGGAGTGGCTGGACTCGCTCGATTATGTGCTCTCGCACGGCGGACCGGAGCGGGCCGGGCGGCTTTTGCAGCAACTGGCGCTTCATGCGCGGCGTGAGGCGGGGATCAACCTGCCGTTTTCGGCGACTACTCCCTACCAGAATACGATTCCTTCGCGGCAACAGCCGCCCTTTCCGGGCAGTCAGGAGATGGAGCGGCGCATCAAGAGCCTGGTGCGCTGGAACGCCATGGCCATGGTGGTCCGCGCCAACAAGATTCAGGAAGGCATCGGCGGACACATTTCCACTTTTGCGTCGGCGGCCACGCTCTATGAAGTGGCTTTCAATCATTTTTTTCAGGCCTCCACCGAATCTGGCGACCGCGATGTTGTCTATTTTCAGGGACACGCCGCACCCGGAATTTACGCTCGCGCCTACCTTGAGGGCCGCATCCCCAAAGAAAAGTTGGAGAACTTTCGGCGCGAGTTGAAACCAGGAGGCGGACTGTCGTCTTATCCGCATCCCTGGCTGATGCCTGAGTTCTGGGAATTTCCTACTGTGTCGATGGGGCTGGGGCCGATTCAGGCGATTTATCACGCGCGCTTCATCAAGTATCTGGAAAATCGCGGGCTGAAAACTTCTACTGGCGGCAAAGTCTGGGCGTTCATGGGCGATGGCGAAATGGACGAACCGGAAGCGCTCGGCTCGATCACGCTGGCTTCGCGGGAGCGGCTCGACAATCTTATTTTCGTCGTCAACTGCAACCTGCAGCGGCTCGATGGGCCGGTGCGCGGGAACGGCAAGATCATTCAGGAATTGGAGGCGATTTTCCGCGGCGCGGGATGGAACGTCATCAAGCTGATTTGGGGCACGGATTGGGATCCGATTATTCAGGCCGATCGCGATGGACTGCTGGTGCGGCGCATGGGCGAGATCACCGACGGACAGTATCAGAAATATTTCGTCGAGAGCGGCGCATACTTCCGGCAGAATTTCTTTGGCACCGATCCACGGCTGTTAAAGATGGTCGAGCATCTTTCAGACGAGCAACTCGCGCGCATGCGTCTCGGCGGCCACGACCCGATTAAAGTGCATGCCGCATATAGGGCAGCGGTCGATCACATCGGATCTCCCACGATCATCCTGGCCAAGACCATCAAGGGCTATGGACTAGGCGAAGCGGGCGAAGGCAAGAACATTACGCACCAGCAAAAAAAGCTGAATGACGACGAGTTGCAGATTTTTCGCTCGCGCTTTGGCATTCCGATTCCGGACGGCGAATTGCACGATGCGCCGTTCTATCGCCCCGCCGACGACAGCGCGGAAATCAAATACATGCAGGAGCGCCGCAAGCAACTGGGCGGCTACATGCCGGTGCGCAAGGTGCGCGCCACTCCGCTGAAGCCGGTTTCTGAAGCGATCTTTGAAGAGTTCTATAAAGGCACCGAGGGTCGTGACGTTTCGACCACCATGGTTTTTGTGCGCATGCTTTCGAAGTTGCTGCGCGACCCGGAGGTGGGAAGCCTCATTGTGCCCGTGGTTCCCGATGAAGCGCGAACTTTTGGCATGGAAGCGCTCTTCCGCCAAGTGGGGATCTACTCGAGCGTCGGCCAACTCTACGAGCCGGTCGATATGGATACGCTCCTCTATTATAAGGAGGCGAAAAACGGACAGATTCTGGAAGAGGGCATCACCGAGGCGGGATCGATGTGCTCGTTCATCGCCGCCGGCACCGCCTATGCCAATCACGGCATCAACACGATCCCCTTCTTTATTTATTACTCGATGTTCGGACTGCAGCGCATTGGCGACCTGATCTGGGCCGCAGGCGATATGCGGTGCCGTGGTTTCCTCATCGGAGGCACCGCGGGACGCACTACGCTCGCGGGCGAAGGGCTGCAACATCAGGACGGACACAGTCACGTACTCGCGCTCTCGGTGCCAAACCTGCTGGCTTATGATCCGGCATTCGCCTACGAAATCGCCATCATTATTCAGGATGGCATCAAGCGCATGTACGTCGATGGCGAATCCATCTTCTATTACTTGACGGTCACCAATGAGCCGCTGCCGATGCCCGAGATGCCCAGCCAGACAGGCATTCGCGAGGGCATCCTGAAGGGCTTGTACCGCTACAAGAGTTCTGAAAAGAAAAATGCAAAGCTGCGCGCGCAATTGCTGGGCAGCGGCACGATCATGTTCGAGGTGCTCAAAGCGCAGGCGATTCTCGAAAAAGAATACGGCGTTGCGGCCGACGTGTGGAGCGTGACCAGTTACAAAGAGCTTTACCACGAGGCAACTGACTGCGCGCGCTGGAATATGCTGCACCCCACGCAGAAAGCAAAAGTGCCCTACGTCACCGAGACGCTGAAGGGCGCATCCGGGCCATTTATCGCGGCATCGGATTACATGAAGGTTCTGCCGGACAGCATCGCGCAGTGGGTTCCGGGCAAGCTGGTGTCGCTCGGCACGGACGGGTTCGGACGCAGCGAGAATCGCGCGTCGCTGCGAAGCTTTTTCGAAGTGGACGCAAAACACATCGTGCTCGCGACGCTGCATGCGCTGGCGAGTGAGAAGTCGGGCGCGAAAAAAGACGGGGCCGAGGGGGTGAGCGCGAAGGTTTTGGAGAAGGCCATTCGCGATCTGGGGATAGACCCGGAAAAACGCAACCCGGCCAATACCTAGAGAAAAGTGGAGGCGGGTTGCGGCATAGGTTTGAGTTGTCATCCTGAGCGAAGCGAAGGACCTGCTGTCTCGCGGCGGTGGTGAAAAGCAGTTCCTTCGCTTCGCTCAGGATGACAATTTTCGAGTTGCGATTGACTGGTCTGAGGGACAACGAAGGAATGGCAACGGAGTTTAAACTGCCCGAACTGGGCGAGAATATCGACGGCGGAGACCTGGTCCGCCTGCTGATCAAGCCCGGTGCGACGATTGCTGAAGGCGAGGCGGTGATGGAACTCGAAACCGACAAAGCGGTGGTTGAGGTGCCTTCGTCGGTGACCGGTACCATCGGCGAAATCCGGGTGAAGGAAGGCGACAAGCTGCGGGTGGGGCAGGTTATCTTCACGGTTGAAAATGGCGCCGGGGCGAAGGCTGCGGCAAAAACGATTGCCAAAGTCGACTTGACTCCGAACCCATCTTTCGCGCCTCGCACATCTGTAGCCCAGGCCAAACCAGCCTCGGCCGTCGCGCCTCAGATCGCCGCGAACGCTGCATCCACCGCGTCTGCCGCCAACGAATTCAAATTACCGGAACTGGGAGAAAACGTCGATTCCGGCGATCTCGTGCGCTTGATGATCGCGCCGGGAGCGAAAGTTGCGGAAGGCCAGCCGGTGATGGAGCTTGAAACCGACAAAGCTGTCATCGAAGTTCCGTCCACGGTCAGCGGCGTGGTGCGCGAGGTCAAGGTCAGAGAGGGTCAGAAGGTTAAAGTTGGCGAGGTGATTTTTACTTTGGAGGGCGGTGCGGTTGAGCACGCGGAACCTGTGCGCAAACACGAGCCCGTGGAACATATATCCGGACAGCAGGCGGCGCGGCTCGCGTTTCAGTTGGCCATGCGCGCCGAGGGCAAAACCGAAGAACAGGCGCTTCCGCCCGATCAGCCGCAACTGCCGGCGCCCGAGTTCACCATGCCGATGCAACTGGGCAAGGTTGCCGGCACGGACCATGAGCCCATTCCGGCAGCGCCACATGTGCGGCGCTTGGCCCGCGAAATCGGCGTAAATATTCGCAGTGTGGCCGGCAGCGGCCCGGGCGGGCGCATCAGCGAAGACGATGTAAAGCTGTCTGCCAAACATGCTTTGCTGGCAGCGGCCGCGGCGGCACAAACTCCGCGTGGCAGCTTCGTTGAACCCGAATTGCCCGACTTCGCGAAGTGGGGCAAGACCGAACGCGTTTCCATGCGCGGAGTGCGGCGCAAGACGGCCGAGCATCTGCGGCAGGCGTGGAACACGATTCCGCATGTTACGCAACAGGATCGCGCCGACATCACCGAACTGGAACAGTTGCGCGCCCGCTTTGCGCCGCGCGCGGAAGAAGCGGGCGGCAAGATGACGGTGACGGCGATTGCGCTGAAAGTGTGCGCCTCGGCCCTGAAAGTGTTTCCGCAGTTCAACGCCTCGATCGACATGGCGAAGGAAGAAATCATCTACAAGCAGTACATCAACATCGGGGTTGCGGTGGACACTGACCGCGGCCTGCTGGTCCCGGTGATTCGCGATGTGGACAAGAAAAATATCGTTGAGTTGGCGGCGGAGATGACGCAGCTATCGAAAAAAGCTCGCGAGCGCAAGCTTACTCCCGAGGAGATGGAAGGCGGGACATTTACCATCACCAATCTCGGAGGAATCGGCGGCACGGGATTTTCTCCCATTGTGAATCATCCCGAAGTCGCGATTCTGGGCCTGTCGCGTTCGCGGATGGAGCCGGAGTGGGTCAATGATAAGTTCGAGCCGCGCTTGATTCTTCCGTTGTCGCTCTCGTACGATCACCGGTTGATCGATGGAGCGGATGCGGCGCGGTTTTTGCGCTGGATCGCGGAAGCGTTTGAGCAGCCGTTTCTGCTTTCGGTGCAGGGATGAGCATTTCACCGCCGAGACACCGAGTTCGCAGAGACGACCAAAACACTGTCATCCTGAGCGAAGCGAAGGACCTATGCGTTCTGCAGCAAGATGCATAGGTCCTTCGCTTCGCTCAGGATGACAAGACATGGCAGTGACAAGACATAGTAATGAAGGACGGATATCCAAATGTCGAACTTGTCAGATCTTCGAGTCGCAGTGATTGGTGGTGGCCCTGGCGGATACGCCGCAGCATTTCTGGCGGCCGACCTGGGCATGAAAGTTACGCTGATCGATCCGGAAGTGAACCCCGGCGGCGTCTGCCTGTATCGCGGGTGCATTCCTTCCAAGGCGCTGCTGCATGTGGCCAAACTGCTTGAAGAAGCCGAGCAAGCCAAGAACTGGGGCATCGAATTCGCCGCGCCCAAAATTGACCTCAACAAACTTCGCGATTGGAAGTCCGGCGTAGTTAACAAGCTCACCGGCGGACTTGGACAACTTTCGAAACAGCGCAAGGTCGAGTTCGTGCGGGGCAAAGCCGCATTCGTGAATTCGACTACGTTGAAAGTGACTAAGAGCGGGGCTGGCAGCGAGGAGAACCTGACTTTCGACCGCATCATTATTGCCACCGGGTCGCGTCCGACTGTGGTGCCGAGCCTTAAACTCGACAGCCCTCGGCTGATGGATTCTACGGGCGCTCTCGATCTGCCCGACATTCCGAAAACTCTGCTTGTTATCGGAGGTGGCTACATCGGATTAGAATTGGGCTCGGTATACGCCACGCTCGGCACCAAGGTGACATGCGTGGAAATGATGCCGGGCTTGCTGCCTGGAGCCGACCGCGATCTGGTGCTGCCGCTGCACAAGCGCCTGGAAAAACTCTTCGCCGCAATCTTGCTCAATACCACGGTCAAATCGCTCAAGGACGAAAAGACCGGAATTCGCGTGACCCTCGATGGTCCCAACGTCAAAGAAAAGGAGCAGGTGTTCGACCGCGTGCTGATGTCGGTCGGACGCCGGCCGAATTCCGAAATTCCTGGCCTTGACAAAACGAAAGTGAAAGTCAACCAGAAGGGATTCATCGAAATCAACGGGCAGCGGCAGACCGCTGAACCAACGATCTACGCCATCGGCGACGTTGCCGGCGAACCGATGCTGGCGCACAAGGCAATGCACGAAGGACGCACCGCCGTTGAAGCTATCGCCGGCCACAAAGTTGCTTTCGAACCGAACGCAATTCCCGCGGTCGTGTTCACCGATCCCGAAATAGCGTGGGCGGGACTCACTGAAACGCAAGCCAAAGAACAAGGACGCGAAATCGCGGTCGCCAAGTTCCCTTGGGGTGCGTCCGGTCGCGCTGTCACCCTCGACCGACCCGAAGGCCTCACCAAGCTGCTTATCGATCCTAAGACGGAGCGTGTGCTGGGCGTCGGCATCGTGGGCGCGGGCGCGGGCGAATTGATTGCCGAAGGAGTGCTGGCCATCGAAATGTGCGCGCTGGCGGCCGATGTGGGCATGACCATCCATCCGCATCCAACGCTTTCGGAAACAATGATGGAGGCGTCGGAAGTTTTCTACGGACAGGCCACCGATATCTATCGCCCCAAAAGGTAATCGCATAAGTGGGCTACGAGCTGCGAGCCGCGAGCAATCCGTTCTAGTCGTAGCTCGAAGACCATTGGCATTTCGATGAAGAAATTAGCGCAGTTCATTCTTGCCGTTTCCCTTTGTGCCTGCGGACCGATGGCGCAGCCGTTGCTCGCCCAATCGGTGACCAGCCTGCTGAAGCCGGGACCGCAGGCAACCGCGGCGAGTTCCGCAGCCGCGGACCCGCTGGGACGCGATACGCCTTCGGGAACCGTGCTTGGATTCCTGAAAGCCGCGCAAGACGGAAATGAAAGGGTCGCGGCGGATTACCTGCAAATGAGCGCCGCGCGGCGCCAGTCTCAAGGGCCGGACGTGGCGGGCAAACTGAAAGTGCTCATGGACAATGCCTTCGTGGGCAGCGTGCGCAACATCAGCACGGGTTCCGAGGGTAATCCGGATTACGGCACTTCCGACCAGCAAACGATTGGAGATTTCTCCTCCGATGAGGCCGATGTTCCCGTCATCCTCGTCCGAGTCACCGATCCGAACGCCGGCAAAGTCTGGCTTTTTTCCGCTGAAACGCTCGGCAAAGTCTCCGATCTCTATGAGAACGTCGAGTCTCACCTGGTCGAAAATAAGCTCCCGCAGAGCCTGGTGCGAAATGTTTTTCTGGGAATGCCGCTCTGGCAATGGCTGGCGCTTCTGGTCGCAATTCCGGTGGCCTTCGCCATCGGCTGGGTGATCGTTCTGGTGCTGGCGATTCCGCGCCGGCTTTGGCTCAAGTTCAGGAAGCGGCCAAACTTGCATTCTTACGGCCGTGTTTCGAGGCCTCTGCTGGTTACCTTCAGCGCGCTAGCCGACCGGGTGATCGCCGGCTACCTTGGCCTGCCGCTGCTGCCGCGTCTTTATTATTACCGCGCCATCTACGTTCTGATCGCCATCGGCGTCTTCTGGTTTCTGCTGCGGGTCACCGGCCTTACCATGCAGCGCGTGCGCCTACACGCCATCAATGGAGGCCGCATTGGCACGGGAACTCTGATGGTGCTGGCGGAGCGGTTGCTGGCAGCGCTGGTGGTAGTTGCCGCCGTTCTCTCCGTGCTCGCGATTCTTGGTTTCAATCTGACCACGGTGCTCGCCGGCCTCGGCATCGGCGGCATTGCCATCGCCTTCGCGGCGCAGAAAACGCTGGAGAATCTTTTTGGCGGAATTTCCGTACTAGCCGACGAAGTCATCCGCGTCGGCGACTATTGCCGCTTTGCCGATCGCATTGGAACGGTGGAAGACATCAGCCTGCGCTCTACACGCGTCCGAACTGATGCTCGCACCGAGCTTTCCATTCCGAATGGCACGCTGGCGACTATGAACATCGAGAATTTCACTCGGCGCGACAAAATTTTCTTCAACCCCGTGCTCGCGATCCGCTACGAAACCACGGGCGATCAATTGCGTTATCTACTGGCGGAAATCCGCCGCATGTTGTACGAGCACGCAAAAGTCGAAAGCAACAGCGCCAGCATTCGCTTTTCCGCTTTCGACGCCAGCGCCTTGCGGCTTGAGATCTTGAGCTATGTGCTGACTCGAGACGCCGACGAATTCGCGGCCATCCGTGAAGACCTGTTGTTGCGCATCATGGATATTGTTGAGAAATCGGGCAGCGGTTTCGCGTTTCCATCCCAGACGCTGTACATGTCGCGCGATTCCGGCCTCGACAAAGAAAAGGCAGCCGCGGCCGAGCAGCAAGTCCAGCAGTGGCGGGACCAGCACAAGCTGCCTTTCCCGGATTTTGCCCCCGCTGATAAATCTGCCTTCCGCGGTTCGATTGCTTATCCGCCTCCCGAGTCGGCGATTGGTGAGAACCAGCGGGTTCCGTAAACTACAGGACGCTGCTCTGCTTACTCCGGTAACTTGCGGCTTTGGCTGGTGGTTCCTAGCATGAAAGAGCCATGCCTCATGCTCTGTTGTTATCGCCGGATGACCAGGCAGTTACTGCGATCACTGGCGTTTTGGAAGAAATGTCAGTCACTTGCGAACGCCCGCTGGACGGAGCGTCGGCTGCGCAAAAACTGAATTCGCAAAGCTTCGACCTGGTGTTGGTCGATTGCGAAAATCTGCCGGCAGCCAAACTGATCTTTGACGTTTGCCGCCGGGGAAAAAACGGCAACAATCCGGTTCCGATCGCGATTGTCGATGGCCGCGCTGGTCTGCCCACCGCTTTTCGTCTGGGAGCGGAACTGATTCTGACCAAGCCGGTCGCGAAAGATCAGGCTCGTGGAACCATCCGCACCGCGGTCAGCCGGGTGCGAAAGGCTGGCCCGCCAAACGAGAGTGCGAACGCGCAGGCGACGAGCGCGACCCCGTCCAGCACAACAACCAGCAACACGCCTGTGCCCGGACCCGCGCAAGCAGCAGCGGCAGCGGCCGTTTCTTCACAATTGACGAACTTTGCCGACCCCGCTCCGATGTTCGTTTCGAGTTCTCTTCCGAGCGTTGCTTCGGCTACGGCTTCCGCCGCAGCTTCAACCACGACGGTCTCCGCCCCGGCGATTGCAACTACTGCGAAGACGCATTCCGCGGTGGACGAAATCGACGTTCCGTCCGTGACTCCAACGGCAACTCCGGCTGCAGCGGCAGCTTCGAAATCGTCGCGCCCGGTTGTGCCTTCCGACGATCCGGTGCTGGCGGAACTGGAGAGAATGGAACTGGAAGAAGCGCAAGCGGCAACTCCGAAGCCCGAAGTGCAGAAACCAAGCGCGGGGCTCGACAAAGCAGCGACCGATCACGCGACGACAAAATCGGATGCGCCGATTTTTTCATCCTATCCGCAAGGCTCGCGAAAAACGCGTGCGCCGCTGGTCGCGTTATTCATGCTAGTGGTCGCTGGCGGTGCCTTCTATGCCGCATGGATGTATCAGCCCGACTTTCGAGTCATTGTTCAACCGCAGATTGACCGCGCACTGGCGCTCGTCGGTATGGCAACCACTCCAGCGCCGAGTCCGGCAAAACCCGTGGCCCGACTGGCGGCGGCTGCAACGCCGGCGCTTGCTCCGCCATCGCCCAGCGATCCGAATCAAGCGGCGGCCGCGTCTGCGGATTCCGGCATTAATGCAGGGACCGGACCAAGCAATGGCTCAGCGACCACGTCCGCTGCGGCAGGCGTTTCTGTAAAGCTGCCCGCTGCGAGCACGGCAGCAGCTCCACCGGCTCCCGCGAACATAACTCCTGCCATCGCGGGCAAGCCTGAAACTGGCAAGCACAGCGATATCGCGCCCAGCGACAAAAAGAACGACGCCGCGGCAACTTCCTCGATCGCCCCGTTGCCCGGGGAAGACACCGCGGTCATTCTCTCTTCCAAGGGTGCGGAGAATCGGCTGCTTCGCAGCATTCCGCCGAAATATCCTGCCGAGGCCCATGCCGACGGCACGGTTCTTCTTAAGGCGGTCATCGATCAGACCGGCAAAGTTGAGGGTCTGCGCTTGATCGAGGGGAACGCTACGCTGGCGAGCGCTGCCATGCAAGCCGTGCGACAGTGGCGTTACCGGCCTTACGCGCGCGACGGAAAAGCTCAACCCTTTCAGACGGTCGTGATCGTCGACTTCCAAAAACCGTGATGGATAGCGCACTGGCTCTCAAGGCAGTGTTCCGAGCCGTGCTTTACCAACCTCACGGGCAAGGTGTTCAGTGACGCTCCCAAAGCGCTACGCGATGGTTTTTTTGGCAAGCCTTGCCATTCTCTCGATCGGGATCGGCGCGAATCCGTCGTTTCAATTGGATGAAGTTTGCTACGTGGGAGCGGCCCGTGCCTTCCTCGCAGGGACGCCGTCCGTTAATCCCGAGCATCCTCCGCTGGCGAAATATCTGATTGCGCTCTCGATCCGAGCGCTGGGCGACCGCCCGATCAGTTGGAGATTCCCTTCGGCGCTGGCTGGGGCGCTGGTGGCGCTTTGCGCGTTTGGGTTGACGCTGCGGCTCACGCGCAGCTTGCATAGCGCGTACATCGCATGGGCGCTGCTGCTGGCGAATGGATTCTGGTTTGTGATGAGCCGTATGGCTTGCCTGTCCATTTTCGAGTTGGCCTTCGAGGCGGCGGCCGTCTGGGCATTCGTGATTGCGCTCGAGCAAAAGTCCCTGCGCTGGTTTGCAACGAGCGGAGTATTATTCGGACTCTCCATCGGCTCGCGCTGGGGCGGCGTGGTCGGCCTTACTGTGTGCGCAGCCTATGCTCTGGTTTACTACCGCCCTGCGGTCAAAAGCCTGGCGCTGATGTTCGGCAGCGCCAGCGCAGTGTACGTGGCCAGTTGGGTGCCACTGCTGGTGCGCGAACATCGTGGCGCCCGGTACCTGATCGCGGGCAACGCCTTTATTTTGGAGTTCCATCGTCACGCGACGACTGATCCGCGTCCGGGCGAACCTTGGTGGACCTGGATCACGTCGCTCAATCTGCCGGAAGCGATGAGCGAACTTACCGCGAACCCGGTCATCTGCGTTCTCGGACTGGTGGCGATCGCTCTGCTGCTGTGGCGCCGGAAGCCACTCTTACCTGCCCTCTACGTCGCACATATCGCGCAATGGGCAATTACCAGCAGTCACTGGCAGCATTACTACTATTATCTCGAAGCGTTCACATGGCTCACACTGGCGCTCGCGGTAGCCATGCAGGGCGTTACCATACGGGGCGTCCGAGCCGACGTGTTAGTAACTGCGTGCGCTGCGAGTTTGATGGCCCAGCCGTTGTTGCGGACATTCTAGAATTAGTCAACTGGTCTCATAAGTATTTCTCCGAGTAGGCTGTCAGGCCCTCAGGGGCTAGAGTCCACGTTCTTATCGGTCCTTAACGGCACGGCTGAAGCCATGCCCTACCCAATAACATTTATGAGACCGGTTCTCATGTGCACCCAGACAGACTATTACCCACGTAACTTGCCGGTAACACCACTATTACCTAGGATGGCCTCATTATGGGTTACCAAGCTTTACTTTTCTGCCCTGATGAAAAACTGGCAAGTGTGGTCAGTCAGGTATTCAGCGAACTGGACTTCACCGTGGAAGCGGTGCACGAGCCTTTTGCCGCGGTCAAGAAATTGATGGCGCAGCGTTACGACGCGCTGGTGGTAAACAGCGAGAACGAAAAGAACGCTTCGTTGCTCTTCAAGAGCGCAAGAAATTCCAGCTTCAATCAGGGAACTTTGGCCATCGCTTTGGCCGAAGGCCAGATGGGGGTGGCCAAGTCCTACCGCATGGGCGCCAACCTGGTGCTCGTTAAGCCGATTAATGTCGAACAGGCCAAGGGAACGCTGCGGGTGGCGCGAGGGCTTCTGCGAAAAAGTTTGGACGCGGCCGCCAGTGCGAGTGCGACCCCTTCGGCGATTCCCGTAAAAGCAGCTTCAGACACCGCTACAGTTTCCTTCCACGCCGCCAATCCGAGTGGGGCAGCGACGGCTGCGCCGTCGAGTTCTCACGACTGGACCGAATTGGAAGCGCCGCTCCCGGCAATGAGTGCGGAGACAATGCCGGCGGAGATTGTGGAAGAAATTCCAGCGGCCACCGCGTTTGCGGAAGTGAAGGTGGAAGACAAACCCGCTGCGGCGCCAACGCCCGCCGCGCCAACTCAGATTACGATTTCGTCGACGCCGGCGCCAGAAAGACGCAAGTCGGCTTACCCGGCAGCAGCCAGCGTGGCCGCATCCGTACCAGCCCAGAATACGAGTTCCCCTTCCAACGCGGTCGCAAGATCAGCCGCCGCGCCGGCTCCAGCCAAAGAAGTGGCCGCCGTGCCGGCAATCCCAGCCATCCCAGCAGTCAACGAACGGAGCGTTGAAGCGGAACCCGCCCAGCCTTCATCAGACCCAGCGCCCGGCGCCACTTCCATTGCAACTCCAACTTTCAGTTCAGGGAGCGCCAGCGATGCCCCGTCTTTTGCCGCTTTGGGCGAAGCCGATTCCGACGGCGCGGGGGGCAGCAAAAAGACTTTAATAGTGGCTGCGGCTGTGCTGGCGCTAGCCGCGATCGGCTACATGGGCTATGGCTACTTGGTAAAGCCCAGCCCAACTTCGCGATCCGTCAGCGCGCTTCAGGGCACCGGGCAGTCTAAGCCCGCCCTGCCGCCCGACTCTTCTCCGGTGGAAGCGCTGGCAAAACCCACGCCTGACTCCGCCAGCGTCACGACCCTACCGCCAGCCTCCAAGGCGGCGACAGTGGCGGCGTCCGGCAACCCGTCTCCGAGCGCGGGCAAGTCTCCCGCAACCCGCATCGAGGCAAAAGTTGCTGAGAGAAAAGTTACTGAGACAACCCCGGCTCAGACAAACCTTGCTGAGACGGGCACCGCGAACTCCGAGCCGGAAGCTCAGAAAGCCGAGGCAGCTCCAATCGTCGTGAAGTCAAACGCAGCGCCTGCCAGAAAGCAAGCTCAGGACGAGGAGTCCGCGCCTCCGCTTCCCGGCCCGGCCGTGGTTGCATCGGCCAATGAGAGCAACCTGAGTGGCCTGATGTCTTCGGCGTCGTCCAATATTCCTCAGCCTGCGCTGGCTGTAAAGGTTTCCCAAGGCGTATCCCAGGGACTGCTTATCCAGCGGGTAACACCCAAGTATCCGCCAGCCGCGCTTCGGCTTCATGCTGAGGGCGCGGTACAGATCGAGGTCACGATTAACAAAGAGGGCAAAGTCACAAATCCAAAAGTGCTCAGCGGATCTCCGGTTCTTGCCCAGGCAGCGCTCGAAGCCGTACGCCAGTGGCGATACAAACCCTACTATCTCGATGGTGCGCCCGTCGAAATCCAGACGCAGATTACGGTCAATTTCAAGGCAAACTAGAAAAAGCAGCGGTCACCTCTCAGCTCTCAGAAAAAGCGAAACGGCGGTCGGGACTGGGGTTCTTTTTTGGGTCGAGCGGGGAAGCGAGGGTGTAACTGACAGCTGATAGCTAATTCAGCTGCTCGCCGAGAGGTCGGTGCCGCGGACGCCCGGGATGGGCGCTGATACTCCGGAATTTGTGATAGAGTGCCTGCAAGTCTTCGCTTAACAGCCGCACCACCTCCATGCAGAAGTCGCCATGTTCCCGCAAGAACTCTATGAACAACTCGCGCGGGACGAATGCCGCCGTGGTTTGGCTGCCCGCTTCAGCGGTGATGCGATGCCTCTCGCCGCTCATGTTCTCGCTTAGCCCGAGGATGGCTCCAGGACCGGCGACCTCGAGAACTTGCGATTGATTCTGCCCGTCCGGCAGCAGGATTCGAACCTCGCCGCCCTCCACCAGATAAACTCCCGTCGCTGCGGAACCCTCGTGAAAGAGCGTGGCGCCTTTGCCAAATCGCTGAACCGATTTGATATCGTGAAGAGCCTGCAACAGCTCGGGACTCACCTTGCCGGGCGTGGGTGGGGGCAACATCACTTCCTCATGACTACGCCTATTGTGGACCTGTTCGCATTCGCGGGCTGTGATGTCCATCACCCCTCTCGGCGACGAACGACCGGGACGGGTTGGTTGGAGAAAACTATGACTCCTGAGGACGGCCCGAATTGGTCAGAGATTCGGCGTCCCGAGGTTTAGTTGCATTATGGAAAGCAGAAGGTGGGCGCTGCAAGACCGTCGTCAATAGAGACGCCGAATTGGCTATTGCCGCTCGAGAATTTCGTCGATAGGCGTCTTGCCGCCTTTGTCGACGCTGATAACTTTGTGGACTGGCTTGAAGCCGGTCAGCGTGATGTCCACAATGTAGTTCCCCGGTCCGACCATGACGCTGACTGGCGACAGCTTCTCCACAATCTGCTGGTTGATAGCTACCTGTGCGCCCTTCGGCTGGGTGTGAATCAGGATGGTGCCCATGCCGGCGGCGTTGTCGCCGCCGCGTCCAAAGAGGTGGTCGAGCTTGCCCACGGTCCGCATGTCTCCCGCGTTGCCGAGCGCCCGGAGCACCGGCGCATACTGAAAATTCTGGGCGGGACCGAGATCGGCCGTGACCGTCTCATCCAGGTATCCCTGCTTGCGCAAGAGAACGGTGTGGCTGCCTTTTTCCACGGCGAACTGGGCCGGGGTGACTTTTCCCGTAGGCTTGCCGTCGATGACGATGTTGGCTGCTGGCGGAGTGCTGTTTACCACCACCAGGGCGTTGGCCGGCGCCAAATGGATCATGAGAGACGATTTACTGCCGGCAACCACATCGAGCGACCGTATGTCAGCCGTGTAGCCGGACTTGCTTACCGATACGATGTGCTTACCCGGACTCAGTTCGGCAAAGCTATAGGGCGTAACCCACGACGGATCGCTTTTTGCATCGACCTGAAACTGCGCCCCCTGCGGGTTGGAGTCGATCAGCGCCTGGCCGGTAACGACGACTGGAGCGGGAGCCGGAGCGGGAGCGCGCCGGTTCGCATTGCGTTTTTCGATCTGGCGTACCTTCAGGTTCGATTGCGAATCCGCAATCGGTGGCGCGGGCGGAGCTGGTTTTGCGATGGGCGGAGGCGCTTGCGTGGCAGCAGCAGGCTGGGTTGAAGAGGAGGTCGAGCTGGCGTGTGCGGCCTTCGTCGGCCGCGGAGCCGCCGTCGAGCCGTCATCTTCCGAGCGCACATGAAAAAACACCGCGAGCGCAACGATTGAAATCACGCCAACCGCGCCCAAAATCGAGAAGAGCATCAGGCGTGGAGGAATGGTGGCAATCTGATGCATTGCCTTTTCCGCAACCTCGCGCGGCTGGATTTTTGGTTTCTCTTCCAGCTTGGGATAGATCTGCACTTGAGCACGGAGGGGCAACGGTTCGGGCGGGTCGGGGAGAGCAGGCGGGGCGAACACCGGTTCCTTGAGCGGAGGCATCTCCTCCAGATCGGAGAAGCTTCTACTCGACGAGGCCGACGCCGACGCCGACCCCGACATCATTGGATCGACGGCCACCCGCGGCGAAGCCTGTTCGGATTCCGGCTCTACCACCGCGGCCGACAACACCGGGCTCGGCGCGGCCTGGGACTCGGGAACACTCAGTTCAAAGTCACTAATAAAACGCGCGCCCGAATTCGGGTCCGCGTTTGGGTCGGATGCCGAATCGGAGTCCGAATCAATATTTACATCAAAATTCGTGTCGACGTTCGAATCGACGCTCGCCGCTGAGCTCACTCCAAAATCAGCCCCGGCGAATTCCGTGGCGCTGCCTCTGGACGTTGTAGCCGCGCCCGCGGCCGCAGCAGCGGTTTTCGTTTCGGCTGCGGATTCTGCCGCCCGCGGAGCGACCGGCTTGCGAGAAACTGGTTCAGCAGCAACCGAGGGAATAGGAGCAGCAGGTTTGGGCGCAACCGCTCTCGGCGCAACCACCTTCGGCGCAACAGACGCGGCGGAAGGCTCGTGCTTGGCTGCACTCGCTGCCGAGGAGACAAACTTGCTGGCTGCCGCCGCGCGATCCACGCTACTGACGGCAACCGCCGCGGCCTTCTTTACTTCCGGGGCTGTTTTCTTGCCGCCGCCGTTGTCCTTGCACTTTTCCAGATCCTCGACCAGTTCGCGTGCGCTCTGATAACGCTCCGCTGGATCTTTCGCCAGCGCTTTCATAATCAGCGCGCTCACGGCCGGTTGAATCTTGGGATTCACCGCCGACGGACTGGCAGGCATCTCATTCTCAATTCGCCCCACCAGCGTCACCGGATCGGCCGCATCGAACGCCTGCCGACCAACCACCATTTCGTAGAGAATCGTGCCCAGGGTAAACAGGTTCGAACGCAGGTCGATGGCTTCTCCGCGAATCTGTTCGGGAGAACAATAGGGCATAAGCCGTCCCAACCCTTTTCCCGACTCCGCTTCGATCAAGCTCATGTTGGAGATGCCGTAGCCGAGGAGTTTAACCAACCCATCCCACTGCACCAAGATCTTGGCGGGCTCGAGCGAACAATGGGTCACACCTTTGGCGGCGGCCTGTTCCAGTCCGGCGCAAACCTGACGCGTGATGTCGAGCAGATCCCAGATGGAGAAGCCTTCTTTGCGCGCCAGCATGGTAGCGATACTGTTGCCCTGGATGTACTCCATGGCGGCGCAGAACTGGCCGTCGATCTCGCCCGCGCCATAAAGCACAACGATATTCTGTCCGGCAAGATCGCGCGTGCTCTCGCCCTCGGCAATCAGCGTTTCCACAAACGCATCGGCGCGCTCGCCGAGTGGCTCCAGACTCTGCGTCTTAAGCGCTACCACCTGGTTGGTTTCCGCGTCCAGCGCCTTATAAATAAAAGCGGTCTCGGACTTCGAAAGTTCACTCTGGATCTCGAACCGGCCAAACATCGTCGCCATTGCTATCGCCTCGCGGTGACAAGCCGCACTACGCCTGATATGAATTTGGCTGAGAACAGGGGGAGAATCGAACTAAGAATACCGCTATCAGCTGCCCCACTGAGAGTTACGAAGGTACCGAAAAGCGGTGTCGAAAGACTATCGATTGGCGGGCACCGAGAGGTTCTCCGGGTAAGGATTTCCGGCCGCCTGATGGCGACCTTCGCGCCCCAACCGTGTTAGAACTGCTATCAGGTCCGCGCGCTATGAAAACTCATCTGATCATGTTCAGTGCCACACTGATTTGCTGCCTGCTCCGAATTGTCGGGGCCGCTCCGGCGCTCGCCCAGCAACCCACAAGCTCGCCAACGAGGCGCAAGTCTGCCCCTGACTCCTCTCGCGCGACTGCGACCAAGCGAGCCGCTCCGCCCGCCGGCAAACTTACCGAGGAGCAGCGCGCGCTTCATGCTCTAAACCGGCTGACCTTTGGCCCGCGTCCCGGGGATCTGCAGAAGGTGATGAACACCGACGTCAACGACTGGATCGAGCAGCAGCTTCATCCCGAAGAGATCAGCGACAGCTTGCTGGATGGGAAGTTGGGCCCGTTTCGCACGCTGCGCATGTCGACCCGCGACCTGATACAAACTTTTCCCAATAACAATCTGGTCAAGCAGGCGGCCGAGGGAAAGATTGCTTTGCCCACCGATTCGCTGAAGCGGTCCATCTACGAGGTGCAGATCAGCATTCTCGCCGAGCGGCAGAAGCAGGAGCAGGCAGCCCGCGATGGCAAGATTATCGATGCCGACACCAAGGCAAAAATGGATAAGCAGAATCAAGACATCGTCACCGCGCAGGCCGACGGCATTCTCGCGCTGCCGAAAGAAAAGCGCATGGAAGCGTTTCTCGCGCTGCAGCCCGATGAGCGCCGCCTCTTCGCCACCATCATTCGCGGAGCGCAACGCGACCGCCTGCTCGCCGAGTTTCCCTCCGACCAGCGCGAAGCCTTCCTCGCCATGACCGGGCCAGTCGGAGTTGTGATCAACGAACTGCAACAGGCGAAGCTGCTGCGCGCGGTTTACAGCGAGCGCCAGTTGCTCGAGGTGATGACCGATTTCTGGTTCAATCACTTTAATGTCTACCTCAATAAGGATGCCGACCAATACCTGGTTACGGCCTATGAACGCGACGTGATCCGGTCTCATGCCCTCGGTAAGTTCAAAGACCTGCTGGTCGCAACCGCGCAGAGTCCCGCCATGCTTTTCTATCTGGATAACTGGTTGAGCATGGGACCAAAATCGCCCGCGGCGGTTGCGGCCAACAAAGGCAAGCCTGGCGCAGCCGTGCCGGGACTCAATGAAAACTACGGCCGCGAGTTGATGGAGTTGCACACGCTCAGCGTCAATGGCGGATACACCCAGCACGACGTGACCGAACTGGCGCGCGTGCTAACCGGCTGGACCATCCAACCACTCGAACAGGGGGCCACGTTTCAATTCGATCCGAAGAAGCACGATCCGGGAGACAAAGTCGTGCTCGGGCAGACCATTCCCGAGAATGGGATGAACGAGGGGATGCAGGTTCTCGACATGCTGGCGCATCATCCGAATACGGCCAAGTTCATCGCACGAAAACTGGCCATGCGCTTCGTGGCCGACGATCCTCCCCCGGCGTTGGTCGATCGTCTGGCGCAGAAATTTCTTTCGACCGACGGGGACATTCGCGAAGTTCTCCGCACCTTGTTCAAGTCGCCCGAATTCTGGTCGGGGAAGGCTTACCGCGCCAAAGTTAAAACGCCGTTTGAATTTGTGGTCTCGTCGCTGCGGGCCACGGGTACCGACCTCAACAATCCCGGCCCCCTGCTAGGCATTCTGAACAAAATGGGAATGCCGCTTTACCAGATGGTGCCGCCGACTGGCTATTCCATGACGGAATCAACCTGGATGAATTCCGAGGCGCTGATCGACCGCATGAACTACGCCCTCGCGCTCAGTAACGGGCAGGTCGGCGGAACGAATTTCGACGCCGGACGACTGCTGGCGCTAGGCACATTGACCAGCCGCGGCTTTCCCCGCGCGAATCCCGCAGATTCCGAAGCTGAGCGCGGACAGGAAACGGCCCTGCTGCTGCTGGAAAACGCATTGCTGAACGGAGAGGTTTCGGCGACCACGCAGAAGGCGATTCGCCGGCAGCTCGACGACCCGCAGGTCGCGGCGCACGCGCTCGACGATCCCAAGCGCACCCTAAATACCATGACCGCTCTGGTGATCGGCTCGCCCGAGTTTCAGCACCGCTAACGCAGCCCCTAAAGGGGGTCCGCTGTTGGCGTTGTAGCGGCATCGCTAAAAGCGATGCCCTGATGCGAATCCCAGGGCTTACGCTAAATACAAAAGGCCGGGCGATTACGCCCGGCGCTTCGCGTTGAGAAACCGTCGATCGCTGAGTTGAGCTAGATCGGTTTCCCGTTAACCTCGTGATCCCAATATCTATGTATTAGTCGCTCGTGCTTTGTTGTACGCGAAACTCACATTACCAGTGCGAGGCTTTCAAGCTCACGCTGGAGAACCGGCAAAGAACAGCCCGCCATTTCGACGCGTCCGGCGGCATCGAGCGCAGCCGTCTGCGAAACGCCGTAGCCCCGCCCGGCCAGGAAAACCTGCAGCAGTTCGGCTGCTTCGCGGGAATCTACCATGCCGCCCTGGATCAGATCGTTGCGCAGGGCGCACAGTTCGGTCACCGTAAATTGCTCTCTCATGGCCATTCTCACCTTCGGCCTCCCCAGCTGTTGCCTAATTAGACTCATCGGCAACTGGATTCGTTACATGCAATCGTGATGCCGTAACTTTGGTGCACCCCAAGTACGGCTCTCCGTGCCTCAAGTTCTTAGAACCCAAGAATTTACAAAAGGTTGTGGGGATTCACGCAGCGGCCGGAGGTAGACATAACAACGGCATTCGTTTGCCAGATTGACACTAAATGTCGTTTTCGGTCGGAAGAAACCGAACTTTGTCGTCCGTCCCAGGCTGGCTCGTTAGGGCTCAGGGCTCAGACCGCACCGTTCGCCTGCTGTCGGCCGGTTGCCATCAGTCGTCAATCTTGGCGGCCTCGACCAGCATGATTGGAATGTCGTCCTGAACCGGGTACACACGGCGGCATTCGCCACATTTCAGGCTTTTGCCGTCTGCGTTCAGAACCACCGACTTCCGGCAAACCGGGCAGACCAGCACATCGAGCAGATCCTGCGAAATCATAGAGACAATATTGTAATGTCGCCCGCCATAACCTGCACGGCCTCGTTCGGAGGCTTCAAAAACAACTCCGTTACATTCTTCATCGGCGGAGCGCCAGGGGGGCCGATGCGATAGAATCGGTTTTCAAATCACCGCACCGCGAAGCGAGGTACGATGGCAGCCAGGATTCTCGACGGGACGAAAATAGCCAGCGAAATCCGCGCCGAAGTTGCCGCCCAGGTGAAAAGTCTGGAGTCGTCGGGACTGCGCCCCGGCTTGGCGGTGGTGCTCGCGGGACATAACCCCGCATCCGAGGTTTACGTTCGCGGCAAGGTCAAGAGTTCCGAGGAAGTTGGCCTCTATAGCGAACAACACACGCCCCCGGAAAGCGCAACCACCGAAGAGCTGCTGGCACTGATCGCCGATTTGAACCAGCGCGATGAAATTGACGGCATCCTGGTGCAATTGCCGCTGCCCGCGCAGGTCGATGCCAAGAAGGTTTTGCTGGCGGTCGATCCCGCCAAAGATGTGGACGGATTCCATCCCATGAACGTAGGCTACCTTTCCACGCAGCGTCCGGGGCTGGTGCCGTGCACGCCGGCGGGCATTATGGAAATTCTGCGGCGCAGCCAGATTCCAGTTGCCGGGCAGGAAGCCGTGGTGGTCGGACGCAGCGATATTGTCGGCAAGCCGGTCGCCATGCTGCTGCTGAATCAGAATGCCACGGTCACCGTCTGCCACTCGAAGACGCGCGATCTGCCCGGAGTCTGCCGCCGCGCCGACATTCTGGTCGCGGCGATTGGCCGCGCCGGCATGGTCACGCGCGACTACGTCAAACCCGGAGCCACCGTGATCGACGTCGGCATCAACCGGATCACCGATCGAAAGGAATTCGACTTTTTCTTTGGCTGGAACAAGGTCGCAAACAAGAAGCGCGAGGAAACATTCCTGGCAAAAGGCTCAACCCTGGTGGGCGACGTGCACCCCGAAGTAGCCGAAGTCGCTGGAGCCATCACGCCTGTTCCCGGAGGCGTAGGCCCGCTTACCATCGCCATGCTGATGGCCAACACGGTAAGAGCCGCCATGCTCCGGCGCCGGCTCAGGCAGCCCGAGTTGTCTCGGGTTTAGCCGAACGCAGCGGCAGCCCCTCAAGGGGCGTTCGATTTCGAGAAGTGGCGGCATCGCTAAAGCGATGCCCTGATACGAATCGACGATGAGCATCCCTTGCTAAAAGTCGGCCTTACCGGTGGCATCGCGAGCGGCAAGTCCGCTGTGGGCGAGATGTTTGTCAAACTCGGAGCCCACCTGATTCAGGCCGACGCCGTGGCGCACTGGCTGATGGAGCCCGGTCGCCGAGTCTATGAGGAAGTCGTCCGCCGCTTTGGTCGAGAAATCCTGAATCCCGACGGAAGCATCAATCGTCCGCGCTTGGCCGAGGTAGCGTTTGGCACGGCGGGCGGTGCGCCACAGCGGGTCAAGGAATTGAACGAGATTGTTCATCCCGCCGTGATCGCTGAGGAAAACGAATGGATGGAAGACATCGGACGGCGGGATCCGAACGCCATTGCGATCGTCGAAGCTGCTCTCATCCTCGAAGCGGGAGCGGGCGACCGTTTCGACCGTTTGATCGTCGTAACCTGCCATCCCGAACAGCGCATTCAGCGTTTGGCGCGCCGGTTAGGAATCTCGGAAGACGCGGCCCGGGCGGAAGTAACGCGCCGCATGGCCGCGCAAATTCCCGACGAGGAAAAAATCAAAGCGGCTGACTTCGTCATCGACAATTCCGCATCGCTCGCGGCCACTGAGCAGCAAGTGCAGAGGGTTTTTGCAGCGCTGCGCGAGCGGTCCATATAATCGCGAACTTGTCTTAAACCGCGAACCGCGAGAACTTCCTAGCGCTCTCGGCTCGGCATGATCAGCCATTGCAACAGCGAACTCACAATGCTGAGCACGATAGCGCCGAGAAAAGCCGCCTCGAAGCCTCGCACCTGGAATCCACGCACGAATGCCGCCGCCACCTCGAGCATGAGCGCGTTGATCACGAACCAGAACAGACCGAGCGTAAGCAGTGTCAGCGGAAAGGTAAGGATTTTCAGCACCAAGCCCAGAGTTGCGTTAACGAGGCCGATGACCAGGGCCGCGATCAGCGCCGCCACCGGTCCGCTTACGCTGATGCCCGGCACGACGTGAGCAACGATCCATACGGCCAGAGCCATTAGAATCCAATGGAGTAGCAGACGCACGATAAGCCTCCTTCCAAAATGACAGACCGACGATGATTGGACACTATACAACGTGAAACCGGCTCAGAAAACTAACGCCGCACGCCTGCTCGACCAGATGGGAATCCACTACGAACTGCGGGAGTACCAGGTCGATCCCAACGACCTCGCCGCCGAAAGCGTTGCCGCCAAGATCGGATTGCCTCCGGAGCAGGTTTTTAAGACTCTGGTCGCTCGTGGCGACCGCGCTGGAGTGTCGATGGCGGTGATTCCCGGCGATCAGGAGCTCAACCTGAAGGCACTGGCAGCGGCCATGGGAGAAAGAAAAATTCAACTCGTCCCGGTAAAAGAACTGCAAGCGCTCACCGGCTACATTCGCGGAGGAGTGACCGCGCTCGCCGCCAAGCGCGACTTTCCCGTGTTTGTGGATGAGACCATCGAACTGTTCGACGTGGTTTCCATCTCAGGCGGAGTTCGCGGATTGCAGATTTTGATTGCGCCCGCCGACTATCTGCGCGCCACCAAGGGAACGATTGCGGCCCTCGGACAGCCCAAGGCGGGATAGCGAACCGCGAGTTAAACTATTAGGTCTCAAGACGGACGAAACCTGAATCCGAGGTAAGCCATGCCAACCGTAACCCGCATCAATCCGCTTTCCTTCCTCACCGATCAACTCGACGAACTCAAGGCCAAGGGTACGCACTTCAAGTTGCGCGTGCTCGATGACGAACAGGCGCCGGTCTGCACTTTCGACGGCAAGCAGGTCATCAACCTTGCCTCGAATAATTACCTCGGCTTCACGACCCACCCCAAATTGCGCGAGGCGGCGCTCGAAGCCACGCGCAAGTATGGCGTGGGATCGGGCGCGGTGCGCACTATCGCCGGCACCATGAAGATTCACATGGAGCTCGAAGAAAAAATTGCGCGCTTCAAGAACGTCGAGGCCTGCGTCGTTTTCCAGTCCGGATTCACAGCCAACGCGGGAACGGTTTCGGCATTTCTCGGGAAGGAGGACTTCATCATTTCCGACGAACTGAATCACGCGTCGATCATCGACGGCTGCCGCCTTTCACGCGCGAAAATTCTCGTCTTCCGCCACAAGGATGTCGCCCACGCCGAAGAGCAGCTCGCCAGCGTGAAAAACGAGCCAGGAAAGAAGCTGCTGATCTCCGACGGCGTGTTCTCGATGGACGGCGACATTGGACCGCTGCCCGGCTTGTGCGAGGCCGCCGAGAAATATGGCGCGATCATGATGGTCGACGACGCGCACTCCTCCGGCGTGCTTGGCCGCCAGGGACGCGGCACGATCGACCATTTCAATATGCACGGGCGCGTCGATATTCAGGTTGGCACGTTATCGAAGGCGATTGGCGCTCTTGGCGGCTATGTTTGCGGAACGCGCGATCTGATCGATTTTCTCTATCATCGCGCGCGGCCGTTTTTGTTTTCAACTTCGCATCCACCGTCGGTTGCGGCGACCTGCATTGCCGCTTTCGATGTTCTTGAAACCGAGCCGCAGTGGATGGAGCAGCTCTGGGCGAATACCCGCTTCTGGAAAAAAGAACTCGGCCTGCTCGGCTTTAACATAGGAGGCCAGACGACTCCCGCGAGCGAAACTCCGATAACGCCGATCATCATTGGCGACGGACGCCTGACTATGGATTTCTCGCGCGAGCTGTTCAAAGAAGGAGTGCTCGGAACCGGCATCGCATTTCCGACCGTTCCCGAAGGCAAAGCGCGGGTGCGCACCATCATGACCGCCACGCACACGAAAGACGAATTGCAGCAGGCGCTCGAAGTGCTGCAACGCGTGGGGAAGAGGATGGGAATTATCCAATAGCGTTCTTCTATGTCGCGGCTATGTCGTTGATAGCCGCCGAGACGGCGGCGCTACACCTTACGGCGCGTCATCCACAATCGCTTGGACTAACTCATCGATCGCGTCGGTAACTCGTTTTGTCGGCAGGTTAAAGTTATTGGAGAGAATCGAAAAGGCGACTACTTGCCCGGCATCAGTCGTCGCATAGCCTGAGAGCGCCTTCACTCCGCCCAGCGAGCCCGTCTTGGCCATAATACGGCCATGCAGGCGGGGAGATGTCAAACGTTCGGTGAGCGAGCCATCTGCACCAGCGAGCGGGAAAGTCGCCTTATAGTCGCCGCCCCACGGCTGTCTTGAGCAATAACTCAGTAACTCGACGATGGCGTGCGGAGTTACTAAGTTCTGGCGCGAGAGTCCGGAGCCGTCGTAGAAGTTGTATTCGTCGCTCGAGATTCCCGCCTGCGTCAGAAATCCGTGAAGAACTTCGAGGCCCGCTTCAATGGTTCCGGCGTTGCCGCGCTCGCGGCCCAGCAGGCGCAGCAGAATCTCAGCGTGCAGGTTCTGGCTGACTTTGTTGATGACGCGAATATCCTGCAACAGCGGCTTCGATTCGTAACTGGCGAGCGTAATCGGTTGATTAGTCTTCAGCGGGCGCGATTGCTCGTCATTGCTTCGGCCGTCGCTGCCTCCATGCGATGGCGCGAGGGCAGTCACGCTAAATGTGGAAAGGCTGGCGAGTTCCGTGTGGTGCGTGCGTTGCTTCCCATAGATAACGATGCCGCGCTTTTCCAGTAACTGCCGAAAGAGTCCGGCGGCAAACTCGGCGGGGTCGTCGATGGCCAACGCTTCGTTGGCGCCGCTGTCATCCAGCGGCATGTTGCCCCAGAGCGTGATGACCAAAGAGCCGGGCTCGCGGTTGATGGAGAGCTTGCGGCCAGTACCGGCGGGCGTGGTAATAACGCGATTATCGAGGCGATAGTAATCGGCGAAGGGCTTGACGCTGACAAACGCCGTTTCTCCGGCGCGATCGGCGGGCAGGATGCTCACAAATACGACATTGTCGTTGATGGTAAGCGCGGAAACCGGAGCGCCGTCGCCCCAGACCAGGTCGTCCTGGCTCCAACCTTCGCCATAGCGTTCGAAGGCGAAGTAAGAGTCGTCTGCCACGATGTCGCCATCGATGAACTTCACACCTTTTTGCACGAGCACGTCGGCGAGAGCTTCCAGGGCCTGAATGGGATCGTCGTTGCGCTGCGTCTTGAGGTCGTAGGGAAGTTCGCGTCCCGAAAGATTGGGATCGCCGCGGCCAACCAGCACGAGATCTCCGTTCAGCCGGCCGTAGCGGTCGAGAGTGCCGGTGGTTTCGACCGTGGTGCGGAACTTGTAGTCGGGACCAATCAGCGCCAGCGCTGCAGCGGTCGTAAAGAGCTTTGTGTTCGAGGCGGGGGTGAAGAGCTTGTCGGCATTTTGCGAGTACAGCGTTTTGCCCAGCGTTTTATCGGACGCTTTGTCGGACGGGCCGGACGGCAGCGAAACAACCTCAATTCCCCAGAAGCCGCGGGCAAGGTCGGGGGCGCTGAGCACGGCGGCAATGCGCTCCGGCAGCGGCTTAGCGGGTGCGGCCAGCAGCGGCGCAACCAGCAGAAGGATGATCGGAACGAGACGCGCAACTGACCGCCGGCGAGACATTAGCTGGATTGTAGCATCCGCAAAAAATCAACTCGTTCTAGAATGGCACCCATATGCGGGCGATCTTTCAGTGGAATGTAGGCTCTCGCGTCCTGGAGTTAGGGCGGCGCACTTTGATTATGGGTGTCGTAAATGTGACTCCCGACTCGTTTTCCGACGGCGGACTTTTCATCGACGCCGAAAAGGCCGTGCTTCGTGCCGAGCAGTTACTGGACGAAGGCGCGTCCATTATCGACGTGGGTGGAGAATCGACGCGCCCCGGAGCAGCGGAACCAGTTTCGGAAGAAGAAGAGCGGAGGCGGGTGCTGCCGGTGATCCGCGATTTGAAGCGGCGACGTCCGGCGGCAGTAGTCAGCGTCGACACCTACAAGGCCAGCGTGGCGCGGGCGGCGGTGGAACTCGGGGCCGAGGTGGTCAACGATGTGAGCGGATTCCGATGGGATCCAAAGATGGCGAAAACGCTGGCCGAACTCAAAGTGGGAGCGGTGCTGATGCACACGCGCGGCCGGCCGGCGGAGTGGGCGGCATTGCCGCCGATTGGCGATCCGGTGCTGGCAGTGAAGCGCGATTTGCGACAGTGGGCCGAGACGGCAACTCTAGCGGGCATCAAGCGCGATCACCTGGTGCTCGATCCCGGTTTTGGATTCGGAAAGCGCTTCGAGGAGAATTATCCA
>Ga0074044_10000870_pt1 | contig 28130 bp, 27 predicted proteins | sample BogForMeECP23OM1_FD_94443 | JGI IMG/M metagenome (GOLD analysis project Ga0074044, IMG submission 94443) | Bog forest soil microbial communities from Calvert Island, British Columbia, Canada - Bog Forest MetaG ECP23OM1 | ecosystem: Environmental > Terrestrial > Soil > Wetlands ...
CTATCCTGACGAAGCCCACGCCATGATCGAGACCTGGCGCGACTCCTGGTTTGAGGAAGGCAGCCGGGTGCTCTACATCGTGCCCGATCGCTTCGTGAACACCGTGCTTCCGTTGAAAATCAGCCCGGCCCCATCGCAGCTCATGCGCGTGTTCGTTGGCCGAATTGAACTCGTGACGCCCGCGACCACGCAGGCAGTCGAGAAAATACTCGCTGCTCACGACGTGGCAGGACTGAGGAAGTACCAGCGTTTTCTGGAGCCGATTCTGGCTGAAATGAAGGCTGAAAATCCGGCGGGCGCGGCGCAGATCGAGAAGAATCTGGAACTGACCTATCAAGCACCGGTCTCGGCGCGGCCGCAGAAATAACGACGGCACTTGCAGCGAATGTCCGGCCCGCGAATGGGGCACGACGCTCGCACTCATCAGAACGGAATGAGCTTCCTCAATCCCTTCTTTTTCTTCTTCTTGCTGCTGGAGAGTTCCTGGTCGCTGGCCGGCGTGTCGTCGGCCGCGGCTGTGGCGGAAGAAGATTGTCCCTGCCCCTGTTGAATCTCGTTCACCTGTACCGGCGGCGGCAAAGCAGCGTCGGTCCCGCTGTCGGCCGGCTTCAGTTCGTTGGGATCGGCGGGCGCATTGGGCTTTAACTCGTTCGGATCGGGCTGCGCAGGCTGGTCGGCTGTGGTTGGATGGCCAAAGGGTGAGCCGCTGGGCGATCCGCCCGCTGCTGCCGCTTCAGCCGGAGGCGCTGAGGAAGCGTCGGCGGCCGGGTTCGTGATCTCAACGGTCGCGGACTTGCGGCTCGTGCCCGAGTCCATGGCCGCGATTACTTCCTTGCGGACAACATCCGGGGCGGCAAGCGGCTCCGAATCGGCCATGGAAGGTTCTCCCACCATGGTCGACTTCGAAACGTCTGGCCCCTTCGTGGCGATTCTCAACAGCTTCTCGATACCTGTGGACTCGTGACGGCTCGCGTCTTCAGCTTTGTTCAGCGCGACCGCCGCTTTCGTAGGACGCGGGACAGGCTGATGCAGAGCGGCCAGCCGCTTGCGCGCGTCGTCAGCGCGATCCATGACGGGGTAGCGCGTGATGATCTTGTCGTAAGCCTCCGACGCGTTCTTGGTGAAGGTCTCGATGTACTTCGCCTTCGCGACTTCTGGCGTGCATCCCCGCGGCAGGCCGTGGGCGTCGCAGTTCGGCGCGGCGCGCAGACGCGCAATCAGTCCTTCATAGTTCTGCCCCAGCAGATACTCCGCCTCATCGGCACGGCTGTAGAGCGGATAGCGTTCGACCATGGACTGCAGGCGGGCGATCGAAGCGTTGTAGGACTGGCGCAGGTAATAAAAACGTCCGATTTGAAATTCGCGATCGGCCAGCACTTCCTGCACTTCGAGCAGCTTGCGCTTCGCCTCGGGAACGAGCTTGCTGTCAGGGAACTGAAGGATCATCTTGCGGTATTCGTCTTCGGCGCGTTTGGCGTGAGTATAGTCGCGGTCGGACTTCTCCATCTGCTGGTAGTGGATGTTGGCGATCTTCAGCTGCGCCTCGGCCGCTTCCGGCATGTTGGGGAAGAAAGTGATGAAGTCGTCGTATTCCTGCTCGGCTTGGGCCAGCGCGGCGGTGCCGCCTTCCGCGTACCAGGAATCGCCTACTGCCAGCTTGGCGCGAGCAATATATTCGGACTCGGGATAGGTGTTGATCAGAGTCTGCAGGGTCAGGCGGGCCACGTCGAAGCGGTTGTGGCGCATCGCGTCCATGGCCTTGTCGAACAGGATCTTATCCGGCTGCTTGGAGCCGACACCGGCCAGCGGGTTGACGGATTTTCGGTTGGTGCAGGCGGCCGTAATGACCAGCAGCATGCCCAGCAACACAATCGAGAGCTTTCGACCTGACATAGAACCTCGGGGAGAATCTGAATACCTGTGCTAAATGCTTGTGTGGGGCCGGGTCTTCGACCCGGCCAGGTCGAGCGCTAGCTCGACTGTTTTGTGGTGCTTGGTAGATCACAAGCTAATGGCTCTGTTCAGCCACCGGCCGCCGCTGCCGCCGGTCTTTGCCCGCGCGACCGGGTCAGAGACCCGGTCCCACAACCAGCAAGAACCAAACCTCAAGTCCCACAGAAAACTTACACTTTCTGCATGGCGGCCTCGGTCGCCGCTTTTAGCAGTTCCTGCGCATTCTTCCTTGGATCACCGCGGCCGAACACGGCGTTGCCCGCCACCAGAATTTCGGCTCCGGCGCGGACCACATCGGCTACCGTCTCCGGCGCCACGCCGCCATCGACTTCGATGCGGTAAGCCAGATTCCGTTCATTGCGAATCTCGGCTAAACGCCGCATTTTGTGCAAGGTAGATGGAATGAACTTCTGCGCCCCAAAGCCCGGATTCACCGACATCACCAGCACATAGTCGACGATATCGAGCACTTCCGAGAGCGTATCGACTGGCGTGCCGGGGTTAATCACGACGCCAGCCAGGCAATCATGGCTCTTGATCAGGTGCAGAGTTCGGTTCAAGTGGCAGACCGCCTCCTGATGAACCGACATCCAGTCGGCGCCCGCCTCGGCAAAGGCGGGAATGAATTCGTCCGGATTCTCGATCATGAGATGGCAATCGAGCGGCAGATCGGTCACCTTGCGCAGCGATTTCACCAGCGGCGGGCCCAAGGTGAGGTTAGGAACGAAGTGCCCGTCCATGATATCGACGTGGATGACCGCAGCTCCGCCCTCGGCTGCGGCGTGCACCTGCTCGCCCAGCCGGGCAAAATCAGCGGAAAGAATCGACGGTGCCAGTTCGATCATGCTTCTTAATCGCGCTTGCTAGATTGCAAATGAACGCTCAGAGCGAAATCCTAGACCACGGCGGCTGGCGAGAAACTGTTTCTTGAAATTTTAACACGCGGAAATGCAGTACCGCCGACGAACTATCGGCTCCAAAAACGGCGGACGCCATTCCACATTTCAGTTCTTCCTTCAGTTCTTCGGAAGCGCCCCCGGTGTGGGAGCTCTCGATGGGGTTTTCAGCATTTCCTGCATCTCCTGCTGCATACGCCCCTTCCACTCAGTCAGGTAGTTGTTCATGATGGGCATCGCCGCCTGCATCCCTTCCTGCATGACCGCGGGCAATTCTTCGATAACCTTCTGGCCGACCGGCGAGGAATAGAACGCGTTCATGGCTTCGATATCACTTTTCGTGAAGTGATTCTGATAGGCAGGGATCATCGCGTTGGTGATCTCGTCGACGGGCATGTTCTTGACCAGATCGTCCATCAGCTTCTTCCGGCGCGCGTCAAAATCCGCGGGCACGCTGCCTTTGTCTTGCACCATCTGATCGTGCATCATCTGCTGCATCGCCTGCGATTGAACTTCCATCGTTCTCTGAAACAGGTCATGGGTGTGCATGGTGCGAAGGTAAAGAATAACGTCGTCGCGGGTTGTGGGTTCATTCGCGGATTGGGCCAGACCAGATTGCACCAGGCCGGGCGCGAAAAAGGCGAAGCAGGCGAAGGCGATCAGCAAACGCTTCATGGCGATCCTCCAGAGGCAGCCATAGCCTATCCCATGTTGGACGCGGAATCCATTGATTCGTCGCCGATCACCGGGCTCCATTTTCGCCGCGCTTTCAAGCCCCGTGCTACCCTCGTCCGGCGTGATCTCGCAGAGTCAATTCGCGCCGGTGGCCTGTTCGGTGGTCGCGGTATTCGTCTGGGGAGCGTCTGATTTCGCTGGCGGATTGGGCTCCCGCCGGGCCAACGCCTTCGTTCTGACGGCGTTCTCCCATGTCTGCGCCTTTGGACTCATGTTCGCCCTCGCCTTTGCGCTTCACGGCGCATTCCCTTCGCGAACCAGCGTGTTGTGGGCGCTGGCCGCGGGCGCAGTCGGCGGATTCTCGCTGGCCATCTTTTATGGCGCGCTGGCTTCCGGCCAGATGGGACTGACGGCCCCGATCGCGGCGCTGCTGGGTGCGGCCATCCCGACACTGGCCGATATCGCGATGGAGGGCGAACCCAGCCGCTGGACGATCTCGGGCTTCGCGCTCGCGATTGTCGCGATCTGGCTGATTACCCGTCCCGAACCGGCGCCCGAAGCGGCGAATAGCCCCACGAGTGAGACAAACGGTTCTGGCCGCCCGAAAGGTACGGCCATGGCCGCGCTGGCCGGAGTCGGCTTCGCGGGCTTCTATCTTTGCATTCATCAAGCCAGCGGGTCGCCAGCCTGGATCGCGACGGTTTCCCGCGTCGGATCATTCGCGGCCACAGCTGTCGCCGTGGCGGTCACTCGCGCCCCGCTCTCGCTCGACCGCCCGCGCGCAGCGCTGGGACTGCTGGCCGGATGCTTCGACATCAGCGCCAGCGCGTTGTTCATCTTCGCCAGCCAGCACGGACGGCTCGACGAAGCGGTTGTGATCACGTCGCTCTACCCCGCTGTCACGGTTCTGCTCGCGCGGATTGTGCTGAAAGAGCATTTCAGCCGCTGGAAGTTTGTTGGCCTGCTGGCAGCGCTGGCGGCCGTTCCCATGATTGCGGCGGGATAAGGCTAAACTCTCTATTCTCGAATAGAGAATGAATATATTTCTGTGATGGAGGTCGCTGAGGGTTAACCGTGCCGCTGATCGAGATTCGCAATCTGACGAAGGTTTATCCACAGGGCGACTCGCCTTTTGGGGGAAAGCCCCGCGGCGGGTCAAGAAGCGAAGTGCGTGCGGTGGACGACGTTTCGCTCGACATTCACGCCGGTGAAACGCTGGGACTGGTGGGCGAATCGGGCTCGGGTAAGAGCACACTGGGACGGCTGATCCTGCGGCTGGTTGAGCCCACCGCCGGGACGATCCGTCTGCAGGGCCGTGATCTGCTTTCGGCCAGCCGCGGGGAGATGCGGCGGCTGCGGCGCGATCTGCAGATTATTTTTCAGGATCCGTTCGCGTCACTCGATCCGCGCTATCGGGTGGAAGACATTATCGCCGAGCCGCTGATTATTCACGGGATGGACAATCGCCAGCCGAATGTTCGCCAGATTGCGGAGAACAACATCGCGGAGAACTCTCGGGAAGGACACGACTTCAGTCATGCCGATTCAGCGCTGGGAAAGAATTCGGCTTTGGCCGCTGAGGGCTCGAGGTCCGCGGCCCGGCGAACCCGCGTCGTCGAACTTCTGCGCGCCGTGGGGCTCGACGAATCCGCGATGCGGCGCTATCCGCATGAATTTTCAGGCGGGCAGCGGCAGCGCATCGGCATCGCCCGCGCGCTCGCGCTGCGGCCCAAATTCATTGTCTGCGATGAGCCGGTTTCGGCGCTCGACGTGAGCGTGGGCGCGCAGATCGTCAACCTGCTGGCGCAGCTGCAGCGCGATTTCGGTCTGACTTACCTGTTCATTTCGCACTCGATGCCGTTGGTGCGCTATCTCTCGACCAGAATTGCGGTGATGTATCGAGGAAAAATCGTTGAAGTCGGAGATACCGAGCAGATCACGGCGCGGCCGGCGCATGATTACACCCGCAGTTTGCTGGAGGCCACGCCGGAGTTGGCTGGGTAAGGTTTCCTTGGGGGACGCAGCCCGTCGAGCTTCGCTCGACCGGACAGCCGGGGGCGGCTGTCCCCACATGAGCAGAGCTTGCCCTGTCCCTATCGTGCCCTGATAGTGCTTAGCGAACTTCGCGTGCCATACTTCCTTAATGTCTCGCCCGAAGCCCGCTTCTGCTCGCGATGTCGTGGAATTGACTCTTGGCTACGGGTTGATCCTGTTTGCGATTTGGACGCCTGACTTTCCGCAGCGAATCCTTTCTCCGGTCGCACTGCTGGTGACGCTTACGATCGTGTTGGCGCGCCGGCCTGGGTTGGACGATCTGGGCCTCGGCTGCCGCGGGCTTGTCGCACCTTTCTGGATTCTTCCCGCCGCGATCGTACTCGCCGCTCTCAGCATGTGGATCGCGAAGCAATTCGGCACGCTGCATGCGCTCTACAGGGGCGATCTCAGACACATCGCCGGATACGTGCTGTGGACGCTCTACCAGCAATTCCTTCTGCACGATTACTTCATGCCTCGCGTCTCCCGCCTGCTGGGAAGCGAAAGGGCTGCGGTGAGCGCAGCCGCGGTTCTGTTCGCGGCCGCTCACTTGCCGAATCCGTGGCTTACGGCGGTGACGCTGCTCTGGGGAGCGGTTTCGTGCGCGCTGTTTCTGCGCTACCGCAATCTTTATGCGCTGGGCCTGGCGCAGGGAGTGCTCGGCCTGTGCTTCGCGGTGTGCATACCGGACGCTCTGCATCATCACCTGCGGGTGGGATTGGGATATCTGCGCTATCACGCGACGCCGCAGTGACGGTAAGCCGGGTTTGACTCGGGCGGATTCCGTCCGCGGGCAACCGTTACTTCCGGGTTGGCGAATTTTTTTCCTCTCCGCGTCTTAATTACCTTCGTACCATCATATTTTTTCCGGCCTGTGCGATTCTTTTTGCGTCCGATTTTTTCGTAGCGCGAACGCGCTCGAGACGGCTCCATGAACCCTCGGCGGCGAAAAATTCTGATGCTCGGTCTGATCGTGTTGCTCATCTGCGTCCTGGTTTCTCGGCGCGGCAAGGCGCGGCCCGCGCCGGTTCCCATACAGTCGGGCACGATCTCGGCCTCGCTCGACTTCGGCGGACGAGTTCGCACCTACCTGCTTCACCTGCCGATCGGATACGACGGCAAGACAGCCCTGCCGGTGGTCTTCGTACTGCACGGCGCTACGCAGAGCGCGGACAGCGCCGAGAAGATGTCTGGCATGAGCCCCAAGGGCGACTTGGAACATTTCATCGCGGTTTATCCCAGCGGCACCGGGCAGGCGCCCACCTGGAATGCGGGAAACTGCTGCGGGTACGCGATTGAGGACCAGGTTGACGACACCGGCTTCTTCCGCGCCCTGCTCGAAAAACTGGAGCGCGATTACGCCGTCGACCGCAAGCGGATCTATTTCACCGGCATCTCCAACGGCGCCATGATGTCATATCGCGTGGCCTGCGAAATGGCGGACAAGGTCGCGGCCATCGCTCCGGTCGAAGGCGCGCTCAATGTTGACTGCCATCCCTCGGCGCCGGTCTCCGTGCTGATTTTTCACGGTACTGCCGACCGCCTGGTGCCGTTCAACGGAGGCAGCACGCGGTTTCAGATCGGCGCGAAACGCAGCGACAACTCCGTGGCCTACGCCGTCGATTTCTGGTTGAAGCGCGACGCCTGTTCGGCCGCGCCGGAGCACGAGGAGACTTCAGAGGTTCACACCGACAAATATTCCGGGTGTCAGGCGGGCACTGCGGTCGCGCTCTACGCGATTCAGGGCGGCCACCACATGTGGCCGGGGCTTGCGATCAGCGGCAACAGCGTTCCCGCAACGAACTTGATCTGGTCTTTTTTCGCGGCGCATCCTAAGCCTTAAGCTCGCGACTCCAGCCATTTCTAGAACCACCACGACCAGATCCAGTCGACAAAAGTGTGCGTAATGGTCGAGGCCGGGACGCGGCGCTGCTCGCGCCAGGCGCGTCCGTAGAAAATTCCAGCGATTGTGGCCAGGATCACGTAGCGCCAGTTGAAATGCGCCGAGCGCTTGTTGAAGTGCGACAGGCCGAAGAGAATCGAGGCGATCAGCAGCGCGGCCCGGCGTCCGACGCGGCGCTCCAGCAGGTTCTGCACCCAGGCGCGGAAGAAAAGTTCCTCGGGCACGGCGACGAAGAAGAAAATTTCCACCCAGCGCAGGACGGCCCCGCCTGCGGAAGGCACGCTGGCGTGGGGATGGATGAAGCCGAGCGCGAGGCCCAACGCAATCACCAGCGGAGCGAAGAAGAGAAGTTCGCGCAGGCCGGTCTTCCAGTCGCTCCAGTGCAGGCGGAAATCGAAGCCGGTCCCGCTAAGCTGGCGGATGGCCAGAAATCCGTATAAGCCGGCATCGACCAGCAGGAGCTTGCCTAAGCCCTCGAGGCCGCGAGGCCAGGCGGAGTCGAACCAGCGCAGATCGACGGCCAGCCCCAGCGTGAGCAGAATCAGGGCATCGCGCCAATTGCCGCGCGGGCCGGGATCGGCGGATGCGGCCTGCGTCAGTAACCACGCAATCACGACGGGCAGGGTCGCATAGAGCGCGCACCACTCCCAGCGAAAAATATGCTGCGGAGCTGCGATCGCAACGTAGGCCAGCGTCAACAGCGACGGGAGCAGGATGCGCGCCAGACGAGGCAGGCGGCTTACCCTACGCGCCATGCGTTCAGCTGCGAAGCCGAAAGCCGCCGCGGGCGCGAGTTCCAGAACCAGAACGGCGATGGCAGCCGGAGTCGAGTTCTGCATGCTGAAATCTTACCCTTGTTGCACCATGGCTCGGCCGGACACGGCTCGGTCCGACGTGATTCGGCCGAACTGTGGTTCGGCCCGACTGCGGCTGGGCCTCTTTCCGCTCCTGCTTGTGTCCGCGCCCGTCCCGCACTAGAATTCCATGGATTCTTCCGAGGAGGCATCCATGGCCGCCGCTCCGGTATTGCCCACATCGTCCGCACCCACGCCCCAACCCGCGCCGCTCTCTGAAGCCGCGCGCGTCGTCGACACGTTCATTGCTCCGTCGAAAACATTCACCGACTTGAAACGCAGCGCTGCCTGGTGGGCGCCGTTTCTGCTGCTGGTCATCGTCTCGACGGCCTTTGTTTACACCGTTGGCCTGAAGATCGGGTTCCGCAGAGTCACAGAGAATCAGTTACAGATGTCGCCCCGGCAATCCGCGCAATTAGACAGCATGTCAGCCGATGACCGGGAGCACGCGATGCAGCAGAGGACGACCGGAACTAAGTTTGTCTCCTATCTCATCCCGGTGGTTATCCTCATTTTCTGGGTGATCATCACGGCCGTGTTGTTTGCTACTTTCAAGTTTGCCGCAGGCGCAGACGTCTCCTTTAAGGTGTCTTTTGCCATCGTGGTCTATTCGGCTCTACCCCAAGTGTTAAAGAGCTTGCTCGCAACCGCGTCAGTCCTGGCGGGCATGAATGCAGATTCGTTCTCGTTCCAGAATCCTCTAGCCACAAACCTTGGATATTTCATGAATCCTGCGAATGGGGCGTTTCTGTATAGCTTGGCCTCCGCCGTAGATATCTTCATGATCTGGACGCTGGTTCTCACCGCCATCGGCTTCACCTGCGTGAGCAAAGTGAAGGCGGGCGCGTCTTATGCGATCGTCTTCGGCTGGTGGGCTCTTATAACGATCGGGGCCTCGGCGGCCGGAGCGGCGCTCTCTTAGCGAACGCGGTTCGATTGCGTCTCCTAAGCTTTTCGACCCTGAGTTTTTCGACCCGCGGAGTGACGGCATAGCCTCCGCGGGTTTATTCTTAGCAACGCCCAAGGAGGCCCTCCCGTGAAATTGATTTCTGTTGCACTGTTTCTTGCCGCTTTGCTGACCTGCGCGCAGGCGCAAACCACGCCACCGCCTTCCGGATCCGCCATGGCGGCCGGGCCCACCAAAGATCCCGTTTCGGCGGGCCTGCGGACGATGCTTTCCAGCCGCCAGAAAAACACTCTGGCAGCCATCGATGCCATGCCCGCCGACAAGTTCGGCTACAAGCCCACCCCCGACCAGATGACCTTTGGCCACCTGGTGGTGCACATCATCGGCTTCAACAATGCTCTGTGCGCCAAAGCAGCGGATGTGCCAGCGCCGAAGGTGGATGAACTCAAGGACACCGACGCCAAGGACAAACTGTCCGCGGCGGCCAAAGCGTCGTTTGATTTCTGCACTGACGCGCTCAGCAAGATGAGCGATGCCAAGCTAGGTGATGACATCGAACTATTTGGCGGGAACCATTCGCCGCGGGCGATGGCGGCGCTCATCCTGTCCAGCGGGTGGTCCGATCATTACGCTGCGGCGGCGATGTATCTGCGGCTGAATGGGATTTTGCCGCCCTCGGCGCAGCCGAAGAAGTAGGGGCCTGGCTCTCGGCTCGTTGCAGTCGAAAACCGCTAGTGTCTTCTTCAGGTTCCCACCCAACGAAAACCGCGTTGGGTGGGGCACCCTCTTCATCTTGATTCCGGCTACAGGCTATTTGATCTGGACTAAATCGCTCTCCGGAATCATTGGAGACGGTCGCGGAGCCGCATTCTGCGGGGCGCGCCAGGAATCGAAGATTGAGACCTGATGTACGCACGAGACGGTGCAGTGCGGGGCGCAGGATTTTTCGGTGAGGTATTCGCGGCGGATGTCGTCGCGGGTGTAGGTCGCCAGCGGAACCCCGGGATAGCCGCGCTGCTGCGAGCAGTAGTGCACCAGCCCGTCCTCGCAGATGTAGAGATAACGCGCGCCGGCGCGGCAGCGCCAGTCGTTGGGCAGGCCCTTGGCGATGTTGTCCTGAAAAGCGTTGATGCGGGTGAAGCTGCTTTTTTCGAGCGACTGCATTTCGTGGTAGATGCGGCGCTCTTCTTCCCCCAGAGGCTGCAGCTGGCCGCTGCCGTCGTGAATAATTCCAATGGTTGAAGTGAAGCCGAGTTCGACGGCGCGCTTGCCGATCACCAGCGCGTCCTGCGGATGCGTGATGCCGCTGCCGACTACCGAATTGATGTTCACGTGAAAGTCGGCGTGCTCGGCCAGCAGTTGCAGCTTGCGGTCTAAAACTTTCAAACTCTTCTTCGAGACTTCGTCGGGATTGGCGTTGTCGATCGAAATCTGCAGCCACTCCAGGCCAGCGAGGTTGAGGCGCTGTATGCGCTCGGCCACCAGAAGATATCCGTTGGTGATGAGGCCGGCGATCATGCCGTTGGCACGAATGCGGCGGATCACGTCGTCGAGTTCAGGATGCATCAGTGGCTCGCCGCCGGAGATCGTGACCACCGCCGTGCCCAGCGCTCCCAGCTTGTCGATGCGGCGGTACATTTCTTCGATCGGCACCGGCTTCGAAAAATCGTCGAACTCGTTGCAGTAGGTGCAGGCCAAATTGCAGCGGCGCATCGGGATAATGTGCGCCAGCAAAGGATGGTCGGTCGAAGCCAGCGCGCGGACGGCCATATTCGCCCCGCGCAGGTTGCGGTGCAGGGCTTTGGCGCGGCGGCGCAGGGTTGTGAGAGCTGATGGCATGAAGTTAGTTAACTTCTATTACAACACAGAGCTGGAAGCGTCCGCATGCGCGCTGGCAGCGTTCGGCGATATTTGCGGGTCGAATGGTAAGCCATCCGAGTCAGGAATTACTGAGGCGGCAGGAACTTGCGCCAGGATTCGTCTTTCGGCCAAAGCTCGTGACCGGCTTCGCGCAGGACATCGAGCGCCCAACCGTACTCTTCCTGAATCAGCACGTAATCGGTGTCGTAGGTCGAGATGGCAAAGATAGGGATGCCCCTGGTCGAGAGCGGCTCGATGAAAGAGAGCAGAATACCGGTCTGCGAAAACGGGAACGGGCCTTCGAGCTTGAGGCAGAACCAGCGATGCGGCGACTGAACATCCGGCGGAAGATTTGCCGCCGGGCAGACGATGGAGAGTTCGTCGGCAGTGCGGGTGATGGAAGTGAACTCGCCCGTGGTCGCCCAGTCGGGGACGGCCGCGTCGGCCGCGAGGCGGACGATGGCGTAGGGGCCGGGGAGCCAGTGAAATTTGAGTTGGGGAAGCGCGTTCGTCATGGAGTTCGCTACCTCGCCCGGAGGCGCGCGGTACCCTGCTTTTCGTCTTCCAGTCGGCGCAGGTCTGCCACAAACGAGTCCAGTGCAGCCGGCTCGATCGGAATGCACAATAAGGACGACTGCGTCACGTTGGCGACTCGGTCTCCGGATTCCAGTCTCACCTCAACATAGGCGTGACCGGCCTGGTCAGCACAGTAGAAACGCAGACTCGCAGCACCACCGGCCCAGTTGGGACCAGAAGCTCCGAAAGTAACGACACGAGCGTCTGCGGGGGTGCGCGGAAAGCCCTCGAGTTCGGCGGCGGCTTCTCTTAGACAGCCTATCCCCACATAGGCATCAGCTGTGCCGCCGAACGCACCGTTCCATGCCGCGACCCGAACCTCGACCACGTCGGCGTCATGCCATTTCAGGTCGAGCCTCAATTCTCTGTCCATAGATGTCGCGAAACCGTCCGCAGCGCGTACGAAGCATACCAACAATTTTTCCGCTCGCCGGACTTGCTTCATGTCTTTGCTGGAGCCGCATACGGGCTGGCCGCGCGGTGGCGCTCTTCGAATTCTTCTCGGGTGCAGATGGTTTTCGTGTCGACGACACGGTCGATGGCGAGGATGCCGTCGAGGTGATCAATTTCGTGTTGCAGGAGTTCTGAGAGATTGTTCGCTTCTCCAGCGCGCACTTCGCGGGATTCGCCGCGCAGATCGCGGTAGCCCACGGTGATATCGCGGTGCCGTTGGACCTGCATGAAGATCGAAAGAAAACTCAGGCAAGCATCCCAGACAATAATTTTCTCGGAGCTGCGTTCGATGATTTGGGGATTGATCAGGGCCACGGGTCGGCGTCGGGAAGTTTCAGAAAAATTATGCGCTGCAGCACGCCGAGTTGGGGAGCGGCGATGCCGCGTCCGTAGCCGGTGGTCGAGCGCCAATGGGCTAGCGTGTCGGCGAGGTCTGTAACTAGCACCGCGATTTCGGGCGCGGCGGGATCGGCCACGGGAAGCGACTTCTGCCGCAGGATCGGGTCGCCTAGTTGGAGGATGGGTTTTATCGACATCGCCGCTTCGTTCTCTCCGGTTTGTCATCCCGAGCGGAGCGAGGGACCTGGGTTTTTGCTGGCGTCTTCAGAAACCGAGGTCCCTCGCGTTGCTCGGGATGACAGAGCTTCTTGATCTTGCCACCACGCATCTTGCCGGGCGCATCTTCACACACGCTACCTTGCCGCGGCGGCGTCGAACAGGCTTAGCAGTTCCAGCTTTTTGTCGGCGGGCAGGAACGATGCTTCGAATGAGTTGCGAGCCAGCTCGCGCAGGTGCTCGTCGGTGAATCCGAAAGTATTCTGGGCGAGCTGATATTCACGCAGGAGCGTGGTGCTGAACAGCGCCGGATCGTCCGTGTTGAGCGTGATCATAATGCCCTGGTCGAAATAACTTTTCGCGGGATGCTCGGCGATACTCTTGCATAATCCCGTGCGAACGTTGCTGGTCAGGCAGATTTCGACGGGAATCTGGCGGTAAGCGAGTTCCTCGATCAGATCGGGATCCTGCGCCGCGGTAAGTCCGTGGCCAATGCGCTCGGCGCGCAGGTTCAGCGCTCCCCAGATAGATTCAGCCGGGCCAGTCTCGCCGGCGTGAGCGGTGAGGTGAAGGCCGTTGTCGGCGGCGTATTCGTAGACGCCGCGGAAAAGTTCCGGCGGAGCCTTCTGCTCGTCGCCGCCGATGCCGACGCCGACCACGTGCCGATCCTGGTAGCGCACCGCGAGTTCGAAGACCTGTTGCGCCGCTTCAGTTCCGAAGTGGCGGGTTGCGTCGAATATCCACAGCAGAGAGACGCCAAAGTCGCGCGCGCCGCGGGCGCGTCCGCGCTCCAGGCCCTCGAAAATGGCAGCGAAATCCTGCTTGCGGTAGAGGCAGACCCCGACTGCAACATAGACCTCGGCGTGCAGAATGGTTTCTTCTTTCAGCCGCTGCATGAGGCGGTAAGTAATCAGTTCGTAGTCATCGGGGCCGCGCAGGTGGGCGCTGACTTCCTTGAAGGCCATGAGGAAGCTTTGGAAATCGTCGTAGCGATAAAGTGCCTCGGTTTCGGCAAGCGTGGCGCGCTCCCCATGACGTTCGCGCAGTTCGAGTAGCGTTGCCGGCTCGACCGCGCCCTCGAGGTGCAGATGCAGCTCCGCCTTGGGAAGCTGGCGAATGAAGGCGTTGGGAGCGGGGTCGACGGCAGCGGTCATCTTCTTGATTGTAGTTTTTTGCGCGAGGATTTGCGAGGGAGCTCCGGCCTTCGTTCTTCGTTCTTGCGCGTCGATGCTTTACAATTCGGCTCGTTGCAATTCGTTCATTCATCCCGGTGAGAGAGAACCATGACCTTTTGGAGCGTCGTTAGCATGAAGATCGTTGGCAGCTTGCTGGTCGCGCTTCTGGCCGCGCCGTTGAGCAGCTTCGCAGCATCGTCGGCGCCGCAGGTAAAAACCGATTCCGGCATCGTCGAGGGGAAGGAAGTTGGCGGAGTGCAAACTTTTCTGGGCATTCCTTATGCCGCGCCGCCCGTGGGCGATCTGCGCTGGAAGCCGCCTGCGCCGGCGCCGAAATGGACGGGCGTGCGCAACGCCGCGGAGTTCGGTTCGCACTGCATGCAGGGAAACGTTTTTGGCGACATGGTTTTTCGCGACCCCGGCGCCAGCGAAGACTGCCTGTTTCTGAACGTGTGGGCTCCGTCGGAAACTCGCGGCGCGAAGCTTCCGGTGATGGTATGGATTTATGGCGGAGGATTCGTTGCGGGCGCGACTTCCGAGGCGCGGCAGGATGGCTCGCATCTCGCAGAGCATGGTGTCATTGTTGTGAGCATGAACTACCGGCTGGGAATTTTTGGTTTTCTTGTACATCCGGAACTGGCGAAGGAGTCCGGGCGGAACGCCTCTGGCAATTACGGTCTGCTCGACCAGACGGCGGCGCTGCAGTGGGTACATGACAACATCGCCGCGTTCGGCGGCGATCCCGGAAATGTAACCGTATTCGGCGAGAGCGCAGGATCGTTTTCGGTGAGTGCGCAGATGGCTTCACCACTGGCGAAGGGACTGTTCCAAAGGGCGATTGGAGAAAGCGGCGCGGCGTTTCACAGCGGCGGACTTGGGTTCGAGCCGCTGGCGGTGCGTGAAGAAAAAGACGTAAAGGCCGTCAGCGAGAAACTTGGAGTGAGTACGCTGGCCGAGTTGCGGGCGATCCCGGCCGAGAAACTTCTCGACGCTTTTGGAAAGCCCGGGCCCGGAGCGTTTCGCTTCGGTCCCGACGTCGACGGATATTTTCTGCCGGAATCGGCGCCGAAGATTTTCGCTGAGGGAAAACAAAACGACGTCGCGCTTCTGGCGGGATGGAATCATGACGAGGGCGGCATCGACACCCGCCCGGAAGCGCCGAAGGCGGCGGACAACCTGAAGGCTACGGCACAAAAAGATTTCGGCGACAAGGCGGCTGAGTTCCTGCGGCTTTATCCCATCGACACCGACGAACACGCGTTGCGTTCGGCGAAGGATTTCTCGGGCGACGGCTTCATCGCATTTTCTACCTGGGATTGGATGGAGTCGCAGGCTAAGACCGGCAAGCAGCCGATTTATCGTTACCGCTTTGACCTGGCGTTCCCGGTCGGCCCGAATGAGCCAGCGCGGGGAGCGTATCACTCGCTGGAAATCGAATACGTCTTTGGGCAACTCGATTCGAAAGCCGGAGTCAAGTGGAGACCGGAAGACTATCAGCTAAGCGCGGCGATGCAGAAATACTGGACGAACTTTGCGCGCAGCGGCGATCCGAATGGGCCGGGGTTGCCGAAGTGGCCGGTGTATTCGGCGGCTGATGGCTGGCCGGTGATGTTCCTGGACGCGACACCCGCGGCGCATAAGGATGAGTTGCGGGACCGGTATTTGTTCTTGGAGGGAGCGTGGGCGAAGTAGGTCCCCATATTTGCGCTTGAGAACGCCAGTTGGGACCAGCGGGCTGAATGGGGTGGGGTATGCTTCACTGCTCCGCCCAGCACGGAATGGCTACGCTGACCGATGTTTGCGCTGGGGCGCAACTTTATGACGCCAAAATCCGCTCGGCAGTCTGTAGGTTATATTCTTGCGAACGCTTCACAACCCAGAACAGTTCCACAAAGGCCGCAAGAGACGACGGGTTGCAGAAAACAAGAAGTGCTGCTAGCAGCCACCATCCCTCCTGCCACAATGAGACCAAGTGCGGTCGTAGCAAAATCAAGTAGACGCTCCCAACAACTGTGTAGACCACTCCGCGAATCCACCTTTTCATGTAGTAATGGTGCGCACCGAAACAGCCCAGGAAATAGCATAGTAGCCACGCGACGCCGGGGCTTTTTCGCTGAAGTTTGTAAACTGCCCACTGCTGGGGAGGCATACCCGTTTCAAGCCTCTTCTCGGTAGACAAAAGTCCCTTGAAGTCCTCACCGGCAAACTCACTCCAGTACCTGCTCCAAGAAAGAAAAATCACCATGCCAACCGTCAGCCATAGCACGAATCGAATCCATGTTGTGATAGTCAACCCGAACATGAGGCCGCCGCAGAAAAGCACTGAAATCAGCGGGAACCACGGCACAAACGGGACGCGGAAGGCGCGCTTGCGATCGGGCTGCTTGCGGCGGAGGAAGATCACTCCCAGCGAAACCAGAACAAAGGCGAAGAGCGTGCCAATGTTGGCAAGGTCGGCGGCATCTCCAATGTCTACCAGGCCGGCGGGGATGCCAACGGCGAAACAGGCGATCCAGGTGGACCAGTGCGGCGTTTTATATTTCGGGTGCACCGCGGAGAACAGCTTCGGTAACAGGCCGTCGCGGGACATGGCGTACCAGATGCGCGCCTGCCCGTACTGAAACACGAGCAACGACGAGATCATGCCCGTGAGCGCTCCGATCACGATGACCGAGCGGAAGAACGGGTGCACTCCGAGATACTTCATCGCGTAGGCAACAGGCGCTTCGGCGGCTGCGCCGGAGACGAAGGTCGTGTATTTCATCATGCCGAGCAGCACGATGGCCACCCCAACATAGAGCAACGTGCAGACAATCAGCGACATGATGATGCCGAAGGGCAAATCTTTTTGCGGATTGCGCGATTCCTCAGCGGCGGTTGAGACCGAATCGAATCCGATGTAGGTGAAGAAAACAATGGCACCGCCGGTGACGATTCCCGCGAAGCCGGAGGGCGCGAAGGGCACCCAGTTGGCGGGCTTCACCAGCATTCCACCGACGACGAGAAAGGTCAGGATGGCGCCGATTTTGACCATCACCATGATGTTGTTGGTCTCGGCCGACTCCTTCACTCCGCGCACCAATAGCAGAGTGAGAATGAAAACAATGAGGAAGCCGGGCAGGTTAAAATAGGCGCCCGTCCATTGCCCGCCGGCCCAGACCGGGCTGGCCCATTTGTCCGGCAAGTTGAGACCGAACACCGCCAGCTGGGCTTTCGTATAGCCGGCAAAGCCCACCGCGACCGCAACGTTCGAGACCACATATTCGAGGATCAGGTCCCACCCGATGATCCAGGCAAAAATCTCGCCGAGTGTCGCGTAGGAGTAGGTGTAAGCGCTGCCGGCGATGGGGATCATCGAGGCCAGCTCGGCATAGCACAATCCCGCAAAACTGCAGGCGATTGCGACCAGGAAAAATGAAATCGCAATCGATGGCCCGGCGGGAGGACGACCGTGCATGAGCGCTCCCGCGGTGCTGCCGGTGCGCACGAAATTAATGATTACGTCGAGCGCCTGCGCATGCAGGATGGACGGAGCCTGGAAGTATTCTCCAGCGGCCGCCGTTCCAGTCAGAATAAAAATGCCTGATCCAATGATGGCGCCAATGCCCAGCGCAGTCAGTGACCACGGACCCAGCGATTTGCTGAGCCGGTGTTCCGGGTGCTCGGAGTCAGCGATCAGCTTGTCGATGGACTTGCAGCAGAAAACTTGTTTGTCGGAAGTACGGATGACGGCTGCGGGCTCCGTGGGTTGTGACAAGCGGTTGCGGTCTCCTGGGTGCAGCTTTCAGCTCTCAGCCGTCAGCTTTCAGCAAAAACCGAAATATGTGGGGACAGCCGCCCTCGGCTGTCCCCGAGCGCAGCTCGGTTGCTTTTTCCTACCGCTTCGCCTGGCCGCGGGCCAGCTTCTTGACCTTGGGCTTCTTCGATCCGCGTGCGTAGTCGCGGGGCTTGAGCGGCTTCTCGGCCTTGCGCTTCTTGCGTGAGGCGCGCTTGGATTTCTTGCGTTCTTCTCGGGACAGCGTTGATGTATTTGCCATGAATGCGGTGAACTTCCTCTTCTGTCGTACGGATGTCCGGGCGGATCGCGCCTCGGTTTCTTTCGCCCCATCGGGGCTGAAATCTGTAGGGCTCACTACTACCCACGGCTTACGCCCCTTCGACAAGCTCAGGGAAAGCTGTGGGCTGTAATCTTACGCCGCTTCGCGGCTACTAAGCCCGCTCCAGCTGGGCGTACTTCTCCACCAGCTTCTTTAATCCGAAGCGAGGGAATTGTACCGTAATCTTGGCTTCTTCGCCTTCTCCTTCGCGCTGGTAGACCGTGCCTTCGCCGTATTTCGGGTGGCGGACTTTCTGCCCGGGACGAAATCCGCGCTTGCCGGTGGGCTCTTCGACCGGAGTTTTCGGGACGGTAAACTTCTTGCCGCGGCTGGCGAAGAACTCGGCGATGTTCTCGATGGAGTTGTAAGGCTTCGCCGGCGCAGTGGGTTTCGAGGCCCGGGCGGCGGCGCGGTTGTTATTTCCACTTTGCCAGGCGGCGCTCTGGTCTTCGTCTTCGTAGGAGTAGTGCGTGGAAACACCGTCGTCGGCCGCAGGGCTTCGCCCCGCTGGACGGCCGGGGGCGGCCGTCCCCACACGAGATGTCGCGCTGCGGCGACCGAGTTCTTCCACCAGCGGCATCGGGACTTCTTCCAGAAATCTTGACGGGACGCTGGCTTCGGGCAGATCGGTTCCGTAGCGGCGGCGGTAGACGGCGCGGGTCAGGATGAGCTGGTCCATGGCGCGAGTCATGCCGACGTAGCACAGGCGGCGTTCTTCCTCGATGTCGTCGGGGACGAGCATGGTGCGCGAGTGCGGGAACAATCCTTCTTCTAGGCCAGTGAGAAAGACTAGCGGAAACTCGAGGCCCTTGGCGGCGTGCAGGCTCATAAGCGTGATCTGCGCGCGCTGGTCGTAGTCGTCGGCGTCGGCGATGAGCGCGGCGTGGTCGAGAAACTGGTCGAGGGTTTCGCCGCGGTCGCGCGAGTCCATGGCGGCGTTAACCAGTTCGTGCAGGTTCTCAATGCGGGAGTAGGCCTCCGGCGTGTCTTCCGCTTCGAGCAGCTTGATGTAGCCAGTGCGGTCGATGAGGAACTTCAGCAGGTCGGCGGTGGAGACGGTTGGACTCGGAAACGAATCAGGACTCTTTCCGATCTCAGGCTCCGAGGGGCGGCTGCTCCGGCTTTCTGTAGCGCCGGCGTCCGTAGCGCCGGCGTCGTTCGATTCGGTATCCCCCGCGCCGAAATCGAATGAGAAATTTCCGAACTCGGTGGGATCGAACGCAGTGGCGCTGTCGTCTGAGCCCGTGTCGTCCCCGAAGGGACTCGCTTCTTCGGCCGGGTCTACCCCGGACTTACGTCCGGGCCTATCGAATGCCGTCCCTTCGGGACTGCTGGCCTGCTGGCCGACAATTTCCGGTGCTCCCGTCGAGTTCGCAGAAGCGGTTGCCCCGTCCACGCTTTGGTCTAGTTGTGCCTCGAACGTTCCGGTGTTCATCGCTCTGGCGTCTTCGATCAACTGCTGGAAAGTTTTCAGCGACGCCAGGGCGCGCGCCGGCAGCAACTGGCGGCGGATAGCTTCTCCGATTGCGCCCCAGAGCGACAACCCGCTTCCGAGCGCTAGCTGCTCGAGCGTGTCGATGGTTCCTTTACCGAGGCCGCGGGCGGGCGTGTTGATCACGCGCAGCAGCGAGATCGTGTCGTCCGGATTCAGAATGACTTTCAGATACGAGATCAGGTCTTTGATCTCAGCGCGCTCGTAGAACGAGAATCCGCCGACCACGTGATATTTCAAGCCGTAGCGGCGCATGGCTTCTTCGAACAAGCGCGACTGCGAGTTGGTGCGGTAGAGCACGGCAGCGCGCCCGGTCTCGCCGCGCTCGGCCGCCTCGCGCAGATATTTTGCAATGTGGTCGGCGGCGAAGAGCGCTTCGTTCTCGCCGTCGGGCGCTTCGTAGTATCCGATTTTCGTTCCGCCCTGGCGCGCGGTCCAAAGATTCTTGCCTTTGCGGCGGATATTATTCGCGACCACCGCAGACGCCGCTTGCAGAATGTTCTGCGTGGAGCGGTAGTTTTCTTCAAGGCGAATAATCTTGGCCTCGGGAAAATCCTGCTCGAACTCGAGAATGTTGCGGATGTCGGCCCCGCGCCAGGAGTAAATCGACTGGTCTTCGTCACCGACAGCGCAGACATTGTGGCGTTCGCCCGCCAGCATGCGCATGAGTTCATACTGCGGGCGGTTCGTGTCCTGATATTCGTCGATCAGAAGATATTGAAAGCGCCGGTTGTAATACTCGCGCACCGTGGCAGACGATTTCAGCAGGCGTACGGCTTCGAGCAGAAGGTCGTCGAAGTCGAGTGCGTTGGCCTTGCGCAGCTCTTTGCGATATTCCTCATACAGGTGCGCAATCTTCTCCGTCTTTGGGTCGGCCGATTGCAGGTATAGCTCCTGCGGATCGAGCATGTGATTCTTCGCCCACGAGATCCGCCCCAGCACGATGCGCGGCGTGAGTTGTTTGTCATCGAGCCCGAGGCGCTTCATCACCGACTTGACCACGGATTGCATATCACTCTCGTCGTAGATGACGAAATTCTTGGTGTGGCCGATCGCGGGCTGCCCCGGCACACTCGACGGAATCCGCAGGGCTTCAATGTCGCGACGCAACATGCGCACGCAGAAAGAATGAAAGGTCGAGATCACCGGCTTGGCGATGCTCAGCCCGCCGACCAGCTTTTCGACGCGTTCACCCATCTCGGCGGCGGCCTTATTGGTGAAGGTCATCGCCAGAATCGATTCCGGCATCACGCCCTTGTGTTCGATCAGGTAAGCGATGCGGTAGGTGATGACGCGCGTCTTGCCGCTGCCCGCGCCGGCGAGGATCAGCACCGGCCCGTCGGTAGTTTCGACAGCCTCGCGCTGCTGCGGGTTGAGTTGATCGAGAAACGACAATGCGGAAGTGGCTCCGGTAGCGATGATTTAATTTTACAGGGGAATTGCGAGTCACGCGGTGGGGGATTTTTCGTCCGCCGCACCCGCTTGTCATTCCGAACCGCTTCAGCGGTGAGGAATCTGCTGTTCTCTCGCGCCGAGAGCCTCCGCAGGCGAACAGCAGGTTCCTCGGCGCTCTCTCCGCGCTGCGCGCGGCTGCGAGCGCTCGGAATGACAATGTGTGAAGCTGACCACTAATGACCCACCAATGACAATGCGTGGTGCTGACCACCGAGGAAGCCACTTCACACCCACGCCCCCATCAGGTGCCCCAGGCTGCCGCGGACCAGCAGGCCGTCGGCGCGGTCTTTGAAATAACGCGCGTTGATCTGGTCACGTTGCAGCAATTCGGTGCGGTGGAATCCTAGACTCTTCAGTTCGTTGTCCAACGTTCCTGGATCGAAGAACAGTTGAAACGGCTCTCCGGCTGCAGCTACGCGACTCGAGAGCGCGTCGAACGCCTGCCTCTGCCCCGCATTCAGCAGCGCGGGGTCGACCGCGAAATCGAATACCACGCCGCTGCCGCCTGGCAGGCTGGCGACGAAGCTGAGCGTCGCCATGCACGACTCGCGCGTGATGTAAGGCGTCACTCCCAGCCAGGAAAAAAATGCCGGGATGTCGACGCGGAAGCGGGCTAGCTGCAGCGCGGCGCCCAGCGTCTGGTGTTCGAAGTCGACCGGGACGAACGTTACAGACGGCGGTGTCGCGATACCGGCGGCCTGCAACCGTTCCCTCTTCCACGCCTGCGTAGCCGGATGGTCAACCTCGAAGACTCTCAAGTTCGAGTGCCTATTCCGGTAGGCAAAAGTATCGAGTCCGGCGCCGAGCACGACATACTGCGTCACGCCCTGGGCTGCGGCACGATCCAGTTCGTCTTCAGCGTAGCGGCTGCGCGCCGCCATGAAGGCGCGGAAGGCGCGGGAAAAACCGTGATCCTCTTTGGGGCTTGTGCGAAGTTCGTCCGCCGCTTCCCTTCCGATAATGCGCAGCGCCAGCGGATCGTCGAGAACCCGGGGCTGATCGAGAAGCTGATGCGCGGCGCGCCGAACGGCAACCTGATGCGCAGTTCTGCTGAATTTGCCGTCTTGCATCTTGAGAACAAATTGTAACCACAGACTCACCCGGCAGCGCTACTCTGCCGGGACGGCCCTCGCCGTTTTGCACTCCTCGCAGGGGCAGATCTCGCGCAGGAAGCGCCAGGAGTAGATCCCGAGATCGTGGTCATCATTCCACAAGAACTTGATGGCGTACTTGCCGATGCCTTCGGCGGATAAAGGTTTGGCCGCCGCTTTGAACATGGGGAGCGCTCCGGGAGCCAGCTTCGGCGCTTCGCCGGGATGTCGTCCGGTTTTCTCGCGCTCCTCGTTGCACATGGCGCAGGGGCACGCGTCGCGCAGATAGACGAAGTTGTAGTGCGAAACGTGGCCGTCGTTCCACGCAATATCAACTCCCGTGCCGGTGGTGAGATTCACCTTTACCGACTTCGGATCAGTGGACGCGGACGGCGCCTGAAGCGGGGACTGCATGTGTTCAGTATCGCATGCGGAGGGGTCTCGGTTCGGCCGTTCGGTTGAGAGTGAAATTTGTTATTCCAAACCGCTTCAGCGGTGAGAGCCTGCCCTGAGCGAAGTCGCGGGGAATCCGCTCTTCTCTGGCCACGACCCCAGCGGCCTCAGGCGAACAGCAGGTTCCTCGGCGCTCTCTCCGTGCTGCGCACGGCTGCGACCGCTCGGAATGACAACGCTTTTGAGGCTGACCACGGGGAAGGGCTGAATGCTGATTGTCGGAATGCGTGATTCTCTTGTAAAATAGAAGTTTCGCACCAAGCTCTCAGAAGGATCTGGAACAGTCATGGCCCAACAATGTGAAATCTGCGGCAAGAAGCCGCAGGCGGGAAACCGCATCAGCCACGCCCACAACGTCACCAAGCGGCGTTGGAATGTGAATCTTCGTCCGGTGCATGCCAAGGTCAACGGCCAGGGCAAGCGCATCCGCGTATGCACGTCCTGCCTGCGCAACGGCAAAGTCGTCAAGGCGTAGAATCCGCCCAAACACCGCAGAGGATACCCGGATGCAGAGGGAAAGCCTTGCGTCGGCGTTCCGTGGACGTTCCGCAGCCTCGCCTTTACTTCACTGCCAGTAGCTGTATATCGAAAATCAGCGTGGCGTTGGACGGGATCACCGGCGGATAGCCAGTCGCGCCATAACCCAGTTCGGGCGGAATACGGAGTTGCCGCTTGCCGCCAACTTTCATCCCCGTAACGCCTTCGTCCCATCCTTTGATGACCTCGCCCTTGCCGATCGTGAAATCGATGGGCGTGTGGGCGTCGACGGAGCTGTCGAACTTCTTTCCGGTCGTGAGCCACCCTGTGTAATGCACCGTCACGTGGCTGCCGTCCTGGGCGGCCGCGCCGGTTCCGACCCTGATATCCCAGTACTGCAGGCTTGACTCGGTCTTCACCCCGTCGCCCGTCACCTTGGTGGGGGCGGCGGTGTTGGGGCGGGCAGGCGCCTGCCGCTTCGCGGCGGTTTGCGCCCACAGGCCTGCGGCGGCAAGAACGAGAACGACAACAATTGCCACGACAACGGTTTTGGTCATTGATGCTCCTGAATCCAAATCCTCACCAAATATCTCCAGCCAGCTTCCTATCCCAGCGCGATCACGTCAATTTCCACCAGAACGTCTTTGGGTAAACGCGCGACTTCCACCGTCGAACGGGCCGGAGGCGCGGTGGTGAAGTACTTGCCATAGACCGCGTTCATGGCGGCGAACTCTCCCATGTCCTTGAGGAACACGGTCGATCGCACGACTTTCCCCAAGCCGCTGCCAGCGGCCTCGAGAATCTCTGACAGATTACGCAGCACGCGATCGGTCTGCGCCGCAACGTCGCCGGTAATAATCTGCTGGGTTGCGGGATCGATGGCGATTTGTCCTGAGACAAATACAAATCCGTTGGCCTTGATGGCCTGCGAGTAGGGGCCGATCGCTTGCGGGGCGTCTTTGGTGGAGATGACTTCGCGCATGGAAGCTGCGGTCGGTTAAGTAGCCTGCCGCACAACCTGATCATTAACTCAGATTAAGCGGCAAAGGTCAACGGAATGCGACCCGCCGGATAGCCCTGTAAAAATTCGCCCGCAGACTCGCCGTTGTTGCTTACCCGTTGCCTAAAGTTGTCGCGCCAACCCGCCGATAGAAAGATTGGGAGACTCCCATTCGGGAGCATCCCGGCCAGCGCTGCCAGCGAACGAAGGCGTCTGGCGATGGAAATGGAAGAGGACATGGAATGAAATCAACTACACTCAGCCACGAAGGCGTCCGGCCCAGTCGAGGACACCTTGCAGTAGACGCCTCGGCTTCCAAGTCGAAGTTCAAAACCAGTCTGGCCCGGATCAACCAGGAACTCTGGCTGGTCCTGTCTCTGTTCGTGATCGCCGGCCTGTTCAACTGGCTGGTGGCCTCGCACCGCATGATCCTTGGTCTCTATACGCTGCCCACGATCTTCTCGGCGTACGTTTACGGCCGCAGACATGCCGTGCTCACCGCCAGCGCCAGCATCTTTATGGTCCTCGTGCTGATGTGGAAGGACACTGGCCTTTTTCAAGGATCGGCTCCGTTTGTATTGAACGATGTCGAATGGTCTGAGCTGGTTACATGGGCGTGCCTGCTCCTGATCACCGCCTACTCCATGGGAACCCTCTACGACAAAAAAGAGCGTCATATGGCCGAACTCCGGCAGACCTACTTCGGTCTTTTGACGATTCTGCAGCAGTTCATTTCAAACGATAAATACACGCACAATCACTCTTACCGGGTGGCGTTTTACGCGTCCTCGATTGCGACTCAGATGGGCTTTGATCAGGAACGGGTCGACGACGTCCGGGCCGCGGCCATGCTCCATGATGTCGGTAAGCTCGAGACCAGCCGCCAACTTTTGTACAAAGCTTCCAGCCTTACGCCGGAAGAAATGCTGGAAATGCGCAAGCATGTGCAGAAGGGCGTTGCCCTGCTCGAACCTGTCGGGGGATCGTTGCGCCGCGTGCTGCCCATCATTCTTGCCCATCACGACAAGTTCGACGGCTCGGGATACGGCCCCGCCAAAGGCGAGCAGATCCCGCTCGAAGCCCGCGTTCTGGCGGTGGCCGATGCCTTCGACACTCTGACCAGCGACCGGCCCTATCGCCGCGCCGTGACTCCGTTTGAAGCCAAGCAGGTAATCGTCTCCAGCGCCGGAGCAAACTTCGACCCCGCCGTAGTAGAAGCATTCGTCCACGCCTTCGAACACGGGGAGATGGAAATTCCCGAGGCCCTCGCGATATGAACGCTTTCCTGCTCCGCGCAACTGCGACTTCCACGAGATCGGGAATGGAGAAATCGTGCCCGCGAAGGCCATAGGAATCCGCGCCCTGCTCGTGAGCGCCGACATTCAGACCATCGATACCCTTTGCGACTATATGGGGAAACTGGCGATGCACGTCGACGTCTGCTCCGATTTCGCCTCCGCTACTCGGAAACTGTGTCACGCCAAGTACGAAGCCATCGTAGTGGACTTCAAGGAGACGGCTTATGCCCTGGACCTGCTCAAGAAATCCCGCGAAATGACTTCGCACAAAGCCGCCGTGGTAATTGCCATCTTGAACGGCAACGACGAAATGCCCGCCGCCTTCCGCGCCGGCGCCAGCTTTGTGCTGGTCAAACCGATCTCTCTCGCTGTCCTGATGCGTACGCTCAAAGTTTCCTATCCGCTTATGGTGAACGAAAGAAGGCGGTACTATCGCTGTCCGGTGCAGACTCCGGTTCATGTCTCCGTCGGCTCCCGCCCTGAGTTTGTCGCGACTTCAGTGAATATCAGCGAACTGGGCATCGCTCTGAGCAACTCACCCATGCTGAGGGTCGGCGATCGAGTGGTTCTGCGGCTGACGCTGCCCGATCCCCCGGTCAGCGCCAAAATCAGTGCGGAGGTCTGCTGGTGCAACGCGGCGGGTGCGGCTGGCCTGCAATTCCTTGAGGTTCCGCTCCGCGTAAGAGAACAGTTGATTGCCTTCCTGGGCGTCCGCTTGGAGGAATCGCTTCAGGAAGAATCTCTGGTCAAGGGAAGCGGCTAGGGCTTTACCACAGGGGTCACAGAGGAACACAGAGTAAACCTTTGCGGTGTACCCTCTGTTCCTCCGTGAGCTCTGTGGTTAGGCATCAAGCAGCGCTCCCGGCACAAGTCCTACCGCTGATCACGATAATGGCCACAGACGCATGGCCCCTCTCCGTCAGATTTTCTGCAGCCGCTGCACTTCGTGCACGCCAGGAATTTTTCGCAAGCCGGCAATGATCTGCTCCAGATGTTTCAGATCTGCAATGTCGAGCACGACTTCAACACTAGCCTGGCTGTTGGCCGTGTGAGCGGCGATGTTCCGGATGTTGCTCTTCGCATCACCGATCACGCTGGTAATACTCTTCAGCATGCCGAAGCGGTCGTCGCAGAAAACGGTAAGCTTCACGGGATATTCCGTCGGAGTGCTTTCGTCCCGCGCCCACTCCACGTCGATTTTGCGCTCCGGCTCATAGAGAAGATTGGTAACGTTCGGGCAGTTGATGGAGTGTACCGCCACGCCTTTGCCACGGGTGATGTAACCGACGATGCCTTCACCGCGGATGGGATTACAACAACGCGCGCGGTAGACGAGCATATCGCCCTGTCCGCGAACCGTAATCGCGTTATGGTCGCCAAAGACGCGGCGCACCACGCTGGCGATCCCGCCCTGCGGCGTATTCAGGCCTTCGGCCTCGATGTCACCTGAAATTGAAGGAGTTGCGCCCGCGGGCAAGACCCGTGCCAGCACCTGCCGCGCGGAATACTTGCCGTAGCCCATCCCTGCCATCAGATCGTCGACCTTACCTAATCCGTAGCCGGAAGCTACCTTGAGCAGATCCTCGTCCTTGATTTCTTTCAGCGCGATGCGATACTTGCGCGCTTCTTTTTCCATCAGCTTGCGGCCGATTTCAATGGCGCGCTCGCGCTGGTGCAGGTTGAGCCAGTGCTTGATCTTGTTGCGAGAGCGCGAAGATTTAACCAGCCCGAGCCAGTCGCGGCTGGGCTTATGGCCGGGCTGAGTGAGAATCTCGACGATGTCGCCCGAGTGCAGCTTGTGGCGAAGCGGCACCATGCGGCCGTTAACTTTTGCTCCGACGCAGGTGTGGCCAACTTCGGTGTGAATCGTGTAAGCGAAATCGATGGGCGTGGCGTCGCGCGGCAGCACCACAACCTTGCCCTTCGGCGTGAACGTGTAAACCTCTTCGGGATAAAGATCGACCTTGAGCGTAGATAAAAACTCATTCGGATCGCTGACGTCGCGCTGCCACTCGACTACCTGCCGCAGCCATGCCAACCGCTGCTCGTCCTGCGCCGAAACCGGGCCGTCTTTATATTTCCAGTGCGCTGCAATTCCCTCTTCCGCCATCTTGTGCATGTCTTCGGTGCGGATTTGAATTTCAAAGGGCGTGCCGTCTTCCGTGATCACCGAAGTGTGCAGCGACTGGTAAAAATTCGGCCGAGGCATGGCGATGAAATCCTTGATGCGCCCCGGCACCGGCCGCCACAGGTTGTGAATGATGCCGAGCACGGCGTAACAATCCTGCAGCGATCGCGTGATGACTCGCATGGCGCAGAGGTCGTAGACCTGGTCCACGGCGATGTGCTGCTTCTGTAATTTTTTGTGGATGCTGTAAAGACGCTTGATGCGGCTCTCGACGCGCGCCTGGATGCCGGCCTCTTTCAGCTTGTCGCCGATTGTTTGCTGCATGCGGGCGAGGAACGTCTCTCCCTGCTTGCGCCGCGCGTTGACGGATTTCTCTACCTGCTCGTAACCGACGGGATCGAGAAAGCGGAAGCCCAGGTCCTCGAGTTCGCCGCGAATCTTGCCCATGCCGAGGCGGTGCGCGATGGGCGCATAGATCTCGAGCGTTTCTTCGGCGATCTTATGCTGGCGTTCGGGTTGCAGATGCTCGAGCGTACGCATGTTGTGCAGGCGGTCCGCGAGTTTGATCAGCACGACGCGGATGTCGTCGACCATGGCGAGCATCATCTTGCGCAGGTTTTCGGCTTGTTGCTCTTCGCGGGTGGCGAAATCAATCTTGCTGATTTTCGTGACGCCCTCGACGATGTGCGCGACCTGCTCGCCGAATTCCTTGCGAATTTCGACGATGGTGAGCGACGTGTCTTCGACCGAATCGTGCAGCAGCCCGGCGGCCACGGCAACCGGGTCCATTTTCATTTC
>Ga0074044_10000871_pt1 | contig 28128 bp, 13 predicted proteins | sample BogForMeECP23OM1_FD_94443 | JGI IMG/M metagenome (GOLD analysis project Ga0074044, IMG submission 94443) | Bog forest soil microbial communities from Calvert Island, British Columbia, Canada - Bog Forest MetaG ECP23OM1 | ecosystem: Environmental > Terrestrial > Soil > Wetlands ...
CTGCTCCAGGCGCTGATGCGATTTGTAAATCCAAAGCAGGCTCTCTTCCAGGGCTGGCGAGCGTCCCAGCGTTGGCACGCCGTAATGAGCCAGCGCTCGCTCGAGCGCGCTGACAAAAGCGGGTGGAAGTCCGTGACCGCGCATCTCGAGCATGCGCAGGTAAGAGAAAAGATAGACTTCGGCGCTGGGCTTTTCACCACTGCCCGGGTTCACCGCCGGATCGCGCTGGAAAAGCGAGCAGATATCCACGAAGATGTTCAAAATCTCATCTTCACGCTGTCTTATCTCATCGCTTGCCAACGGACAATTCTCGCTCCACTGGGTGAGCAATTTCGCCGTTCGTTTGGGGTCAACGTCAAAACCCAACATAAGCTGGCGCAATTCGTAGAGGTTCTCACGGGAGCTCGATTGGATGGCCGCACCGTCGTTCGATGGCAGCGACGTGCCTGTGACCGACGCGCCAAAAACCACGCGCTCCCCATCCGCAACGATATTGTCAACCGCAACCGGGTCGATCTGAAGAAGTGGAGCTCCGGTGTCGACCTGCACGTTGGGAATGACCATTACCTGGCGGATTTTTCCCGGGAATGGAGCCACAATTTGAGTCTCCATTTTCATGGCCTCAATCACGGCCAGGCGATCGCCCACTGCAACTGTATCGCCGGGCTTGACCAGAATGGAAACCACGACCGCCGGCGCTGGCGCGTGCACCATGCCCCCGTCATCGCGATCGATGCGGTGCGATATGCCATCGACTTCGATCCGGTAACTGAGTCCCTGAACTGTCGAGACGATGCGAAATTGACGCCCGAAGATACTGAGCTGGCATTCGCGCTGCCGCAAACGCTCGATCGAAGCCTCGATGCGCGCTCCATTGATCTCGATTCGATATCTCTGAGGCCCGAGACGATAAGTCTTGGGCGAGTAGCGATGGCCGCGATACCTGAGCTCTGCCGTCCAGCCTATTTCACTGCGAACCTGCGGCCGTCCGCGCACCGCCGACGCATAGAACTGCTTTTGCTCTAGAGCCAACTGTGCACTATAAGCCTCGATCGCGGCCTGAACCAGCGCCACATCCGCGTAGCGCCGGGAGAACTGTTCACCGGTGGCATTCATAAATCCTCCGATCACCGGATCGTCTGATCAAGATCGCGAATTCACGCATCGTCAGCACAACCAAGTCTTGCTCTTTATACGGCGATGGCATAATTCGCCATCGCAGCCTGTAGCGCCTTTAACGGTTCCGCATCGACGGCGTCGGGCAGAGCTGCCGTGCGGTAGCCGCTGAGTTGCAGATAGCGATTTCCTTGCGTGTCCACAACCTCAGCATCGAAACCTCGGCCCGAGGAATCCAGAGTGACCACGGCATATAAGCGCGTGTCGGCCGGCATGGGCGTGGGTAGTGACCCCGATGAAATACTATCGATATGCTGCGGCAGACCCATACGGCCCTGGACGCCCATCTCCCAGAGCCCTGCAGTCTGGAAGCAAAGCTCAATCAGTCGCGGCGACATGAGCGTCGGCAGTTCGGACGGCACATGGTTTGGCGGCAAAGCTCTGGTCAGCAGACCGATAATCCGGCGTCCATCCCACCACGCCCGCTCTAACACTTGATATGCGGGGCCGTGGAAGTACAGGCGATAGATGTCGCCGGCTTCAATAATCTGTCTAGCCGGCAAGTACGGAGCCGCCACGGTGACCGCATCGAGCGCCTGTTTCGTGAGTTGCACCCGGCCGGTGAAGTGCGTAGTGGTTTGTGGCTCGGGCTGGTTGGGGAGCGATCGAGTGCCCATCAAGCGGCAGTCGGCCACCAACATCGAGGTGCCGGGTTGAGGATAGACGACCGTCTCGACTGTGACCGCGCGCGGCTCGCTCCGATAAAACTTGAACGGCGCCAGGAAGTTCACGTCTTCGAGGCTTGCAACATGCCAGCCGGGCAGCAGGCACGACGCGGCTTCGGCAAACGCCTCGATGCCCATGACGCCGGGCAACACTGGCGTGCCGTCAATTCGATGATCGTGCAGGAAAGGCTGAATTGCCGGGTCCAGCGTGGTCTCGATGATGAGGCCGCTTTGCAGGCTCGCCTTGGCGATCTTGCCGATCAGTGGACCTGGACCCGAAAGACCCGAACCGTGTGCCGGTGAGACGGAGGCTTTTGAGGCATCGGCCGCCGATGGGGCCACGCCGCCAGTGGCGTCCCAATCGTTGAGCAGAACGCCCAGGCGCTGGCCGATAACAATCTCGCCGCGCGTTCCACCTGCCGTCAGTTCGCGGCGAATCAATGGAATCCCGGCCTCGGGCGGCAGCATGTCGATGCCCGCCAGTTCCATCATCTTTGGAATGGAGCCGCGTGTGGCCATGCCGATGCCGCCCCACGCCGTCCAGTCGATGACGATGCCGCGTGCGGTTGGCCGCGTGCGGCGGAAGCTCGATGTGATCTTGCACAATAGATCGTTAGCCGAGCTGTAATCCGTTTGTCCGGCGTTGCCGAAGCGGCCGGCAATTGAACTGAACGCCACCGTTGCCCCGAGAGGCATGTCGCCGATGGCATGCAGAAGATTGAACCAGCCGTCGCTCTTCACGTCGAAGACCAAGTCGAATTCCCGCGGATCCTTGTCGGGCAGAAAGTGGCTGCGCTCAATGCCGGCGGCATGCAGCAGCACGTCGATGTGCCCGCTACGGTCGCGGATTTGCTCGACAATTGTGGCGACCGCCTCTGCGTCCGTGAGATTAACGCTGAAGTAATGTGCCGTACCGCCAGCGGCTCGCACCGCAGCGATTGCGCTCGATGCCGCTCGTGCTCGCTCGAGCGACGCCAGTTCCTTTTCAACCAGGGCGGGCGTGGCGCGCTTGCCGCTGGACTGAATGCGTGCGAACAGATCGCGCTTCAAGCCGTCTTTATCGGTCGCGAAGCGCTGGAGATCAGGATTCTCCGGGTCTGGCTCGGGCGCCAGATCGAGCAAATAGAACGTGCCTCCCGAGGCGCTTGCCAAATCGGCGGTGATGGCCGAGACGATGCTTCCGGCTGCTCCAGTGACCACAAAGACCGTATCGCTGTCCAGGATTAATGCGGGCTTGCCGTCGGAAGCAGACTGCTCTTGCAGCCCGACTGTCCAGCGCAGTCCACCTTGATACCCGATCTCGACTACGCCGGGATCGCGCAGCGTTTCCTCGATGAGAAGGTCGGCGATCTCCGACGGCTTCCGTTCCGCTTCGAAGTCAACCGCCTTGACCAGAGCGTCCACGCGCTCACGCTTGTAGGTCTTAGTGAAGCCCGTGACCGCGCCTCCTAATGGCGCGGTTGCGCCGGCCTCATCGTAGCCGTGCTGTCCGCCCAGTCGCGTTGCAGATACGAGGAACGTGCCCGGCGTCGCCACCTGCTCGTACAGAATCCGCATCGTGGAATACAGCGATTTCACCCGTACGCGCAGCGCTTCGTGCCACTGCGTGAGGTCCATGGCCGCGAGGTTGCCCTCGTTGTCGAGCGCGGGTAGCCAGTACACTCCGTGCACCGGACCGGCAGCCAACCAGTTCTTCAGGCGGTTGGCCAGCGTGTCCGCGTTGAGGGTTGGCTCCAGGCGAAGAACTTCTACACCCAAAGTCTGCAGCCGTTCGGCAAGCGCGTCTTCCACGCCAGACTTATCGGGCATAATGATCACTCGTTGACCGGACCCGAGCTTCACGGCGGTCGGCTTGCACAGCGCTAGCGGCGGCCGCAAGTTGGCAACCGGCACGCGGCGGGGAATACGATCAGGGGCGTCAAAACTGGCGGGAACCGGACGCATCGTCGTAATCGGCGTCAAACTGGAAGTTATAGATGCCGCCGGCTTTTTCGGCACGAGTTCCTGTTCGTCTGCCATGGTGGCGGACTTTGATCCCGGCGCTTCCGCCGAGCCAGGTTGCCGGTCGCGAGCGAATTTGATTACGCTGGCCAGAGTAGCGAAGTCGCGCAGTTTGAGATTCTCGTCCCGAGGAATGTTGTACGCGGCTCGCACCGCCGCGAATACTTCCGCCTGTTTGACGGTGTCAATGCCGAGGTCCGCTTCAAGATCCAAATCCAGGTCCAACATTTCCTTCGGATAGCCGGTCTTCGCGGACACGATCTCCAGGACCTTCTGCTGAATGTCATCGTCGGCAGTGAAAGGATTCGAAGTTGCGTCGGCGGCAACTGGGCTGGGCTGACGCAAAGTTGGCTCGCTCGCAGCGCTTGAGGATGAAGCCGCGGCGGCCCCAGCCAGGTCGGGCCGCTTCTCATACACGAAGCGAATAACGTGCGCCAAGGTGGGATAATCGCGCAGCTTGCGGTTCTCATCGCGAGGAATGTCATAAGCCGCTCGAATGGCCGCGAACATTTCCGCTTGCTTGACGGTATCGACGCCCAGATCGGCTTCGAGATCGAGATCGAGATCCAGCATCTCTTCCGGATATCCGGTCTTCTCGACTACCAGCGCGAGAATACGTTTCTTGACGCCATCGTCGGCAACGGCTTGCTCGGACGTTTTGATGGGGACCGTTTCCTCCGGTACGGGGGTTGCGGGCTTGGCGACTTCGACTTCTTCGTTTCCAGTGCTAGTTGCGGCCGCCGCTGCCAAGTCGGGCCGCTTCTCATACACGAAGCGAATGACGTGCGCTAACGTCGGGTAATCGCGCAGCTTGCGGTTCTCGTCGCGAGGAATGTTGTACGCCGCTCGAATGGCCGCGAACATTTCCGCTTGTTTGACGGTATCAACGCCCAGATCGGCTTCGAGATCGAGATCCAGATCCAGCATGTCTTCGGGATAGCCGGTCTTCTCGACTACCAGCGCGAGAATACGTTTCTTGACGCCATCGTCGGCAACGGCCTGCTTGGATGCGGCGATCGGCTTCGTTTTCTCAGCTGCTGCAGGGATTGTGGGTGCGGTGACTTCACCTTTTTCTCCCCTCGTTCTGGTTGCAGGTGCGGCCAAGTCGGGCCGCTTCTCATACACGAAGCGAATGACGTGTGCCAAGGTGGGATAATCGCGCAGCTTGCGGTTCTCGTCGCGCGCAATGTGGTAGGTCTCGCGGATCGCGGCTAAGACCTCGGCCTGCTTCACCGTATCGACGCCCAGATCGGCTTCGAGATCAAGATCGAGATCGAGCATGTCAACCGGATATCCGGTTTTCTCGGCGACCAGGGCCAGCACTCTTTCTTTCACGGAGTCGGTCTCTTGATCGGACCCGGGATCCGACCCCGGACCGACTTTCAGATCGATCGTAGCCGCAGGTTTTGGCGTTGCTGAAGATACGGCGGCAGCAAGTTGAACTTTGGGGAACGCTTGCGCGACCGCGCTACGCGACGGGGCTGTCTCAGAAGTGGAGGTTGCGGCGAGTGGTTTCTGAGCGACTTCCGCGACCGGCGATGTCAATTTCTGATTAAGGGCTTTGTCGCGAACCCGCAACGTGCGATGCACCACTTCCAGATCAGCGGCCGGATGGCCCGCCACGCCGCTCAGCCAGCGATTCCACGCGCCGGCATCGGCAATGCGGTAGGCGTAGCCCAGAGAATTCGCGCTGCGGTGATTCCCGTCCTGCGTCTTTACCCAACGCAGCAGCAACATGCTGATCTGAGAACCGAATCCCGCGCCCAGGTGGATGGCGTACTCGACAGGATAGGCGCCTCCTTTTGACAGGTTCAACCTTCCCAACTCCGGATCGACTTCCTTAAAATTTGCGACCGGCGGCACGCAACCGGTTTCCAGTGACTTGATCGCGACCACGTCTTCGATGCCCGTAGCCATGGCGTGACCGGTGAAGCCCTTGGTGTTGGCGATCACGATTTGATCCGCTACGTCGCCAAACACACTGCGCAGTGCATGAATTTCGGCGGCGGCGCTGCCGCCGCGCGCCGGCGTATAGGTTTCGTGGGAAACAAAAACTGTCTGGGACGCGATCTGCTGACGCGAAATACCGCTCCGCGCTTCGGCTTTCGCCACCAGCGCCTCCATCACCTGGCCGATGTGCTGAATATCCAGACGAGTGCCGTGAAAAGCGCTGTTGCCCGTCTCTGTAGTCAACACTTCGCAGATGGGCCGTATTCCGCGTTCGCGCGCGGCGTCGGCGCTCTCCACCACCACGGCCGCGGCACCCATGCCAACAATCATGCCGTGCCGCCGGCGGTCGAACGGAACGGCGGCGTCTGCGACCACTTCGTCGGTGGCTGCCGCTCCGCTGGCCAGGAACCCCGCACCCATCCAATCGATCAAATTGTCGGAAGTGACGTCGTCGGCCGAGATGACGATGACCCGCTTGCAGCGGCCGGCATGAATCCAGTCCTCGGCCAGCCCCACACCTTGGGTGGCGCTCGCGCAGGCAGCGTTGATTTGTGTGTTGGGACCGCGAGCGCCGATGAATTCGGCGAATTGCGAATGTCCCATGGACAAGACTCGGAGCAGAAAGCGACGATTGAAAACATACGGTTCTTTATCGATGGCCGCATGCAATTCGCCGATGCGACGGTTGATTTCCTGCACCAGAACCGAATGACCGTTCGCTTCGACCGCGCCAGCGAGCAGGCCTTCGAGCAATGCCAACTGCTCGCGGCGTTCGTGGTCGGCGTAATAATGTGCCATTTCCTCGGCGAACGCGTCGTACCCGGGGAACGCGGATGCAAAGATCACGCCGGTATCGTCGCGCATGGAGTCGGGCAATCCCCAGCGCTCGGGTAATTGCGTGCCCTTGGTCGTGGTCTTGTAGCGCATGACCAGCGGGATGCCGGCATCGCGCAAGGCATCGAGGCCCGCGGCGATCGCCAGTTGGGTGACGCGGTCGAGAGCGCTGACGCGTTCGGCAGAAATTCCGAATTCCTCTTCCAGATCAAAAGTGCCGCCACGGCCCGCCAGTTTGATGACGTCCGCGACATCGGTGATGGTTTCGAAGGTGGCGTTTCCGTTCGCACTCTTCACTAGCCGCGTAATGTGCTTGTCGAGCATGGCTTGCCGGAAGCGAGCGGGGATGGGAGCGATGAACTGATCGCCCCGCAGAATGCGGGCGATGTTGCCGTCATCGAAAACGTGATCGGTTCCGGGCAGTCCTAACGCCGCTCCCGTGATAACGACCGGCGCGCCGTTCGAGGCGCGGCTCTGGCCGTGGGAGATTTCGTAGCCGCGTTCCAGAACCTCGGCGAATAAACGGCCAAGCTCACTGTAACGATCGCCGTAACCATCGCCGTTGCTTTTGCCGCTCGAGGGCGCAGCAGAAAAGCGTCGCGCCGACGCGGCCACTGCAACTGGCTTTGAAGTTTCTTCCTGCAGCGAGGGAATTGCGGTCGCCGTGGTCAGCGCGGTCTGGCGCACGGCTGCCGCCGTTCCACGTCCCAGGCCCGCCGCATAGAGGCCGCAGAGCGCCTGGTTGAACGCGACGATGTCGCCCAGCTTGGGATGATTCGTAAACAACGAAACCACATCATTGCGGCCGCCGAGCACATCCTCGGCAAACCCGTGCAACGCCTTTTTCGGTCCAACCTCAACAAACATGCGCGCGCCGGCATCGTACAACGTGCCGAGGCCCTTAACAAATTGGACCGGCGCCGCGACTTGCTGCGTGAGAATGTCGAGCATCTTTGGCACAGCATCAGGCCCCATGGGATAAAACTCGCCGTTGGTGTTGGCGACAATGGGTAAACGCGGCGTTTGCAGGTGCAGACGCTCGAGAACTTGCCGCAGCGGTTTGCTCGCTCCCGCTACGATCGACGTGTGGAACGCGTGGCTGACCGTTAAGGGAGCTACGTCGTAGCCAGCTTTTTGAAAAGCCTCCATGGCATCTTCGACCGGTTTGCTTGCGCCGCCCACTACTGCCTGACGGTTGCTGTTGACGTTGGCGATCACCACATAGCCATCGATTGTCTTCAGGATTCGCTCCACTTCCTCGATGGGGGCAAACACTGCTGCCATGCGGCCGTTGTCGTCCATTGCCACCTCGGTCATGCCGCGACCGCGGGCGCTGACGGCTTCGAGCGAGTCGGCAAAGGGAAGACCGCCGGCTGCAACCAGCGCGCCGTATTCGCCCAGGCTGTGTCCCATCGTGAAGTCGGGTTCGATGCCGTAAGCGGAGAGCAACCGGGTCAGCGCCAGGTCGGTTGCGAGTACGGCGGGCTGAGTAATTGCGGTTTGGCGCAAGTCGTCTTCCGCTTTCGCCACCGCGTCAGGGTCAGCTTGGTCGATGAAGATGAATTTGCTGAGCGGCTTGCCAAGCAGCGGCGTCATGATGCCATCTGCTTCCGCAAAAGTTTCGGCAACGATCGGCTCTGTCGCCCGAAGCAGTTGCAGCATGTTCACGTACTGCGAGCCTTGACCGGTATACAGGAACGCAACTTTGGGACGGGGGCCGTGGCCGCGAAAAATCCCTTGCGCGCGCAGCCCTTTCCACATCGCGGGCTGATTGGCCGCCAGCGCTTTCAGCGCGTTGCTGGCTTTAACCGCCAGTTCGGCCGCGTTGCCATAGTCGATAGCCAGGCGTTCGGGCGCCCGCAGATCCGATTCAGCCGGCGCCGCCGGCGCCGGTGCCTGGCCCGCTTTCGCGTTCTTCTCGACCGCCCGCAAGCGCTCGGCAAGCTCGGCTTCGGAGGCTGCGCCGATTACCAGTGCTCCACGCAACGGAGCTTTGCAGGAATAGGAACGGGCAGTGCCGGGAAGAGAAGCTCGTGAAACATTTTCTACATTCATCACCGACTCTTTTCCATTCGACGGTACTTCACTCACAGCTACCGATCGCTTGCCGTTTCCGTTCAGCCTGCCGGGAATATACTCTTCAAGCACCGCGTGAAAATTGGTGCCGCCAAAACCAAATGCGCTTAAACCAGCCCGCCGCACGCCGTCTGCGGGCATCGTCCAGGGTTTCAGTTCGGTATTGACGTAGAGCGCAGAGTGGGCAAAGTCGATATTCGAGTTCGGGTGTTCACAATGCACGCTCGGCGGCAGCACTTTGTCACGAAGCGCCAGCATGGTTTTCAGCAGCCCGGCGGCCCCGGCCGCACCTTTCAGGTGTCCGAAGTTCGACTTGACCGACCCCAGCGCCACGGAGTGCGGCGGGAGATGAGAATTGCCGAGCACGTCGATCATGCTCTGCACTTCGACCACGTCGCCCACCGCGGTGGATGTGCCATGGCCTTCGATCAACGTCACTGTATCCGGCGATAGCCCGGCATTTTGCCAGGCGCGCTCGATGGCCAACTTTTGCCCGATTGGGTTGGGCGCGGTAATGCCTTTTCCCTTGCCGTCGCTTGATCCGCCCATGCCGCGCAGCACGGCGTAGATTTTGTCTTGATCCCGCTCCGCATCAGCCAGACGCTTCAGCAGAAAAATGGCGGCGCCTTCGCCCATCACGAAGCCGTCGGCTCCTTCGGCGTAAGGACGCGTGCCGGTCGCCGAGAGTGCTCCGATCTTGCAGAACTTCACGAAAGTCGAGGCCCCCATGTTGCGATCGATGCCGCCGGTGACGGCGATGTCAAAATCGTTCTGCACCAATCCCTCGACCGCCGAACTGACGGCCGCCATCGCTGATGCGCAGGCAGCGTCGCAAACATAATTAGGACCATGGAAGTTGAATATGTTCGCAATCCTGCCGGCAATGCAGTTCGCTAACTCGCCGGGCATGCTGTCTTCCGTAATCTCGGGGAGCAGTCTCCCCATCCGCTCGTGCCATTCGCGAGTGATGTCACCACGGACCTCGGCGGGCAATGCGGCGAAGGCGGCGCTTTCGCCTAGCTCGCGCGCGTATTCTGGAAACAACACGCGCAGCACAGTGAAATAATGCTTTTCACCGGCCATGGCATTTCCCAGGATCACCGCCGTGCGATCGGTGTTCAGCGGCCGCTTGGGATAGCCGTAGTCTTCGAGCGCTTCACGGGTGCAGGCAATCGCCCATTTCTGCGACTCATCCATGGCATCGACCACGCGCGGCGGGATAGCGAGACGCCACTTCATAGGCTCCCACACGTGTTCACGCACCCAGCCGCCGATCTTCGAGTAAGTCTTGTCGGGAGCGCTGTGGTCGGGATCGTAGTAAAGCTCAGGGTCCCAGCGGTTGGGCGTGACCTCGCTGATGCTGTAACGCCCTTCCTTCACGTTGTTCCAGAAAGCCGCTACATTCGGAGCATCGGGTAATACGGCTCCAACTCCCACAATTGCGATGGCGCGATAAGAAGTGTTTTCCATGACTAGACTCCTGCAACAAACATCTGTAGACGAACATCGATAGACGCTACGCGGCCACTTCGGTGGTCTTAGCCGCGCGCCCGTACAATACGTCTGCTACGTAATCCAGATCCGAAATAAGGCCCGACTGCGCGCGGTGAATGGCGGGCAATCCCAAACTTGTTTCAAAGTTGCCGATCTCTGCATCGGGTATGCCTCCAGCACCGATCACCCAACGCAAACCTTCTTCGCCCACCTTGAGCGCGGCTTCGCGGGCAAAGACTCGGCTGATGGCGGCCAGCGCGGTCGCGTCGAAACGCCGGCTGGCTTTCTCGTTGAGCTTGCCTTCCGCCAATAGTGCGGCGCGACGCGACAGACTTCCTGCGCACTCGGCATAGGCGATCAACTCGCCCAGGCGCAGAAGAATGTGTTGATAGCGGGTGAGGCGCGCCACTCGCGCTTTTTCCATAATCTCGGCGAGTGCATGCAAAGCGAGTGCCGCTATATTCGCGCCCACGTTCGGCTGGCGCGCGTGCAACCCTTCGAACTCTTTCGCCCGCTCGTGGTAGTGCTGTCCGCGCGTTTTGAGATGAGATTGCCAGCGGTCGCGGCTGATGGTCATCTCCATGATCTCGGATGTGCCTTCGTAAATCGTGGTGATGCGCACGTCGCGGCTGATCTTTTCCACCATGTATTCATGCGTGTATCCGTAGCCGCCCAGCGCCTGGATACTGGCCTCGGCGGCGGCATTGCCGGCTTCGGTTGCCATGTACTTCGCGATCGCACCCTCGGTGTTCAAACTGCCCTCCACGCCGCCGTCGATGCGCTCCGCGGTTTCTTCGATGTAGGAGCGGGCAGCTTCCAGGCGGACTACGTGCGGCACGATCAGCTTGTGCGTGTACCCTTGCTTTTCAGAAAGCGGAGCACCAGCCTGAATGCGTTTGGTGGAGTAGGGAATTGCCCGGTCGAGCGCGGCCCATCCCGCGCCCAATCCAAACGCGGCCACCATCAGCCGCGTGTAACCGAACACGGCTTGTGCCTGATTCAACCCCTGGCCTTCGACGCCGCCAACCAGCCGGTCGGCGTCGACATAGACGTCGCTGAACGCAAGTGCAGCCGTGTTGCTCAGACGAATGCCGTGCTTGTCTTCCGGCTTATCGTGCGTGAAACCCTTAGCCCCTTGCTCGACGATGAACCAACTCGGACCGCTGGGTGTGTTGGCCAATACCGTGTAAGCACCGGCGATTCCGCCGTTGCTGATCCATTGTTTATTGCCATTGATTCTGTAGCCGACGACGCGGCCATCGTTGTTGACTGGATCGATGACTGGGTCCGCCGTCGTCTTGAGGGAGCCCAAATCGCTTCCTGCTTCCGGCTCCGTGGCGCCATACGCAAACAGCAATCCCTCTTCCGCGATGCGCGTCAGCCAGATTTTCTTCTGTTCTGGAGTCGCGCCGACTGTGATCGGATCACTGCCCAAGAACGTAGCCAGCACTGCCGTGGCGACGCCCAGATCGATGCGCGCCATCTCTTCGCAAACGCAATACACGTCGAAGGCATTGCCTCCCATGCCGCCGAACTCTTCGGGAATGAACAGAAGCTGAATGCCCAGCTTGTCCGGACTGCACATGTGGCGGACGATGTCGAGCGGACATTCGTCGCGTTCATCGAGTTCGCGGAGCACTTCATCCGGCAGACGTTTCTTGGCGAAGTCCTTCAGTGACTTCAAACTTAACTTCAGGGTTTTACTGGTGATCATTGGGCTTGCCTCGGGATTGCCTCACTTCATCAGCTACTTGGCTGCTACGCTGCGCAGTTCGCGAGCTTTGTTGGTTAACTCCGGCAGGAACTCGAGAATGTCGTCGACGATTCCGATATCTGCCACCTGAAAAATCGGAGCCTTCGGATTCTTGTTGATGGCGATCAGGAACGGACTGCCTTTGATGCCGGCCAGATGCTGGAAAGCACCGCTGATGCCACATGCCAGATAGAGCTTGGGCTTCACGGTTTTACCGGACGAGCCCACCTGCCGCGACTTATCCAGCCACTTGGCGTCGACCACGGGCCGTGAGCAGCTCACTGCCGCACCCAACGCTTCGGCCAGTTCCAGTGCGATCGCGACATTATCTTTTTCCTGAATGCCGCGGCCGATCGAAACCAGAACGTTGTGCTTGGTGATATCGACATCCCCCGCGTCGGCCACAACCGTTTCCAGATAACGACGGCCCGCTGTGAGAGTTCCAACTTCAGAGGATTTCTCGATCACGTTGCCAGCGACAAGGCCGGCAGCGCCTTCCAGCGCCTTGAACGCTCCCGGACGAATCGTGACCACTGCGCCCGTTGCAACGTTGCATCGAACCTGAGTGCTCACTTGTCCGCCGAATTCCTGACGGACTACCTTGAGGTCGGCTGCTTCAACCCCGGAAATATCCACCACGTCGGAAACAAAAGCCGCATTCAGCTGGATGGAAAGCCCCGGCGCCAGATCGATGCCGAAATGGTCATGCGCAACCAGCACAATGCTGTCGCTCGGCAGCACCTTCAACAGGGCTTTGCGGACGAGTTCAGCATTGGGGTAAGCAAGAGCGTCGTTGGCGATTTTCCAAATCTCGGGGTAAGACGCGCCGAGAGCCGCGCATGCCGCGTCGAGATCCGCACCCGAGCCTGTAAGAATGGCAGTCGGTGCAGCAGCGGGATCGATCTTGCGCGCGGCGGCTGCAAGTTCGAATGCGGAATCGTCAACGACTCCGTTTTTGTGCACGATGTATGCGAAGATGCGAGCCATTATTTCAACCCTCCTTTGGCGGCCACCAATTCCAGGACCTTGTCGACGTTTTCTTCCCTGGTGCCGCGCAGAATTTCAGCGCCCTTGCCGAGCGCGGGCACAAAGTAATCCACCCGTCTCACTTTCGCGGCCGCTTCCCCCACAGCGCAAGCGCCAATCCCCAAATCTTTCGCGCCGAATGTTGGGATGGGGACGCCGGCTACTTGCCGGATGCCGCGCATGCCCACGTAACGCGGCTCATTGATGCCGGTCTGAATCGAGAGCACACAAGGCAAATCGATTTCATTCATTTCCTTGTTGCCGCCTGCGATTTCCCGGCCGATCTTCAGCTTCTTTGCGTCGAGCGGTTCAATCGAAGTGACGAGCGAAGCAAACGGATAGTCGAGCAGCGCGGCCAGCATTCCGCCGACCTGAGCACCCCCGTCCTCGGCCTGAACTCCGGTCAGAACAAGGTCATAATGCCCCTGCTCGACGAAAGCTTTCAGGATGGTAGCGATGCCCCGACCGTCCGATCCGCTGAAAGCGTCGTCGCTTATCAGCACGCCCCGATTCGCGCCCATAGCCATCTCGCGGCGCAGGACCTCTTCGTCATCTTCACTGCCGACGGTGGCGACCGTGACGGTCCCACCAACTCGGGCTGCGATTTGCAACGCCTCTTCTACCGCGTAGTTGTCCGCTTCGTTGATCGAGTAGACCAACTCATCGCGCTCAATGTCGTTCCCCGCGCGGTTGAGTTCAATCTCATTTTCTGAAGTGTCGGGAACCCGTCGTACGCAAACTAAGATTTCCACGTCGAACCTCCGCAAATTGTTCTTACCGCCAATCTCATTCCGGTCTGCTGGCAGATTCCGACGTCGCCACGCAATCCTTGATTTCGTCCGCTTGCTCTTTGTTCAAATCAGGGCTCGGACGCGCGATTTGTTGATCCACCAGCTCCGCCAGGTCGATGGCGGTCATTTTGCCTTCCAGGCCCGCGACTTTGATCGCATCTTCTATATTCACCATGCAGAACGGACACGCCGTCACCATCACATTGGCTCCGGCTTCGGCGGCCATCTGCACTCGCTTCACGCCCATGCGCTGATCTTCTTTCGGCTCGTAGAACAGCATCAGGCCGCCACCACCGCAGCAGAAAGAGCGGTCGCGAGATCGCGTCATTTCGACCCGCTTCAAGCCGGGAATCGCATCCAGCACATCTCGCGGGTCGTCGTAAATCTGGTTGTGCCGCCCGAGATAGCACGGGTCGTGGTAGGTATATACGCTGTTTTCATTTGCTATCGGATCGAACTTGATCTTGCCCGTCTTCACTTCTCGTGCGATTACCTGGCTGATGTGCTCCACCGGCGGCAGATTTTTGTAATCGTGTTTCAGCGCGTTGTAGGCGTGCGGGTCCGCCGTGACGATTCGCCGGATTCCGGACGCTCGAATCGCCTCCACGTTGTGATCGCGCAACGCCATGAAAAGAGTTTCTTCGCCGAAGCGGCGGACTTCATGTCCGCTATCCCGTTCCGACGCGCCCAAAATTCCGAAATTTTCTCCCACGTGGTTGAGAATCTTTGCCGTTGCCCGCCCAATCGACTGCATGCGGTCATCGTAGGCAGTGATGCTGTCGACGAAATACAAAGTGTCGGCGCCGTTCTTAGCGTCTAGCGTCTTGACGGGACAGATTTGCTGGAATTCCTTCGCGTTGGCCCAGTCGGCTTTTTTCTTTTCCATCTTGCCGTAAGGATTGCCGCGGCTCTCCAGCGCCTTCAGCGGCTTTTGCAGGGATTGCGGCACATTTCCGTCGTCGACCATGCCCCGCCGCAAGTCGACGACCTTGTCGATGTACTCGATCAGCAACGGACATTCGGCTTCGCAAGCCCCGCAGGTGGTGCACGACCAGATTTCATCCTCGGAATAAATGCTGCCAATGAGTGGCGTCCCGTTGCTTTCATGCCCAAGAACTGGATAGTGCTGGAAGGCGTAATCTCTGGCCTTGATAGTGAGAAAGCGCGGCGACAACGGCCTGCCCACGGCGTTGGCCGGACAATTGTCCGAACACCGTCCGCAGTCGGCGCAAGTATAAAAGTCGAGCATGTGCTTCCAGGTGAAATCTTCGAACGTCTTCACGCCGAAAGATTTCACCTGATCCAGATGGTCATCCGTGACTCCCCATCGCACCGGCTTCAGCGTGCCGCGATCCAATTTCGCGAAGTAAACGTTGAAGAACGACGTGATGACGTGAAAGTGCTTTCCCATCGGCAGGAAGCAGAGGAAAACGAAGAACGTGAGATCATGGACAACATAGGCGCCGAAGTGAATCGTTTGCAGCGTCGCCAGCGGAGCCGAAAGCAGCGCGCTCTTCAACATCCACGGCAGCGACAGAACAGGCAACCATTGAACCGCTTGACCAAGCTGTAGTTGAGCTGCCGCGTGGCTCGCGTCGAAGAATCCGTCGGCGATCATCAGGGTCGCGATCAATCCCAAAATAAAAACCGCTTCCGTGGTGTGATCTTTTCCGTACTTTGCCGGAACTGCGTAGCGCGCCGGTTTGAAAAACGCGCGGCGAACTGCCGCGATCGCCACCGAGAAGAAGACGAGAGTGGCGGCATAATCTTTGAGCACATCGTATACATCGCCTACACGTCCGGAGAAGCCGGGCATCACGAAATGTTCGGAAATACCGACGATTACCAGAGAAAAGGAATGAATCAGCAGCACCAGGAACCCGGCGAACAGAAAGATATGAAGGATCCCGGCAACAAAGTATCGCGGCTGCTTCCATTGGACGAGCCAGAATTTCAGGACTTTTCCCAGCCGAAGCCAAGGCCGGTCAAGACGAAAGTCGCGCTGGCCTCGCAGCAGCGGCAACAGGCGCTTCGCGACAAGGTAGGAAAAACATGCGATGCCGAGAAGATCGATGATCAGAAACAGGCTTCGACCCGACGCCAACGAAAGGGCTAGCGACGATGTCACTTGCGCTGTTGCCAGTATGCCTGCCACGTTTTCTTCTCTCCCGCTTCGCGATCGTCAGGCGATGGCGTGCGCAAGAACGTCGTCTTCTTGAATCAGGGAACCTGTGGTTGCGGCCGATTCGATAGCAACCGGCCGGCGCGGATTGGGATCTGCCACTGTCGCCTTCACGGGCGTAGGCGCTGCCGATGCCGCCGCCCTTGGAACCGCTGCCGTCTTCGTCCGCGCCCGCGAATTCTTCACCCGCTGTTTCTTCACTCTTTTGCCTTTTTTGTTAGGGGTTGCGACTCGGACAGCCTCCCGTAACTCTGTGAAACTCACCTGCAGCAACTCTTCCAAACGGTGCAGATCCGGAACGGCGTGCACACATCCACTGAAGCCGAAATAGGCGGTGCCGTTATAAGTCAGAATGGCGCAGTTGAGGGGCATCTCGCCCCCGATCGGAACATAGGGATAGACCTGCAGCAGCTTGTGGCCGAGCAGATACAGCGGCTCTTGCGGCCCCGGCACGTTGGTGCACACCATGTTGAAAGGCGTGAAGGGCAAACGGCTGATGATGTGACCGGCCAGCGCCTGCGCCGAAGTCGGGAACATGCCGATCAGTCCGCCCGCCAAACTCACCAACTCCGCAGCATGAGACCGTTTGAGGAACTCCGTTCTTCGGTGGACCGCCGCCAACAGTTTCCGAGGGTTGCGAATGTCCAGCGGAACCGTCACCGGAACCAGAGAGATGCGGTTTCCCAATTCGCTCGCACTCTCGCTGCCCCGAAGATTGACCGGAACCATCATGCGCAGTACCCGTCCCTTAACCGAGTCGCCGTGCAGTTCGAGGTAGCGCCGGATACTGGCCGTGACCAGCGCCAGAATCACGTCGTTGACGCTGGTGCCGCAGGCGCTCTTGATGGTCTTGATCTCCGGCAACGCAATTTCGGTCCAGGCGAATTTCTGCGGTCCGCGGTACGGAACGTTAAACCGCAGCCGCTCGGTAGACGCGCTGAGTTCCGGCAGCAGACTGGCGAACTCGTCGGTGGCGAAGCTTCCGCCCGTGGCGGCAAAGCGCTCCGTCATGCTCGATACATCCGCCATCGCGGCGAGAATTCGTTTGACGAATTCAGAATAGGAATCGACCACACCGTTGGTCAGCGAAGTCCATGGGTTCTCCGGTTTCGGTACCCGCAGCCGAAGCTTTCGTCGGGGCAGGCGCGGCGCCACCGGGCTCGAATCGAGCAGCACATTCATGATCTCAACCCCGGCGATGCCATCGGCCAGACAGTGGTGCAGGCGGAAGATGAACCCGCTGCGATTGCCTTTCAGCCCGTGGATCAGGGTCAAGTCCCAGAGCGGGTGCTCCCGGTCCATCAATGTGCTCAGAATCTTTCCCACCAGTGTCTTCAGTTCCGCGTCGGTGCCATGCTTGAGGGTTGCGTCACGTACGTGGCGGCGAATGTCGAAGGCAGGATCGAATTCCCAACTGGGAAGGGAAATATTCAGCGGTGAGGTCACCAGTCGTTTCAGGTACCGGGGAATCAGCGGCAGCTTCGACTCCACAAACTGGACGCAATCCTCGAAAGCAATTTCGCCATCCAACACGCAGACGCCGGCCACGTTCAGCGGCATGCCCTCGCGTTCCAGATGAAGGAATACCGTGTCGCCCCAGGAAAGGCGGTCACTCAGTTCTTCACTTTGCACTTTACTCTGCACATGGCTCGTCACGGCAGCTCCCCTCTTCCAATTTCGAACTCAGTCTGGACGGGCGACGCCCGTCACTTTACCCACGCACCGCGCATTTCAGCTCACAAAAGAGAATTTCGAACCGAGTTTGGCGAGTTTGAGCACCTTGTAGACGCCGATATTGACGCCGCGCAATACGACCCTGACGTCTTTGCCGCCCGCAATCGTCGCGAATTCCTCCAGCGCGCGCAGCGCCTTGGCATCGATCCGGCGCACCGCGGAGAAATCCAAAGCCACTTCGCCTTCGAGGCTGTCCAGCTTTTCCGCCGCCTCTTGCAGCGCCTGGACAACCTGCCCTTCATCGATCTTGAGCCACACCGCGATCATCTCCATTGCCACACCCGTCCTTGTCCGCTACACGTTTTGTTCAGACGCCTGCGGTTGCGGCGTCTCGGCCACATCGGCCAATCCTCGGCCCTGATAAGCCTTCCAAAACAAGTCGGCCAATTCGCTCATCAGCGGCATGCGCGGATTCGACCGCCAGGACGGATCCTCAAAGGCGATCTTGATCAAGTCCGGCATGGCCCGCTCAAATTCTTCCTTTGAGATGCCCAACTCGGCGATTGATCGCGGGAATCCCAGTTGATCGAGTAAACGTTCTGTCGCTGCCACCAGGTTGTTCACCTTCTCCTCAATCGTGTGCCCGCCCAGACCCAGCAAGTCCGCGATTGTCGCGTACTTCTTGTGGGCGAGATATCCCTTCTGATACGGCGAAGGCAGAAACTTCATGGGCACGGACGCGTTATAGGCAATCACGTGCGACAACATGAGCGCGTTCGCCCGGCCGTGGGCCACGCCAAAGCGCGCTCCGAAGGCATGCGCCAGCGCATGATTCACGCCCACCGAAGCGTTGGCAAACGCCATCGCCGCAATGCAACTGGCGTTGTGCATCATGGACCGGGCCTCTTCATCGCCCGGGTGCTCATACGCGATGGGCAGATACTTGAATACCATCCGAATCGCCTGCATGGCGTTGGAGTCGGTATAGGCCGAAGCGAAACTGGACACAGCGGCTTCGAGCGCATGAGTCAGGCAGTCAATGCCGGTATCGGCGGTGAGCCCCTTCGGCATCGACATAACAAATTGCGGATCGACGATCGCCACATCTGGAGTCAGCGAATAGTCGGCCAGTGTCACCTTGCGTCCGCGCTCCTTGTCAGTAAGAACGGCAAACGGAGTCACTTCGCTTCCCGTTCCGCTGGTGGTGGCGATGGCAATCAAACGCGCCCGCGTAACTTTCTCGGTGGGATACTGGATCACGCGTTTGCGCAGATCGAGGAACGGCGCAGCCAGTTCTTCCAGATCGGCCTCAGGTGACTCGTATTTAAGCTTCATGATCTTGGCGGCATCGATTACCGAACCCCCGCCGAGCGCGATGATCTGGTCAGCCTTATAGAAGTTCAGCTCCTGTACGCCTTGCATCACCACCTTGACCTCGGGCTCCGCGTCGGGAATCACGGTGACGTGCACGTGGGTTCCCTCGGGAATGTAGCGTCGAACGATATCGACGTGCCCAAACCTTTCCAGCGCCGGGTTCGTAATAATGATGGTCGATCGCGAGGGGAACTGATGCACATTCTCCACCGCATTCAGGTTGAAATAAATCTGATTGGGAACCCGGAACCACATATGGGCTTGTGTCCTCCGAGCCACACGCTTGATGTTGAGGTAGTGATAGATACTGACGTTATCGGTGGTGCTGTTGCCGCCGCCGGTGCCGCATCCGAAAGAAAAGGTCGGCGGCAGATCGTTGTAGACGCCGCCCACCGCTCCGACTGAGCCGGGCGAGTTCACAAGAATCCGTCCCGCATTGATGACTTCACTGAACCTGCGGATGACTTCTTCGTTGCGCGAAAAGATGACTGCCGTATGCCCCAACCCGCCGGCATGATTCACGTCGATGCACACCTTAAGCGCCTCATCGACCGATTTCGCGCGATATACCGCCAGCACGGGAAAGAGTTTCTCGACCGACAAAGGATGTTCGCGCCCCACTCCCTGAATCGGCGCGATCAGAAGCTTCGTACCCGCCTTCACCGAGAGACCGGCAAAACGCGCGATGTCGGCAGCCTTCTGACCAACCGCCAGCGGCTGCATAAATCCGGTCTTCGGGTCAATGACCGTGCGCGCCAGCAGCTCCGCCTCTTTCTCATTGCAGATGTGCGTGCCCAGATCGGCGAATTTCTTCAGTACCACGTCATAAATCTCATCGTCGATCACGAGCGTCTGTTCCGACGCGCAAATGGTTCCGTTATCGAAAGTCTTGGACAGTACGATGTCGGTCACCGCTGTGCCAAGCTCCGCCGTTTTTTCCAGATAGACGGGAGTGTTGCCCGGCCCTACACCGAGCGCCGGTTTGCCCGAGCTATACGCGGCCTTGACTGCACCTGGTCCGCCCGTGGCATCAATCAAGCTCACGTCTTTGTGGTGCATCAGATAGGCGTTGTCTTGCAGGCTGTGCGATTCCAGGCAGGCAAAAACTCCTTCGGGTGCGCCATGCTTCACTGCCGTCTCATACATGATCCTTACGGCTTCCGAGCAGCAACGCCAGGCATTCGGGTGCGGGCTGAAAATCACCGCGTTGCGCGTTTTGACGGCCATGATGCATTTGAAAAGCACCGTGGATGTGGGGTTTGTGATGGGCGTGATCGAGAAGATGACTCCAATCGGTTCCGCTACCTCCGCCAGGTTGCGCTCGGGAAACTCGCGAATGACGCCAACCGACCGTTTATCCTTTATGTAGTTGTAGACGAACTCCGTGGCCACCATGTTCTTGATGACCTTGTCTTCCATCACTCCCAGCCTGGTTTCTTCAACCGCCAGGCGGGCGAGAGGTTGCGCCTGTTCGAGCCCAGCCAGCACCATCGCTTTGACGATGCGATCAACATCTTCCTGGGTGAATTGGGTGAAAACGGCGGCGGCGGTTCGGGCTTGCGAGACTAAGTTCTCCAGCGTGGCAATGCGTTCTTCACTGAGGCCCTCCGCGGCCACGGGAACTTGCACCCGCTCCTGCACTGCTTCGCCTGTAGCCATTGCTGCCCCCTGTCCCTATCGTTTGGAGTCCTATGCCAGTCAGAAGCACGATTTACTGTCTTTCCAGCCCTTGCGACCTTGAGGCGTCCGGTCGCGGTCACAACATTCCTGGTTCTACGCGTAGTCGATTGGATGCCTCGCTAGCCATCTCTCATCGCGGACCCTGCCCATGCTCCTCAGCGCCCCACCTGCTGCGCTCGCCGTTAACCGCCGGCTTTCCCAAGCGAACGCTATGCTCAGGCCAAGGGCGCCCCCTAACAGGCCAAACGCCAGCGTTCGGGTAGCAGATTTCTGCCGAGACCTGGGACCGCTGGTCAGGATGCCGACGCACGCACCCAGTACCGCGGGCCTCACCGCGCTGCGCATTGTCTCGTTTAGAAACGGAGCCAGAGATTCTCCGTTGAGAAATGCTTCTCGACCGGAACGCGCTCCTTCAATTCCCGAATCCAGGAGTCTTCGCCCATAATCGGCATTCGATTTCGACCACTTGCGTAAATCCACCGCGTCTCCTCACCGTCCCTATTCGGAGTACCACCGTCACTACATCACAGAGGGATGTTTGCGTCCGTACCGCGGGTCACACAGCTTTGCCCAATTGTCACAATGAGGTGTGTTACAGATCACAATGCCGTGGTAGGTAGAAGATTCCCGCGCCCGTGGCCGGACGACATCCTCAGGGATTTCCACGCGATCGTGGAAGCGCACACTATTAAATTTGTGCTCGTGACACAAAACCGCCAACGTACCCTTGCAGGGGACAAGGGCACGTTGGCGCAGTACTGCACGTTCCAACCGTCGGAGGGCACGTAAGGGGAGAAGACGCGCCACCCGGACGGCATCTTTTTCAGCGACCGTTTTTCAGCGACCCCTAGGCAACTGCTGCCGCCGTTTTCCTGGCCGCCCGCTTGGCGTGATGCGCCACCTTCGGCGCCCGCTTGTGCTCAGGTTTGGCCACGACGTTCATCAACTCCTTTTGCGCATCGACGTAGCTCTTGACGCCTTCCCGCGCCATCTCGGCCAGCGGCAGGAAGGGCAATGGCTGCAACAGTTCCAGGGTCTTGCCGGCGGTTTTCACGTTGGCGTTCATCTGCCGCCCGGCGACATCCACCAGCTTGCGTTGCGCTTCGATGAACGACTCGGTGGCATGCCGCGCCAACTGGGCCAATTCCGTCTTCTTGATCTTCTTGGCTCCATTGCTGGGCTTGGCACCCGTGGCTTTGGCAGTCTCGTCCGCGATGATGTCCATGAACTGCTTCTGGGCTTTCACGAAGTGCTCCATGGCCTCCTGCGCCGCTTCCACCAGTTGCTTGCCGTCATATAGTTTCCCGGCCTTGGCAGCCGCGATCCAGGTATGATTTTGTTTCTCGACAATCTTCAGATAATCCTGCTGCAACTTGATAAATGTGTCGACGCTGCGCCGCAGCAGGTCGGTCACCGCGTGCGCCGCCGGCCACTCGCCGACCCGCTCCTGCACGCCCTCCATCAGGATTTCGTTCTGCTTCTGCCCCAGTTCCAGCAGAATCTTTTGCCCTTCAATGAAGTTCGACACGCGCTCGGCCGCCGCTTCGCTGAGAATGGCCGTTGGTGAATGGTGAGGATCCGTCAGTTGCTGCCGCACAGAATGCATCAGGCTCGTATTCTGCCGCATCGCCAGGTCCAGAAGGATCCGTTGCGTGGCAAAGAAAGTCTGTACCCCCTGCTGCGCCCAACCCGACAATAGAGAAACAAAGGAAGACTCCCCGAAATAACCGGGGGAAGATTCGTGCTTTACCGTAGTTGCCATTTCAAACCTCCAGATTGCTGCAATGCAGCATCAACTAGACTATACGATCGCAAGGCAATTGTGTCAATATGTATTTGTTCTTTGTGCAGAGCAGCAAAGTAGGGAACAATGAAGCCGGCTCCCGTCGTCATCAAAAAATATGGAAATCGCAGATTGTACGATTCCTCCAGCAGCCAATACGTCAATCTCGACGATATCGCGCGATTGCTGCGCCAGGGCAAGGACGTGCAGGTGGTCGACGCCAAAACCGGCCAGGACCTCACCCGCGTCACCCTGACACAAATCATCACCGAAGATGCCAAAAACCGCCCCACCGGCCTGCCCCTCGAACTGCTGCGCCAACTGGTTCTCGCCTCCGACGAGGTGCGCCAGGAGTTCCTCATGTGGTATTTGAAGTCCGCCTTTGACACCTATGAAAAGGTGCAGGATGCGGTGCAAAGCCGCCTCGGCGAGGTCCAGTCGGCCATTTTGTCGCCGGTCGAGATGATCAAGAAAGTCTTGGGCGCCCCGCCAGCCTCGAATCGGCCGCTTGCCGAGGCCGAGCCCGAACTCGATGCTCTGCGCAAGCGAGTCGCGGAGCTGGAGGCCCGGCTCAAAAGACCCCCGCGCGCACAACCACGGAAGCATTAAGAAGCGGAAACCAAGGGTATAATGCGCAGTTAGCAAGCTTTCGCTCCCGACGCTAGCGCTACGAACTGGGCGCAAGACGCGGATCGATGCAGGACGAAATTGGCGCACAAACCAAAAAAAGCCGCGTGTCCGTCTAGGGCGGCGAATCGGAAGAAGAACACGAACTCCGCCCATTTGGAAGCCGATATCTCACCTTGGACCGAAGCCCTGTTCGCGGCTGAGATTCTCATGCTGCATGCGACTCCGGTCTACTACGGCTTCGGTGTGCCCCGTGGCGATGGCTCCGGAGTGGTCATCATTCCCGGTTTTCTCGGTACCGATCTTTACCTGATGGAACTCCACGGCTGGTTGCAGCGCATCGGATACCGCTCCTATTTTTCCGGCATTGGAATTAACGCCGAGTGCCCTAATTTGTTAGTGCAGCGCCAGCTGAACCAGACCATAGAAAGAGCCCTGACTGAAACCGAACGGAAAATTCATTTGATCGGTCACAGCCTCGGAGGAGTGATCGCGCGCTCGGTGGCGGGCCAGAGACCACGGGATATCGCTTCGGTCATCACGCTGGCGGCACCGATTCGAGGCACCGCAACGAGTCGGACAATTCGCCACGCGGCCGATGCCATTCGCCAGCGCATTCTGCGGGAGCATGGCCGAGGAGTGCTGCCCGATTGCTATACGGGGAGTTGCACCTGCAATTTTGTAGACTCCTTGAAGCGCGACATTCCGCGCTCGATGGTCGAGACCGCGATTTACACGCGCGATGACGGCATCGTAGATTGGCACTATTGCATGACGGGCAATCGCGAAGTTGACTTTGAAGTTCCCGGCACGCACATCGGAATGGCCTTCAATCCGTCGGCGTATGCGGTGGTTGCCGAGCGCTTGGCAAGGGCACAATCGTCCGAGTGAGCGACGACCGCCCTCGACGCTCAGAACTCCAGTCGCGCCTGAAAAGCAATCATGCGTGGACTGCTATCGCCACCCAAACCGACGCCGAGCAATCCGGTTGGTGGAGAGGTCGTTGAGGTGAGCGCTCCAAAACCACTCTGGGTGGAAGGATTTCCCGGAATGCCGGCCTGCACCACACTGGGAAGCGCATAGTTCGGGTGGTTGAAGACATTGAAGAACTGACCCTCAAACCGCAGCTTCACACGCTCGGTTAACGGGAACCATTTGCTGAGGTAGAAGTCGCTCCAGAGGAAATCGGGACCACGCAGGGCATTGCGGCCGAGGTTTCCGAATTGGCAATTCTGCGGGCTGTCGCTGCTATAGCACTGCCCTGTACTCGGATCGACCGTCGAGACAAATGCGTCCGAATTCAGCCACTGCAGCGTCCCCGGCTGCGTTACGCCCGGAATTGGATGATGATTATATAACGAAACTCCGGGTACAAGACTGGCGAACTGTGGCCCGCTGCCCTGCACAATGCCGTTTCCGTTCGCTGAATAAGGCGTGCTCAGCACCGAGAACGGAACTCCGGTGTGCCAAAACGCCGTTCCAGAAATCTGCCAGCCGTTGAGTGCGTAACCCAGCGTATGACTGTGTACCCTGACGGGCAACTGATACACATATTGCGCGTTGAGATTTTGCCGGATGTCATAGTCGCAGGGACCATAATCACGGGCCAGATCTCCCGGCAAAGGCGAGAGGATCCCTCCCGCGGAAAACGGAAGAAACCCTCCGTTCGAAACCGTATCGATGCAACGGCTCCAGTTGTAGTTGACTTGTCCTTGCAAGCCGTGGCCAAGCCGCTTCATCGCGGTCAGTTGCAGAGCGTTGTAATGACTGTTCGCGCCGGTGGAGAACTGCGTGACCGCGCCGAATCGCAGATCGGTGGATTGCAGATAGGGGAACGGCGCAAAACAGCCCTGGCACACGGTTTGGTAGCCGTTGACCTGGGTTGAGTATGGCTGGTTCACGGCGCGCGTGCCCACGTATTGCGCTTTCAGGGTGGCCGTCGTTCCGAGTTGATGTTCGATTCCCAAACTCCACTCCATGAAGTACGGCGCGTGGAGTTTGCCGTTGGGAATGGCTGTGATCGCCACCGGCGATAGACAAGTTGCGGGATTCGATTGTGTTGATGCGCACGAAAGCTGGCCCTGGGGAAATCCTGAAGTAAAAGTTTGATTCGCGGCAACGATGGCGTCGACTGCGCTGTTGGCCACACCGGGCGCGATGGTCGTGCAGCCGAATTGCGGGTCGCAGCCCGAAGCTCCCGCTTTGCCGACGGTGCCGAGTAGTCCTCCCTGGAAAGTCTTATCGTAGGGAGGATTGGTGCCGACGAGGTCGGCGACACTGCCCGGCAAGATGTCGCTGAAGATTCCGAAGCCGGCGCGCAGCACGGACTTCGGTTCAAATTGCCACGCAATTGCCATTCTCGGTTGCAGAATGGCCAGAGGCGTCGACGAAAACAGATTGCCGAGATGCGTTTGAATGGCGGCGTTCAGCGGTTGATTGACATCGTGCGAGATGGAATTGAAAGAGCCGCCGAGACGGGCGACTTGATCATGCGGGTTCAGCGGATTCGAGTTGAAGGTGTCGCGCAGGCCGAAGGTCCAAGTCAGCGTGCGAGTTACTTTCCAGGTGTCTTGCGCATAGATATCGAGATTGAGAAAGTTGAAGGGCTCGTTGGCATGCGATGGAAATGTCTCCGACACGGTGCTCGCCGCGCCATAGATATATTGCTGCAAGTTGGCGTAGATGACGGTGGGAACTGTGCCTTCTCCGAAGTCATAATCGTTGAGGCGGAAAATGCGGGTATTGGTTCCGAACCTCAGTTCGTGAGCGCCACGGCTCCAGGCGAGGTTGTCGTTGAAAAAGAAGCGGGAGGCGCGTCTGCCTTGAATCCACGTGTTGTCCAGCCCTCCCATGGGCGTGAACGGGTTCGCGCCGCTGCCCTGCAATACGATCGGAAACGCCGCCAGCGTCTGCTGAAAGTTGGCGGGGCCAAACAGGCTTTCGTACCACGAGAACGCGGGATTGAAGTAGTTCACCAGGTTTTGTGAGAAGACGTGCGTGTATCCCGCCGCGAAAGAATAGAGAGGCTGCGGCGAAAGCGCATTGAACACCGGGTTGATAGGATCCGTGTACGCGGCCTGCAGCCCGGTGTCCGCCTGAAACCGAAACCAGGTTGTATCTTTCTGGTTGATGTTGTAGTCGACGCGGGCCGTCTGTACCTGTTCGTGGTCGTCACTGGTGTGCGACACGCTCTGCTGGTTCGCGCAAACCGCGATTGGGCAACCGTCAATCGCGTAGGGGGCGCCGTTGGTGTTTTCGTAGAGCGAGAACATCCTTTGATAAAACGGCACCTCCTGCGGCGCCGCAGGCAGATCATTTTTCGCGTTGTTCGGATCGATGTAGCCCAGAGGAAGCTGCTGCAAAACATACTGTTGGAAGGTGGCAGTGGGAACGATCGTCGGCGTGACAATCGGTAGCGCGATCCGGACCCATTCGCTATCGAAAAAGAAAAACAGCTTGTCGTGCGCAATCGGCCCACCCATACTGCCTCCAAAATGGTTGACCGTCGCTCGAGGCTTGCGACGCCCGGGCACAGCATTGGTGAAGTAGTCCGCAGCGTTCAGTCGCGAACCGTTCCACAACTCGTAGAGATTTCCGTGAAACTGGTTCGTGCCAGACTTGGTGACGTAGTTGACCTGTGCCGCTCCATACCGTCCCTGATCTACGGAATAGGAAAGCGTGTTGACCGTCACTTCCGAAATCGAATTCAACCCCAGGACGAGGTTGGTGGAAAGACCGCTGTTGAGATTCGTGAGCGGGTCGTTCGTTTCCAGCCCGTCCACGATGTAGCCGTTGGAGAGAGCGGGCAGGCCGTTGAACTCCACATTACCGTAACCGTTGCTGCCGCCCACGAAGTCGTTACTGCTTCCCGCCGTGTTGATGAGGGCTCCGGGCGCGAATTGCAGAGGGTAGGTCAGGTCGCCGCCTGGATTCGGCAGGTTCTCGAGGGCTGGCGCATTCAGGGTGGTGGATGTGTTCGCGCTCTCGGGGTTGATGAGTGGAGCCTCGCTGCTGACCTCAACCGCCTCATTGGATCGGGCCACTTTAAGCGTGAAATCCACTGTCTGTTTTTGGCCCAGACTGGAAAGGACATTGTCATTCTGCCGCGGTTCGAAGTCTTGCGCTTCCACCCGCACCGAATAGACGCCCGGCTTTAACTGGGGGAAGTTGAACCGGCCTGCATCATCGGTCTTGGCGCTACGCTTCAGTCCAGTCTCGGAGTTGATGACCGTCACGGTGGCGCCCGAAACAACGGCGTTGGTTGCGTCTCGAACCTGGCCAATAATGGCGCTCGTGGTTTCGCCTTGCGCCAGCGCGTTCACTGGAATCAGACACACCACCGTCAACATAAGAAAAGCGACGTGCGACGCCCGCGCCATGAATACCCCACTCGTGTGCCCCGTTCAACCTGGCAACGCTTCCTCCAATTCTATCGATTAACCGGAGGTTAGTTTTTGTAGTTAATCATAGTTAATACAAACAAGCAAGGGACAGAGGAAACTGCGGAAGCTCGGCGAGTGTGTCCAAGTGAGGAACGACTAGGAAGTTAACGGGTGCAATCAGATGGTTGCGCTACGTTGCGCGGTGTCGAGTATTGGCTACAGGCAAATCGGGAGTGAGTCTAGCGACCGACCATTTCCAGCACAGCTCCGCTGCTGGTCTCTAATACTTCGACCAGTTGGTTCTGCCGGTCCTCACGTTCCAGTCGGAGTACCGCTCTTGCCAGGCTGTTGTTCGCGACTTCGAAGCTGCCTGTACAGTTGGTTTTCAAGTAGGGAAGTCGGTGAATGCTCGGCCCGGCGCCATCGATGGTTGCTTCCAGCTTCTTCGATGGCGATGACGATGAGGAGGAGCAACGAAAATTCCACCCGAGTTGGTTCGGATCTCTTTTGCTCTCGCGCAGATTTCCGAATTCGTGCGCCTCGCCTTCATGCCAGAGGACCGCTTTGCGAAAGACCAGGCCAAAAGGGATTTCATACACCAGGGCTTCGAGCGTGGTCGAGCGGCCATCGGAGCGTGGAAAATAGGCATGTGTCCAAGTC